>Ga0209810_1000056_pt1 | contig 330549 bp, 320 predicted proteins | sample Coa_R1_7_FD_187159 | JGI IMG/M metagenome (GOLD analysis project Ga0209810, IMG submission 187159) | Surface soil microbial communities from Centralia Pennsylvania, which are recovering from an underground coalmine fire - Coalmine... | ecosystem: Environmental > Terrestrial > Soil >...
GAGATCCACCCCGCGCAGGGCGTGCACCACCTCGCCCCCGAGATCGTAGTCGCGCCGCAACCCCCGGGTGAGAATCACCACCCCCGGCTCGGGCGGCGCCCCCGCCCCCGCCCCCGCCCCCGCCCCCGCCGGCCCCCGCTGCGCCGCGACACCGGTCATAGGGGATGCCCCACCAGCGCCTCGAGTTGGGCGCGCGCGACGCGGTAGTTATAGCGAGCCTGGACCTCGTTCACCTGCGCCTGGGTGAGATTCGCCTGGGCAGTAAGGAGGTCGAGGAGGGTTCCGGCGCCCAGGCGGTAGCGTTCTTGCTGCACGCGCACCGCCTCTTGGGCGGCCGCCACGTTGGCGGCGGCGATGCCGACCTGGGCGTTGGCGGTGAGGAGGGCGGCGAACTGCTCGGTGAGCTGGGCGTTCACCTGGCGCCGGGTGTCCGCCGCGCGCGCCTCGGCCACGTCGCGGGCCACGGCGGCCGCCACGTCCTGCGCCTCGCGGCTGAACCCGTTGAAGAGGGTCCAGTTGAGCGAGAAGCGCAGCGTCCAGTTGTTGACGTAGCTCTGCGTGCTGCTCCAGGGCGCGTCGAAGCCGGTGTAGCCGTTCGAGTACGAGGCGGAGAGCGTAGGCCAGTACTGCGCCCGGGCGACGGTGACCTGGGCGCGGGCGGCGCGCGCAGCGGCGTCGGCCTGCCGCACCTGGGGCGCGGCGGCGAGCGCCTCGGCGCGGAGGCCGGTGGTGTCGGGGAGCGGGGGCAGCACGGTGTCGGGCACGGCCCGGACCGGCTGGTCCACGCCGATCTGGCGGCCGAGGTTGGCCTGGGCGGTGGCGAGGTTGGCCTGCGCCTGGAGCAGGGCGAGCTGCGCGTTGCCGAAGTCCACGGCGGAGGTGAGCGTGTCGGAGCGCGTGGCGGCGCCGACCTGGAACTTGTTGACGGAGATCTGGCGCTCCTCGCGGGCGCGCTCGAGCTGCGCCTGCGCCACGCCCACCAGCTCTTCGTTGGCGAGCGCGGTGAAAAAGAGCTGCTGGGTCGTGACGGTGACCTGGTAGCGTTGGTTCACGAATCCCGCGTCGGCGGCGCGGGCGGTGGCGGCGGCGGCGCTGCGGGCGGCGAGGCGGCGGAAGCCGTCGAAGAGGTCGAGGCTCACGCCGAGCGCGCCCGAGTAGGTGGTGCTGGTGGGGACGGTGACGATCTGGCCGGTGGCCGAGTTGTAGCGGTTGGCCGATGCGTTGTTGGACGATGCGCCGGCGGTGACGGCGGGCAGGAAGGCGCCGACCGCGGCGCGCTCGGTGGCGGCGGCGTTGCGCTGGTCGCCCCGTGCCTGGATCACGGCGGGCTGCACCTCGAGGGCGCGGCGCACCGCCTCGTCGAGCGTCACCGCGAGCGTCGCGGGCGGGGGCTGCTGGGCGCCGAGGCGCGCCGCCGCCCACAGGGCGCCCGCGGCGAGTCGCCGCCATCCCCTCATCGCTTCCGTCCCCCCGGGTCTCCCTCTTTTTGACGCCGATACCGGGTCACATGGTCGCGGTACTTCGCCGCCTGGTCGGGGCTCAAGTGGCGGACCACCTCGGAGTCCATGCGGGCGCGGATCGAGTCGAAATGCGGCTTGACCGAGTCCCAGGCGGCGGTGAGCGCGGCGAAGTGCCGCTCGAGGACGGCGCGCACGGTGTCGTGCTGAGCCGGGGCGAGCCGCAGCTCCTCGTCCAGCTCGGCCATCATGCGGTCGAGCCCGTGCGGGCGCGCCGCGGCGGCGTGCCGGGTCCACGCCGCCCGGCCGCCCGCGCCCACGGCGATGCCGGCCACGAAGGTGCCGGCGAGCAACGCCGCAGCCCATACCCGGGAGCGATTCGCCATGGGCGCGCCCCGTCAGTTCCCCACGACCGAAGCGAGGACGACGTCCGCCTCGGGCGGCGGGGCCCGCCGGGTGAGGAGGGTTTCGGCCACGGAGGGGCGCGCGGCGGAGGCGGGCAGGCCGGCGCGGCCGATCGCGTAGCCCGCCGCGAGCGCGACGAGCATGGCGGCCGCGAGGCCGAGGCGGGCCCAGCGGGCGAGCACCGTGTCCCAGCTCCCCGGCCGGACGGCGGCGGCGCCCGCGAGCACACGGGCCACGAACGCCGCGTCGTCGCCCGCGTCGAGCGCGCGGCGCAGCGCGGCCCCGAGCCGGGGATCGGGCCGGTGGTCGAACGGCAGACCCTCCTTCATCCGTCGTCCTCCTTCCAGTCGGCGAGCAGCGCCCGCAGCCGGCGCCGCGCGTGGAACACCTCGGAGCGCACCGTCCCCTCGGGGATGCCGAGGATGGCGCCGATCTCCGCGTGCGAGTAGCCCTCGACGTCGAACAGCACCACCGCGAGCCGCCGCCGTTCGGGCAGCTCCGCCAGCGCCTGTCGCAGCCGCTCGGCCAAGGCCCGCCGCTCGGCGCTGACGTCCGGCCGGGTACCGCCCGCCGTGAGCGCGGGGTCGAGCGCTTCGGTGCGCCGGACGGCGCGCCGCCGGCGGCGGTCGGTGGCGGCGTTGGCCACGATGCGCAGCAGCCAGGGGCCGAAGGGGCGCCGCGGGTCGTACTGGTCGAGCTTGGCGAGCGCCGACAGCATCCCGTCCTGGGCCGCATCGTCGGCGTCGTCGGGGTCGCCCAGCACGGCGCGCGCCACGCGGCGCGCCGTGGCGGCATAGCGTTCCACCAGCCGGCCGAACGCCGCGCGGTCGCCCGCCAGGGCGCGGGCGGCGAGCTCGGCCTCGTCCTGTGGTGGTATACGCGCGGGCCGGGGCGGGAGTTGGGGGGAGCGGGGGTCAGCCATCGTCGTCCGCGCCCGGCGCGCGCCGCCGCTCGAGGCCGTAGAGGCCGAAGCCGAGGGCCAGCCCGAACGTCGCGACCGCGAGCACCGTGCCCATCACGCGGGGGAACAGGAGCAGCAGGGCGCCGAGCCCCGCGCTTGCGAGCGCGGCGGTGAGGGCGAGGGTGCGGCGCAGGCCCCCGGCCACGCGGCGCAGGGTGACCACGGCCACCGCGCCCAGCTCGTAGCCCGAGCGCCGGTGGGGCCGGTCGGCTTCGGGCCCCGGGGCCGGGACCAGGCGCGGCGGCAGCCGCAGGCGGCGCGGTTGCAGCACGATCTCGCAGCTCGCGGCCAGGTCGCGGCGGAACTGGGCGGCCAGCGCCTCGCTGAGCTCCTCGCCCTCGGCGAGCAGGTCCAGCTCGTAGTTGGTGAGCAGGCTCGAGACGTTGAGGTTGGTGGAGCCGACGCGGGCCCAGCGCCGGTCCACCACCGTCGTCTTGGCGTGCAGCATGGGGCCCTGGTACTCGAAGATGCGCACGCCCGCCCGCAGCAGGTCGCGGTAGCCGATGCGGGTGAGGTCGCGCAGCACCGGAAGGTCGCTCACGCCGGGGACGAGCAGGCGCACGTCCACGCCGCTCCGCGCCGCATCCACGAGGCTGGCGTACAGCGGCGCCGGGGGGATGAGATAGGCGTCGGTGATCCACAGGCGCTCGACGGCCGCGGCGGCGAGCAGCTGCATGGCGCGGTACACGCGGGCGCGGCGCGGGGCGCCCGCCACCACGCGCGCCGTCGCGGCGCCGCACGGCGCCGGGTCGGCGGCGAGCTCGTCGGGCGGCAGGGGCGGCCCCGCGGTTTCCCAGATGCGCGCGAAGGCGCGGTCGAGCGCGGCCGCCGCGGGGCCCCACACCGCCACCATCGTGTCGCGCCACGGCCGGCGCCCGCGCCGCGGGTCGCCCGCCCATTCGTCGCCGATGCACAGCCCGCCCACCATCGCCCACGTCCCGTCGGTCACGAGGAGTTTGCGGTGGTCGCGCGAAATGGCGTCGAACGGATGCCGGGAGACGAGGGGATGAAACGCCCGGACGTCCACCCCCGCCCGCGCCAGCGCCCGCCAGTAGCGGCGCGAGGTGCCGAGCGAGCCGAAGGCGTCGTAGAGCACGCGCACGCGCACGCCGGCGCGGGCGCGCTCGGCGAGGGCCGCGGCGAAGCGCCGCCCGGTGGCATCGTCGCGCACGATGTAGTTCTCGAGGTGCACCGAGCGGCGGGCCGCGGCGATCCGCTCGAGCATGGTGTCGAGCGCGCGCGGGCTGTCGGGGTGGTGCTCGAGCCGGTTGCCGCCCACGGGCCGCGCGCCAGCGGCGCGGTCCACCGCGAGCGCCAGCTCGTCGCGCGCCGGGGGCGGCGCGGGCAGCCGCGGGCGCGCGGGGGCGTTCACCCCACGGACGCGGCGGCGGGGCCGCCCGGCGCGCCCAGGCCGAGCGTCGCCTCGACCGGCCGCAACGCCGCGATCACGAACGCGATGTGCTCGTCGAGCGGCACCCCGAGCTCCTCCGCCCCCTGGCGCACCTCGTCGCGGTTCACGCCGCGGGCGAACGCCTTGTCCTTGAGCTTCTTCTTCACCGACGCGACCTCGAGATCGGCAAAACTGCGCGACGGGCGCACCAGCGCGCAGGCCACGAGAAACCCGCACAGCTCGTCCACCGCGAACAGCGCCTTCGCGAGCGGCGTGTCGCGCGGCACGCCCGTATAGCTCGCGTGCCCGAGAATCGCCCGGCACAACGGCTCGGGGAGCCCGCGCTCCCGCAGCAGGCGCACCCCCCAGGAGGGGTGCCCCTCGGTGGCCGAGCGCTCGGGGTTGGGGTGGCGCTCGTAGTCGAAGTCGTGCAGCAGCCCCACCACGCCCCACGCCTCCGGGTCCTCGCCGTACTTTGCGGCGTAGGCGCGCATCGCCGCCTCGACCGCCAGCATGTGCTGCCGCAGGCTCGGCGACTGGGTGTGCTCGTACATCAGCTGCAAGGCTTCGGCACGGTTCACGGGCGCTCTCCCTCCTGGACCTCCACGTTCCACCGCTCGGCCCACAGCTCCGCCATGAGCAGCGGCCAGAGCTTGCGGGCGTGGTTGCGCAGCCCGGCGCGGTGCTCGGCGAAGAGCCGCGCGAGGCCGGCGTCGGGAAACAGCCGCGGCGCGGCAAAGCGCCGCTCGGCGAGCGGGGCGAGCCCGCCCGCGAGCCAGCGGGCCACCGGCACCGAGAGGCCGCGCTTGCGGCGCCGGATCACCGCGCGGGGGACGAGCCCGCGCGCTGCTTGTTTCAATATCACTTTGGTGGCGAGGCCGCGCACCTTGAGGCGCGACGGCGCCGGCAGCACCAGCTCCAGCACCTCGCGGTCGAGATACGGGGCCCGGGCCTCGAGGGACGCGAGCATCGTCCCGCGGTCCACCTTCACGAGCAGGTTATCGGGCAGATAGGTGAGGAAGTCGAGCCACAGGATGCGGTTCAGCGGGTCGCCTTCGGGAAAGCCGGCGAGCAGCGCGGCGAGCGCCGGGACGGCGCCCTCGCGCCCCGGTCCCGGGCCGAGCGCGCCGAACCACGCGAGGTGCCGCTCGAGCGCGGGGAGCTCGGCCGCGGCCACGAACTGCTTGAGGAGGAACTCGAGCGTCACCTTGCCCGTGGAAGCAGGGAGCCGCTCGATCGCCCGGCGCAGCGCCCGGCGCAGCCCCCCGGGGAGCCGCCGGTAGCACCCCGCTGCCTCGTGCCCAAGGTAGGTGGGATAGCCCCCGAACAGCTCGTCCGCCCCCTCGCCCGAGAGCACCACCTTCACGTGCTCGCGCGCCGCCTCGGCCAGGAGATACGTCGGCAGGATGGCGGGGTCGCCCACCGGCTCGGCGAGCGCGCGGGTGACGACCTCGAAGGCGCGCTCCAGGGCGCGGTCATCGGCCGTGACCACGTGGTGGACGGTGCGGATGTGGTGGGTGACCGCCTCGGCGTAGGGGCTCTCGTCGTAGCCGGGCTCGAGGAACTTCACGGCGTAGGTGTGGATCTTCTCGCCGCTGAGCACGCGCGCCGCGGCGGCGGCGAGGAGCGACGAGTCGAGCCCGCCGCTCGTGAACACGCCCACGGGCACGTCGGACATGAGCTCGCGCTCGACGGCGGCGAGCAGGGCGGCGCGCAGGGTGGCGGGGCCGTCGAGTCGCGAGGGGCGGGCCGCCGCGGCGGCGGGGTCCCAATAGCGCCGCAGCGCGATGCCGCTCTGGTCGGCGACGAGCAGGTGGCCGGGCGGAAGCTTGGCGATCCCCTCGAGCAGGGTGCGGGGCGCGGGCGTGTAGCCGAGCGCGGCGTAGAGGCCGGCGGCGGTGCGGTCGAGCCGGCGGTGCTGGTCGGGGAAGACGAGCAGCGCCTGGACTTCGGAGGCGAAGCGCAGCTCGCCGGCCACGAGGGTCCAGAACAGCGGCTTCTCGCCCGCGCGGTCGCGCGCGAGCACCAGGCGCCCGCGCCCGTCGTCCCAGACGGCGAGGGCGAACATCCCCTCGAGCCGGCTCACGGCCTCCGGGCCCCAGCGCTCGTAGAGCGGCACGATCGTCTCGATGTCGCCCGTGGAGCGGAACGGGTAGCCCGCGCGGGCGGCTTCGCGGCGCAGCGCGGGGGCGTTGTAGATCTCGCCGTTGCACACCATCCAGATCGAGCGGTCGGGGTTCTGGAACGGCTGGTCGCCCGTGGTGAGGTCCATGATGGCAAGGCGGCGGGCGCCGAGCCGGGCGCGCTCGTGCCCCACGATCTGCTCGCCGTCGGGGCCGCGATGGGCGAGGCTCGCCGCCATGGCGGCGAGGCGATCGGGGTGGCGGAGCGGCGCGCCGGCGAGCGACACCGCCCCGAAGATGCCGCACATATCAGCGCGCCTCCCCGGCGGGCCGCGGGCGGCAGGGCCCGTAGGCGGCGTACCGCCCGCCGGCGGCGACGAGCGGCAGGGCGGCGGCGAGCGCGGCGCGGGCGGCGCGGTTGTCGGCCTTGGCGACGAACACCGTGGGCACCGGGCAGCGCTCGAGCACGTCCCGCCAGTAGCCGGCGGGGAGGAGGGGCGAGCCGGGCGCCGTGCGCAGGCGCTCGGCGTGGTCGGCGATGTAGGTGCTCGTGAGCTCGGCGCCGGTAGCGGTGGCGACGGCCACGGGACGCCCGAGGTAGAAGGGCAGCGACGGGGGATAGGCGGCGACGCCGAGCACCGCGCCCGCGGGGGCGGTGCGGCCGAGCGCCGCGGCCACGGCGGCCGCGAGCGCGGCGGCGGAACGATCGTCGCCCACGGCGGCGAGCAGCCGGCCGCTCGCGAACGGGATCGCGATCACGACGGCGGCGTAGCCCGCGAGCGTCGTGCGCCCGAGGCCGCGCCACGCGCCCACGGCGACGAGCGCCGCCGAGGCGAGGGTCACCGCGCCGAGCGCGGCGGCGGCGGGCGGGATCGCCGCTTTCTCGGCGGGCGTGAGGGCGAGGGGCACGGGGAGCCAGCGGGGCAGGGCGAGCAGCGCCGCGCCGAGGACCGCCGCGACGGCGGCGTAGCCGCGGGCGCCCGTCGCCGCGCCGTGGACGACCAGGTTGCGCGTCGCGGCGAGCGCCACGGCGGGCACGAGCGGCAGCACGTACTGCGGCAGCTTCGACTGGTTGAGCGTGAAGAAGAGCAGCGGCACGAGCACCCAGCACGCGAACAGCAGCGGCTCGGCCGCCTCCGGGTCGCGCCGCGCGCGCCAGGCGGCCCCGGCGTGCCGCACGCGCGCGAGGGCGGGCGCGATCCAGGGGAACGCCGCGATCGGGAAGATCGGCAGGTAGTACCACAGCGGCGCCGCGCGGTGGAAGGCGCGGGTGGTTACCCGCTCGAACGTCTCGCGCACGAACACGTAGCGCGGGAAATCGGGCTCGCGCAGCGAGACCGCGATGCACCACGGCAGCGCGATCGCCGCGAAGAGGGCGAGCCCGCGCCAGGGAAAGAGCCGCCGCACGGAAAGCCCCGCGAGCGCCGCGTGCGGCACCAGGGCGAGGAGCGGCACGGCGAGCGCGACGGGCCCCTTGGTGAGCGCGCCCACGGCCATCGCGGCCCAGGCGGCGGCGGGGCGGTCCTCGGCGAACCACAGGATGGCGGCCGTCGTGCAGAGGGTGAGCGTCGAGTCGAAGATAGCGGTGCGCGCGTAGGCGAGGGGCAGCACCGTGGTGGCGTAGGCGAGGGCGGCGATCGCGCCCGCCGCCAGGCCCCAGCGCCGGCCGGCGAACCAGGCGAGCAGCGCGAGCGTGGCGAGGGTCGCGAGATAGGCCGGGAGCCGGGCGGCGGTCTCGGTGGGCCCGAGCAGTTCCATGGCGCCGGCGGCGGCGGCGAAGTACACGATCGGCTTGTCGAGATAGGGGAGCCCGTCGAGGCGGGGCACGAGGTAGTCGTTCGACTGGGCCATCTCGCGTGCCACTTCCGCGTTGCGGCCCTCGTCGGGGTCGAGCAGATGGTGGCGGCCGAGCTGCCAGCCGAGGGCGACCGCCGCGAGGAGCACGAGCCAGGTCGGGGCGGCGAGCGGTCGCGGCGGCACTAAGCGAGTGGTCGGAATGAGCCTGGCGTGTGGGTGAGCGAGCCCGGGTAAAGCTATGCACGCGGGCGAAGGGGCGGCAAGGCGCCGGGTGCCGCTGCGCGCCCGCCTAGCTGGCCGCCGCCGGCCGGCGCAATTTTGCGGGCGTGCTCAAGCTGCTCTCTTTCCTCGGCCTCCTCGGGGTTGCGCTGCCCGGCGCCGCCCAGGTGCCGGGCCGCACAATGCAGCGCGTACACTGGCCGCTTGTGGACTTCGTGGTGTTCGGCGATTCGGCCCGCGGCGTGTACCTGATCGCGTTGCCCGACCCGCCGACGTGGCCCGCCCTCGGCAAGGCCTCCACGCTCGCACTGCGCTTCGATGCGGTGCCGGCGCGGCGGTGGTCGGCGGGAGTTGCGGCGGTGCTGGATTCGGTGTCGCGACTGGCGCCGAAAGAGCGTTCGCCGTTCCAGACCACGCCGCTCGCAGCCGGCGGCGGACGGGGTTGCCTGCTGGTCGGCCTCCCGCCCGAGGCGTCGCGGGAGACTCCGTTTGTCGTTGTCGTTCTCGATTCGGCGTGTGCCGGGACGGGTGCGGTGCGCGGATGGCGCTCCGCGGCTTCGGCCGACCAGCTGCGAGAACTGCTCACGGCGCTCGACGGGGCGGCGCAGCAGGCGCCCGACGATGCGGATGCCGCCATGCGGGACGGCGACACCCTGTACGACGCGTTCGCGGTCGATGCACCGCCCACGCTGCGCCGGGAAGCGCCGCCCGGGTACCCGCTCGGTGGGGCGATGCGCTCGGCGCGAGTGCTCGTGGAATTCGTGGTGGATACGACCGGCACGGTGCTCCCGGAGACGTTTCGCGTGATCCTGAGCGACGGCCGCGGCTTCGCGGAGGCCGCGCGCGCCACGGTGTTGCACTCCACGTTCGAGCCCGGCCGGCTGCACGGACGGCCTGTGAAGGTGCGGCTGTGGCGGTGGTTTCTGTTCGACGCGGGACCATAGACGGCGCGGATGGATGCCGGGGGCGCGGGCCGATCGCTTCCGGCTCCTAGTGCAACACCCCGCCCCCCGCGCTCCCCGGTGCCCCCGGTCCCCCCGCGGCGATCGAGCCGCCCGGCGGCATCGCGCTCACCGTCACTGGCACCGCCGCTTTGCGCTCGCCGTCCACCGCGATCTCGAAGCGGTACGCGCCAGCGTGCGGGAACGGCACGTCGAAGACGAGAATCGCCCCCGCCTCGATCTCGGTCACCCCGGCCGGCGGCTCGGCGAACGTCACGGCGCCGCTGCCGCCCAGGATTTCGGTATCCTGCTCGTCGAGGAGACGGATCTGCACCTGGTGCTCTCCGATCTCCGTGCGCTTGCCCTTCAGGCGCAGCACCAGGTGCAAGCGGGGGTGCATCGCGGGGAACTGCTGCACCCAGATGTGCTGGAAGATGCCGAGGACCGAGAGCTTCCCCGCCTGGTCCACCAGCGCATAGTCGGCGACGACCGCAAAGTCGAGATGCACGCGGCCCCGGGCGCGGACGAGTCAGGGCCCCACGGCGCCGAGCGGGCGGCTTGCGAACGCGCGCGCGAGCGCGGGGATGTCCACCGCCGCCACGCGCTCGACCGTGATCGGGGCGCCGCCGCGCCCTCGCGCGGCCAGAATGTCGCCCGCCGCGTTCACCCGCAGGACCAGCGGGGCGGCGTCGCCGATCGCGACGGTGACGGAGTCGCTCCCCAGGCGTGTCACCGTCGCCGCCGCGGGCGCGAGCGTGGCGAGCGACAACACGGGCGTCACGTAGGCGCGCTGGCCCGACGCCGCGGCCTGGCGGGTGAGCAGCTCGAGCAGCGCGTACGATTGGTTCAGGAACACCATCGCCCCGCCCGGGACCACCAGCCGCTCCGAGCGGCTCGAGTCGGCGAGCACCAGCTCGACCGTGGCGGTGTCGGCGTCGAAGCGCACGCGCAGCGTCTGGGGCCGGCTGTCGGGGTCGGCCGCCGGCCGCCCGGCGAGCTCGTAGCGCACCACGCCGCCGCGGCGGTCGAGCGCGGCCGTGAAGTGGCGCAGCGTGGTGACGGGCGCGGCGCGCCACACCTGGTCGCCTTCGAGCACGGTGCCGCGACGGCGGTACTGCTCGACCACCAGGGTGTCGGCGCCGCGCCGCACGATGAACGCGCCGCTCTGGCCTGCAAGCGGCCCGGCGGCGAGGAGCAGGGACAACGAGGCGAACGGTCGCACGGTCATGGGACGCGAAGAGAGGTGATCCGGTCGTTCTGGGCGATCTGGCGCACCACGTCCATCCCTTTCGTCACCTGGCCGAACACGGTGTGGACGCCGTCCAGATGCGGCTGCGGCGCGTGGCAGATGAAAAACTGGCTCCCGCCCGTGTCCCGCCCCGCGTGCGCCATGGAGAGGGTCCCCGCCAGGTGGCGGTGGACGTTCTTCTCGGTTTCGCACTTGATCGTGTAGCCGGGCCCGCCCGTCCCCACCCGCCCCGCGCCGGTTTTCGAATAGGGATCGCCCCCCTGGATCATGAAGCCGGGGATGACGCGGTGGAATGTCGTGCCGTCGTAGAAGCCCGAGTTGGCGAGCTTCTCGAAGTTGGCGACGGTGTTGGGCACCTCGTCGGCGAACAATTCGAGTTCGATCGTGCCTTTGACGGTTTCGAGCAGTGCGCGTTTGTTGGGCATCGGGTCTCCCGGGATCGAGGTCGGGCCGGTCACCGCAACAGCTCGGCCAGCGCTTCGGGGGTGGCGACGGGCAGGGAGCACGTCGTGCCCACGCACACCGTCGCGGCCGGCCGCTCGGCGATGCGGCGGATCACCACCTTGCGCGGGCGGTAGGTCTGGAGCGCGAGCAGATGCATCGCGCACGCCGCCCCCGCGCCGCAGGGGCCCGCCACCTCGATCCGCGTCACGGGGTTCACCGCCCAGTCCACCGCCTGGAGCAGAGTGGCGCCGTAGAGCGCCAGTTCGGCCGCGGCCCCGGCGAATGCGGCGAGCTGGCGGTCGAGGAGCCGGCGCCACTCGGCGTCGCCGGTGAGCGCCCACAGCCGGGCCAGCACCAGCGCGGCGACGGCGTTGGGCGCGGGGGTGGGGGCGTCCTGGATCGGCTTGGCGGGGGTGGCGAGATACGCCGCGCCGCCGCGGTCGCGCACGTCGAAGAATCCGCCCGCGGGCTCGTCCCAGTGCGCCCGCAGGCAGTAGCGCAGCACCGCCGCCGCGCGCTCGAGCCACGCGCCTTCCCCGGTGGCCTCGTAGGCGTCGAGAAAGGCCGCCGCCGCCTGCACGTTGTCGTCGAGCAGGCCTCCCGGCGCCCCCGCGCCGGCGCGTCCGATCACGTGGGCCATCCCCCGCTCCTCATCCCATGCCTCTGTCCAGATGCGGTCGAGCGCCGCCAGGGCGAGGGCGTTGCACTCGGGCCGGTCGAGCACGGCGCCCGCGTGCAGGAACGCCCCCGCGAGCATGGCGTTCCAGTTCACGTACGGCGTCGTGTCCACCGCGGGCGCCGGCCGCCGGTCGCGCGCCGCCTTGAGGCGCGCGAGCGCGTCGCGGAGCAGGGCCCATTCTTCCTCGCCCGCCGGGTCGCGGCTCCACCACAGCACGTGCTTGCGGGGGTTGTGGTGCATCTCGCCCCGCTCGTCCACGTCGAAGACGCGCCGCGCCACCTCGTAGCGGCGCTCGTCGCCCACCGCCTCCCGCAGCTCCTCGGGGGTCCACGTCCAGTAGTCGCCGTCGTCGCCGAACCGGACGTCGGCGTCCTGGGAGGTGAAGAACACCCCGCGCTCGCGGTCGCATAGCACCTCGAGCACCCACTGCACGATGCCCGTCGCCACCTCGCGGTAGAGCGGCGTGCCGAGCGCCGCGTAGCCGTCCAGGTAGGCGCGCAGCAGCTCGGCGTTGTCGTAGGCCATCTTCTCGAAATGCGGCACGATCCAGCGCTCGTCCACGGCGTAGCGGTGGAACCCGCCCCCCACGTGGTCGCGGATGCCGCCGCGCGCCATGCCGGCGAGCGTCTTCTCCACGACCTCGCGCATCCAGTCGGCGCCCGTGTCGCGCCAGCGGGCGAGCAGGAAGCGGCAGGCGGCGGGGTGCGGGAATTTGGGCGCGGTGCCGAATCCGCCGTAGCGGATGTCGAACAGCCGCGCCATGCCGTTCGCCCCGGCCTCGAGGAGCGCCGCCGTCACCTCACCGCGCTTCGCCTCGTCGAGCGACTCCGCCACGTGGCGCCGGATCGCCGCGGCGTTCTGGGCCACCTGGTCGCGGCGGCGCCGGTACAGGTCCGCCACCTGCCGCAACACGGTGAGGAACCCCGGCCGGCCGTACGGATTCCCTTCGGGCGGGAAGTAGGTGCCGCCGTAGAACACCTCGCCCTCGGGCGTGAGGAACGCGGTCAGGGGCCACCCGCCCTGCCCGGTGAGCGCCTGGACGGCGCGCTGGTAGCGCGCGTCCACGTCGGGGCGCTCGTCGCGGTCCACCTTGATGCACACGAAGTCGCGGTTCAGCACCTCGGCCACCGCCGGGTCGTCGTACGACTCGCCGTCCATGACGTGGCACCAGTGGCACCACACCGCGCCGATGTCGAGGAGGATCGGCTTGTCCTCTGCGCGGGCGCGCGCGAACGCCGCTTCGCCCCAGGGGTGCCAGCGCACCGGCTGGTGGGCGGCGGCCCGGAGGTAGGCCGACGGCTCGGTCGCGAGCAAGTTGGTCATCGCAGGGGGAATCTACTCAGCCGGCCGCGCCAGGATGGCCCGCGGCGGGCGGAAGCCGTGGCGCGCGTACAGCGAGCGGCTCCGGGCAGTGGGCCACAGGACCACGGTGTCCACCGCGCGGCGGCGGCACCAGGCGAGCGCGGCGGCGAGGAGCCGGGCGCCCGTCCCCCCGCGCGCCGCCGCCCGCACGTACAGGCTGGTCAGGTAGGCGTGCCGCTCCCGTTCCCGCACCGGGTTGGGGATCTTCTCGACGAGTTGCACCCACACGCTCCCCACCACCGCGCCGTCGCGTTCCGCCACCCAACAGCGCCACCGGCTGCCCGGCGCGAGCCGCCGGCGCATCCACGCCGTGCAGCGCCGCACGAACCGCTCCCGGGGCTCGACCGGCGGGCCGAGGGCGGCGCGGAACTCGTAGCGCAGGCGCGCCAGGGCGGGAGCGTCGGCGCGCGTCGCCGGGCGCACCCGCACGGCCTGCCTCACACCCGCGAGCTCGGGCACCAGCGGTTGACGACGCACGCCTCGCACTTCGGCCGCCGCGCCACGCACACGCGGCGCCCGTGGAGGATGAGCGCGTGCGCGAACCAGGTCCACCGGTCGCGGGGGACGAGCGCCATGAGGTCGCGCTCGATCTTGTCGGGCTGCCGCTCGGCGGTGAGCCCGAGAAGCCGGGCGATCCGCTGCACGTGCGTGTCCACCACGATCCCCTCGTTCTTGCCGAACCAGGTGCCCAGCACCACGTTGGCCGTCTTGCGGCCCACGCCGGGGAGCTCGACCAGCGCCTCCATCGTGTCGGGCACGCGGCCCCCGTGGCGCTCGACCAAGGCCTGCGCCATCCCGATGATCGCTTTGGTCTTGTTGCGGAAAAACCCGGTGCTGCGGATCTCCTGCTCCAGCACCTTGGGGTCGGCGCTCGCATAGTCGGCCGCCGTCTTGTACTTTGCGAACAGCGCTGGCGTGACCATGTTGACGCGGGCGTCGGTGGATTGCGCGGAGAGAATGGTGGCGACGAGGAGTTCCAGGGCGTTGCGGTGATGCAGGGCGCAGGTGGCGTCGGGGTAGGCCCGCTGGAGGCGGGCGAGGATCTTGCGGGCGCGGGCGCGGCGCGCGCGCGGGGTCTCGCCGGTTCGGGGCGCGGCGGGCTTGGGCATGGAGGGGGAACGTAACGCGCGGCAGCCGGGCGTTCTAGGCGGCGGGGAGGAACCCGTCGAGCACCCGCACGAAATCCTCCGTGGCCTCGACGTGCGGGGCGTGTCCGGTGGCGAGTTCCACCACGCCGGTATGGAGCAGGGCGGCGGTTTCGCGGGCCGCCTCGATGGGCAGCGGGTCGTACACCCCGTGGACCACCAGCGCGCGGGGGGAGGCCCCCGCGGGAAAGGTTTGGCGCAACCGGTCGCGCAGGTCGTAGTCGCCGAGGCTCGCCCAGACCGCCTGCTGGGTGCGGGCGGTGACGCGGAACGGGGTGAGCTCGCGCGCCCGGGCCGGGTCGCGGAAGTACCCCGCGACGGATAGCGCGAACGCCAGCCGGCGGTAGGTTTCGGGGTCGCGCCGGGCGAGCCCCGAGGCCGCGAGCTCGGCGCGCGCCCGCAGCACCCACGGGGCGGCCTGGCGGGCGGCGAGGCGGCGCTCGAACTCCGCCCGCCACCGGGCGGTGAGGGGGGCGGGCGAGACCAGGGCGAGCCGTGCGACGCGCCCGGGGTGCTCCAGCGCGTAGAGGACGGCGAGCAACCCGCCCCACGAGTAGCCGAGGAGCGTCAGCCGCTCGAGCCCCCAGTGGGCGCGCAGCGCCTCGAGATCGGCCACGTGCTCGCGCCAGCCGACGGGCACGTCGCGCCCCACCGGTGACCGGCCGCCGCCGCGCTGGTCGTAGTAGCGGAGCGTGCGGCGCCGGGCGAGCCGGTCGTACTGGGGGAGCAGGTAGTCGTGGTGGGCCCCCGGGCCGCCGTGCAGCACCACCGCGGGCGGACCGTGCCCCACCGTCCGGGTGTAGAGACGCACGCCGTTGACCTCGACCATCGTCTCGTTCATCGCGCCACAACTTACACCGGTGAAGCCGCTCCGCGTTCCGCACGCCCTCACGCCGCCGCTGCTGCGGCGGCTCGGGCCCGCCGACCTCGTGATGCTCTGCCTCGTGGCGGGCGCGATCGCGACCGTGGTGGCGTTCGCGCGCGAGTTCGAGGCCCCGCTCACGCCGGCGGTGCAGATCGACCTGCGGCCCGCGGCGCTCGTGCGCTACACGCTGTACTCGCTCACGCGCGGCGTGTTGGCGCTCGCGATCTCCTACCTCTTCGCGCTGGCGTTCGGGTGGACGGCGGCCCGCTCGCGGGCCGCCGAGCGGCTGCTCTTGCCGATGCTCGACATCCTCCAGAGCATTCCGGTGCTCGGCTTCCTGCCCGGATTGGTGCTCGGGCTCCTGGCGCTGTTCCCCACCCGCAACACGGGGCTCGAGCTCGCGGCGATCCTGATGATCTTCACCGCGCAGGCGTGGAACCTGGCGCTGTCGTTCTACAACTCGCTCAAGAGCCTGCCCGAGCCGTTGCGCGACGCGTGCCGGATGGCGGGGTGGAGCGCGTGGCGCACCTTCCGGCAGCTCGAGGTGCCGGCGGCGGCGCACGGGCTGGTGTGGAACGGGATGCTGTCCATGGCGGGGGGATGGTTCTTCCTGATGGTGAACGAGGCGTTCCGGCTGGGCGGGCGGGACTACCGGCTGCCGGGGGTGGGGGCGTACATGAGCGTGGCGCTCGACCGGGGCGACGCGGGCGCGATGGCGCTCGCGGTGACGGCGATGGTGGTGATGATCGTGGGGGTGGACCAGGTGTTGTGGCGGCCGCTGGTGGTGTGGGTGGAGAAGTTCCGGCTGGACGAGACCGCGGGGAGCGCGGCGGGGGAGGGGCAGGGCTCCTGGGTGCTCGAGCTGGTGCGGCGGGCGCGGCTCGTGCGCCGGGCGGCGGTGCTGCGGCGGCGGGCGTACCGCACGGCGCGGCTCGCGGCGCGGCCGTTCGAGCGTCCGTGGCGCGCGGCGCGGCCCGGGACGCTGGTGCGGGCCTCGCGGGTCGTGTTCGACGATCCCCGCGCGCGGCGGGTCGCCGGAGCGCTGGTGATCGCGCTCGTCGTCGCGGGCGCCGTGCTCGGCCTGCGGGGGCTGGTGCTGCTCGTGGCGCGGCTGCGCGGCCCGGAATGGGCCCGGCTGTTCGGCGCGGCGGGGCTGACGTTCGCCCGGGTGATGGGGGCGGTGCTCGTCGCCACGGCGTGGGCGCTGCCCGCCGGCGTGGCGATCGGACGGTCGCCGCGGCTCGCGCGCGCGCTCCAGCCCGTGATTCAAGTGGTGGCCTCGTTTCCCGCGCCGATGTTGTTCCCGCTCGTGGTCCTGCTGTTCGAGCGCCTGGGGGTGGGGCTCGGGCTTTCGTCGGTGGCGCTGCTCGTGCTCGCCGGGCAGTGGTACATCCTGTTCAACGTGATCGCGGCGGTGGCGGCGATTCCCGAGCAACTGCGCGACGCGGCCGCGGTGTTTCGCCTATCGCCGCTCGCCCGCTGGCGGGTGCTGTATCTCCCGGCGGCGGTCCCGGCGCTGGTGACGGGCTGGGTCACGGCCGCGGGCGGCGCGTGGAACGGCTCGATCGTGGCGGAATACATCGAGGTCGGCGGGCGGCTGCGGATGACGGAGGGGTTGGGGAGCTTGATCAGCGACGCGACGGCGCGCGCCAACTTTCCGCTGCTCGCCGGAGGGATCGCCCTCATGAGCCTGATCGTGGTCGGCTGGAACCGTCTGGTGTGGCGCCGGCTCATGGAGTGGGCGCAGGCCCGTTTCGGGCTCGCCGCATGACCCCGGGCGCGGTCCTGCTCGAGGCGCGGCACGTGACGCAGCGCTTTCGCCTGCCCAACGGGCAGGTGCTCGAGGCGCTGCGCGACGTGTCGCTCGCCGTGCGCGAGCACGAGGTGGTGGCGCTGGTGGGGCCGTCGGGGTGCGGGAAGAGCACGCTGCTGCGGCTGCTCGCGGGGCTCGCCCGCCCGGCCGAGGGGGAAGTCCTGTACCGCGGCCGCCCGCTCGACGGGGTGCTCGCGGCGGCGGCGATGGTGTTCCAGTCGTTCGCGCTCTTGCCGTGGCTCACGGTGGAAGAGAACGTGGCGATGGGTCTCGAAGCGCGAGGCGTGCACGGCGCGGCGCGGCGCGACGCCGTGGCCCGCGCCATCAACCTGGTGGGCCTCGACGGTTTCGAGCAGGCGTACCCGAAAGAGCTCTCCGGGGGGATGAAACAGCGGGTGGGGTTCGCCCGCGCGCTCGCCGTGGCGCCCGAGATCCTGCTGATGGACGAGCCGTTCGGCGCCCTCGATCCCCTGACGGCGGAGAACCTCCGCAGCCAGGTCGTGGACCTGTGGCGCGATCCCGCCACCGGGGTGAACACCCTGGTGGTGGTGACGCACAGCGTGGAGGAGGCGGTGTTTCTCGCGGGGCGGATCGTGGTGTTCGGCTCGAACCCCGGGCACGTGCGCGAGGAGCTCGTCAATCCGCTCCCCTACCCGCGGCAGGAGCGCAGCCCGGAGTTCGACGACATGGTGGACCGCCTGCACGCGATCCTCACCGCCACCCTGCTGCCCGAGCCCACGCCGGCCGCGCCGCAGCGCCTCATCCCGTTCCCGCGGGTGCATGTCTCCGAGGTGACCGGGCTCCTCGACCACCTGCTCACGCGCCCCGACGGCAAGGGGCCCGTCTTCGAGCTGGCGGAAGACCTGGGGGTGGACTACGACCGGATGTCGGCGGTGGTGCGCGCGGCCGAGCAGCTCGGCTGGGTGATCACGCCGGGAGAGATCGTGCAGCTCACGCCCGCGGGGCGAGAGCTGATGGCGATGGACGACGCGGCGCGCAAGGATACGACGCGCGCCCGGCTGGCGCGGCAGCCGCTGTTCGGCCGGCTCCTCGGGATGCTCAAGGAGGAGGGCGCGGTGGAGGACGAGGAGGTGCTCGCCGACCTGACGATTTATTTCCCCTTCATTCCGGCCCACTCCCTGTTCGAGACGATCGTCGAGTGGGGCCGTTATGCGGAGCTGCTGGATCACGACGCGGACGCGGGGCGGCTGGTGCTGCTGGGGTGGGAGGGCGCGGCCGAGCCGCGCGAGGAGTGAGCGCCGTCCGTCTCACGCCTGCGCCGCTACAGCAACACCGCGAGCGCGTCCGCGACCTCTTTGACCACCCGGTGGTGCTCGGCGCCGAACCCGGCGGGCACGTCCGAGTCAATGTCCAGCTGGCCAAGGATCGCGGGGCCGCGGCGGATCAACACCACGAGCTCCGAGCGGGTCTCGAGGTTGCACGCCAGGTAGTTCGCGGCGGCGCGCACGTCGGGCACGTTCTGGTCTTCCCCCGTGGCGACGGCGGTGCCGCACACGCCCGTCCCCACGGGAATGCGGGTGTGCGCTGTCTCGCGGCCCGCGAACGCCTCGAGGACGAGCTCGTCGCCGTGCAGCATGTAGGCGTACACCGACGTGTACGGCGGGCCCAGGGCCCGCAGCCGCTCGCAGGCGAGCCGCAGCAGCTCGCGGCGCGACGCGTCGTGGAGGTGCGCGGCGCGCAAAGCGCGGACGATGGCGCGTGCCGGGTCCGGCGCCGTCACGAGTCCCGCTGTCCGAGGACGGCGGTGAGGCGCAGCTCGGCCGTGTCGCGCCGCACCACGATCCGCACCGTGTCGCCCGCGCGGTGACTGCGCAGAGCGTCGGTCATGTCGTACAGGTTGGCCACGCGCTTGTCGCCGATCGCGGTGATCACGTCGCCCGCCCGCAGCCCGGCGCGCTCGGCGGGGCTGTCGCGGCGCACGCCCGTCAGCCGCACGCCGCCCGGGGACCCGCTCATGTCCGGGATGGTGCCGAGATAGGCGCCGTACCCCTGGCCGCCGGCCGCGAGCGCCGGGGGCGGGGCGTCCACAAACGTGAGCGGGCCCGTCCGCTCGGCGAGCGCCCATACCACGTCGGCCGCGAACGCCGCCACGCGCGCGAGCCCCACGGCGTTGATCTTGTCCCAGTCGTCGGTGGTCCGGTGGTAGTCTTCGTGCAGGTCGGTGAACAGGTGCAGCACCGGGCGCTTGGCCGCGAAGAACGACGCGTGATCGCTCGGGCCCCAACCGTCGCCCGACGCCCGCAGCTCGAAGCCGCCCGCCGCGGCGTTCAGGGAATCGAGCAGGGCAGGGAACTCCCGCGCCGTGGCGGCGCCGAGCGCCAACAGCCGGTCGGCGCGCAGCCGGCCCACCATGTCGAGGTTCACCATCGCGTACACCGAATCGATGGGCGCGACGAGCGGATGGCGCACGAAGTAGGCGGACCCCAGGTCGCCGAGCTCCTCCGCCGCGAACGCGACGAACACGATGGTGCGCGCGGGCTGTCGGCGGCCGAGCCGCCGCGCGATCTCGAGGAGGGCCGCCGTCCCCGACGCGTTGTCGTCGGCGCCGTTGTGCACGCGGCCCCCGGAGTCGGGGTCGAGCGCGCCGAAGCCGCCCCGTCCCAAGTGGTCGTAGTGCGCGCCGACCACCACCGCCTGCCCCCGGCGCGCGGGATCGCGGCCGGCGACGAACCCCACCACGTTCGCGACCACCGTGCCCGCGAGCGGGGTGTGCAGCACCGCGGGCGCGTCGGCGGGGAGCGCGAACGGCTGGAAGAACGCCCCGCCGACGGCGGGCTCGAGCCCCGCGCGGCGAAAGGCGGCGGCGACGTAGCGCTCCGCCTGCGCGAGCCCCAACGTGCCCGCCCCGCGGCCCTCGCGCGCGTCGGCCGCGAGCCAGCGCACGTCGGCGAGCACGCGGCGCGCCGCCGGGGACAGCGTGTCCTGCGCGGGCGCGACGAGCGCCGCCGCGAGGAGCAGACTGGTTGCCGCCATGCGCGTATATCTATCTTTGGCCCGACCCCCAGGGAAGCCGCCCGGTGTCCGTCCGCCTCTTGGCCCTGATCCCCGTCGCCGCCGCCGTCAGCCTCGCGCTGTCGGCCGCCGTGGACGCCGTCGCGCTGCCGCTGTTTCTCGACACTACCGGGACGATCCTCGCCACGGCGCTCGCGGGGCCCGCGGTCGGCGTCGCCACGGGCGTCGTGACGTCGGCCGTCAACACGCTCCGCAATCCGACCTTCTGGCCGTTTGTGGTGGTGCAGGTGATCGTGGCCCTGTACGCCTGGCTCGCGGCGCGAGCGGGCCTGTTCCGGCGCTTCGCCACGGCCGTGCCCGCCGGGCTCGGGCTGGGCGTGATCGCGGCGCTCGCGTCGACGCCGATCTCGTACGCCGTGTTCGGATGCACGACCACCGGCGGGATCGCCCTCACCACGGCGCTCGGCCGCGCGCTCGGCCTCCCGCCGCTCGCGGCGTGCTTTTTCGGGAGCTTCGTGACCGACTGCGGCGACAAAACGGTGACGTTCGCCCTCGTCGCGTCGGTGCTCCACGCGCTGCCGCGGCGCACGGCGGCGCGGTTTCCCTGGGCGCTGCGGGCGATCGGCGCGGCGTGAGGCGGCGGCACCCCTTCACGCTGCTCGCCCTCGCCGGCGCGCTGCCGGCGCTCGCCTGGATCCTGCCTGCCCCGGCGGGCGGGATGGCGACGGCGGCGGCGGCGCTGGGGTTGGCGCTCCTCCCGGCCGCGGGCGGCGGCGCGACGGTCGCGCGCGCGGCGGTGCTCACCGCCGCGCCGTTCTGGGCGTTCCTGCTGTTGCTGCACGACGCCGCCACCGCGCTGGCGATCGGCCTGCGCCTCACCACGATGGTGGCGAGCGTCGTGTGGGTGGTGGCAGCGCTCCCGCCCGCGCGGCTGGTCGAGGCGCTGGTGGCGCGGGGCTGGAGCGCGCGGGCGGCGTACGTGTTCGCCGCCACGCTGGCGGCGGTGCCGGTGCTGCGGGCGCGTGCCCGGCGCATCGTCGAGGCGCAGCGTTGCCGGGGGCTCTCGCCCCGGGGCGGTCTCGTCCGTCGGCTCCGCGCCCTGCGCGCCCTCGCCCTGCCGCTCGTGCTCTCGGCGCTGCACGAGGTGGACGAGCGCGCCCTCGCCCTCGAGACCCGGGGCCTCGCGTCCGGGGCGCGCCGCACCGCGCTCGCGCCGCCGGCGGACCCGCCGGCCGAGCGCGCGCTGCGTTGGGGGCTCGCGGCGCTGTGCGCGGCGGCGCTCGTCTGGAGGCTCGCGTGAGCGGGCTCACGCTCGACGGCGTGACCTTCCGCTACCCCGCGACCGAGCGCCCGGCGCTGCGCGAGGTGTCGCTCGAGGTCGCCGCCGGAGAAGTGGTCGCCCTGGTGGGCGCGGCGGGGGCGGGCGCGTCCACGTTGCTGCTCGTGGCCGCCGATCTCGCGCCCCGGGTGGTGGGCGGCACCCTGACCGGTCGCGTGCAGCGGCCGGGGCGGGCCGGCCTCGTGTTGCCGACGCCGTGGACCCAGGTGTCGGGGATGGCGTTCACGGTATGGGACGAGGTGGCGTTCGGGCCCGCGAACCTGGGCTGGCCGCGGGAGGAGATCGTGCGGCACGTGGAGCCGGCGCTCGCGCAGCTCGGGATCGCGCACCTCGCCCCGCGCGACCCGGCGACACTGTCGGGCGGCGAGCTGCAGCGGGTGGTGATCGCCGGGATCGTGGCGATGGATCCGACGCTGCTGCTCCTCGACGAACCCGCGGCCGAGCTCGATCCCGAGGGCGCGCGGCTCGTGTGGCGTCTGGTGCGCGCGCTCGCCGCCCGGGGGAAGGCGGTGGTCGTGGCGACGAGCGACCTCGATGCCGTGCCGGACGTGGCGGACCGGGTGGTGTGGCTCGCGGAGGGCCGCGTGGCGGCGGCGGGCCCGCCCGCGGTGCTCGCCGAAGAGGCGACCTGCGCCGCGGGGCTCGGGACCGCCGTGGCGGGCGTGTGGCGCGCGGCGGGGCTCCCGCCCCCCTATCCGCTGACCGTGGCCGACGCCGTGCGGGCGTGGCGGTGACGGCGGCGGCACTACGGTTCGCGGGCGTGTCGTTCGCCTACGGGGCGACGCCCGCGCTCGCCGGGGTCTCGTTCGCGCTCGCCCCGGGCGAGCGGGCGGCGCTCCTCGGGCGCAACGGGGCGGGGAAGTCCACGCTCGTGAAACTGGTCACGGGGCTGCTGCGGCCCCGCGAGGGGAGCGTGTGGGTGGGCGACTGGGACACGCGCGACCGCGCCCCCGAGGAGCTGGCCCGGCGCGTCGGATCGGTGTTTCAGCATGCCGACCAACAACTGTTCGCGCGGACGGTGGCGGAGGACGTGGCGTTCGGGCCGCGGGCGCTGGGGGCCGCCCCGGCGGACGTCGAGCGCCGCGTGGCGCGCGCCCTGGACGCGCTGGCGCTCGGCGCCTACGCGGCGTCGCACCCCTACGACCTTTCTCCGGCGCTCCGCAAGATCGCGGCGCTGGCGGGCGCGCTCGCCTTGGAGCCGGCGGTGCTGGTGCTCGACGAGCCCACGGCGGGCCTCGACCGCTCGTGGCGCGCGCGCGTGACCCGCGCGCTCGCCGAGCGCGCCGCGGAAGGCGCCGCCGTGCTCGCGGTCACCCACGATCTCGAATTCGCGGCCGAGACCTGCGACCGGGGGCTCGTGCTCGACCGCGGCCGCCTCGCGTGCGACGAGCCGCTTGCCGGCCTTCTCGCCGACGCGCCGCGCCTCGAGCCGCTGGGCCTCGTTCCCCCTCCCCTCGCGGCTCTCTCTGCGGCGCTCGAGCTTCCGGGGCGCCCGGTGCGTGCGCGTGACGTGGCTCACGCGCTGCGGTTTGCCCGCGGTGGCGCGCCCCGGTAGATTGCCACGCCCCGCCCATGTCCACGCTGTTCGAGACGTTCGCCGTGCGCTTCGCGCGCTGTGTGGACCTGTTCCGCGATCCCGACGCGAAAGAGGCCCAGAAGACGGAATTCCGCGCCGTGCTGGCGCTGCTCAAGGAGGCTCCGGTCACGCTGCGGGCGGCCGGCGGCGGGATCGAGGTGAACGGCGTGGCGTGTGCGGGGCCCGCGATCGCGGGCCTGGCGCAGCGGTTGGACCTCCACGGGGTCGCGGAGATCGCGATCGCCGCCGCGCCCCCGCCGGCGCAGCTGTTCGCGCTGTTCCGCATCCTCGCCGACCAACCCGGCCTGGACGACGTCCCCACCCGGCTTGCCGCCGCCGGTGCCGCTAGCATCCGCGTCACCAATGCCGGCGAGGGCGAGCCCGTGCCGCCCGCGTCCCCGTCGCCCCCGGGTGCCGCGCCCGAGAGCTTTCGCGCGCCCGAGCCTGTGATTCCCTCGGCCGAAGGCGCGGCCCGGGCGGCGCCCACGCTCGGCACCAAAGGGATCCTGCGCGGCGAGGCGTGGCGCGACATCGCGTCGGTGCCGCTCACCGGGGTGCCGCTCGTGATGCACGACCCGCCGCCGCCCCCTGCGGCGGACGCACTGCCCGGTGTGGCCCCGTCGGCGCCCCCCGCGCCCCCCGCGCCCCCCGCGCCAGAGAACGCAGGCCGACCCCCAGCCCCATCGGCGCCGTCTCAGGCGCCGGGGCCGCCCACGCCTCCGGCGCCGCCCGCGCCCTCCACGGGGCCGGGCCTCTCTCCGGCGGCCGGCGCGGCGGTTCCGGTAGCCGGTCCCCGACCCGGTCCCGAGGGGCTCCCGGCTGCGCCGCTGCCGCCCGATGCCGCGGCCGCGCTCGCCGCGCTCGAGCGCATGCCGGGCGGGCCCGGCGTGCCCGACCAGCTGGCGGCGCTGGTCGAGGCCGCCGGAGCGGCGCTCCAGCAGGGCCGGGCCGAGCGCTTGCTCGCCATCGTCACGGGCCTCGCCCGCATCGAGCAGCGCCTGCCCGAGACGAGCGGCATGCGGCGGCAATACGCGATCGCACTGCGCCGCATCGGCAGCCGCCGCGCGCTCGAGGCGCTGGCCCAGCTCGTGGCCGTGCCTGGCCACCGCGCGGGGGCGGTGGCGGCGTTGCGCCGCTACGGCCCGGATGCGGTGGAGGTGCTCCTCGCCCAGCTCGTGGCGGCGCCGACGATGGCGGAGCGGCGGGCGGTGTTCGACGCGCTGCGGCAGATGCAGGAGGGGACCGAACAGCTCGTGCACATGCTCGACCACCCCCAGTGGTTCGTGGTGCGCAACGTGGCGGAGCTCGTGGGCGAGCTGGAGATGGAGCAGGCGGTGCCGGCGCTGGCGCGCCGGCTCGAGCATCCCGACGAGCGCGTGCGCAAGGCGGTGGCGCTGGCCCTCGCCAAGATCGGCACGCGCAGCGCGGTGGAACCCCTGCGCCGGGCGCTGCGGGACCGCTCGCCCGAGGTGCGGGTGCACGTCGCGCTCGGGATCGGGGGGCGGCGGGCCGCGGCGCTCGCGATGCCCGTCGTGGCGGCGCTCGACGAGGAGAAGGACGAGGCGGTGCAGCGCGAGCTGATCCTCGCACTCGGGCGCATCGGGAGCCCCGACGCGGTGCAGGCGCTGATCCGCTTCGCTCAGCCCAGCGGCCGCCTGTTCGGCCGGCGCCCGACGGCGGTGCGGGTCGCGGCCGTGGAGGCGCTGCGGCTCGCCGCCACCGCTCCCGCCCTCGGCACGCTCGAGGGCCTGTGCGACGACAGCGACCGCCACGTCCGCGCCGCGGCCCGGGCCGCCGTGGCCGAGCTCGGGCGGAAGCGCTAACTGGGGACGAAGCTCGCCTGCGGGTCGAGCCGCCGCGCGAAAGCCGCCACCAGCCGCGCCGCGCGCTCCAGATCTTCCACCGCGACCATCTCGTTGGGGCTGTGCATGTAGCGGTTGGGGACGCTCACCAGCCCCGTCGGGATGCCGCGCAGCGCGTTGTAGATGGCATCGGCGTCGGTGCCCGTGTCGTGCGGAGCCGCCTGGATGCTGTAGGGAATCCCCTCGCGTTCGGCGCATTCGACCAGCAGGTCGAACACCACCGGGCTCACGGCGGACCCGCGCGACAGCACCGGTCCGCCCCCGAGCTTGTGCTCGCCCGCGCGCTTCTTCTCGGCGCCCGGCCAGTCGGTGGCGTGCGTCACGTCCACCACCAGCGCCACCTGCGGATCGATCCCCACGGCGCTGGTTCGCGCGCCGCCCCCCGCCCAGGCGATCTCCTCGCGGGTGGTCGCCACCGCGAACACGGCGGCGTGCCGCGGCCGCTCCCGCGCGAGCAGCCGCAGCGCCTCCGCCACCACGTAGGCGCCGATTCGGTTGTCAATGCTGCGCGACACGATCCGGCCGTTGGGGAACTCGACCACTGCGGCGTCGAGCACCGCGGGGTCGCCCACCCGCACGCGCTCCAGGGCTTCGGCCTTGTTCTTGGCTCCGATGTCGATCCACAGATCCGTGATCTTCGAGACCTTGTCGAGATCCTCGCGCTTCATGAGGTGCACCGCCTGCTTGCCGATCACCCCGCGCACCGGGCCCTTGGGGCCCGTGATCACGACGCGCTGGCCCACGAGCACCTGGGGGTCCCAGCCGCCGATCCCGGCGAAATACAGGTAGCCGTCGTCGTCCACGTGGGTGATCTGGAGGCCGATCTCGTCGATGTGCCCCGCGAGCATCAGCCGGGGCGCGCCCTGCGGATTCACGACCGCCACCGAGTTGCCGTGCACGTCCGCGCTCACCTGGTCGGCGAAGCTCTTCACCTCGTCCCGCCAGACGCGGGCGGGCGCGAGCTCGAAGCCGGAGGGGCCGGGAGTATCGAGAAGGCGTTTCAAAAAGGACAGGGTATCGTGCGCCATGGCTCAAGGTCCGTTGCGATAGAGAAGGCCCAGCATCAACAACCTGCCGCCGACTGTCAACCGCGCATCAACCGCGCGAGGCGCTCGGCGGCCGCGATGTCCGTACGGTTGGGGGCGGGGAACGACCCTCGTCAGTGCCGGCGCAGACCGATCCGGTACAGCAGGGCCCCGAGCAGCGCGAACAACCCGAGCGAGACCAATCCCGAGGTGGCCACCGCCCCCAGCCGGCGGTACAGCCCTACGGTCTCCGCCAGCCAGTCGGCGCTCCCTTTGGCGCCCGCGATGGCCGCCACCAGGATCCCGGCGATCGCCCCGCCCGCGATCAGGCCGCTCGAGAACAGCACGCCCGGGCCCGATTCGATCTCGGCGAGGGAGCGGGCCTCGGCGCGTACTCGGCGCTCCACCAGCCAGCGCACGATGCCGCCCGCGAACATCCCGGCCGAGGTGGACATCGGCAGATACACCCCTACCGCCACCGGCAGCGCCTGCACGCCCATCAGCTCGATGGCGAGCGAGATGAACACGCCGATCAGCACCAGGGCCCACGGCAGCCGGCGCGTGAGGATCCCGTCGGTGATCAGCGCCATCAGCGTGGCCTTGGGCGAGTCGAGGCGGGTGAGCTGGCGGCCGCCGTACTCCCGGATGCGGCCCCCGATCCCCGGATCCACGACGTAGCGAATCTCCCGGCTCGCCGAATCCACGAGGTACTTGCCGGGCGGCACCCCCTGCGTCTCCACGTACACGCGCAGGACCTGGTAGCTGTGCGGATCGATCGAGTCGCCGCCCGCGACGCGGAAGTTGGCCATCCGCTCGTCGAGCAGCGCCAGCTCGCGGCTCGCCGTGCAGCAGCCCGCGGCGGGAGCGCGGAACCCCGGGTGGCGCTCGGGCACCTCGTACACGTACGACCGGTTGAGCAGCGTGAGCGTCCACCCGACCGCCAGCGCGGAGACGAGAGAGCCCGCGAGAATGGCGAGCTGCTGGCGCCGGGGCGTGGCGCCGATGAGGAATCCCGTTTTCAGATCCTGCGAGGTGTTGCCGCCGTTCGCCGCCGCCACCGCGATCACGGCGGCGATCGAGATCGCCTGCACCCGGTGGTCGATCCCGGTCCAGCCGAGCAGCAGGAACATGGTGCAGGTGCCGATGAGGGCGGCGATGGTCATGCCCGAAATGGGGTTCGCCGAGGAGCCGATCTGGCCGCAGATCCGCGACGACACCGTGGTGAAGAAGAAGCCGAACGCGACGATGAGCGCCGCGCCGAGCAGGTTCACCTTGAGCTGCGGCAGCAGCACCAGCCCGAAGGCGAGCACGAGCGACCCGATCACCGTCACGGTGACGGGCAGATCGTCCTCGGTGCGCAGCGTGGTCTCGAGCGCGCGGCCCGCCCGGCTCTCGCGCAGGCTCGCGAAGCCCGCGCGGAAGGCGGAGACGATGGTGGGGAAGGCGCGCACCAGCGCGATGATCCCGCCCGTCGCCACCGCCCCGGCCCCGATGTAGAACACGTAGGCCGCGCGGATCTCGGCGGCCGACATGTCCTTGATGAGCGCCGTGGCGGGATACATCGGGGCGAGCATGCTCTCGCCGAACAGCTTGATCGTGGGCATCAGCACCAGGTAGGCGAGGCAGCCGCCGGCGAACAGGTACCCCGCGATGCGCGGTCCGATGATGTAACCTACGCCCATCAGCTCGGGGCCCACCTCCGCGCGCACGTCCGCGCCCTTGAACCAGCGCAGCACCGCGCCCGGGTACTCGGGCCACAGCTTGAGCGCGGTCATCAGGAACTTGTACGCGAACGCGAGCCCGAACGCCTGGAACACCGTCCGCGCGTGGACCCCGCCTTTTTCCCCGGCGATCAGCACCTCCGCGCACGCCGTCCCCTCGGGGTAGGGGAGGGTGCCGTGCTCCTTCACGATCAGCGCCCGGCGCAGCGGGATCATCATCAGGATGCCGAGCAGCCCTCCCGCCACGGCCAGCACCGCGACCCGGGAGATCTCGAGGTCGTAGCCCATCAGCAGGATGGCCGGGATCGTGAACACCACGCCGGCCGACACCGAGTCCGCGGCCGAGCCGGTGGTCTGGACGATGTTGTTCTCGAGGATGGTGGCGCGGCCGAGGGCGCGGAAGATCGTGATCGAGAGGACGGCGATGGGGATGGAGGCCGAGACGGTGAGGCCGATCTTCAGGGCCAGATAGACGTTCGAGGCGCCGAAGACGAGGCCGAGGACGGCGCCCAGGACGAGCGAGCGGACGGTCAGCTCGGCCGGCGCCTGAGTCGGAGCGACGTAGGGCTGGTGGTCGGGCATAGGGCACACAATGTGCGCCGGGGCCGGCGCCCGTGTCCAGGACGGCGCTCCGCGCCGGTCACGCCCCCGTCGCGCGGGCGAGGGAGCGCACCGCCGCGAGCCGCCGCACCGCCTCGCGCAGCACGTCGTCGGTCTTGCAGAACGCGAACCGCACCAGCCGCCGCCCCAGTTCGGGCCGGCTGAAGAAGCTCGACCCCGGCACCGGGGCCACGCCGATCTCGCGCGTGAGCCAGGCGGCGAACTCGTCGTCGGGCAGCTCGGAGAGCGCCGAGAAGTCGGCGAGCACGTAGTAGGCGCCCTGGGGCGGGGTGCAGCGGAACCCCGCCGCCGCGAGTCCCTGGCACAACAGGTCGCGGCGGGCGCGGTAGTCGCGGGCGAGCGCCCGGTAGTAGTCGTCCCCCAGGGTGTCGAGCCCCACCGCGATCGCCTCCTGGAGCGGCGCGGGCGCACCCACGGTGAGAAAGTCGTGCACCTTGCGGATCGCATCGCTCACGGCGGCGGGCGCCACGATGGTGCCGATGCGCCAGCCGGTGACGCTGAACGTCTTCGAGGCGCCGCTGATGGTGATCGTGCGCTCCCGCATGCCGTCGAGCGTGGCGATCGGGATGTGCTCGCCCTCGTAGTAGATGTGCTCGTAGATCTCGTCGGTCACGGCGTAGGCGTCGTGCCGCCGGCACAACTCGGCGATCGCTTCGAGCTCGCGGCGGGTGAGCACGCGGCCCGTGGGGTTGTTGGGGGTGCACACGACGATCGCCCGCGTGCGCCGCGAGAAGGCGGCCGCCAGCCGGTCGAGGTCGAGCTCGCCGTCCACCGCCATCGGCACGTACACCGGCGTGGCTCCGCACAGGACGGCGTCGGGACCGTAGTTCTCGTAGAACGGCTCGAACACGATCACCTCGTCGCCCGGGTCCACGATCGCGAGCAACGCGGACGCCATCGCCTCCGTGCCCCCGCAGGTGACGGTGATCTCCGCCTCCGGGTCCACCGTCATCCCGTACCACTCGGCGTATTTGCGGGCCAGCGCGTCGCGCAGCCGCTTGGCCCCCCAGGTGATCGCGTACTGATTCAAGTCGTCGCGGATGGCGCGCACCGCGGCCTCTTTGAGCGCCTCGGGCGCCGGGAAATTGGGAAACCCCTGGGCGAGGTTGATCGCGTCGTGGCGGGCGGCGAGCCGGGTCATGCCGCGGATCACCGACTCCGTGAAGCCGTGCGTGCGTCGGGCGGTGTGCATGGAGAGACAAATTCGCCGCGGCGGCGCGGAGAGGGAAGCGGTCGCGGCGGGCCCGCGGAGCCTATTTCAGCAGCTGCTTCGCGATCGTGTGCAGCTGCATGTTGCTCGTGCCCTCGTAGATCTTCCCGATCTTCGCGTCGCGGTAGAACTTTTCGACCGGATACTCCTTGGTGTAGCCGTAGCCGCCGAACAGCTCCACCGCGAGCGACGTCACCCGCTCGGCCACCTCGGACGAGAACAGCTTCGCCATCGCCGCCTGCATGGTGTAGGGCTCGCCCGCGTCCTCGAGCCGCGCGGCGTTGTACACCATGAGCCGCGCCGCCTCGAGCTCGGTGGCCGCGTGGGCGAGCTGGAACTGCACCCCCTGGAACTCGGCGATCGGCTTGCCGAACTGCGTGCGCTCCTTGACGTAGCCGAGCGCCGCCTCCAGCGCCCCGCGCGCGACGCCGATCATCTGCGCCCCGATCCCGATCCGGCCGGTGTTCAGGGTCTCGATCGCCACCTTGTAGCCCTGGCCCACCTCGCCCACCACGTTCGCCGCCGGCACCTCGCAGTGGTCGAGGATCAGCTCGCAGGTGCTCGAGGCCCGGATGCCGAGCTTGTCTTCCTTCTTTCCGACGGCGAACCCCGGAAAGTCGCGCTCCACGGCGAAGGCGGTGATGCCCTTGTAGCCCTTCGAGAAATCCACGTTCGCGAACACGATGAACAGCCCCGCCTCGGCGCCGTTCGTGATCCACAGCTTGCGCCCGTCCAGAATCCAGGTGTCGCCCCGGCGGGTGGCGCGGGTCTCGAGGCCGAAGGCGTCCGAGCCCGCCCCCGGCTCGGAGAGGGCGTAGGCGCCGACGAGATCGGCGGCGAGGCGGGGGAGATAGCGGCGCTGCAAGTCTTCGTTCGCCCACTTGAGGAGCAGCGCGTTGACGAGCGTGTTCTGCACGTCCACGAAAATGGCCACCGCGGCGTCCACGGCGGCCAATTCTTCCACGGCGAGCACGGTCATCATCAGGCTGCCGCCCGCGCCGCCGTAGGCCTCCGGGATCTCGATCCCCATCAGCCCGAGCGCGAAGCACTGGGCGAGCAGGGCGGGCTCGATGGCGCCGGCGCGGTCCATGGCCGCGACGAGCGGGCGCACCTCGCGCCGCGCGAACTCGCGCACGGTGCCGCGGAACAGCTCCTCTTCCTCGGTGAGCTTGGTCAGGGGAGCGGCGGTGGTCAGCTCGGCCATCGTGAACGGCAATCTAGCGGGGAACGGCGGAGCGTGGTACGTGCGGCGCGCCGCGGCGGGGCGGCCCGCCGCGCTTAGCGCCCCGTGTACGTCACCCGCCAGATGCGGCCGCCCGCGTCGTCGGTGATGTAGAGCGACCCGTCGGGGCCCACCGCCACCCCCACCGGGCGGCGGCGCGCCGCGGGATCGTCCTCGCGCCAGAACCCGTCGGCGAAGGTCTCGTAGCTGCCCGTGGGATGGCCGTCCGCGAACGGCACGAACACCACCCGGTATCCCGCCTGCGGGAGCGGGGCGCGGTTCCAGGAGCCGTGAAAGGCGATGAACGCGCCGCCGCGGTAACGCGCCGGGAACTGCGTCCCCGTGTAGAACACCAGCCCGTCCGGCGCCCAGTGCGCCGGAAACGCGAGCGCGGGCTCCTTCTTCTGGGCGCACAACCCCGCCGTCTTGCCGTCGCCCCCGTACTCGGGAGCCAGCACCAGGCGGCCGAGCTCGGGGTCGTGATAGCAGTACGGCCAGCCGAAGTCGTCGCCCGCGTTCACCTGCAGCAGCTCCTCCGAGGGTTTCTCGGCGCTCTGTTCGAGCGTGTACAGCTTGGGCCAGTTCTGGCCCAGCTGGTCGCGGCCGTGCTGGACGGCCCAGAGCTGGCCGTCGGGAGCGACGGCGAGCGCCACGGCGTTGCGGATCCCGGTCGCGTAGCGGCGCCCGTCGGCGGGGGTCTGGTTGGTGCGCGCGGGGTCGAACGTCCAGATACCGGCGCGGATCGCGAGCTCCGGACACGGGTTGCGGCCGGGGGATTCGAGGGTGCGGTCCAGGACCTGGCACGAGTTCGAGGCCGAGCCGAAGTTCACGAACAGCGTGCGCCCGTCGGGCGACAGGGCCAGGCTCTTGGCGGTGTGGTTGCCGTCGGCCGGCAGGTCGCGGGCGACCACCTGCGGCTCGCCCACCGGCAGGAGCCGTCCCTCGTGCATCGGGTAGCGCAGCACCGTGGACCGGGTGGCGAAGTACAGGACGCCGCGCCCGAGGGCGATGCCGGTGCCGCCGGCCGTGCCGAAGGCTGCGGTCACGTCCGCCCGGCCGTCGCCGTTCGTGTCGCGCAGGGCCAGCACCCCGCCCGGCCCGCCGCGCCGGTTCTCGAGGGCGACGAACACGTCGCCGTTGGGTGCGACGGCGAGGTGGCGCGGCGCGCCCACCCGGTCGGCCACCACCGCGGCACAGAACCCGGGGGGGAGCACGAGACCCCCGTTCCCGGGGTCGCACGCGGGCTGGCGGGCCGCAGGCCGGGATCCCGCGGCGGCGAGCGCGGCGGCGAGCGCGAGCGCGGCCTTCCCCCTCATCCCCGCTTCTCCCGGCTCTCGGCCGGGCCCGCCAGCATCTCGCGAATGCCGCCGAGCGAGGAGAGGACGCCCGTCGCCTCGTACGGCAGATAGACGACCTTGTTGTTCTGGCCCGTCACCATCTCCTTCAGCGCCTCGATGTAGCGGATCGCGATGAGATACCGCGCGGGGTCGCCTCCCGTGCCCTTGATCGCGTTGGTGATGCGCTCGATTGCCTGCGCCTCGGCCTCGGCCACCTTGAGCCGGGCGGTGGCCTCCGCCTCGGCGGCGAGGATCTTGGCCTGCTTCTCGCCTTCGGCCTTGTTGATCTCCGACTGCCGGATGCCCTCGGCCTGGAGGATGCGCGACTGCTTCTCGGCTTCGGCGGCGAGGATCGCGGCCCGCCGATCGCGCTCGGCGCGCATCTGCTTCTCCATGGCGTCGCGGATGTCGCGCGGCGGGTTGATGTCCTTGAGCTCCACGCGGCTCACCTTGGCGCCCCACTTGTGCGTCGCCTCGTCCAGGATCTCCCGCAACCGGGCGTTGATCGTATCGCGGGACGAGAGGATGTGGTCGAGCTCCATCTCGCCGATCAGGTTGCGCAGCGTGGTCTGGGTGAGCTTCTCGATGGCGTCGGGAAGGTTGGCGATCTCGTAGGCGGCGCGCACCGGATCGGTGATCTGGAAGTAGATGAGCGCGTCGATCTCCACCACCACGTTGTCCTTCGTGATCACGTTCTGGCGGGGGAACACGTACACCGTCTCGCGCAGGTCGATCTTCTCGGTCCGCATCCGCCGCGACAGCGCCTCCCCGCTCGGCAGCACCAGCACCTGCTGCCAGTCGATGGCCCGGGGCTTGTCGATGATGGGAATGATCAGGTTGATCCCGGACGACAGGGTTCGGTGGTACTTCCCCAGCCGCTCGATGATCATGGTCTGCGCCTGCTGCACGATGCGGATGCCGCGCGCGACGATCGAGATCGCGAACAGGGCGATCGCCGCGGGCACGATCAAGGCGCCGATGTTGTCCATCAGGTCTCCCGATCCACGTACAGGGTGTTGCCCTCGACCCGGATCACCATCACCCGGGTCCCGGCCTCGAGGGGGACGTCGAGCAGGGAGGCCCCGCGCCAGTCCTCCCCCTCCACGAGCACCCGGCCCCGGCCGCTCGCCGGGTCGATCCGTTCCGAGACCACGCCCACCTTGCCGATCAGCGCCTCGACGTTGGTTTTGACCCCCCGCCCCCGCGCGTGCAGGGAGCGGAGCAGGACGGGGCGGATGCCCACGAGCGAGAGCAGGGTGCCGGCGGCGAAGGTGAGGGTGGGAACGAGGACGCCGGGAGCGACGACCGACACCAGGCCCGCGGCGAGGCAGCCGAGCGCCACCGAGAGGAGCCAGAATCCCGGCGCCGCCATCTCGGCGACGGCGAGGAGCAGGGCGGCGACGAGCCACGCTTGCCATTCGTGCATGGACCGACCCTCCCGAGCAAAGGCGGAGCGGGGGCGTGTGGAAGTTACCGCCCCCGCCGGCCGGCCGCACGGCCGCTAGTCGGCGGCCGTCGGGGCGGGGGCCGGGCGCTCCCGGCCGAGGAGCCGGGCGAACGAGAAGCGGCCGAGCCGCCGGGGGAGCGCGTCCAGGTACGTGTAGATCACCGGCGTCACGTAGAGGGTGATGAACTGCGAGAACGCGAGCCCGCCCACCACCGCGATGCCCAGCGGCCGGCGCGACTCGGAGCCCGCGCCCACCCCGAGGGCGATCGGCAGCGTCCCCATCAGCGCCGCCATGGTCGTCATCATGATGGGCCGGAAGCGGATGGCGCACGCCTCGACGATCGCCTCCCGGGCCGTCTTGCCCTCGCTGCGCTGTGCCGCGATCGCGAAGTCGATCATCATGATGCCGTTCTTCTTCACGAGGCCCACGAGCATGATCACCCCGACGAACGCGTACACGCTCAGGTCCACGCCGAACACGAGCAGCGTGAGCAGCGCCCCGAAGCCGGCGAACGGCAGCGCCGACAGGATGGTGAGCGGGTGGATGAAGCTCTCGTACAGGATGCCGAGGACGAGGTAAATGACGAGCACGGCGAGCAGCAGCAGGAACAGCAGGCCCGCCTGGCTCGACTGGAACGCCTGCGCCGTGCCGGTGAAGCTGGTGGTGATGGACGAGGGCAGGGTTTGGCGCGCGAGACGTTGCACCGCGGCGACGGCGGTGCCGAGCGAGACGCCGGGCCGGAGGTCGAACGAGATCGTGACCGACGGCAGCTGGCCGGCGTGATTGACGGTGAGCGGGCCGACGCTCGAGCCGATGGTGGCGAGCGAAGCGAGCGGCACGAGGGCGCCGGTGTTCGACCGCACGTACAACAGGTTCAGCGCCGAGAGGTCGCGCTGGTAGTCGGGGAGGAGCTCCATCTCGACCCAGTACTGGTTGGTGGGCGTGTAGATGGTGGACACCTGCGCCGAGCCGTAAGCGGTGTACAGGGCGCGCTCCACCTGCTCGGCGGTGACGCCCAGCGCCGCCGCGCGGTCGCGGTTGATCTGCACGGTGGCCTGCGGGTTCGAGATCTGGAGGTCGCTCGTCACGTTCACGAGCTCGGGGAGGTCGCGCAGCTCGGCCTCGAGCTGCTTCGCGCCGTCGTACAGCGCCGCCATGTCGGGGCTTTGGAGCGTGAACTGGTACAGGCTCTTCGTGAGCTGGCCGCCGATGCGGATGGGCGGCGGGTTCTGGAGGAACACGCGGATCCCGGGAATCGCCGCGAACTTGGGGTTGAGCTCCTGGATCACCTCGTCCACGCTCAGGCGGCGCTCGCGGCGCGGCTTCAGGTGCATGAAGATGCGCCCCTGGTTCATCTGGCCGCCCCCGACGAACGACATGAAGTCCTGCACGTTCGAGTCCTGCGCGGCGATCGCCATGATCTGGAGCTGGTGCGCCTTCATCGCCTCGAACGACGTGCCCTGCACCGTCTCGGTGATCCCGAAGATTTGCGAGTTGTCCTCGCTCGGGAGGAAGCCCTTGGGGACGACGGCGAACAGCACTACCGTGGCGAGGAGGATCAGGGCGGAGACGGCGAGCGCGAGGGGGCGCCGGTCCATGACCCAGCCGAGCGTGCGCTCGTACCACGCGAGGGCGCGCGCGTACACCCGTTCCGACGCCTCGTACCACCGGCCGTGGTGCGCCTCGCGGGCCGGCCGCAGGAACCGGCTGCACAACATGGGCGTCAGGGTGAGCGACACGAAGCCCGAGACCAGGATCGCGCACCCGATCGTGACCGCGAACTCGTGGAACAGCCGTCCGATGATCCCGCCCATGAACAGCACCGGGATGAACACCGCCGCGAGCGAGAGCGTCATGGACAGGATGGTGAACCCCACCTCGCGCGCGCCGTCGAACGCGGCGCGCAGCGGCGGCTTGCCCATCTCCATGTGGCGCACGATGTTCTCGAGCATCACGATGGCGTCGTCCACCACGAACCCCACCGACAGGGTGAGCGCCATCATCGAGAGGTTGTCGAGGCTGTAGCCCAGCAGCGCCATTGCGGCGAACGTCCCGACGATCGAGAGCGGGAGCGCGAGGCTCGGGATCACCGTGGCCGAGAGGTTGCGCAGGAACAGGAAGATCACGAGCACCACGAGGCACAGCGTCAGGAACAGCGTCCCCTTCACGTCGCGCAGCGAGTCGCGGATGGACGCGGAGCGGTCGTAGAGCAGGTGGACCTCGACCGAGGCCGGGAGCTGCGCCTGGAGGCGGCCCATGATGGCGCGCACGCCGTCGGCCACCGCCACCGTGTTCGTCCCCGGCTGCCGCTGCACGGCCAGCACGATGGCGCGCGTGCCGTTGTACCAGCCGGCGGTCTTGTTGTCCTGAACGTCGTCGAGGACCTGCCCGATGTCCTGCAACCGCACCGGCGCGCCGTTGCGGTAGGCGACCACGAGCTCGCGGAACGCGGCGGCGTCCTGGAGCTGCCCGTTGGCCTGCACGGTGTAGGCGCGGTGCGGCCCCCAGAGAATCCCGGTGGGCAGGTTCACGTTGCCCGCGGCCACGGCGTTCGCGACCTCGTCGATCCCCAACCCGCGCGTCGCCAGCGCCTTGGGGTCGAGCTGGATGCGCACGGCGTACTTCTGGGGCCCGAACACCAGCACCTGCGCGACCCCCTGCACCATCGAGATGCGCTGCGCCATGAAGGTCTCGCCGTACTCGTCGAGCTGCGAGAGCGGCAGCGTCTTGCTGGTGAGGGCGTAGTAGAGGATGGGCGAATCGGCGGGGTTCACCTTCTGGTAGGACGGCGGGATGATTCCCTGCGGCAGCTGGCGCAGGGTCTTCGAGATGGCGGCCTGGACGTCCTGCGCCGCCGCGTCAATGTCGCGGTCGAGGCTGAACTGGAGCGTGATGTTGGTCTGGCCGAGGCTCGACGTGGACGTCATCTGCTCGAGTCCGGCGATGGTGGAGAATTGTTTCTCGAGCGGCGTGGCCACCGCCGACGCCATCGTCTCCGGACTCGCCCCGGGGAGCGTGGCGTTCACGTTGATCGTCGGGAAGTCCACGTTGGGGAGGTCGCTCACCGGCAGCCGCCGGTACGCCATCAGCCCGAACACCAGGATGCCCGACATGACCAGCGTCGTCATGACGGGCCGCTTGATGAACAGTTCGGAGAGGCTCACTTGTTCACCTCCAGCTCGCGGGCGGGCTCGGTCACGCCCTTGACCTCGACGCTCGCGCCGTTCACGAGCCGCAGCTGGCCGTCGGTGACCACCTCGTCGCCCGGCCGCACGCCGCTCGCGATCACCGCGTAGGCGCCGGCGCCGCGCGCCACGGTCACCGGCTGCGAGCGCACGGTGCCGTCGGCGTTGAGCACGAACACGTACGTCCCCTGCTGGCCGCTCATCACCGCCTGCGCGGGGACCACGAGCGCGCTGTCCTCCACGTAGAGGCGCAGCCGCACGTTCACGAATTCGCCCGGCCACAGCGCGTTGTCGCGGTTCGGGAACTGCGCCTTGAGGAGCACCGTCCCCGTGGTCGTGTCTACGCTGTTGTCCACGAACGTCAGGACCCCCTCGCCCGAGACGCTGTCGGTCTGGGCGGGGCTCACGAACACCGGCAGCCGCTGCCGGCGGTAGCGCTGGATCAGGGGCAAATAGCTTTCGGGCACGGCGAACCGCACCAGGATCGGGTGGATCTGGTTGATCACCACGAGCTGGTCGCTGTTCGCCCGCACCAGGTTGCCGGCGCGCACCAGCAGGCGGCCGGTGCGCCCCGGGATGGGCGCGCGAATGGTGGCCCACGCGAGGTTCAACGCCGCGTTCGCCACGGCGGCCGAGTCGGCCTGTACCGTGGCCTTGAGCGCCTCGGCCGCGGCGCGCTTCTCGTCGTACTCCTGCTTGGTCACGTAGTCCTGTTGCACGAGCTGGGCGTAGCGTTCGGCCTCGGCCTCGGCGTTCTGCGCCTGGGCGAGATCGCGCGCCAGGAGCGCGCGCGCCTGTTCGAGCGCGGCCTGGAACGGGCGCGGATCGATCTGGAACAGCACCTGCCCGGCGGCCACCTCGTCGCCCTCTCGGAACGCGACCTGGAGCAGCACGCCGGTCACCTGCGATTGCACCGCGACGGTCTGGAGCGGCTCCACGGCGCCGTTGGCGGGAATCTCGAAGGGGACGGGGCGCCGCTCGGCGCGGGCCACGGTGACGGGGACGCGGGGCGGGCCGCCCGCGCCACGGCGCGAGCAGCCGGCGAGCGCCAGGAGGACGGCGGCCGCGGCGGCGGCGAAGCGATGTGCGTTAATGGACGGCTCCGGTGGTGTCGGGCCGGAGGCGGAGCGGGCTCGTGCCGTCCAACCCGAGAATGCCGACGTCGTGCGCCAGCCGGGCGAGCGCCACGTACCAGGAGAACCGCGCCTGGATCGCCTGCGCCCGCGCGGCGGCGAGCGCGGCCTGCGCGGTGAGGAGGTCGAGCAGGCTGCCCGCGCCGGCCTTGTACCGCCCCAGGGCGACCTGCTCGGACTGCGTCGCGCTCGCGAGCAGGTCGCGGCTGGTGCGCACCTGCTGCGTGGCGGTGCGCAGCCCGTAGTAGGCGTCGAACACCTGGAAGATCACCTGCTGCTCGAACCCGCGGGCGCGCTCGGCGGCCGCGGCGGCGGCGGCCGCCGCCGCTTGCACGTTGTACACCTGCGCCCCGCCCGAAAACAGCGGAATCGAGAGAGTGAGCGTCGCCGTGTAGCTGTTGCCCGACACCGGGCTGTTGATGAAGTACGTCTCGCCCGCGCTCCCGCCCACCGACAGCGCCGGCAGCGCCTGCCCCCGCGCCGCGCTCACGCGGGCCCGCGCGGCCTCCGCCGCCGCGCGCTGCGCGGCAAGGTCGGGTCGCTCGCGCACCGCGCGCGCGATCAGCGTGTCCACCGAGTCCACGAGCCCGAGCGGGACGCCCGTGTCGGGGGGCACCTCGATGTCGTAGGGGACGTTGGCCGGCAGGCCCATGGAGAGCGCCAGCGCGCCGCGCGTCGTCTGGCGCGCCCCTTCCGTGGCCTCGAGCGCGAGCTGCGCCTGCGAAAGCGCGGTCCTGGCCTGCAACACGTCGGCGATCGTGGCGAGCCCCACGCGGTGGCGCTGCTCGGCGGCCTCGAGGTTGGTCTGCGCCTCCTCGAGGCTCGTGCGCTGCGCCTCGAGCAGGGCCTTGGTGCCCACGTACTGGAAGTACGCCTCCTCGACGGCGAGGACCACGTTCTGGAGGGTGGCGTTGTGCGTCCAATCGGCGGCGAGCAGGGCCTCGCGCGCCTCGGCGACCGCGCCGGAGCGGCCGCCGAAATCGAGCAGCAGCCACGAGAGGTTGAGCGTGGGGCCGTAGAACTGCTGCCGCACGGCGGCCCGGCCGGCCGAGGGCACGGTCTGGAGCGCCACGGCGCTCCCGTCGAGCGAGATCGTGGGGTAGTATTGCCCCTTGGCCGCGCCGTAGCGCGCCGCGGCCGCCCGCGCGTCCGCCCAGGCCGCGCGCGTGGCCGTGTTGTTGCGCAGCGCGATGTCGAGCACGTCCGCGAGCGTGAGGCTGGCGATGCGCTGGGCCACATCGGGCGGCAGCGCGGCGGGCGGCCCGGCTGGGGCCGCCGGCGCCCCCGCGACGCGGGGTGCGGGGCCGGAGGGCGGCGGAGTCCAAAAGGCGCTGGGCGTGGGCGCGGTGCCGGCCGCGCCCCGGAGCCCCGGGGTGCCGCACCCGCCAAGAAGCGCTGCCGCGGCGAGCACGCCCGCGGCCCCCGCGGCCCCCGCGGCCCCCGCCGCCCCGGCGGTCCGCGCCCGCGGCAGGGTGCGAGGGTGCGACCCGCGGTTCCGGTGATCGAGCTGTTGGCAAGCGCGCATGCGGTTCAGGACGAACAAGGGGTGTCGGGGGGCGATCGCTCCCGCATTATACGCACGGATGGGGCCAGGCGTGGAGCGTTGCCGGCCCGAGGGGGAAGACACGTGGCCGACGCGTCGCGCGTGCGGCTCGACCGCTGGCTCGTGGCCGCACGGTTCTTCAAGACCCGCGCCCTCGCCGCCCGGGCCGTGGCGGCGGGGCGCGTGGAGGTCAACGGCGAGCGCGCCCGGCGCGCCAAGCTCGTGGGGGCGGGCGACCGGCTGCGGATCCGGCGGGGACCGTTCGAATACCGGGTGACGATCCGCGCCGTGGCGGAACGGCGCGGCTCCCCGGCCGCGGCGGCGCGCCTCTATGCGGAGGACCCGGAGGCGCGCCGCGTGCGCGAACGCCTGGCCGAGCAGCTGCGGCTCGCGCCGGCCCTGCGCTACGAGGGGAAGGGTCGCCCCACCAAACGCGACCGCCGGGCGATCGAGCGCTTGCGCGGGGAGTGAACGCTCAATGCTCGTTGTCCCGTTCGCGCGGCCGCTCGGCGCCGCTCGGGAGCGACGCGGCCGAGCGGATCTCCGGGTGCCGGATCTGGCCGCCGAGATTCGCCGCGCGGGCCATCAGACCGGCGGTCGCCACCGCGACGGCGAGGGCCGCGCCCGCCGCGGCGCGCGGCACCGGGCGGCCGCGCCGCGCCAGCAGCAGACCCCCGGCGCCGATCAGGCCGAGCGCCTCCACGCCGACGAGGGCGAGCAGGGCCGCCGCTTCGTGCGTCTCGATCGCCTGCTCGGCGACCCCGGACGCGTGCTCGATGGCCTCCTCCGCGGGCTCGCCGGTGAAGTACGCGGGCAGGGCGACCAGGGCCACGGCGACGAACGTTCCCAGGGCCGCGCGCGTCACGGCTTCCTCGCGGCGGTACCGGGCGTAGGCGAGCAGCGCGAGGCCGAAGATCGTGCCGAGGACCGGGATGTGATTGAGAACGAGGTGCAGGTGTGCCGGACTCATCGAAAACCTCCCGCCCGTACGCAACCACGGGAGGGGTGAAGCGATTGTGAATCGGGCTTTCAACGCGCTTCATACTCGGGCGCCAGTATTAAGGGCGTGACGAGCCCCTTCCTGTTCGCGCGGGCGCCCTTGCGGGTGTACTGGGAGGTGACGCGCGCCTGCGATCTCGCGTGCCGGCACTGCCGGGCCGAGGCGGTCAAGCAGCGGCATCCCGAGGAGTTGACGACGGCCGAAGCGCGGGCGGTGCTCGCGCGCCTGGCGGCCTTCGGCGACCCCAAGCCGCACGTCGTGCTGACGGGAGGCGACCCGCTCAAGCGGCCCGACCTGTTCGTGCTGATCGCCGCCGCGCGGGAGCTGGGGCTGCCGGTGTCGGTGGCGCCGAGCGCGACGCCGCTGCTCGGGCCCGCCGAGATCCGGCGGCTGAAGGCGGCGGGCGTCGAGGCGATCTCGCTCTCGCTCGACGGGTCCACGCCCGAGCGCCACGACGCCGTGCGCGGCATCCGCGGGACGTTCGAGCGCACGCTCGCCGCGGCGCGGGCGGCGCGGCGGGCGGCGCTGCCCTTTCAGATCAACACGCTGGTCGCGCGGGAGACGCTCGACGACCTTCCCGCCGTGTACGAGCTGGTGCGGGAACTGGGCGCGGCGCGCTGGAGCCTGTTCTTCCTGGTGTTGGTGGGGCGCGGTACCGTCCTGGAGCAGATCTCGGCCGACGAGGCGGAGACGCTCATGCAGTGGCTCGCGGGGCTCGCGCCGCGCGACGGCGAGGGCCCGATTGTGACGACCACGGAGGCACCGCATTTCCGCCGGGTGATGCTCCAGCGCAAGCGGGCGGGCCCGCGGGGGCACGGGGCGGGGGTCCGCGACGGCAACGGGATCTTGTTCATCTCCCACACGGGCGACGTGCAGCCGTCGGGGTTCCTCCCGCTCACGGCGGGGAACGCGCGCACCGCGGACGTCGTGGCGCTGTATCGGGAGGCCCCGCTGTTTCGGGCCCTACGCCGGCCCGAGCGCTTCGCGGGCCGCTGCGGCCGCTGCGAATTCCACTGGCAGTGCGGGGGGTCGCGCGCCCGCGCCTACGCCGCCAGTGGCGATCCCCTGGGGGAGGATCCGCTGTGCCGCTACCGGCCGCGGCGCGGCGGCTAGACGAGGTCGCGGCGCCCCCCGGGCCTCAGGACGCGACCTTCTTGGCGCGGAACGTGCCCTTCAGGATCGCGTCGCCGCCCTCGGCGGGGCGCATCTCGTAGCTCCCGGTGAGCGAGTCGCCCTTCACCGCGCCCGTCGCCTTGGTGATCACGTCGCGGTCCACCGACGGGCTGTGATAAGGCCCGAGCTCCTGGACGACCGTGGAGCCGCTCGCCTCCCGCACGCGGATCGGGACCGGCCCCGCCACGATATCGGTGAACATGAGCGTGCCGCGGATGGTGCCGTCCGGCGCGCGGGCTATGATGCTCCGCCACGGAATGCCGGTGTCCGAGGCGTCCCGATACGATCGGCCTTCCCAGGTTCCGACGAGGTTCTGGCCCGGCCCGCCGCCCGCGGCGGTGCCGGCCTGCTCCTTGGGTGCGCACGCGGCGATCCCGAGCGTTGCGCACAGCAGCAATCCTGACCGCATCTCTCACCTCCGGTGAGGGTCACCCACAACCTGCGAGTATGCTATCCGAACACCTCGAGCGCCACCTCCACGCGCCCGAACGGCGCGCTCACCTGCACCCCCTGCACGGCGCCGCGCACCTGCTGGAACATCTCGCGCGCGATCGCCACCCCCTCCGCGAGCGCCGCCTCCTTGCCCCGTTCCTGCGCCCGCCGCATGCGCGCCAGCACCGCGTCGGGCACCGACACCCCGGGCACCTCGTTGGCGAGGAACTCGGCGTTGCGCAGCGACACGAGCGGCCAGATGCCGGCCACGATGGGAATGCGGAACGGCGCGACGCGCGCGAGGAACGCTTCGAGCTGGCGCGGGTCGAACACCGGCTGGGTGACGGCGAAATCGGCGCCCGCGTCCACCTTCCAGGCGAACCGCGCCAGCTCGCGCTCGAGGTCCACGGCCGCCGGGTTGACGCCGACCCCGATCACGAACTCGGTCGGCCGGCCGATCGGGTTGTTGCCCGGGTCGAGCCCGTGGTTCAGGCGGTAGACGAGGTTCGTGAGCCCGATCGAGTCGATGTCGAAGACGGCGGTGGCGTCGGGGTAGGGTCCCATCTTGGGCGGGTCGCCCGTCACGATCAGCAGGTTGCGCAGCCCCGCCGCTGCGGCGCCCAGCACGTCCGAGAGCATGCCGAGGAGGTTGCGATCGCGGCAGGAGTAATGGGTGACGGTCTCGATCCCCACCTCGCGCTGGATCATGACGGAGGCGAGCAGGGCGCCCATGCGGCTCTGGGCCCGGGGGCCGTCGGGCACGTTCACCGCGTCCACGCCGGCGTCCCGGAGGGCCCGGCACTGCGCGAACATCGGAGCGGGATCCACGCCCCGCGGCGGCACGATCTCGACGCTCGTGACCAGCGCGCCGCGCGCGAGCTTCTCGCCCCAGCGCGAGCGCGCGGCGAGGGGCACCGCCTCGACGCCCGCCGGGGGCGCCACCGCGTCGCGCGAGACGACGACCGGCTGGTGGCGCGGCACCACGCTCGCCACATAGTCGCGGATCTTTTTGATGTGCTCGGGGGTGGTGCCGCAGCAGCCGCCCACGATCCGCGCCCCCGCCTCGATCATGCGCCGCGCGTAGCTCGCCATGTACTCGGGGCTCGCGAGGTAGATCTTGCGGTCGCCCACCTCCCGGGGGAGGCCGGCGTTGGGGACGGCGGAGAGCGGGCGGCCCGTCACCTTCGCCATCTTCTCCACGGCCTCGAGCACGCCGGCGGGGCCCACGGAGCAGTTCACGCCGATCACGTCCGCTCCCCACTCGTCGAGCTGCTTGGCGAACGTTTCGGGCGCCGTCCCGTAGTGGGTCAAGCCGTCGGTGCCGATGGTCATCTGCGCGATCACCGGGAGATCGGACAGGCTCCGCACCGCGCGCAGCGCCTCGTGCAGCTCGTCCACGTCGGAGAAGGTCTCGAGGATGAACCCGTCCACGCCGCCGGCCAGGAGACCGCGCACCTGGCGCTGGAAGTGCGCGAACGCCTCCTCGCGCGACAGCGAGCCGAACGGCTCCAGGCGCACGCCCAGCGGGCCGATCGCGCCGACGACGCTCGCCCGGCCGCCGCTCGCCGCGCGCGCCAGCTCGGCCGCCGCGCGGTTGATGCGCTCCGTCTCGTCCGCCAGCCCGAAGCTGCCGAGCTTCACGGGATTGGCGCCGAACGTGTTGGTCTCGAGGATCTCCGCGCCCGCGCGGACGTACGCCTCGTGCACCTCGCGCACGAGCTGCGGCTGCTTGACGCTGAGCTCGTCGTAGCAGACGTTGAGGAAGAAGCCCTTGGCGTAGAGCATCGTTCCCATCGCGCCGTCGAGCACGTGGACCTTGCCGTCGGCGAGCAGCTCGCGCAGCGTGGGCACCTGCCCCCTTTCCCCTTTCCCCGGCATGTCCCCGCAAAACGACAGCCCGTCACGGCGCAGCAAAGCCGTAACGGGCCGGCTTTTTAGCGGATTGTTTAACGTGGCCGCAATACGCCGCAAATCGCCACGAACCGGTTTCTCGATGCGCAATCTAGCCGAGAAGGCGAAGAATCGTAAGGTGGGGTGCGGGGCGGGCGGCATGAACTCCGGCGGGCGCGGCACCGCGCGCCGCGCGCGGCGCCGTTAATTTGTCGGGACTATGTCCGACCTCCTCGCCGCCCGCTCGCAGATGGGCGTGTCGCTCGCCTTCCACATCGTGTTCGCCGTGGTCGGCATCGCCATGCCGCTGCTCATGGTGATCGCCGAGCGCCGCTGGCAGGTGACGGGGCACGCGATTTACCTGGATCTGGCCAAGCGGTGGGCCCGCGGCACCGCCATCCTCTTCGCCGTGGGCGCGGTGTCGGGCACGGTCCTGTCGTTCGAGCTGGGCTTGCTGTGGCCCGAGTTCATGCGGTTCGCGGGCCCGATCATTGGCATGCCGTTCTCGCTCGAGGGGTTCGCGTTCTTCACGGAAGCCATCTTCCTCGGCGTCTATCTCTACGGCTGGGACCGGATCTCGCCCCGCGCCCACCTCGGGGCCGGCGTGGCGGTGGCGGTGAGCGGCGCGGCCTCCGGCGTGTTCGTGGTCATCGCCAACGCGTGGATGAACGCCCCCGCGGGCTTCACCTTGGTCGCGGGGCGCGTGACCGCGGTGAATCCCCTCGCCGCCATGGGGAACGCCGCCGCGCTGTCGCAGACGATCCACATGACCCTCGCCGCCTACGCCGCGACCGGCTTCGCCGTCGCCGGGATCCACGCCTTTCTCCTGCTCAAGGATCCCGCCAACGCCTTTCACCGCCGCGCCCTGGAGATCGCGCTCCTCGTGGGCGCGCCGGCCGCCGTGCTGCAACCGCTCTCGGGCGATCTGTCGGCCCGCCACCTGGCGCGCCACCAGCCGCTGAAGCTCGCCGCGGCCGAGGCGCTGTTCCGCACCCAGCAGGGCGCCCCCCTCACCCTCGGCGGCTGGCCCGACGTGGACGCCCGAGAGACCCGCTTCGCCGTGCGCGTCCCCTACGCGCTGTCGCTGCTCGCCTTCCACGACCCGCACGCCGCGGTGCAGGGACTCGACGCCGCGCCGCGGGACCAGTGGCCCAACGTGCCCGCCGTGCACCTCTCCTTCCAACTGATGGTGGCGCTCGGCACCTACCTGGCCCTCGTCGCGCTGTGGGCCGGGTGGCTCGCGTGGCGGAAACGCGACCTCGCGCACCACCGGCCGCTGATGCGCGCCCTCGCCCTCGCCACGCCGATGGGGTTCGTGGCGGTGGAGGCGGGATGGCTGGTCACCGAGCTGGGCCGCCAGCCGTGGGTGATCTACGGCGTGATGCGCACGGCCGACGCCGTGACGCCGATGCCGGGCCTGATCGTCCCGTTCCTCGCGTTCACGCTGCTGTACTGTTTTCTCGGGGTGATCGTGTCGTGGCTGTTGTACCGGCAGATCCTGCGCAGCCCGGCGCTCCCCGAGTGGCGGGGGTTCTACATGCCGCGGAGGGCGGAGTGACGCTCGCCGACGCGCTCGCCGGGATCACCTTCGTCGCCCTCAACGGCTACGCCCTGCTGGGCGGCGCCGATTTCGGCGGCGGCGTGTGGGATCTGCTCGCGCGCGGGCCCCGCAAAGCGCGCCAGCGCGAGCTCATTGCCGCGGCCATCGGCCCGGTGTGGGAGGCGAACCACGTGTGGCTGATCCTCGCCCTGGTGCTGCTCTTCACCTGCTTCCCGCCCGCGTTCGCGCGGCTCGGCACGCTGCTGCATATCCCGCTGTCGCTCGTGCTGATCGGGATCGTGCTGCGCGGCTCGGCGTTCACCTTCTGGCGCTACGGGGGCGCGGGCGACGGGGGCGACGGCGACGAGACGCAGCGTCACTGGGGCGTGGTGTTCGCCGTGGCGAGCCTGATCACCCCGTTGCTGCTCGGGACCGCGGCGGGCGCCATCGCGGCGGGAGCCCTGGGCCGGGGGGAAGCGGCGCGGGAGGCGGGCGCGGGGTTCGTCGCCGTGTACGTGGCGCCGTGGCTCACCCCGTTCACCGTGACCATCGGCGTGTTCGCGCTCGTCGCTTTCGCGTTTCTCGCGGCGGTGTACCTGACGCTCGAGGCGCGGGAGCGCGATCTGCAGGAGGACTTCCGCCGTCGCGCGCTCGGGGCGGGGGCGGCGCTCTTCGCCGTCGCCCTGCTCGCCCTGCTCCTCGCGCACCGCTACGCCCCGCTGGTGCGCGACGGGCTGATCGTGGCGCGCTGGGCGGTGCCCCTGCACGCCGCCACGGCGGCGGCGGCGCTCACGGCGCTCGCGGCGTTGTGGCGGCGCCGCTGGCGCCTCGCGCGCGCGGCCGCGGGCGCGCAGGTATCGCTGATCCTGTGGGGGTGGGCGCTGGCCCAGTACCCCATGCTGCTGCCGCCCGATCTGACCATCGAAGAGGCGGCGGCGCCCGCCGTCACGCTGCGGCTCGTCCTCGGCGCCCTGGGGCTCGGGGCAGTGGTGCTGTTCCCCTCGCTCGCCTACCTGTTCCGGGTGTTCAAGCGCGCGGAGGGCGCGGCGCGCGGGTAGCGCGCCGCCTCAAACGGCGCCGCGCTCCCCGAGCAGCGCGCGGCGGACGGCCTCGGTGGCGAGGCCCGCGATCTCCACGATCTTGCGCCGCGCTGCCGCCCCGTGCACGATCGCGACCGCGCCGGGCGGCACGCCCAGGCGCTCGGCGAGGAAGCGCACCAGCTCGGCGTTGGCCGCGCCGCCCGCCGGGGGAGCGGCGATGCGGATCCGGATCGCGTCGCCGTAGCGGCCCGCCACCGCGCTCGCCCGCGCCCGCGGCGCGACGTGCACGACGAGCCTCGCCATCAGCCGAGCGCCGCCGCGAGCAGCAGTTGCCGCAGCAGCCACAGCGCGAGCCAGGCGGCGAGCGGCGACCAGTCCAGCGGGCCCAGCGGCGGCAGGATGCGGCGGATCGGCTCGACCAGCCAGTCGGTGAGCACGTACGCGGGGCGGGCCCAACGGGTGTAGCGGCCGTATCCGAACCACGAGGCCGCCACGCGCACGACCAGCGCGAGCACCAGCACGCGATAGGCCAGGTCCACGAGGAACGCCGCCGAGCCGCGCGGGCCGGCGGCGCGCGCCCACGCAAACCCCCGGACCACCCTCATCGCCCAGTCCAGGCCGGCGAGGAGCAGCACGCCGGTCGCCGCGACCCCCACCACCAGCCACCACCCGGCGTGGACCGGATTGCCGCCGAGCCGCACCAGGCGGGCCTCGACGGGCCGGAGCACGGGGTCGCTCGCCCGGCGCAGCGCGCGCCCGAGGGGCCCGAACGGCGACACGCGGCGGGTGCGCACCAGCCAGCCGGCGAGCGCCACGAGGACGCTCGCCACGAACGCCGCGAACACGGCGGTGCGGGCCGCGAACTGCACCGCAGGCATGGCTTAAGTTTAGCGCCGTGCGGCGGTTCCTTCAGCGGCTGCGCGCGCGCCTCGCCGGCGGGGCGATCCGGTTCGTGTACGACCCGGCCTACGCCCGCACCGTGGCGGGCGTGCCGCTCGATCCCGGGCGCGCGGACGAGGTGCTCGCATTCCTGCTCGACCGGGGGCTCGTGCGGCGGCGCGACGTGTCGCGCCCCATCCCCGCATCGCTCGAGCACATCTTGCGGGTGCACACCCCCGCCTACGTCGAGTCGCTGCAGGACCCCGCCACGCTGACGGCGATTTTCGGCGTCCCCGTCCGGCCGGACGAGGTCGCGGCGATTCTCGACCACGAACGGCTGATCGTCGGCGGCACCATCCAGGCCACGCGCTTGGCGCTCGCGGGCGGCTGCATCGCGGCGAACTTGAAGGGCGGGCAGCATCACGCCGGTCCGGCGCGGGGGATGGGGTTCTGCGTCTTCAACGACGTCGCCGTGGCCATCCGGCGCCTGCGCGCCCGCGGCTTCGCCGCCCCCGTCCTGGTCGTGGACTTGGACCTCCACGACGGCAACGGCACGCGGGCCGTGTTCGCCGCCGATCCCAGCGTCCACACCTTCTCGATCCACAACCGCACCTGGGACGACGCGCCCGCCGCCAGCGCCACCGTGATCGCCCTGGGCGAGGGCGTCACCGACGAGCGCTACCTCGCGGTGCTGCGCGATGCGCTGCCGCCGGTGGTGGAGCGGCACCGGCCGGGCATGGTCGTGTACATCGCGGGCGCCGATCCGGCGGCGGACGACGCGCTCGGCGATTGGAAGATCACCCCGGCGGGGATGCTCGCGCGCGACCAGTTCGTGGTTCGGGCCGTGCGCGGCGACGTCCGGCGCGGCGGCGTGCCCCTCGTCATCCTCCCGGGCGGCGGGTACGGCGGCGGCGCCTGGCGCTACGCCGCCCGGTTCTTCGCCTGGCTCGTCTCCGGTCGCGTGCTCGAGCCCCCCGACGACGTGGCGCTGCTCCTCAGCCGCTACCGGCCGATCGTGCGGCACTTCGTCGCCACCGCGCCGGCGCAGGACGCGGGCGCGGCCTGGGCGGTGAGCGACGCCGACCTCGCGGGCCTCGTTCCGGGCGGCGCCGCAGAGCCGCGGGTGCTCGGGGCCTATTCCCGCCACGCGCTGGAGCTCCTGCTCGAACGGATCGGGTTTTTGCCGCGGCTGCGCGACCGCGGGTTTCGCCACCCCGTGCTCGAGGTGACGCGCGGCGTCCAGGGCGAGACGATCCGCGTGTACGGCGACGCCGCGTGCCGCGAGCTGCTGATGGAGCTGCGCGTGAATCGCAACCGGCGGGTGGTGCCCGGGATGGAGGTGCTGTACGTGGAGTGGCTGCTGCTCCAGAACCCGCGCGCCGCGTTCGCGGGCCGGCTGGCTCCGCTCCCCGGCCAGGAGCACCCGGGCCTCGGGATGCTGGGCGAGGTCGCGGCGTGGCTGGTGGCGATGTGCGAGGCGCTGGGGCTCGACGGCATCGCCTTCATCCCCGCCCACTACTACATGGCGGCCATCGGCCAGCACCACCTGCGCTTTCTCGATCCCGAGGACCAGGCGCGCTTCGAGGCGCTGCGCGACGCTCTCGCCGGGCTGAGCCTCGCCGCGGCCGATCGGGCGGTGGCCGAGGGCCGGGTCGCGGACGCCGCGACGGGCCAGCCGGTGCGCTGGACGCCGGCGCCGATGGTGCTGCCGGTGAGCGCGCGGCTCCGGGCGCTCGTCACGGGCCCCGCGTACGAGGCGGCGCGCGCCCGGGCCCGCGCGGCGCGCCGCTTCGCGCCGGTCGCGCCGCTTCCCGCTCCCCCCGCTCCTCCCGCTCCCCCCGAGCGGTAGTCAGTCGGCGAACGCCGCCGCCACGATGCGCGCCTGCTCCGCGTGGTGGGCCGCGGGGTAGCCCTCGGCCGGGCTCGAGCGCTCGGGCCGGGCGATGGCGCGCAGCGCGATCTCCGCCGGCACGATCTCGCGCAGCTGCGGCAGCATGAATTTCTGCGGGCCCATGTTGCGGGGCTCTTCCTGCACCCAGACGATTTCGCGCACGTTCGGGTAGCGGCGGACCAGCGCCGCCAGCTCCTCGCGGGGGAAGGGGTAGAGCAGCTCCACGCGGCCGATCGCCACGTGGGCGGCCGCAGCGCGCGCCGGCGCCAGCACGAGGTCGTAGTAGATCTTGCCGCTGCACAGGATCAGCCGCCGAACGGCCGCGGCGCGGTCGGCCGCCGCCGGGTCGTCGAGCACCGGCTGGAACCGTCCGGCGGTGAGCTCCGCGAGCCGCGAGGCGGCCTGCGGCAGCCGCAGCAGGCTCTTGGGCGTGAACAGCACCAGCGGCCGCAGCTCCGCGTGGCGCGCCTGGCGCCGCAGCAGATGGAAGTACTGCGCCGGGGTGGTGCAGTTCGCGATCCGAATGTTCCCCTCCGCGCCCAGCGCCAGGAACCGCTCGACGCGCGCGCTCGAGTGCTCCGGCCCCTGCCCCTCGTAGCCGTGCGGCAACAGCAGCGTGAGGCGCGACGTCTGCCCCCACTTCGCGAGCCCCGCGATCAGGAACTGGTCGATGATCACCTCGGCGCCGTTGGTGAAGTCGCCGTACTGCGCCTCCCACAGGACCAGCGCATCGGGCGCGGCGGTGGCGTAGCCGTACTCGAACCCGAGGCAGGCGAACTCCGACAGCGGGCTGTTGTGCAGCTCGAACGGCGCCCGCGCGCCCGGCAGGTGCTGGATCGGCGCGTAGCGCCGGCCGTCGGTCGCGTCGTGGAGCACCAGGTGGCGCTGGCTGAAGGTGCCGCGCTCGGTGTCCTGGCCGGTGAGCCGGATCGGGGTGCCCTCGACGAGCAGCGACGCGAACGCGAGCGCTTCGGCGTGCGCCCAGTCGATCGCCCCCTCGGCGAGCGCGGGCCGGCGCCGCTCGAGCTGCCGCTTGAGCTTGGGATGCACCGTGAACCCCTCGGGCACCGCGAGCAATTGCTCGTTCAGCGTCGTGAGGAGGGGCGCGGCCACCGCCGTGTCGGGCTCGGCCGGCGCCTGCGCGCCCGAGATGCGCTGCGGCTCCTCCCCCGCCCCCGCCTCGCGCAGGTGCGCCTTGAGCGACTGCTGGATCTCGCCCAGCCGCTGGTACATGCGCTCGGCCTCGGCGTCCGCCGCCGCGCGCTCCACCACGCCCTCCCGCACCAGCTGCGCCGCGTAGCGCTCGCGCACCGTGGGCGTGTTCTTGATCCGCTCGTACATCAGCGGCTGGGTATAGGCCGGCTCGTCGCCCTCGTTATGGCCGTGGCGCCGGTAGCCGACCACGTCGATCACGACGTCGCCGTGGAACTTGTCGCGGTACATCATCGCCAGCCGCACCGCCGCGAGGCACGCCTCCGGATCGTCGGCGTTGACGTGGACAATCGGCACATCGAACCCCTTCGCGAGGTCGCTCGCGTAATCGGTGGAGCGCGCGTCCTTGGGGTCGGTCGTGAAGCCGAGCTGGTTGTTGGCGATCAGGTGAATCGTGCCGCCGGTCGTGTACCCCCGCAGCCGCGCCAGATTGAACGTCTCGGCCACGACGCCCTGCGCCGCGAACGAGGCGTCGCCGTGGATCAGCACCGGCAGCGCCACCGTGGTGTCGTGAATCGCCTCTTTGCCCCGGCGGTTCGTCTGGTTGGCCCGCGCCCGCCCCTCCACCACCGGGTTCACGGCCTCGAGGTGGCTGGGGTTCGGCGTGAGGGTGACGTTCACCGGCTTGCCGGCGGCCGTCTGATAGACGCCGTCGGCGCCGTGGTGGTACTTCACGTCGCCGGTGCCGCCTTCGGGCGTGAGGGTCTCCTCCACGTGCCGCCCGCCCTCGAACTCGGCGAAGATCGTCTCGTAGGGCAGCCCCACGATGTGAGCGAGCACGTTCAACCGCCCGCGGTGCGCCATCCCCAGCACCACCCGGCGCGCCCCGCTCGCGCCGGCGAGCTCGATCAGCTGGTCCAGCATCGGCACCAGCACGTCCAGCCCCTCGATCGAGAACCGCTTCTGCCCGAGATAGGCGCGGTGCAGGAACCGCTCCAGCGTCTCCACCGCCGTGAGCCGCGACAACAGCCGCCGCTTCTGGTCGGCCGTGAGCGGCTTGCGATGCTCGCCCGACTCGATCACCTGGCGCAGCCACACCCGCTCCTGGTGGCTGCCGATGTGCTCGACCTCGTAGGAGATGGTCCCGCAGTAGGTCTCCTGGAGCCGCGGGTAGGCCTCGGCGAGCGTGCGGCCCGGGACGTAGATGCGCAGCACCTCCGCGGGGATCCGGGCCATGATCTCGGGCGTGAGCCCGAGCGGTCCGGGGTCGAGCGCGGGGTCGCCCGGCGGCTCGGAGCCGAGCGGGTCGAGCCGCGCGGCGAGATGGCCGAAGTTGCGGATCGCCTTGACGAGCGCCATGGCCGCGGCGACGTGCTTGAATTCGTCGGGAGCCGGGGGCCGGGAGACGGCGGGCGCGGGCACTGGCGCCGCCACGCCTCCCGCCTCCCGCCTCCCGCCTCCCGGCACGTTGAGGCTCTCGAACACCCGCTCGTAGAAGCCGTCCGCCCCCTGAAGCAGCTCGTCCAGCCGCCGCAGGAACATCCCCGACTCCGCGCCCTGGATGACGCGATGGTCGTAGGTGCTCGTGATCGTCAGGACCTTGGTCGCGCCTTCGTGGCGGATCGCGCCCGTCGCGATGATCGAGCCCTGTCCCTTCATGAGGCGGGGCACCGAGGCGATGGTCCCGAGCGTCCCCGGGTTGGTGAGCGTGATCGTGGCGCCCGCGAGGTCGTCGGGGAGCAGGCGGTTGGCGCGCGCCTTCGCCACCAGGGTTTCGTACGCGGCGCGGAAGGCGGCGAAGTCCATCGTGTCGGCGCGCTTGATCACGGGCACGACCAGCGCGCGGCCGCCGTCGGGCTTCTCCACGTCCACCGCCAGGCCGAGGTTCACCCCCTGCGGGTCGAAGCGGTGCGGCGTGCCGTCCACCTCGACGAAGGCATGGGTCATGACGGGTAGCGCCCGCGCCGCCTGCACGATCGCGTAGCCGATCAGGTGGGTGTAGGAGATCTTCGTCCCGGCGGCGGCGAGCGCGGCGTTGAGCTCCCGGCGGCGGGCGTCGAGCACGTCCGCCGCGATGTCGCGAAACGACGTCGCCGTCGGGACCGACAGCGAGTCCGTCATGTTCCGCACCAGCCGGGCCGCGGCGCCGGTGAGCGGCGTCAGGCCGGCGGAGGGGAGACGGGCAGCGGCGACCGGGGCCCCCGGCGCGGCGACGCCGGCGGCGGGTTTCGCGCTACCCGTCTCGCGCAGCACGTCCTCGCGGCTCGTCGGGATCACCGGCAGCTCGGCCAGCCGCCCGTTGTCGAACAGTTGGCGCCACTCCTCGGCCACCGACGCGGGGTCGCGCAGGTACTGCTCGTACATCACCTGCACGAAGGCCGCGTTGTGGGTGCCGAAGACGAACTCGCTCACGGAGGAGAATCTAATCGGTCGCGACGGGACGGTGGCTGGCCGTATATTGGCCGGCGTGAAGCGCTTGGCTCTTCGCGCGGCGACGGTGATGGCCGCCGTCGCCGCCCCGGTGCGCCTGGCGGGCCAAGACGTCGCCGCGCTCGGCGCGCGGCTCGCCGCCCGCATCGCCCGCACGCCGCATCAGGGGGTGGGCGTCTATTACCGGCGGCTCGACCGTCCCGACTCGCTGCTCCGCGATGCGGACCGCCGCTTCCACGCGGCGAGCACGATGAAACTCCCCGTGCTGATCCAGGCGTTCCGCGACGCCGACGCCGGGACCTTGCGCCTCGACGAGCGCTGGCCGGTGGTCAATCGCTTCCGCTCGCTCGTGGACGGCTCCCCGTACGCCCTCGACCCGGCCGACGACTCGGACAGCTCGCTGTACGCCCGCGTCGGCGGGACCGCCACGGTGCGCGAGCTCCTCGACCTGATGATCACCGTGTCGAGCAACCTCGCGACCAACCTGGTGATCGCCCGGCTCGGCGCGGCGCGGGTGACCGCCACGGCGCGCGCCCTCGGCGCGGACTCGATCGCGGTGCTCCGGGGTGTCGAGGACGAGAAGGCGTACCGGGCGGGGCGCAACAACACGACGACGGCGCGGGACCTCGGCGTGCTGCTCGCCGCGATCGCCCGGCGCCGGGCGGCCTCGCCCGCGGCGTGCGACTCGATGCTCGCCATCCTCGGCCGCCAGCGCTTCACGGAAGGGATCCCCGCAGGGCTGCCGCCCGGCGCGCGCGTCTACCACAAGACCGGCTGGGTGCCGCAGGTGGTGTATCATGACGCCGCGTACGTGGAGCTTCCCGGCGGCGCGCGCTACGTGCTCGTGGTCGCGACGGGGGGCATCGCGGACGACACCGCGGCGTATCGCCTCGTCGCGGACGTGTCGCGGTTGGTTGCGGAAGCGGCCGGCCGGCGGTGACGGCGCCCCCGGTCGACCTTGGCCTGCCTTCGCCGCGGGCGGCGCGGCGATCGCGGGCGGGTCGTCAGGACACGCGGCGCGTCTTGCGCCGCATGAAGTCCATCAGGATGAACTGCCCGAGGGTCATCGTGTTGGTGAAGTACGCCTTCCCCCGGCAGATCGCCGAGACCTTCTTCACGAACTCGACCAGGCTGCGATCGCGGGCCAGCATGAACGTGTTGATCATGATCCCCGAGCGCCGGCACAGCGCCACCTCGCGGTAGGTGGCCTGGAGGATCTGCGGGTCGAGCCCCATCGAGTTGACGTAGATCCGCCCGTCGGGAAGCGTCAGCGCCGACGGCTTGCCGTCGGTGATCATGATGATCTGGCGCATGTCCTTGCGCTGCGCGAGGAGCATGCGGCGCGACAGCTTGAGCCCTTCCGCCGTGTTCGTGTGGTAGGGGCCCACCTGGGCGCGCGCGAGCTGCGCCAGCGGGATCTCCTCGGCCGTGTCGTGAAACAGCACCACCCGCAGCGTGTCGCCCGGGAACTGGGTGCGGATCAGATGGGTGAGGGCCAGCGCCACCTTCTTGGCCGGGGTGAAGCGGTCCTCGCCGTACAGGATCATCGAGTGGGAGCAATCGAGCATCAGCACCGTGGCCGAGGACGACCGGTACTCGGCCTGGTACACCATCAGGTCGTCGTAATCGAGATTGATCGGCACGCCCAGCCCCTCGCGCTGGAGGGCGTGCACCAGAGTGGCGTTGACGTCGAGGTTCAAGGTGTCGCCGTACTCGTACGGCTTGCTCACGGCCTCGGCCTCGACGCCCGTGGCGAGATGCTCGGTCTCGTGCGCCCCGAAACTCGACTTCCCGATGGAGCCCAGGAGGTGGCGCAGGGTGCGGTAGCCGAGGAAGTCGATCCCCTTCTCGGTGAGGTTGAACTGCACCTGCTGGGCCGCCTCTTTCGCCATCCCGCCGGGCCCGAACAGCGGCTGCTGGCTCGCGGGGAGCTTGGGGGGCTCGGTCAGGTTCAAGTAGCCTTCCGCGATCAGCCGCTCGACGATCTTGTCGAGCAGCCCGGCGAGCTGGCGCTCGAGCTCGGCGTCCCGGGCCGCGTCGCCCGTGGACTCCCCGCGCAGCAGCCGGAGCATTTCCGGCGTGAGCTGCCCCGACTCCATGAGCGCCTGGAGGATCGCCTGGCGCAGGGCGTCGAGGGAGCGGTCGCTCTCGCTCTCGCCGAATTCGCCCCAGAACGGGTGCGCGTACGCGCCGCCGGCGAAGCCCGACTGGAGCAGAAAATCGGCGAGCTGATCGAGCAGGGCCTGGAGGTTGATCGTGTCGGCCAGCTCGGGGAGGTAGCGGCTATAGGTCGTGTAGCGCACCGTCCGGAAGATGGGGCGGGGGCCCGGCGGGCGCAATCGGGCGGCCCCGCGGCCCCCGCGGCCCCCGCGCCCCCGCGCCTCCGCGGCCCCCGCAGCTCGCGCGGCTTCCCGCCGCGCGCCGCGTCCCGCACCTTTCCCGCCTCATGACCGACGTCCCGCCCCGCGCCGGGTTCGGCGCGCTCCGCCACCGCAACTTCCGGCTCTTCTTCGTCGGGCAGGGCGTCTCCCTCGTCGGCACCTGGATGCAGAACGTCGCCCAGGGATGGCTGGTGCTCGAGCTCACCAATTCGCCTTTCTACGTGGGGCTGGTCTCGGCGCTCGGCTCCCTCGGCGTGCTGCTGTTCACGATTTATGCCGGCGTCGTGGCCGACCGCACCAACAAGCACCGGCTGGTGCTCCTCACGCAGACGCTTTCCATGCTCCCCGCGTTCGCGCTCGCGGCCCTGGTGTGGACGCGCTCGGTGGCCGTCTGGCACGTGGCCGCGCTCGCCGCGTTCCTCGGGCTCGTCAACGCGTTCGACATCCCCGCCCGTCAGGCGTTCGTGGTGGAGTTGGTCGGCAAGGACGACCTGGTGAACGCGATCGCGCTCAATTCTTCGGCGTTCAACGCCGCGCGGGTGATCGGCCCCGCCGTCGCCGGCGCGCTCATCGGGACGCTGGGCGTGGGCGCGTGCTTTTTCCTGAACGGCGTGAGCTATCTCGCCGTGATCGCCGGGCTCCTGGCGATGCGGCTGCCCCCGTACGCGGCACCGCCGCAGCAGGAATCGGTGCGGGCGCGCCTGCGCGAGGTCGTGCGCTTCTTCGCCGCCGACCGGCGGGTGGCGACCGTGGTGGTGCTGATGGCGCTGTTCAGCATCTTCGGGTTTCCCTACCTCGTGATGATGCCGGTGTTCGCCCGCGATGTGCTGCATCGCGGCGCGGCGGGCTACGGCATGATGATGACCGCCGTGGGGGCGGGCGCGCTCGCCGGGGCGGTGGGAGTGGCGCTGCTCGACCGGCGCATCCGCAAGGGCCCCACGCTGCTCGGGGCGGGCGGGGCGTTCGCCGTGCTGCTCGTCGCGTTCGCGCTGTCGCAGCGCTACGCCGTCTCGGTGGCCCTCCTCGTCCTCGCGGGCGGGGCGATGATCGTGAACAACGCGCTCGCCAACGCGACCATTCAGACCATCGTCCCCGACCGGTTGCGCGGCCGGGTCATGGGGTTCTACGCGTTCGTGTTCGTCGGGCTCGCGCCGGTGGGGTCGTTTCAGGTGGGCGCGCTCGCCGAGCGGATTGGGACGCCCCAGGCGGTGGCGGCGGGCGGCGTGATCACGGCGCTGGCGGTGGCCGTGGCCGCCTGGCGCGTGCCCGAGCTGCGCCGCACGGCCTGACCCGGGCGGCCCGCGCTAGAGGAGCCGGCGCAGCGCCAGCGCGACGCGCAGCGTGTCCGGCCCGCGGCGCAGCAGCAGCCGGCAGACCGCACCCTCCACCCGCAGCGCGCTGCGCACCGCGTCGAGGTCGGCGCCGCCCACCGGGCGGCCATTGAGCTCGAGCAGCTCGTCGCCAGCGGCGATCCCGGCGTCGGCACCGGGGCTGCGGGGCACCACGTAGTCCACCACGAGGCGCGCGAGCGTCGGGCCGGCGGCGCTGAGCCGCAGGCCGCTCATGTCGTAGTCGCAGCGCGACCGGCCGGCGGCGGGCGCTTCGATCACCACGCGCCGGCGCGCGTAGTCCACGATCAGCCGCGACCCCTCGAACACCGCGTTCCCGATCACGCCGTCGATGTCCGTGCGCGCGAGGAACCCCTTGTACTCGCCCCCCACGCCCGTCGTGGGGGAGCGCACGCGCACGGCGCCCAGGCGCAGCTCCTGGAGGCGCACGATCGTGCCGTGGAGCTCCCCGGCGAGCCCGGTGCCGATCGGCGCCGCGATGGCGGGGGCGATCCGGTCGAGCCCGTGCTGCTCGGCGAACGGGGTCGTGAGGATGAGGCACAACCCCGAAGCGCCGGTGTCGAGGAGCAGGCGGGCCGGGATCGGCCGGCGGCCCGGCGCCCGGAGCTGCGCGCGCAGCAGCGGGCGGTCGGCGTCGGGGGTGAAGCGCACCGTGGCCCCCGGCCCCCGGTGCCGGTAGGCCGCGGGCGCGAACAGCCGCACCTGGAGGTTCTGGTAGTCGATCTCCACCACGTAGCGGTGCAGGATGTCGTGGCCGATGAGGCCGCGCTGGAGCCGGCCGCTCGCCTCGCTGAGGCTGCGCAGCGGATAGAGCCCGGCGAGGTGCGCGCGCAACGCCAGCGCGCCGAGCCGCAGCGTGTCGAGGACCGCCGTCGCCGTTCCCATCCCATTCCCCGGCGCCCCGTCCGGCGCGGCGGCGACGCCGATCGCCGCGGCCCACTCGCGGTCGATCCCGGTGCGCGACAGCCCGGTGTCGAGCATCAGCCAGGCGGTGTCGCCGTTGATCACGGCGGGGACGTAGAGCGCCCCGCCCGACAGGTCGAGCGGCAGCACGGCGAGCGGGACCGGCGCGAGCGGCGCCCCGCGCACGCAGGTCGCGAGCATCCCCGCGGCGAGCGGGACGGCCCGCGCGCTCACGGCCACCGCCGCCGCGCCTCCGCCACCACCAGCGCCGCCGCCCCGTCCAGTCCCAGCCGCTCCGTGTTCACCACCAGGTCGTAGTTCACCACGTCCTGGCGGTGGCGGCCGTAGTAGGTCCGGACGTACTGGTCGCGCCGGCGGTCGGTCTCGTCCACCACGCGTTCCGCCTTGGCCGGGTCCACGCCGAGCCGCTCCACGGCCAGCCGCACGCGCCACGGCTTGGAGGCGACCACGTACACGTGCAGCGCGTCGGGCCGCTGCGCCAGGATCGCCTGAGCGCCGCGCCCCACCAGCACGACGCGCCCGTGAGCCGCCGCCTCGGCGATGACGCGCTCGGTCAGCTTCACGATCGTCGCTTCGTCCCGCGCCGGCTGCGCCAGGGCCTGGGACGAGATGAACATCTCGGGCGAGGCGACCGCCAGGGTGCGGGCGAGCCGCTCGAGCAGGCCCGGCGCCCGCTCGTCGCGCTCGGCGACGGCGGCGGCCGGCAGCCCCGCCCGGCGCGCCACCTCGTCCACGAACTCGTTGTCGATCACCGTCCAGCCGAGCGCCCCGGCGACCCGGCGCGCGATCTCCGAGCCGCCCGAGGCGTACTGGCGCGTGACGGTGATGACGGGCGCGGACATCGGGGAGAAGATGCGCCCCCGGCGGGATTACGAGAAGAGGTTCGGCCCTCCGCCGCCGGGCTTGCCGTAGCCGGGGCCCTTGGGCTCGACCCGGGCGCGCACGTAGCCCAGCTCCTCGCTGCGCGAGATGCGCTTCTCGGCCACCAGCCCTTCCAGCACCAGCTCGCACGCCGCTACGGCCAGGCCCGGCTCCTTGCGCGGAGCGAGCCCCACGCGCTCCACCAGCTCGAGCAGCCCCGGCACCACGCTGAACCCCTTGAGGCACGTTTCCGAGCGCTCGTCGGTCGAGATCTTGAGCGCGCCTCCCTCGTCGAACCAGTGGACGATGTCGTCCACGTTGGCGCCGCCCACCCGCGCCTCGAACGTCCGGCCGGCGGCCCGGCGGATCAGGTCTTTCGCGATCACCTCGGGCCCCTGGAGCTCGCCCTCGTACTCGAGCTCGAGCTTGCCGGTGATCGCGGGGAGGGCGGCGTACACGTCGGAGACGCGGGGGACCGCCACCTTCTCCTTGGTGAGGATCGCCCGGCGTTCCGCGTTCGACACCACGTTCTCGAGCACGCTGATGGGCAGCCGCTGGGAGACGCCCGAGCGGCGGTCCACGCGCTTGTCCTCCCGCGCCTCGAACGCGATCCGCTCGATCAGCTCGGTGATGAAGTCCGGGAGCTTGATGGGGCGGCCGTTGCGCTCCACCCACGCCTCCTGGCGCGTGATGGCCGCGCCGAGCTCCACGGTGTGCGGATAGTGGGTGAGGATCTCGGAGCCGATGCGGTCCTTGAGCGGGGTGATGATCTTGCCGCGCGCGGTGTAGTCCTCGGGGTTGGCCGTGAACACGAGCGCCACGTCCAGATTGAGCCGCACGGGGTAGCCTTTGATCTGGACGTCCCCTTCCTGCATGATGTTGAACAGGCCCACCTGGATCTTGCCCGCGAGGTCGGGCAGCTCGTTGATGGCGAACACCCCGCGGTTGGCCCGCGGCAGCAGGCCGAAGTGCATCGTCAGCTCGTCCGAGAGCAAATGGCCGCCGCGCGCCGCCTTGATCGGATCCACGTCGCCGATCACGTCGGCGATGGTGACGTCGGGCGTGGCGAGCTTCTCCACGTAGCGCGCCTCGCGCGGCAGCCAGGCGATCGGCGCCCGGTCCCCGAGCTCGGCCACGAGCTCGCGCCCGAACTTCGAGATCGGAGCGAACGGGTTGTCGTTCACCTCGCTCCCGGCGAGAATCGGGATCTCCTCGTCGAGCAGCGTGACCAGCTGGCGCAGGATGCGGCTCTTCGCCTGCCCCCGCAGCCCGAGGAGAATGAAATTGTGGCGCGACAGGATCGCGTTGACGAGCTGCGGGATGACCGTATCCTCGTAGCCCACGATGCCGGGAAAGAGCGGCGCCCCGTTCTCGAGAAGGCAGATCAGGTTCTCCCGCATCTCGTCCTTCACGGTGCGGCGGATGCGGGCGGGGCTCGCCCACTCGGTCTGCTTCAGGTCGCCCAGCGTCGCCGGCTTGGCCATGCTGCGATAGTTAATCGTCCCGCTCCCGGGGTGTAAAGAGTCGCCGCGGCGTCGCGCGCCCGGCCGCGCGCGCCCGGCGCAGGGACGCGGGTGCGGCGCGGCGCGATCGCGGGGAACGCGGCGCGGGCGCCCGCGCGGCCCATGCCCGCGCACCAAGCGGCGGCGGCGCGTGTTTCACGGTGATACGCCGGTGCGCCGGGCCCGTCGCGCGCGCCCTTGACTCCCGCGGTCGCGCCGCTAGGTTCCGCCGCGAGCGTGAGAGCAATCGGTCACTTCCATCAGGAGTCTCGATGAAGCGCTTCGCTGTCGTTGTCGCCATCGCCGCGCTGGGCGCGTGTTCGAAGACCGAACAGAAGCCCGCCGCGCAGACCCAGATGCAGCAGGACACGTCGCACATGATGATGAGCGACACCGCGCACAAGATGATGGGCGACACGTCGCACATGACGATGGGCGACACGTCGAAGAAGGCGGCGCCCAAGAAGCCGTAAGCGGCGCGCGCTCGGCGCGCCGTGGACGACGCCCGGGCCTCGCGCCCGGGCTTTTCGTTGCCGGCCGGCGGCGCCGGCGCCTCACGCCGGGCGGGCGATGGGGAGCGTGAACGGCAGATCCACCACGCGGGCGTCGCGGCCCGCCGCCCGCACCATGGCGCCGGGCGCCACCTCGCGGCGCAGCAGCGCGAGACCGATCCACGTCCCGGCGCCGGGCGCGCCGGTGTCGGGGACGAAGGCCAGGCTCGTCACGCGGCCTACCTCGCGGTCGAGCGCGGTGACGGCGGTCCATCCTGCGGGGGGCGCGGCGGGCGCGGCGCGCGCCGCCGGGGGCTCGGCGTCGAACAGCAGGCCGCGAAGCTCGCGGTTGGTATGGCCCCGGAAGTGGAGCCGCGCCACGGTCTCCTGGCCGGTATAGCAGCCCTTGGTGTACGACACGCCGCCGATCGCGTCGTAGCGCACTTCCTGCGGGATCGTCTTGTCGTCCACCTCGGCGCCCAGGGCGGGCCACCCGGCGAGGATCCGGGCGAGCTCCAGCACGGCGGGGCCCGCCTCGACGGCCCCCGCCGCCGTGAGCGCCGCGACGATCCGCGCCGCCTGTGCGGCGGGGGCCGTGATCTGGAGCGCGAACGGCGCGCCCTCGGACGGGCGCGCGATCTCGACGCCGCCCGCGGCGAGCACGCGCCCCGGCGCGGGCGGCACCGCAAGCCCGGCCGCCGTGGCCGCGGGCGCCGCCGCCGGCCCCAAGAGCCGGTACACCGCGACTTCGCTCGTGCGGTCGCTCACCCGCGCGAGGCGCGGGGGCACCGAGCGCGTGAACACGCCGAGCGCGCGCTCGCGGCCGACGCCGGGCACGGTGTAGCTCACCGTCGTGCCGAGGCGCGCCGCCCAGCCGTCCACCACGATCATCCCCTTGGGCGTGAGCAGCGCGCCGTACACGAAGGCGCCGTCGCCGGGGTGCTCCACGTCGTTGGTGAGCAACCCCTGCATGCAGGTGACCGCGCCGGGGCCGGTGAGGGCCACCACCGCCACGGGGGCCCTCGCGAGGACGGCGCCGGTCGCGAGCGCCGGGAGCAGCGCCGCCGCCAGCTCCCCGGGGTCGAGGCGGGCCACGGGCGGAGGCGGCGGCACGAGGCCCGCGTCATCCCGGTCCGGCACCATGGTCTCCTTCATCTCACGTCAAGCATAATAGCCGGCGGCCCGGTACGACTCGTCGAGCAGCTCCACCGGGTGGCGCACGGCGGCGGCGAGCCCGGCGGCCGCGAGCCCGGCCCCGAGCTGCATCAGGCACCCGGGGTTCCCCGTGGCCACCACCTGCGGGCGGGTCTCGCGCAGCGCGGCGAGCTTCGGGGCCAGCACCGCGCGCGACATCGCGGGCTCGAGCAGCGTGAACAGCCCCGCGCTCCCGCAGCACCGCTCGGCGCCCGGGGTCGTCACCACCCGCAGGACGGGGATCGCCTGGAGCACGCGCCGGGGCGCCTCGGCCACCCGCTGCGCGTAGAGCAAATGGCAGGGCGGGTCGTAGGCCACGGTGACGTCGAGCGGCGCGCCGGGCCGGGGCCCGCGCTCGGCGAGGAGCTCGGTGACGTCGCGCACGCGCGCCGCGAAGGCGCGCCCCGCCGCGTCGCCCGTCAAGTGCCCGTACTCCTTGAGCAGCGCGCCGCAGCCCGCGCTGTTCACCACGATCGGCGCGCCGCCGTCGCCGAAGGCGGCCACGTTCGCCCGCGCCAGCCGCCGCGCCTCCTCCCGCAGCCCGGCGTGCGCGTGCAGCGCGCCGCAGCACACCTGCCCCCGCACCTCGCGGACCGCGTAGCCGTTCACGGCGAGGGTGCGGACGGTGGCGTCGTGGACGTGGGCGAACAGCCCGTCCATGACGCAGCCGCGGAACAGCAACGCGACGCTCGCGCCGGGCGCCGCGGCGCGCGCGACTGTCGGTCCCCCCCGTCCCCCCCGTCCCCCCCGTCCCCTGTCGCGCGCCGGCCGCGTCGCCGCCAGCATCCCCAGCGCGAAGCGCACCCGGCCCCAGCCCGCGAGCCGGCGGGGCAGGCCGCTCGCCCGCGCGAGCCGCGCGAGCGCGTACACCGCGCGCGCGAGCCCCGGCCCGGTGAGGGCGCCGAGTGCCGCGCGCGCGAGCGGCGGCACCCCGCGCCGCGCCGCGATCAGCGCGCGCGCCGCCTCGAGGCCGCGGCCGTATCCCACCCCCGACGGGCACACCGGCTCGCAGCCGCGGCAGCCCAGGCAGCGCTCGAGGTGGGTCACCAGCTCGGCGTCGTCCGCCGACAGCTCGCCCGCCTCGAGCGCGCGCATCAGCTCGATGCGCCCGCGCGGGCTGTCGGCTTCGTCTCCGGTGGCGAGAAACGTCGGGCACGCCTGGAGACAGAAACCGCAATGGACGCAAGGGTCGAGCGCCTCGAAGCCGCCCCGCGCCGTCATTCCGCGCCTTCGACCGCCACGACGAACGCCTCGCCGGGATCGAAGGTGCGCCGCAACCCCGCCACGAGCGGGCCCACGCCCTCCCGGTAGGCGCCGAAGTGGCCCACCTGGCTCCGCACGGGCCAGGGAGCGCGCTCCAGGGTGAGCGGCACCTCGAGCCCCGCCAGCGTGCGGCGCAGCCGGCGCAACCGGTCCACCGTGGTCTCGCCGCCCCAGCGGATCGCCCCGATCGCCGGGCTCGCCGAGATCCACTCGTCGCCCACCTGGTGCTGCAACAAGTCGAGCAGCTCGTCGCTCGACTCGGGGAGTCCGCCGATGCGGAACGTCACGGGGCGGGCGGCGAAGCTCTCGGCGGCGCGCGCCCACAGGCCGTGCGCCTCCGCGGCGGCGAGCGCGGTGAACCGCCCCCCCGTGGCCGCGCGCAGCCCCGCCTCCTCGGCCGTCACCAGCGCCCCCGAGCCCGTGAGCCGCACCGCGAGGGCCCAGCGCTCGCGCCCGGCCAGCGCCGGCGACATCAGCTCGAGGGCGGCCGGCTGGATCCCCGCCGCCGCGACCTCCTCGGCCACCGAGGTCAGCTCTTCGCGCGACCCCTCGAGCACCAGGGTCTGGTCGGCGCGGGGCAGGGCCCGCAGCCGCAGATGCACGAGCACGATCACCCCGAACGCGCCGAACCCGCCCGCCTCGAGCTTGGTCAGATCGTAACCCGCCACGTTCTTCACCACCCGCCCGCCGCTCTGCACCAGCCGGCCGTCGCCCGTGACGAACGTGACCCCGAGCAGGTGGTCGCGCACCGGGCCGAACCCCTGGCGCAGCGGGCCGGCCGTGGCGGTGGCCACCACGGAGCCGAGCGTCCGCGCGGCGGACCCGGGCGCGTCGAGGGCCAGCCAGGCGCCGTGGTCGGCGAGCTGTTGGCGGAGCGCGTCGCACGCGATGCCCGCCTCGGCGGTGGCGGAGAGGTCCTGCGGCTCGACGGCCGCGATACGGTCGAGCCGACGCGTGGTGAGCGCGAGATCGGCGGGGGCGTCGGGCGGCATCCAGGTGGCGGCGCCCTCGATGCGCACCCGCCAGCCCTCCTCGCGTGCGGTGCCGAGCAGCACGGCCACGGCGTCGGGCGAGTCGGGCGCCACGCGCGGCACCCCGTCGGGGCCCGCCGGTCCCTCCACGGCGTCGCTCCCGAGCAGCGCGCGGACCCGCTCGACCAAGCTCATCGCGCCACGGCCTCCGCGCCCGCGCGCCGCGTCGCCGCCCATTCCCGGCAGGCGTGCACCGGGATCACCTTCCCCGGATTCACCCGCTCCCCGGGATCCCACACCCGCCGCGCGGCCCGCATGGCGGCGAGCGAGTCGCCGTCGAAGATCAGCGGCATGTAGCGCAGCTTGTCGAGCCCCACGCCGTGCTCACCGGTGATGGTGCCGCCGGCGGCGATGCAGGCGGCCATGATTTCCGCGCTCGCCGCCTCGACGCGCGCCCGCAGCCCCGGCTCCCGCCCGTCGAACGAGATGTTGGGGTGCAGGTTGCCGTCGCCCGCATGAAACACGTTGCTCACCGTGATCGCGTAGCGGGCCGCGATCCCGGCGATCGTCTCGAGCACGGCGGGCAAGGCGGAGCGGGGGACCACGGCGTCCTGCACCACCAGGTCGCGCGACAGCCGCCCCATCGCCCCGAACGCCTTCTTGCGGCCCAGCCACAGCCGCTCCCGCTCGCGCTCGTCCGCCGCGGTGCGCACCTCGCGCGCCCCGTGGCCGCGCACCAGCTCCGCCACGGCGGCGGCCTCGGCCGCCACCGCGGCGTCGTGGTTCCCGTCGAGCTCCACGAGCAGCACCGCCGCGGCGTCGCGCGGATACCCGGCCGCGTACACCGAGTCCTCCACCGCGCGGATGCACGACTGGTCCATCATCTCGAGCGCGGCGGGCACGATCCCGCTCGCGATGATGGCCGACACCGCCTCGCCCGCGGCGCGCAGCGACCCGAAGGCGGCGAGCAGCGTGCGCACGGCGCGGGGCCGCGGCACGAGCCGCACGGCGATCCGCGTCGCGACGCCGAAGTTGCCCTCCGAGCCCACGAACAGGCCCACGAGATCGGGGCCCCACGGCTCGCCCCCGGGGCTGCCGAGCGGCACCACCCGGCCGTCGGCGAGCACCACCTCCAGCGCCAGCACGTGGTTCGCGGTGACGCCGTACTTGAGGCAATGCGGCCCGCCCGCGTTCTCGGCCACGTTGCCCCCCAGGGTGCACGCCGTCTGGCTCGACGGGTCGGGCGCGTACTGGAGGCCGAACGGCGCCGCCGCCTCCGACAGCCGGGCGTTCACCACCCCCGGCTCGACCCAGGCGATGCGGTTGCGCGGGTCGATCGCGAGGATGCGGTTGAGGCGCGTCAGCACGAGGAGCACGGCGTCCCGGTCGGCGAGCGCGCCGCCCGAGAGCCCGGTGCCCGCCCCGCGGGGGACGAACGGCACCCCCAGCGCCGCGAGCAGCCGGACGACGGCCACGACTTCGTCGCGCGTCCCCGGCAGCACGACCACCCCCGGGACGCGGCGATGGGTCGGCAGCCCGTCGCGCGCGTACGTCACCCGCTCGGCCGCGGCGGTCCGCACGTGCCGCGGGCCCACGATCTCGGCGAGCGCCGCGACCAGCGATCCCCGGCTCACGGCGCGGGCTCCGGCTGCGCGGGACGGCCGCCGCGCCCGTTGCCGCGCGCCGCCCGATGCACCGCCGCGCGCCGCTCGGCGTCCGCGGCGAGCGGCCGGAGCAGCGCCGCGAGCTGCCGCAGGCGCTGCCCGGTGCTGCGGCTCGCGAGCAACGCCCGCTTGGCCGCGACGTCGAGCTCGAGCGCCGCCGCCACCTGGAACGACAACAGCGCGGGATCGCTCGCGAGCTGCACCTCGCCCTCGTCCTGCCCGGCGAGCGCATCGAGGGCGCGCACGACGCGCGCAAACGCGCCGCGCACCTCGCCCGCCAGCTCCGCGACTCCGGCCGCGTCGCCCGGTTCGTCGTCGAACTCTTCGATCTCGCCCACCCGGTAGGGCCGCTCGGTCGCGACCCAGCGCCGCAGCGTGAAGCGGTGCTCCCCCACCGCGACGATGTTCGCCCGGCCGTCGGGCAGCGCTTCGGCCGAGCGGATCACCGCCACGCAGCCCACGTCCCCCGGGTCGGGAACGGGGTCGGCGCCCGCGGCCGTCGCGGGAGCGACGTAGGCGATCCCGAAGCGCCGGTCGCCCTCGAGACAGTCCTTCAGCATCGCGCGGTAGCGGGGCTCGAAGATGTGCAGCGGCTGCACCGCCCCGGGAAACAGCACGAGCGGGAGCGGAAAGATGGGGAGTTCCCGAGGCATGCTATATAGTAGGCGCCGGGGCAGGGAGGCGCACAGGGGCTGGGGGCGGGTGGGCGGGTGGGCGGGGGGGCGGGGGCGGACAGCAACAGGGGGTCGGGACCGCCCGTCCCGACCCCCGCCCCACGTGCTCCCCGCACGCTCCCCCGGGTTATGCGGCCGTCACGCGGCCCGCCAGAACCCCTTCAGCGCCTTGCCGTCGGGCGACTCCCGCAGCTTCTCGAACGCCCGCTCCCGGATCTGCCGGATGCGCTCCCGGGTCACGCCCATCAGCGCCCCGATCTTCTCGAGCGTCATCGCCTCGCTGCCTTCCTCGAGGCCGTAATAGAGGTAAAGGATCTTGCGCTCCCGGGGGGTGAGGTACTTCTGGAAAATGCGGTCGATGAACTCGCGCATCAGCTTCCCGTCGGTCTGCTCCTCGATCTCGCCGCCCTCCTGCCCGGCAAAGCGCTCCCCCAGCGTCGCGGCATCCTTGTCGGTGCGGTCCACCGGCGCGTCGAGCGACAGCTCCGCGGCCGTCATACGGCGCGCCGTGCGCACGTTCTCCACCGTGTCCTCGAGCGCCACGGCGATCTCGTCGTCGGTCGGCTCGCGCCCCAGCTCCTGCGACAGGTAGGTCTCCGTGCGGCTCATCCGGATCAACTGGGAGTTCTGGTTCAGCGGGATGCGGACGCTGCGGGTCTGCTCGGCGAGGGCCTTGAGCACCGCCTGCCGCACCCACCACACGGCGTAGGAGATGAACTTCACCCCCTGATCGGGGTCGAACTTCTTCACCGCCTTGAGCAGGCCCTCGTTGCCGATCGCGACCAGCTCCGAAAGATCGAGCCCGTGCCCCTGGTATTTCTTCACGTAGGAAATGACGAAGCGGAGGTTGGCGGTGACGAGCCGCTCGGCGGCTTTTTCGTCGCCCCGCTGCACGCGGCGCGCGAGGCGGCGCTCTTCAGCGGGGTCTTTAATCAGCGGCAACTTCTGGATGTCCTGCAAATACTGATCGAAGGCTCCGGTCGGGTTGGCTCGGAAGAATGCCTTCGCCTTGCCTCCGTTCGAGCGCGCCATAGCTAGGGCTCCGACGGTGGACCCGTGACGGTATGTGGGGAAAGCCTGCGAACGGCGCCCAATATAGGATTCATCCGCAATTGGTGCAAATCTTCGCGGTTTTCCACATCACAAATTGTTGTTCCCGTCCAGCGGTGCGCCGTTTGTCCACTATCCACACCGCGTGTGGAGAACGGCTCGTGGAAAGCGGTTTCCGGTCGCGTGGACAGGGTGTGGGAAAGCTGTTGGTGGGTTGTGGAGGGACACCGGGGGCGGCGCGGCCGTCACGGTCCGCTGGCGAGCACTTGGCGGACGACTTGTTCGGGGGCGGCGACGGTCCAGCTCGCCCTGTCGCGGTGCATGGTGCCGATCGCGGCGGGGAGGGCGAACCGCACGGTGCCCTCGCGCGCCTTCTTGTCGAGCTGCATGGCGCCGACGAGCGCGTCCACGGTGGCCGTTTCGGGGAGTTCGAGGGGGAGGCCGTAGCGCTCGAGCGCGGCGCGCAGGCGTGCCGCCGTCCCCGGCGCCGCCACGCCGAGGGTCTCGGCGAGCCGCGCCTCGTAGGCCATGCCGATGGCCACGGCCTCGCCGTGCAGCGCGGCGAAGCGCGCGGTGGCCTCGACGGCGTGCCCCACCGTGTGCCCGAAATTGAGGATCGCGCGCCGGCCCGCCTCGCGCTCGTCGGCGGCGACGACGGCGGCCTTGATCTCGACCGAGCGCCGCACCACGTACTCGAGCACCGCCGGCTCCTTGCCCGCGACGGCGCGGTGTTCCCGCTCCAGGAAGGCGAAGTACTCGGCGTCGGCGATCACGCCGTGCTTCACCGCTTCGGCCACGCCCGCGGCGAGCTGCACCGGCGGCAGCGAGGCCAGCGCGTCGAGGTCGGCCACCACCAGCCGCGGCTGGTGGAACGCCCCGATCAGGTTCTTGCCCGCGGGCACGTCCACGCCCGTCTTGCCCCCGATGGACGAGTCGATCATGGCGAGCAGGGTGGTGGGGACCTGCACGTAGGGGACGCCGCGCAGGTAGGTGGCGGCGACGAACCCGGCGAGGTCGCCCACCACGCCGCCGCCCACGGCGAGCACGGCGCCGTCGCGGCCGATCCCGGCGGCGAGCAGGCGGTCGGAGAGCGCCGCCCACGTGTCGCGCGTCTTGTTCCACTCGCCGGCGGGGAACTCGAACACCTCGGCGGCGAGTCCGGCGCGGCGGCAGCGCTCCGCCGCCGCCGCGGCGTACAGCCCGTGGACGTGCGAGTCGGTGATCAGGGCGTAGCGGGCGGCGGGGCAGCGCTCGCGGAGCAGCGCGGGCAACTCGGCGAGCAACCCCCGGCCGATGAGGATGTCGTAGGACGCGTCCCGCGCCTCGACGATCGGGACCCGCACGCTCACCATGCGACGTCGGGGTGGGCGGCGCGGGCGTTGGCCGCGCGCGCCAGCACGAACAGCAGGTCGGAGAGGCGGTTGAGGTAGCGGAGCACCACGGGGCGCAGGGGCTCGCGGTGCGCCAGCGCCACCGCCGCGCGCTCGGCGCGGCGGCACACGGTGCGCGCGAAGTGCAGGGCTGCGGCCTTCGGCGTCCCCCCCGGGAGGATGAAGCTCGCGAGCGGCGCGAGCCCGGCCTCGTGCGCGTCGATCGCCGCTTCGAGGGCCGCCACCGCGTCGTCGCCGAGCAGCGGGCCGTGGCGCGCCAGGGCCGCGCGGAGCGCCGCCGGATCGGGGGCGGCGAGCTCGGCGCCGATCGTGAACAGGTCGCGCTGCACCGTGTCGAGCACCGCGTCGTCGAGCTCGCGCGGCGCCGTGGCGCGCGCCACCCCGATCGCGGCGTTCAGCTCGTCGAGCTCGCCGTACGCCGCCACGCGCAGGTGATCCTTGGGCACGCGGCCGCCGCCGAACAGGCCGGTCTCCCCCGCGTCGCCCGTCCGGGTGTAGATCTTCACCCCGTCCTCCTCCGATCGGGGCGGCGCCCGCTCCCCCGATCGGGGGAGCGGCGCGCCGCGACCTCTCCCCCCGCCCGTGGCCTCCCGTTACGATTGAAGGCCATGCAGGACGTGAAAGATATCACCGTGATCGGCGCCGGCCCCACGGGGCTGTTCGCCGCCTTCTACGCGGGGATGCGGGGCGCCACCTGTCGCGTGATTGACGCGCTCGACCAGGTGGGCGGCCAGCTCACGGCCCTGTATCCGGAGAAGTACATCTTCGACGTCGCGGGCTTTCCCAAGGTCCTCGCCAAGGACCTGGTGAAGGGGATGGCGGAGCAGGCCTTCCAGTTCAAGCACCCGGTGCATCTCGGCGAGAAGGTGACGGGGTTGGAGCGCGGCTCGGAGAACGGCGCGCCCCGCTTTACGATCGTCACCGAGCGCGACCAGTACCCCTCGCGCACCGTCCTCATCGCGGGCGGCATCGGCGCGTTCACGCCGCGCAAGCTGCCCCTGAAGGACGTGGATCGCTGGTACGGGCGCGGGCTCTACGACCGGATCCTCGATCCCAAGGTGTTCGCGGCCAAGCGGGTGCTGCTCGTGGGCGGCGGCGACTCGGCGTTCGACTGGGCCGTGAACCTCCAGGGGATCGCGCGCTCGGTGCTGATGATCCACCGGCGCGACGTGTTCCGGGCGCACGCCGCCACCGTGCGGCAGGTGCAGGAGCTGTGCGCCGCCGGGAAGATGGAGCTGCGCACCTTCTGGGAGCTGCGGGCGATCCACGGCGGCGACACGATCGAGGCGGTGACGATCGTTCACAACAAGACGAAGCAGGAAGAGCGCATCGCGGTGGACTGCGTGGTACCGCAGCTCGGCTTCGTCTCCTCCCTCGGCGCCATCGCCGAGTGGGGGCTCGAGATCGAGCACGGCGAGATCAAGGTCGCGTCCACGATGGCCACCAACGTCCCCGGCATCTTCGCGGCGGGCGACATCGTCACCTATCCGGGCAAGCTCAAGCTCATCGCCACGGGCGTGGCCGAGGCGGCGATCGCGGTGAACCACGCCGTGCATTTCATCAATCCCGCGGCCAAGGTCGAGCCGGGACACTCCTCGAACATGGCGCTGTTCGGGCAGCCGGAGGAGTGAACCGGGGACCGGGGCGCGCTCGCGCGGCGCCCTGCAGCCCTAGCCCAGCTGTCCAAAAGCTTGACAGTCGGCCGGCCCCCGGGCCAACATTCGGCACCGGTTCGATCGCTTCGCTTGCACCGACTTCGTGCATTCCCCCTCGTCGCGGTCCTCGCCGCGGCACCCCTCGCCGCGCAACAGGAGCCGCAGCGGGTGGTGCGGGGCCTGTCGTTCGAGGGCAACCACGCCCTCGACGACTACACCCTCAAGGCCGCCATCGCGACCACCAACTCGAGCACCTTCGCCACCAGCCCGTTCCTGCGCTGGATGGGGCTCGGCGAAAAGCGGCCCTTCAACGAACTCGAGTTCCGCCGCGACGTGGTGCGGCTGCTGCTCCTCTACCGCCAGAGCGGCTACCTGAACGCCGTCGTGGACACCGTGGTGCGCCGCGAGGACGGCGACGTGTACGTGACGTTCCGCATCTACGAGGGCCCGCCGGTGCGCCTCACCCAGCTCACCGTGCTCGGCCTCGACTCGATCCTCAACGTCGCCGGCCTGAAGCGCAGCCTCCCCCTCCAAGTGGGCGCCCCCTTCAACCGGCTGCTGTTCCAGGCCTCCGCCGACTCGATCGTGAGCGCGCTGCGCAACCGCGGCTACCCCTTCGCCGACGTGCTGCGCAGCTACGACATGGACGCGACCACCCTCACCGCCCAGGCGACCCTCGAGGCCGTCCCCGGCCCCCGCCTGCGCGTCGGCGACGTCGCCATCGTGGGCGCGGAACACCTCGACACCGCCACGGTGCGGCGCATGCTGTCGGTGCACCGGGGCGAATGGTTCCGGCAGGATCGGCTTTATCAGACTCAGCGCGACCTCTACGGGCTGGGGATGTTTCGCTCGGTGAGCGTGACGCTCGCCGACACGGCGCCGCCGCCCGCCGGCGACTCCGCCGTGCGCGTGGTGGTGCGCCTGAGCGAGGCGCCGCGCCACCGCATCCGCGCCGGCGTGGGCTACGGCTCGCTCGACTGCTTTCGGGTCCAGAGCGGCTGGACGGCGTTCGACTTCCTGGGCGGCGCCCGCGCGCTCGACATCGCGGGCCAGCTCTCCAAGCTCGGCGCCGGGTTCCCGACCGACGCGGGGTTGCGCCGCAACGTGTGCGCCCCCCTGCGCGACGACGCCACCTCGGACACCGTCAACTACAGCGCCACCGTCACGCTGCGCCAGCCCGCGTTCCTCTCGCCCCGGCACACAGCGAGCCTCGGGCTCTACGCCGAGCGCCGCTCCGAATTCAAGGCGTACACGCGCCAGGCCGTGGGCGCCAACGTCGCGGTCACGTTCAACGCCCGCCGCAACGTCCCGGTCACCCTCGGCTACGGCTACTCCCTCGGCCGCACCACCGCCGACCCGGCGGTGTACTGCTCCGTGTTCCGGATCTGCGACGCCGCCGACCGCGCCCTGCTCGCCGCCCAGCACCCCTTCGCCGCCCTCGGCGTGTCGGGCGTGCGCGACCAGACCAATTCGGTGCTCGATCCCTCCGACGGCAGCCTCGTCACCGCGTCGCTGCTCCACGCCTCGCGGCTCGTGGGCTCGGACACCCTGTACGAGTTCAACCGCGGCCAGCTCCAGATCGCCCGCTACTACCCCCTCGGCCGCCGCGGCGTGCTCGCGTGGCGCGTGCTCGCGGGCGCCATCGTTCCCGCCCGGCGCATCGCCCTCGCCGGCCAGAGCGTGCGGTTCGTGCCGCCCGACCAGCGCTTCTACGGCGGCGGCCCCAACTCGGTCCGCGGCTACGCGCGCAACGAGCTCGGCCCCCGGGTGTACGTGACCGACAGCGTGATCGTCCAGGGCGCGGATACCACCTACCGCAACGTGCGCGCCGCTCCCACCGGCGGCAACGCCACCCTCGTCGCCAACCTCGAGCTGCGGTTTGCGACCCCGGTCCTGCGCGACCGCATGCGGGTCGCCCTGTTCGCCGACCTGGGCCAGGTGTGGGAGCGCGGCGACCAGGTCGCCACGGTGCGGGGGGTGCGCGTCACCCCCGGCTTGGGCCTGCGCTTCGTCACCCCCCTCGGCCCCGTGCGCTTGGACGCGGCCTATAACGGCTACCCGGGCGAACCCGGCCCCGTGTACCTCGAGAACCCGGCCGACAAGAGCCTCACCCAGATCCCCGGCGCCGTGTTCCGGCCGGGCCTGCCGCGCGGCTTCTGGCGGCGGCTGGTGATCCAGTTCGCCGTGGGGCAGGCGTTCTGACATGATCCGCCGCTCCCTCGGCGTCGCGCTGTGGACCGTGGCGGGGCTGCTCGCCTGCTTCTTGGGCGCGCTCGCCGCGCTCGTCGGCACCGCGGCCGGCCGCACCCTGCTCGCCCGGGCCGCCGAGCGGGCCTGCGGCGAGATCTTCACCGGCACCGTCGAGATCGGCGACGTCACCGGTCCCGTGCTCACCGGAGTCACCCTGCACCAGGTGCGGCTGTTCGACGCCGACAGCACGCTCGTCGCCTGGCTGCCGCGGGTGGAGGCGAGCTACAACCCGCTGGACTTCGCCGCCGGCCGCGTGGCGCTGTTCGAACTCGCGCTCGAGCGGCCCGTGATCAACGTGGTGCAGCACCCGAACGGGCGGCTGAACGTCGAGGAGCTCCTGCGCTTGGGCGGGCCCGACACGGGATCGCACGGCCCCGCCACGTTCATCGTGTTCCGGAATGTGCGGATCGCAGACGGCGCCGTGACGCTGCGGCTCCAGGCGCCGCGTCCCGCCCCGGGCGACTCGCTCCTCGAGATCGCGCGCGGCGGCCCGAACGGGCGGCTGCGCATCCGGCGGTTCGAGCACCTCGACGCGCGGCTCGCCGCCCTCCAAGTGTCCGCGCCGCACGAGCGCGGCATCCGGCTCGACGTGTCGCGACTCGCCGTGGAGAGCAGCGATCCCGCCGTGCGCATCGCCGCTGCGGCGGGGCGGATGCGCGTCGTCGGCGACTCGCTGTACCTCGACCTCGCGCGGCTGCGCCTCCCCACAACCGCGCTGCGCGCGGTACGGGGCGTGGTGACGTGGCCCCGCGACACGCTGCGGTTCGACCTCGACCTGCACGCCGACTCGGCCACGCTCGGCGACGTGCGCTTTCTCGATCCCCGGCTGGCGGGGCGGCCGGGCGCGGGCGTGCTCGCGGGCGACGTGCGCGTGCGCTCGCACGGCTCCCGGCTGCTCGAGGTGACGCTCGATCCCCTGCGCCTCGCCTACGGGGGCGGCACCGTGACCGGCCGGCTCACGGCGTCGAGCGCCGCCGATTCGGGACTGGTCGCGGTGCGCGACCTGGCGCTCGACGCCCGCGACTTCGACCTCGAGTTCGTGCGGCCGTTTCTCGATACCCTGCCGTTCGCCGGGCGGCTGTCGGGGCGCACCCGCGCCGCGGGGCCGCTCGCCGCGCTCGCCCTGGAGACCGACTGGACGTTCCGCGACTCGCTCGTGGCCGGGTGGCCGGAGACGCGCATCCGCGGCCGCGGCGAGGTCGGCCTCACCCGCGCCGAAGGAATCCGATTCCGCGGGTTCCACGTGGATGCCGCGAGCGTGGATCTCGGCACCGTGCGGCGGCTCGCCCCGGCGGTGCGGCTGCACGGCACGCTGGCCGCCGCGGGGACGCTCGCGGGTCCGCTCCACGACGCGGAGTTCACCGGCACCCTCGAGCACCGCGACGGCACGCGCCCGCCGAGCCGGGTGCGCGGCACCGTGCGGCTCGACACGCGCGGCGACACGCTGGGGATCTACGCCGACGTGACGGCCGACTCGCTGTCGTTCGACGGGTTGCGCGGCAGCTTCCCCGGCCTGCCGCTGCGCGGCGCGGTGAGCGGGCCGGTGCGGCTCGCGGGACCGCTCACCGCCCTCGAGACGCACCTGCGCCTGCGCTCCCCGGGCGGCGCCGTGGCCGTGGACGGCACCCTGCGGCTCGACTTGCCCCGCTTCGGCGCCCGCGACCTGGAGCTCGCGGCGCGGGACCTGGACCTCGAACGCTGGCTTCCGGGCGCCCCCGCGTCGCGGCTCACATTCGCCGTGCGCGGCTCGGTGACGGCGGACAGCGGGGCCCCGCCCGTGGGCGCGCTGGCCGCGACCCTCGGACCCTCGCTCGTCGCGGGGTCGGCGCTCGATTCGGGGACGGCGCGCGTGCGTTTCGCCGACCGGCGGCTCTACCTCGACTCGTTGCGGATCGCGCAGCCGGGGCTCGTCACCACCGGCGCCGGCTCCCTCGGCCTCGCCGCGGGCGCGAGCGGCCGCCTGGCGCTCGACTTCGACGCCGACAGTCTGGTGGTGCTCGATTCGCTCGCGGCCTGGCTCGCGGGCGGCCCGGCGGGCCTTGCCGGCTCGGCGCGCGCCGCCCTGGCCCTCGACGGCGCGCTCGACTCGCTGGGGCTCGACGCGCGGGTGAGCGCCGAGCGGCTCGCGTGGCGGGGCTGGGAAATTCCCGCGGGCCGGGCGCATGTCGTGTGGCGCGCCGGACCCCGGGGCGAAAGCGGCGGATCGCCGAGCTTCGCGCTCGATTTGGCCCTCGACTCGGTGGCCCGCGGCGTGCTGGCGTTCGGGGGCGCGGTGGCGCGGGCCGCGGGCCGCCCCGACTCGCTCGGCTGGTTCGCGCGCTCCCGCGTGGGCGAGGGGAGCGCGTTCCTCGCGGGCGGCCGATTCGTGCGCACCAGCGATTCGACCGGGGGCACGGTGCTGACGCTGGGCGTGGACTCCCTCGCCGTGCAGCTCCCCCGCGACGTGTGGGTGCTCGAACGGCCCGCGGAGCTGCGCGTGAGCGATTCCGCCGCGACAGTGCGCGACGTCGCGCTCAAAAGCGTGTACGGAACGGGCCGGCTCGCGCTCGCGGGCGACCTCCCGACCCGCGGCCGCGCCGACGCGCACCTCCAGGTCGAGGCGTTCCCGCTCGCCGGCGTGTACGCCCTGCTCCAGCAGGATACGGCGGGGGTCGCGGGGACGATCACCGCCACCGCCGCCCTCGCCGGGACGCGGGCCCTCCCCGTGGCGCGCGGCGCCTTCTCGCTCACCGAGGGCTCCCTCGGCGAGTTCCGCATCCCGTTCGTGGACGGCACCTTCGAGTACCGCGACCGGCGGCTGCGCGCGGCGGTGCACCTGTGGCGCGCCGGCCAGCAGATCCTCGCGCTCCAGGCGTACCTGCCGCTCGACCTCGCGCTCGAGCCGGTGGCGCAGCGCCAGGTTCCCGACACCCTCTCCGTGCGCGCCACCGCCGACAGCGTGGACCTCGCGGTGCTCGAGGCGCTGACCCCCGCCGTGCGGCGGGTGACGGGGGTGCTCTCGGCCGACGTGGGGATCGCCGGCACCTGGGACGCGCCGCGGCTCCGGGGCGAGGTCGCGATCGCCGACGCGGCCGCCACCATTCCGGCGCTCGGCGTCCGCTACGAAGGGGTGAACGGCCGCTTCGCCCTCTCGGGCGACACCATCGCCATCCGCGCCCTCTCGGCCCGCAGCGAGCGGGGACGCGCCGAGGTGACCGGCACGGTGCGGCTCGAGCGCCTCACGCGCCCGCTGCTCGACCTGACCATCACCGGCGACCAGTTCAAGGCCCTGGACCTGAGGAACAACGTGACGATCGCGGCGAGCGGCCGCCTGGCGCTCACGGGCCCGGTGTTCGGGGCGACGCTCACCGGGCGCGCCAAAGTGACGTCCGGGGTGCTGTACTTTGCGGACCTGGTGCAAAAGCGCATCGTGAACCTGGACGAGCTCGCCGACACGTCGCTCGCCTCGCTCCTCGAGCGGCAGCGCCTCGGGCCCGAGTTCCAGAACGTGTTCTTGGACAGCCTCCGCATCGAGGACCTCGAGCTCGAGATGGGGAACGACGTCTGGCTCCGCTCCAACGAGGCGAACATCCAGCTCGCGGGCGCGGTGCGGCTCATCAAGCGGCGCAACGCCTACCTGGTGAGCGGCACGCTCCAGGCGGTGCGCGGCACCTACCGCCTCAAGGTCGGGCCGGTGACGCGGGAGTTCGTGGTCACCCAGGGGACGGTGCGCTACTTCGGGACCCCCGACCAGGATGCGGCCCTCGACATCGAGGCGAAGCACACGGTCCATCCGGTGCCCACCCCGGCCCAGAAGAACCCCGAGGACATCACGGTGGTGGCGCACATCGGCGGTACCCTGCTCGCGCCCAAGGTGTCGCTCTCGGCCGAGAAGCGCGACCTGTCGCAGACCGAGCTGATCTCGTATCTGTTGTTCGGCAAGAGCGCGGTGGACCTGAGCGGCGAGCAGGGCGGCATCGCCGACCAGCGCGCCGTGCTGCAAAGCGCGCTGGCGGTGCTGTCGGGCGAAATCGAGCAGACCATCGTCTCGGGCGGGGTGCCGGTGGATTACGTCGAGATCCGCCCCGGGGCCGGGGGGCAGGGCACGCCCCTCCTCGGGTGGCAGGTGGCGGTCGGGCGCCAGCTCGGGCCCAAGACGTTTCTGGTGGTGAGCGCCGGGTTCTGCGAGGGCCGCCAGGTGGGAGTGCGGAACACGCTGGGCCTGTCGCTGCAGTTCCGGATCAGCCCGGAGTGGCGCACGGAGGCGAGCTTCGAGCCGGTGCAGACGTGCGCCGACCCCGCCGCCGAGGCGCAGGCGAGCACGGTGCCCCGCCAGGTGGGGTTCGACCTGTTTTGGGAGCGGCGGTACTGACCGATGACGCGGGCGTTGCTGATCACCAACCCGGCGGCGGCGCGCACCGACGCGCGCGCCGTGACCGCGATTCGGGACACGCTCCGGGGCGGGGGCTGGGAGGTGGAGGTCGTGGCGACGGCACGGCCGGGGGACGCGCGCCGCTTCGCCGCGGAGGCGCGCGGGCAGGGCTGCGACGTCCTGGTCTGCTACGGGGGCGACGGCACGGCGATGCAAGTGGCCGCGGGCATCGCGGGCAGCGACATCCCGCTCGGGCTCGTCCCCGGGGGCACCGGCAACCTGCTCGCGGGCAACCTGCGGCTGCCCCGGCGCCCCCGCGCGGCGGCGCGGGTGATCCTCCGGGGCCGCGCGGCGCCGCTCGACCTGGGGGCGGTGGACCGCCGCGACGGGGTGCATTATTTCGCGGTGTGCTGCGGCACCGGCTTCGACGCCCAGCTCATGGCCGCGACCGGGACGGCGGAAAAGCGCCGCTGGAAGATGGGGGCGTACGTCGTCCGCGCGCTCGGCGCTCTGCCCGGGGTCACGAGCCCGCGGCACCGCGTGTGGGTGGACGGCGCGGCGCACGAGCTCGCGGCGGCGATGGTGCTGGTCGCGAACTGCGGGGAGCTGGTGCCGCCGTTCCTGCGGCTGGGCGACGACATCGCGCCCGACGACGGCTGGCTAGACGTGGTGGCGCTGCGCGCCGAGGGCGCCGCGGAGAGCGTGCGCGCCTTCCTGGAGCTGTTGCGCCGCCCGCGCGACGGCGGCCGGCGCCTGTGGTTCGCCCGCGGCCGCACCGTGCGGGTCGAGGTGCTGGAGGGCCCGCCCCGGCCGATGCAGCTCGACGGAGAGCCGTGGGGCGACGCGCCGTTCGAGGCGCGCCTCGTCCCCGCGGCCCTCCGCGTGATCGTGGACCCTGAGACGGCGCCCTTGGGCGCGCGACCGCATGGCTGAGAGCCTGCTGCTGGTGGACGACGATCCCGGCGTGCTGCGGGCGCTGGGCGCGTATTTCGAACGGCTGGGCTACGACGTGGCGCACGCCGAGACCGGCGAGGCCGGGCTCGAAGCGTTCGAGCGGCTGCGGCCCGATGTCGTGATCCTCGACCTCCACCTCCCCGACGTGGACGGCCTCGCGGTGCTCGAGCGGGTACGCGCCCAGGGCGGGTCGGTCATCCTGCTCACCGGCCAGGGCGACATCGAGACGGCGGTGCGGGCGATGCAGCTCGGCGCCGAGCATTTCCTCACGAAGCCCGTGGATCTCAACCACCTGGCCGCCGCCATCGCGCGGGTGAGCGAGAAGCTGCGCCTGGCGCGCGAGAACGCGCGCCTGCGGGCCCGCGAGCACGAGCACGAGGGCCTCGAGTCGCTCGGCGTCTCGCCGGCGATGCGCGAGCTGGGCCGCCAGCTCGAGCTGCTCGCCGCGAGCGAGCGCTCCACCGTGCTCCTCACCGGCGAGAGCGGCACCGGGAAAGGGTGGGTAGCGCGCGTCATCCACCACCTCTCGCCCCGCGCCGGCGCGCCGTTCGTCGAGGTGAACTGCGCCGGCCTCTCCGCCACCTTCCTCGACTCGGAGCTGTTCGGGCACGAGAAGGGGGCCTACACCGACGCCAAAGAGCGCCGCCAGGGACTGTTCGAGCTCGCCGACGGCGGCACGATCTTCCTCGACGAGATCGGGGACCTCGCCCCCGAACTCCAGCCCAAGCTCCTCAAAGTGCTCGAGACCAAGCGCTTCCGGCGGCTGGGCGGGACCCGGGAGCTGACCGTGGACGTGCGGCTCATCGCCGCCACGAACCGCGACCTGCCCGCCGAGGTGCGGGCCGGCCGGTTCCGCGAGGACCTCTATTACCGCCTCAGCGTCATGCCGCTGCACCTGCCGGCGGTGCGGGAGCGGTCGCGCGAGGACCGGCTGGCGCTCCTCACCCGCATCATCGCCGACCTCGCGCCGCAGATGCCGGGGTGCCCCAGCACGTGCAGCGCCGAGGCGCTCGACCGCCTGCTCTCGGCGCCGTGGCCCGGCAACGTGCGGGAGATGCGCAACGTGATCGAACGGGCCATGATCCTGAGCCGGGGGGCGCCGCAGATCGGCGTGGAGCACCTCCCCGCCGATCTCCGCCGGGGCGGGGGCGGGGGCGGGGGCGGGGCGGGCGACAAGCGCCACCTGGCGCAGACGCTCGCCGAGGTGGAGCGGGCGCACATCGCGAAGACCCTGCGGTTCCACGGGGGCAACCGCACCCGCGCGGCGCAGGAGCTGGGGATTTCGCGCGCCACGCTGATCAACAAGATTAAGGCCTACGGGCTCGACCTCTGAGGCGCCTATGGACAAGCCGAAGCCGATGGAACACGACGCGATGGTGTGCCGCTACTGCGGCAACGAGGAACGCGCCTCGGAGGGCTATCCCTGCGCCGACTGCGGGACCTTCATCTGCCTGATCTGTTCGTTCCGGGGGATCACCCGCTGCAAGGCGTGTGAGGAGAAGGCGAAGGCGGCGGGGCGGGCCTAAGCCGCCCGGCCCCGGCGCCGCGCGATCTCGCGGGTCACCTCCTCCGGAGAGGTGCCGAGCTCGCTCGCGAGCCGGGCGATCGCGTCCGCCGCGCCCGGCCAGTCGCCCGCCGCCGCCAAGGCGTCGAGCGCCACGTTCTCGACCGCCGTGGTGCGCTCCTCCAGCTCGCGCGTGCGCACCGCCACCTCCCGCGCCAGCCACTGCTCGAGCTCGCGCCGCTCGATCTCGAGCTGGCGCTGGCGCAGCGCGCTCTGGAGCGACATCTCCAACTCGTCCAGGTCCACGGGCTTGATGAGGTAGTCGTACGCCCCGAGCTTCAGGCACTCGATGGCGGTCCGGGGCTCGTCAATGGCCGTGAGCATGATGATCGCGAGGTCGGAATCGGCGGCGAGGGCCTTGGGCACGAGCTCCACGCCCGTCATGTTGGGCATGCGGATGTCCGACAGCATCGCCTGGGGCTGCTCGGCCGCCTGGCGCTCCAGCGCTTCGGCGCCGCTCGCGGCCTGGAGCACGCGGTAGCCGAGCCGGCTCAGGAAGCGATCGAGAGCGTTGCGGATGCCGTCTTCGTCGTCCACGACGAGCACGGTGGTCGGCGCGCCGGGCGGGTCGGGCTGGGCCATGGGGCTAACGTACGTGCCCTCCACAACCCGAGCAAGCGCGGCTATCTTCGCCCTCTCATGCCGTCGCGCGATCCCCTGGGCATCACCGCCGTCGCCGGCCTCACGGTGGGGCACTGGACCGACCTCGAGCGAGCGACGGGCTGCACGGTGGTCCTCGGTCCCGAAGGCGGCATGCGGGCGGCGTGCGCGGTGCGCGGCCGCGCCACGGGGACGCGCGAGCTCGACGCGCTCCATCCGCGGCATCTGGTGGGCCGCGTGGACGCGATCCTGCTCGTGGGCGGCTCCGCGTACGGGCTGGGCGCGGCGGACGGGGTGATGCGCTGGCTGCGCGAGCGCGGGCGCGGCCTGCCGGTGGGGCCGGCCGGCGTCGTGCCCATCGTGCCGGCGGCGGTGATCTTCGATTTCGACCTGGCGCCGGGCGGCCGGGCCGACCGCTGGCCGGGTCCGGACGACGCCTACCGCGCCTGCGCCGCGGCTTCGGCGGCCGTGGACGAGGGAAGCGTGGGGGTGGGGACGGGAGCGACCGTGGGCAAGGCGCTCGGCCCCCGCCGGGCGATGAAGGGCGGCGTGGGCACGTGGGCGCTGCGCGAGGGCGAGGTGGTGGTCGGGGCGCTCGTGGCCGTGAACGCCGTGGGGAACGTCGTGGACGGCGCGGGTCGCGTGCTCGCGGGCGCGCGCGCGCCGGGAGGCGGGTTCGCCGACGCCCTGGAAGAGTTCGCGGCCGGCCGGATGCCGTTCGGCCCGCTCGCCGCGTCCGGCGCGGGTCGCAACACGACGCTCGCGGTGGTGGCGACGAACGCCGCGCTCGACCGGCCCGGGCTCGAGGGTCTCGCGCACGCGGCGGGCGACGCCCTCGCCCGGCGCATCGTGCCCTACGGGACGCTGTTCGACGGCGACATCGTGTTTGCCGCGAGCACGGCACGCCGCCCGGCGGTCTCGCCGCTCCAGGTCGAGGCGCTGGCCGCGCTCGCCGTGCCGGCGGCCGTGGAGCGGGCGGTGCGGCTCGCCCGGGGGCTCGGCGGCATCCCCGGGCTCGCCGACGGCTGAGCGCCGCCGCTCTATTTTAGTGGCTATGCGGCTCGTCCTCTTCGACATTGACGGTACGCTGCTCTGGACCGACGGCGCCGGGCGGCGCGCGATCGCGCGCGCGCTGCTCGAAGAGGCGGGGACGGCGGGCCCGATCGCGCAGTACCGCTTCGACGGCAAGACCGACCCGCAGATCGTGCGCGACCTGCTGGCCCTCGCGGGCCATCCGGGCGACGACGGCTGCATCGCGCGCGTGTGCCGCCGCTATCTCGACCATCTGCGGGCCGAGTTGGCCGCCCCGGGGCGCCCGACCCGGCTGATGCCGGGCGTGCCCGAACTGCTCGGCGCTCTGGCGGAGATCGAGGCCCAGGGGCGTGCCCTGGTGGGCCTGCTCACGGGCAACCTCGCGGCCGGCGCGGCCCTCAAGCTCCGGTCGGCGGGCCTCGACCCCGCGCGGTTCCGCGTGGGCGCCTACGGATCGGACTCCCCCCGCCGCAGCGACCTCCCCGCCGTCGCGGCGCGCCGGGCGGCCGAGCTCGCGGGCCGCGCGTTCGCAGGCCCCGACCTCGTGATCGTGGGCGACACGCCGGAGGACGTGGCGTGCGGGCGCCCGATCGGGGCGCGCACCGTCGCGGTCGCGACCGGCCTCTACGACGTGGCGGCGCTGCGCGCCGCGGGCGCCACGCACGTGTTCGCCACCCTCGCCGACACCGCCCGGGTCCTCGACGCCGTCCTCGCGTGACCCGGCCTCTTCGCCCCACCGACGAGCTGGAAGTGAAGGCGCGCGTGGACGACCCGGACGCGGTGCGCGCCACGCTCGAACGCGCGGGGGCGGCGCTCGTCTTCGCGGGCGAGATGAGCGACCGGCGCTACGACCGCCACGGTGCGCTCGAGCGGCGCGACGAGGTGCTGCGCCTGCGGGTGTTTCGCCCGGCGGACGGCGGGCCGGGCTGGGGCGTGCTCGCTTGGAAGGGGCCTCACTCGGGGCGCGGTGCCTACCGGCACCGCGCCGAAACCGAGGCGCGCGTGGACGATCCCGAAGCGGTGGCGGCGATTCTCGAGCGGGCGGGGTTCGCCGTGTCGCTGCGCATCGACCGGCGGGTGGAAGTGTACCGGCTGGGGCGGGCCACGTTGCGGCTCGAGTGGTATCCCGCGATGGACGTCCTGCTCGAGGTCGAGGGCGAGCCGTCGGAGATCGAACGGGCCGTCGCCGCCACCGGGCTGCCGCGCGACGGCTTTGTCGCCGAGTCGCTGCCGCATTTCGTGAAGGCCTACGAGGCGCGCACCGGCCGGCCCGCCGTGCTCGCGCGATGACCGCCCCGTTTCGCATCCCGATGCCGCTGCGCGTGCCCGAGCTCGCGCCCTTGCTCGGGCGCTTGCTCGTGCCGCGCCGCCTGGAAGAGCCGTGGGTGCCGCTCGACGACATCCGCGAACAGCTCGCGACGCAGGTGATCGAGCTCGCGGGGGCGGCGCGGCAGGCGGCCGCGCGCGAGGAGCGGGACGGCGTGCTCGCGGCGCTGGCGCGGGACGCGTGGCTCGGCGCCTGGGAGCAGGCCGTGCGCCGCGCCGGGGCGCGGGTGAGCGACGCCCTCGACGCCGAGATCGAGAGCGCCGGCTGGCGCGTCCGCATGCCGCGCCGCGCCCGGCGCCGCCGGTTCCTCTCCCCCGCCGAGCGGCGCGCCGTCACCGCCCGGCTCGGCGCCGGGGCGGAACCGTTCGTCGCCGCGCTCGACGCGCTCGCCGCCGCCGCGCTGCGCGTGCGCGACGCGAGCGTCGCGGACCGCGCGGCCCACGCCGAGTGGCAGGAGGCGCTGCGCACGGCGGCACGGCGGCTCGAGGCCGCCTGGCTCGCCCTCGAGGACGGGGTGGCCGAGGAACGCCGCCGCTGGGCGCCCGAAATCGCGGCTGTCGCCCGCTGGCGCCCGTCGCTCCTCCCCGTGGTCGCGCTGTGGCTGCCGCTCGCGGCCCTGCTCCTGTGGCTCGGCCTCGTGCTCGGCGGCTATCTTCCCGCTCCCCCGTGGCTCGCCGCCCGCCTGGGCTTCTAGGCGTGACGGCGATCGGCGTCGGGGTGGACCTGGTCGAGGTGCCGCGCGTCGCCGCCCTGCTCGCGCGCAAGGGAGAGCGCGCCCTCGCCCGGCTCCTCACGCCCGCCGAGCGGGCCTACTGCGAACGCCGGCCCGACCCCGCCGTGCACGTGGCCGTGCGGCTCGCCGCCAAAGAGGCGGTGTACAAGGCGCTCCAGGGCGATGCGGAGGCCCGCGCCATCGGGTGGCGCGAGATCGAGGTGACCCGGGCCCCCGACGGCCGGCCCGAGGTGCAGCTCTCCGGCCTCGCCGCCCGACGCGCCCGCGCGCTCGGCGCGGGGCGGGTGCTCCTGTCGCTGGCGCACACCCACGAGACCGCCATCGCGGTGGCCGTGCTGGCCCGATAGTGGCGCTTCGGCTTGAATTCCCGACTAACTTTGTCTAGTATGTTGAGCCCCGCTCCCGGGATCGGCGGTCATATACCGTAACTCCTTCCTCTGCTTGATGTTGAATGCCTGCGCCGCCGCGACCCTGGCGGCGCAGGGGGGCGACTCGCTCGCCGCCGCGCGGCGCGTGGTGGCTGCCGCGTCGCTCGCCGCCAGGGAATACGGCCTCGGTGTCGCGCCGCAGGGCGGCCGGGTCACGGCGCCGGCGGAGGTATCGGAGGCGAAGCAGTTTGTGGAGCAGGCCCGGCTCGATGTCGGGGCGCTCCCGGCGGCGGTGCGCGCGGCGGCCGACGCGGACCTCGCGGCGCTGCGCGCGATGGTGGAGCGGGCCGCGCCTCCCGATTCGGTGGCGCGGCGGGCGGACGCGCTGGTGCAGCGGATCGCCGCCGCGGCGGGGGGCGCGCTCGACCCCTTCCCGCCGCGCCCGCCGTCGCTCGCCCGCGGGGCCGCCGTGTACCGCGAGCAGTGCGAGCAATGCCACGGGCCGACGGGACGGGGTGACGGGCCCAAGGCAAAGCAAGTGGAGGGCCCGCCCCCGGCCGATCTCACCGACCGCCGGGCGATGAGCGCGGTGTCGCCGGTGGATCTGTACCGCACGCTCACGATCGGCGTCGCCGGGACCGCGATGCCGCAGTTCGACGAGACGCTGTCGCCGGAGGACCGCTGGGCGGTGGCGACGTACGTCGCGACCCTGCGGGCCGGCGAGGGAACGGTGCGGGAGGGGGAGGGGTTGTACGCGGCGCATTGCGCGGCCTGTCACGGCCCCGCCGGGAACGGCGACGGCGCGCTGGCGGCCGCGCTGTCGGTGCGGCCGCCCGCGCTCAGCGACCTGGCGGTGCAGGGCCGTTTCAGCGACCGCGACCTCGAGGATCTGATTCTCGGCGGGCGGCCGGGGACGCCGATGCCGGGGTTCGCGCGCGCGCTCGACCGCGACCAGGCGGCCCGCATCGTGGCATTCCTGCGGGTGCTCCCCGCCGCCGAGCGGCAGCACTACCAGCCGTCGCCCGCGGCCGCGGTCTTCTCCGCGGTGCGCCGGCAGGTGGATTCGGCGGTGGCGCTGCGGTCCGACCGCGTGGCCTTCGACGCCTACCTCACGTTCGAACGGGTGGAGACCGACGTGCGGGCGCGCAACCCCGCGCTCGCCGGCGAGCTCGAGGACGCCTTCGCCCGGCTGCGCGCCCGGGCCGCGGCGGGGGCGGAGCCGGCCGAGCTCGAGGCGCTGCGCGCGCGGCTGCTCGCGGGACTCGAGCGCGCCGAGCGGCTCGTCGCCGACCGCACCCCGGGCGCGAATCTCTTCGCGCAGTCGTTCGTGCTGCTCGTGCGCGAGGGCTTCGAGGCCATCCTCATCGTGGCCGCGCTGATGGCGTTCCTCGCGAAGGCGGGCGCGGTGGAGCGCCGGCGGCACGTGGCGCGCGGCGCCTGGGCGGCGGTGGGGGCGAGCGTCCTGACGGCCGCGGTCCTGGAGCTGGTCTTCGAGATCACGCCGGGGCAGCGCGAGGCGCTCGAGGGAGTGACGCTGCTGCTCGCCACGGCGGTGCTCTTCTACGTGAGCTACTGGCTGCTCTCGAAGATCGAGGTCGCCAAGTGGAACGCGTTCGTGCGCGGGCGCATGGAGGAAGCGCTCTCCACCGGATCGGGGTTCGCCCTCGCGTCGGTCGCGTTCCTCGCCGTGTACCGCGAGGGGTTCGAGACGATCCTCTTCTACAAGGCGCTGCTGATGTCGGCGGCGGGGCCGGGCGGGGCGGGAGGCACGGGGGGCGCGGGGGGCGCTGGGGGCGTGGCGGCGATCGCGGCCGGGCTGTTCGCGGGAGCGGCGGCGCTCGTGCTCGTGTACGTCGCCATCAATCGCTTCGGCATGAAGGTGCCGCTCAAGCCGTTCTTCGGGGTGACGAGCGCGATGCTCTACTACATGGCGTTCGTGTTCGCGGGGAAGGGGATCGCGGACCTCCAGGAGGCGGGGATCGTGCGCACCACGGTGATCGAGTGGGCGCCGCGCGTCCCCATGCTCGGGATCTATCCCACCGTGCAGTCGCTGTCGCTACAGCTGCTCTTGGTCGTGCTGTTGCTCGTCGCCGTCGTGTGGCTGCAACGCAACCGGATGGCGGCGTCGCGGGAGCGGCGGCGCCCGTCGTTCCCCTGAGCGCCGCTCACCGCGCCGCCTGGGGCGCCGGGCGGGCGCGGGCCTCGAGCGCAGCCGGCGCGGGCAGCGCTTCCGGCGCGCGCAGCCGCCACAGGAGATAGGCCCCCGCGGCGATGGCGAGGGCGCTGGTCGCCTGCGCCAGGGTGAAGGGGCCGAGCAGGCGATCGTCTTTGGCGCGCACGAACTCCACCAGCAGCCGCTCGCACCCGGCGAGCACCAGGTAGAGCCCGAACCGCCACCCGGTGGCGTGGCGGTGGTCGCGCAGCCGCCACAGCCAGGCGAACGCGGTGAGCATCAACGCGGTCTCGTAGAGCTGCGTGGGGTGGACGGCGACCACCTGGAACGGATCGGTGCCCGGGGGGAAGCGCACGTGCATGCGTTCGAGGTTCGCCACCGTGGTCTCGGGGAGGCCCTGCGGGAAGCGCATCGCCCACGGCAGGGTGGAGGGGATGCCGTAGTCGTCGTTCACGAGAAAGCATCCCACGCGCCCCAGCGCGTAGCCCAGGGCGAGCGGGGCGGCGGTGAGCTCCATGGTCCACCGGGCCGGCACGCCCTTGCGCCACCCGTTGAGCAGCACCGCCGCCGTGCCGCCCAAAAACCCGCCGTACCACACGAACCCGCCCCGCCGCAGCAGCGCGTCCCAGTCGCCGGTGAGCAGGACGTACCAGACCTTGGCCCCGACGATCCCGCCGATGACGGCGGCGAAGACGATGTCCGCCGCGTAGTCCTCGTCGAGGCCGCGGGCGCGCAGGTCGCGCTGGATCGCCCAGCCGGCCATGAGGAAGGCGACCATCATCATGAGGCCGTAGCCGGTGACGGTGAGCGGCCCGAGCTGGAACGTCAGCGGGTAGATGGTCATGGCGATTCGGAGTTCGGGGCGGGGGAGGGGTGCGGGACCGGTTCCAGGCCCGGCAGCGGGAGGTCGGCGCGCGCGTCGAGGGTCCAGTCGCTGCGCTCCCCCTGCGCAAGGCGGAACCAGCCGGCGCGGGCGATCATGGCGGCGTTGTCCACGTTGAGGCGCGGGCGGGCGACGGCGACGCGCGCCAGACCCGACAGCCGCTGGGCGGCGAGCGCCGCGAGCGTGCGGCTCGAGGCCACGCCCCCGCCCAGCACGGCCGTGGGGTAGCCGGTGGCGCGGACGGCGCGCTCGAGCTTGGTGACCAGCACGTCGAGCACGGCGTCCTGGAAGGCGCGGGCGAGGTGCGGCCGGTCGCGCTCCAGGTCCGCGCTCGCGCGGACGGCGTGCAGGACCGCCGTCTTGAGACCCGAAAAGGAGAACTCGTACCCCTCGTCGCGCATCGGGCGCGGGAAAGAGAAGCGCGCGGGATCGCCCGCCTGGGCCAGCCGCTCGATGGCGGGCCCCCCCGGGTAGCCGAGCCCGAGGAGCGTGGCCACCTTGTCGAACGCCTCGCCGGCCGCGTCGTCGCGCGTGGCGCCGAGCAGCCGGTAGCGGCCCCAGGCGGGCACGTCGAGGAGCAGGGTGTGCCCGCCCGAGACGAGTAGCGCCACGAACGGCGGGGCGAGGTCGGGGTCCTCGACGAGCGGCGCGAACAAATGGCCCTCCATGTGGTGCACGCCGATCAGCGCCCGGTCGCCCGCGTAGGCGAGGCCCTTGGCGAACATGACGCCGACGAGCAGCGCGCCCACGAGGCCGGGGCCCTGCGTGACCGCCACGGCGTCCACGGCGCTCCACGACAGCCCCGCCTCCGCCAGAGCGCGGTCCACCACGGCGGGCAGCGCGGCGAGGTGCGCCCGGCTCGCGAGCTCGGGCACCACGCCCCCGAACACCCGGTGCACGTCCTGGGACAGGATCACGAGTCCGGCGAGCTCCGGGCGGCCGCGCTCCCCCACGAGCACCGCCGCCGACGTCTCGTCGCACGAGGTCTCGATCCCGAGCACGACCTCAGCCACGGCCCCCCCGCCGCTTGAGCGCCACCGAGTCGGGCCGGGCGCGCGCCACGATCCCGGGCGGGGCCGTGACGGTGAGGCGCGCGTACCCGCCGGCCCCGGCCTTGCCGACGAGATGGGCCACCACCCGGACGCTGTCTTTGGTGAGCATGTTCACCCGGGCCTCGGGGCCGCGCACCGACACCGACACCCGTTCGGGGGAGAGGGCGAACGCCGCGAAACCCGAGGCCGAGCTGGCGATCGGCACGTCGTCGATCGAGCGCTCGATGATCGCGACCACTTCCCCCGCCACCCGCACCTCCTTGGGCGCGATGCGCACGACGCCCAGGGGCGCCGTGTCCACGGGGATGGTCCGCAAAAACGGCCCATTGACGCTCGAGATCACCGTGGGCACGGTCAGCACCGAGTCGATGCGCGCGAGCAGCGGCCCCGGGCCCACGAGGTGCGCGACGCTGGGCGTGAGCGACAGCCCCCGCACCACGTAGCCCGATTCCGCCTCGACCCGCACCAGCGGCACCACCCGCACCTCCTTGCGCGCCACCGAGTCGAGCACGACCTCGATCTCCCGCGGCCGGATGTCGGCGACCTGCACATCGGTGCCCTTGGGGATGTCCACATCGCTGTTCTGCAACGTGGCGCGCCAGACCGACGCCGAGAAGGTGTCCGGGATGGCCTTGCGGATGGTGCGCGGCAGCGAGCGCAGCTTCATCATCTCGGTGCCCCGCCCCGTGATCACCACCTGCACGCCGGCCGGCTGTTCCTTCACGCTGCGGCCCGGCGGCACCGCGATCGCCAGGCGCATGGCGAACGTCTGCGTGAGCGGCTGCTGGGCCGCCACCGCGACGTACAGCATGACCGCGAAGAACACGGCGGCCAGCTTGAGGGGCCAGTTGCGGACGACGAGCTGCGCGACCTTACCGGCCACCGGGACGCTCCGCGACGAGGCGCGCGACGAGGGCTTCGTTCACCGGGCCGTCCCACTCGGCGGCGCCGATCACCTTCTTGACGATCACTCCGTCGCGGTTGATGACCCAGCTCTCGGGCACGCCCGTCGCCTGGTAGCGCTGCTTGATCGCTCCCGCCTGGTCGTGCAGGATGTCGAACGTGAGCCCCAGGTCGCGGGCGAACGCCGCCACCACCGAGTCGCCGTCCTCGTCGATGCTCACCGCCACCACCGCGAAGTCGGGCCCGCCCAGCCGCCGGTACAGCCGTTCGAGCGACGGCATCTCCACCCGGCACGGCTCGCACCACGTGGCCCAGAGGTTGAGAAGCAGCACGCGGCCGCGATAGTCGGCGAGCGTCGCCGGGCGGCCGGTGCGCACGTCCGTGGCCCGGAACTCGGGCGCCCGCGACCCCACGGCGACGAGGTCGATTTGCGGCCGCAGCTTGACGAACAGCGCGGCGGCGAACACCAGCGCCATCCCGACGCCGAGCGCGGTGCTCCACTGGCGGCCGCGGCTCATACGGTGGCGAGACAGCGGCGCCGCAGCTCCTGCACCTCGCGCGCCGGGTCGGGGCTCGTGAAGATGGCGTTGCCGGCCACGAAGGTATCGGCCCCCGCGGCGTGCGCCTCGGCGATGGTCCGGGTCGTGATCCCGCCGTCCACCTCGAGGAACGCCCGCGAGCGGTGCGCGTCGAGGAGCTCGCGGGCGCGCCGGATCTTCGCCGTGGCGGCGGGGAGGTAGGTCTGGCCGGCGAACCCCGGGTTCACGGTCATGACGAGCAGCAGGTCCAGGTCGGCGACCACCTCCTCGGCGAGGGCCAGGGGGGAGCCGGGGTTGAGCGCGAGCCCGGCGAGCATGCCGCGGGCGCGCACCGCGGCGAGGTGGCGCTGCACGTGCACCGTCGCCTCAGGGTGGAACGTGAACACCGACGCCCCCGCCGCCGCGAACGGCTCGATGTAGCGTTCCGGCTCGAGCACCATCAGGTGCACGTCAATGGGCTTGTCGGTGAGCCGGCGCAACGCCTCGATCATCGCGGCGCCGAACGTGAGGTTCGGCACGAAGCGGCCGTCCATCACGTCCACGTGCAGCCAGTCGGCGCCGGCGGCGAGCACCTGGCGCACCTGGTCGCCGAGGCGCGTCAGGTCCGCCGAGAGCACGCTGGGGGCGATGCGAATGCCGTTGGTCATCAGGGGCTCCGGGCCACGACGATGTCCACGACAGTGCCGGGGGCGGCGAGCGTACTGGCCGCGGGCTGCTGGCCCACCACCGTGCCGGGCGCCGCGTCGGCGGTGCGGCGCCGCGTCACCGTGCCGAGCGCGAGCCCGTCGCGCTCGAGCCGGGTGCGCGCGTCCGCCTGCGCCATCCCGAGCAGGTTCGGCACGGCGATCGTGGGGGCGCCGCGGCTGACCACCAGGGCGACGGGCGTCCCCGGGGCCGCCGCGGCCTGGGCGGCGGGGCGGGTGACCAGCGCGACCCCCGGCGGCGCTGCCGCCTGGACCGATTCGACCCGGGCGACCGCCAGCCCCGCGGCGCGCACCAGCCGCTCGGCGAGCGGCTCGGCCAGCCCCGTCACGTCGGGTACCGGAATCTTGGGCGGACCGTCGCTCGACACCAGGGTCACCCGCAGCCCCGCCGGCGCCGCCACGCCGGGCGGCGGGTCCTGCCAGATGACCGTCCCCCGGGGTGCCGTGGGATGCGGCTCCGCGCCGCCGTCCTGGATCGCGAGCCCCGCCTTGCGGAGCTGGGTCGCGGCCTCGGCGAGCGGGAGGCTCAACACCCGGGGCACCACGCGGCGGCTCTGGAACACGGGGGCGGGAAACAAGACCAGGGCGGCGGTGAGATAGCCCGCGAGACCGGCCCCGAGGACGAGGAGCGCCCAGCGGCGCAGGCGGGCGCCGGGGAGCGCCCCGAACGGCCAGGGGCCGAGCGGCGGGAGGTGGCGCCGGAACCGCATCAGCGGGCCCGCACCAGGCGTGCCGCGTAGGCGCCGTCCATGCCGTCGCGCTGCGGCAGCGACTGGAAGTCGCCCTCCGGCGTGAGCAGCGGCGCCGGCACCGCGCCCGCCGCGGGCGCGCGGCGAAACTCGGGATGGACGGCGAGAAACGCGTTCACCACGTCGCCGTTCTCCTCCGGTTCGAGCGAGCAGGTCGCATAGATCAGCAGTCCTCCCGGCCGCACCAGGCGCGCCGCGGCGGCGAGCAGCGCGCCCTGCCGCTCCGCGGCCCGTGCGATCGCCCCCGGCGAGAGGCGCCAGCGCGCGTCCGGATGCCGGGCCATGGTGCCGGTCGCGGTGCAGGGCGCGTCCACGAACACCGCGGGAAACGCGTCCCCGGCGAAGGGCGGCGCCATCAGGTCCGCGACCACGACCCGCACCGCCGCCGCGGCGCGCCGCACCGTGGCGGCGAGCGCCGCGACCCGCGCGCGGCGGACGTCGCCCGCCACCACCCGCGCCCCGAGGCGTGCGAGCGTCACCGCCTTCCCGCCCGGCGCCGCGCAGGCGTCGTAGACCACGGCGCCGGGCGGCACCGCCGCGTAGCGGCACACCAGCGCCTGCGCCGCGTCCTGCACGATGAACCCTCCCTCGGCGAAGCCCGGGAGCCGAGCAGGCGGGGGCAGGCGCGCCCCCGGCGCGGCGGCCGGGCGGAGGCCCGCCCCGTACGGCGCTTCTCCTACCCCGAACCCCGCCTCGCGGAGCCGCGCCCGCAGCGTGTCGAGGTCCCAGCGGGCGGGTTGCAGGGTGAGCGGCGGCTTCGCGTCGTTCCACGCGGCGAGCCGGGCGGTCTCGGCGGCGCCGAAGCGCGCCCTCCAGCGCTCGAGCAGCCAGCGGGGATGGCTCGCCTCGGGCCCGGGCGGCCGCGGGGTCGGGGCGCGCGCCAAGGCGCGCAGCACGCGGTTCGCGTAGCGCGCCGCGCCTTCGCCCGCCGCCTCGCGGGCAAGGGCCACGGTCGCGGAGACGGCGGCGTACGCGGGCACCCGCGTCAGCATCCGGAGCTGGTAGGCGCCGAGGCGCAGCACGTCGTGCAGGCGGGGATCGGCGGCGCGCAGGTCGAGCTCGCGGTCGAGTCGGCGCTGGTGGCGGAGCACGCCGGCCGCGAGCTCGTGCGCCAGCCGCCGGTCGCGCTCGTCGAGCCCGGCCGCCGCGCGGTCCCGCGCCGCCTGAAAGGCGACTCCCGAGCGCACCGCCTGGAGAATGTGCAACGCCGCGCGGCGGGCCGCGGTCGCGTCCCTAATCCAGCATCCCCTCGCGGGGCGACGACGGCACCGCCGCCTCGCGCTTCGGCATGCGGCCCGCGAGGTAGGCGGCGCGCCCGGCTTCCACGGCGAGGCGCATGGCGTGCGCCATCGTCACCGGATCCCGCGCCGCGGCGAGGGCGGTGTTCATCAGGATGCCGTCCACGCCCTGCTCCATGGTGATGCACGCGTCCGACGCCGTGCCCACGCCCGCATCCACGATCACGGGGACCGTGAGCCGGCGCTTGATCGTGCGCACCGTGTAGGGGTTGAGCAGCCCGAGCCCGCTGCCGATGGGCGAGGCGAGCGGCATCACCGCCGCGCACCCCGCGTCCTCGAGCTTGAGCGCGGTCACGAGATCGTCGTTCGTGTACGCGAGCACCGTGAACCCCTCGCGCACCAGCGTGCGGGCGGCCTCGACGAGCCCCTGCACGTCGGGGAGCAGGGTCTCCTCGTCGCCGATCACTTCGAGCTTGACGAAGTCGTTGAACCCCGCCTCGCGCGCCAGCCGCGCGTAGCGCACGGCGTCGTCGGCGGTGTAGCAGCCGGCGGTGTTCGCGAGCAAGAAGTACTTCTGGGGATCGAGATGGTGGAGGATGCCCGCTTCGTTGGCGCGGTTCAAGTCCACGCGCCGCACCGCCACGGTGACGATCTCGGCGCCCGAGGCCTCGAGCGCGCGGACCATCGTCGCATGGTCGCGGTACTTGCCCGTGCCCACGAGCAACCGGGACCGAAACGTTCGCCCGCCGATCGTGAACGGCGTGTCCCGGAGCGCCGCCACCGCGGTCGTCATCGGCTCATCCTCCTCCCACGAAATGCACCAACTCGACGGCGTCGCCCGGGGCGAGCGTGACCTCGCCGAGCCGCGGGCGGCGCACGATCGTGCGGTTGTGCTCCACCACCACGGCGCGCGGGTCGAGCTCGAGCGTGCGGAGCAGCTCGAGGAGCGACGCCCCGCGCGGCACCGAGCGGGGCGCGCCGTTCACCGTGACGGCGATCGTATCGGTCATCATTCCAGCGCCTCGAGCATGGCCCGCGCGGCCCCCGCCGCATCGGCCGCGTCCCACAGGGCCCGGATGGCGGCGACGCCGTACGCGCCGGCCGCGCGCAGCTCGGCGATCCGCTCGGGCGTCACCCCGCCGATCGCGATCACCGGCAGGCCGAGCCGCGCGACCGCCGCCACCGCGGCGACGCCGAGCGGCGCGCGGTCGGGGTGGCTCGCGGTGCGGTACACGGGGCCCATTAAAAGATAGTCGGCCCCCGCCGCCCGTGCGGCCTCCGCCTCGGGCAGGTCGTGCACCGAGCTTCCGATCCACCACGCGGGATTGAGGCGCCGGGCGTCACCGGGCGCGAGGCTGCCGCGGCCGAGCTGCACGCCCGCCGCGCCGGCGGCGAGCGCCACATCGAGCCGATCGTTGACGAACAGCAGCGCGGGCGCGCACGCGCCGAGCCGAACGGCGAGCCGGTAGTGCTCGAGCCCGGTCAGGGCGCGGCCGCGCGCGTGCAGCGCCAGCGCGGCGCCCGCCGTCTCCGCGAGGGCGCGGGCCAGCGCGTCGAGATCCGGCCGCCGCGCGATGCGCTCGTCGGTGACGGCGTGCAGGCGCGGCAGCGGCGGTTTCACGTAAACCGCTGGCCGGCGCGCGCCCCGCGCCCGCGTAGCCAGGCCGCGGCCTCCATCGGCGTCTTCCCCGCCGGCTGCACCTCCGCCACCGCCACCGCCCCGCTCCCCGCCGCCACCACCAGCCGGTCGGCGGCCGCGAGCACCTCGCCCGGGGCGCCGCGCCCCTCCGCCACTCGCGCCCCGAACAGCTTGATCTCGCGGCCGTCCAACAGCGTCCAGGCCCCGGGTTTGGGGTCGAGCGCCCGGATCACCCGCGCCACCTGTTCCGCGGGCTCGGTCCAGCGGATCCGCGCCGTCTCGCGGGTGAGCTTGGGCGCGTAGGTGGCGCGCGCGTGGTCCTGGGGCCGGGGCTTGAGTCCGTCCTGCTCGAGCAGGGCGAGGGTCTCGACCAGGGCGAGCGCGCCCAGCTCGGCCAGGTGCTCGGCCAGCTCGCCGCCGGTGATCTCGGGGTCGATGCGGTGCGGGATCTGATGCAGGATTGGCCCTGCGTCGAGCCCCTCGTCCATCTGCATGACGGTGACGCCCGTCGTCTCGAGGCCGTTCAGGATCGCCCACTCGATCGGGGCGGGGCCCCGCAACGCGGGGAGGAGCGACGGGTGGACGTTGACCATCCCGCGGCGGGGGACGGCGAGCAGCTCGGGCTTGAGAATGTGGCCGTAGGCGACCACGACCCCGACGTCGGGCGCCAGGGCGCGGAGCTGCGCTGCGAACTCGGGGGTGTTGGGCTGCTCGGGTTGCAGCACCGGCAGCCCTTCGGCGGCGGCGGCGGTCTTGACGGGGGAGGGCGCCACGGCGCGGCGCGAGCGGCCCCGCGGGCGGTCGGGTCGGGTGACGACGGCGGCGACATCGAACCCCTCGCCGAGCAGCGCCGCCAGCGACGGCACGGCGAAGGCGGGCGTGCCGAAGAAGACGACGCGCACCTACAACTCGCCCGCCGGCTCCGGCGTGACCTCCTTCAGGTACCCGGACTGTCCCTGGCGCGACTTCTTCCACTTGGCGAGGAGGAGACCGCGCTTGACGGCGCTCAGGTGGTCGAGAAACAGCACGCCGTCGAGATGATCGATCTCGTGCTGCACGGCGCGCGCCTTGAAGCCCGATACCTCGGTGCGATAGGGCCGGCCGTCGCGGTCGAGGGCCTCGAGGGTGACGGCCAGGGGGCGCTCGACCTCGCCGTAGATGTCGGGGATGGACAGGCACCCTTCCTCGGCGGTCTCCGTCAGCTCGCTCGCCGCGACGATGCGGGGGTTGATGAGCACGAGCGGGGGCGGCTGGTCGGCGCCCACGTCCACGACGGCCACGCGGCGGGCCACGCCGATCTGGTTGGCGGCGAGTCCCACGCCCTTGGCCGCGCGCATCGTGTCGAACAGATCGTCCACCAGCCGCCGCACCTCGTCGTCCACGGCGGCGACCGGTGTCGAGCGCTGCCGCAGCACCGGCGACCCAAGCAGGTGCAGCTTCCGGACCGTCACGGCGACTTGGTCTCGGCGGAGCGGCTCAGGATGTTGGCGATGTTGGCGCGGAGGATCACCAGGCGCGACTCGCCGCTCTTCACGGTGACCTCGTCGTCCTTCAGATGGACGACCTCGCCGACGATGCCGCCCGAGGTCACCACGCGATCGCCGCGCTGCAGCGACGCGAGCAGCTGGCGGTGCCGCTCCTGCTGCTTGCGCTGCGGGCGGATCAGCATGAAGTAGAAGATCGCGATCAGCGCGGCGATCTGCAGGAGGAAGACGGTGAGCCCGCCGCCGGCGCTCTGGCCGGAGGGGGCGAACAGCAGGGCGGGCAATCCGGGTGCGGTCATGCGGATCTCGCGTGGAGGTAGCGGCGGCGCCAGGCCGCGGCCCAGGCGGCGAAGGCGTCGCGCCGGATGGCGGCCCGCATCTCGCGGGCGAGCCGGATCAGGTAACGCACGTTGTGCAGCGACAGGAGCCGCAGCCCCAGCAGCTCTCCCGCCACGAACAGGTGGCGCAGGTAGCCGCGCGAAAACGTGGTGCACGTCTCGCAGTCGCACGAGGGGTCGAGCGGCTGCGCGTCCTCGCGATGCGCGGCGTTGCGGATGTTCACCGGGCCGTCGGGGGTGAACGCGGTGCCGTTGCGCCCGTTGCGCGTGGGCGCTACGCAGTCGAACAGATCCATGCCGCGCTCCACGGCCGCCACCAGGTCCTCGGGGAATCCCACGCCCATAAGATAACGCGGCACGGCGGGAGGGAGCCGGGGGGCGAGGGCCTCGAGCACCGCGTACATCGCGGCTTTGGGCTCGCCCACCGAGAGTCCCCCGATCGCGAGGCCGGTCCAGGGGCCGAGATCGAGGATGCGCTGGAGCCCGGCGCTGCGCAGCTCGAGGTGGGTGCCGCCCTGGAGGATCGGCCACAGCGTCTGGGCCGCGGTGCCCGCCGCGAGCTCGCGGTGCCGCCGCGCGCACCGCTCGAGCCATTGCAGCGTGCGCTCCAGCGCGTCGCGGGCGGTGTCGCGGTCGGCGGCGCCCGGCACCACGTGGTCGAACGCCATGGCGATGTCGGCGCCCAGGGCGTACTGGATCTCGGTCGCGCGCTCCGGGGTGAGGCGGCGCCGGCGGCCGTCCACGTGGCTCTGGAATTCGACGCCGTCGTCGTCCACGCGCCGGAACCCCGCGAGCGAGAACACCTGGAACCCGCCGGAATCGGTGAGCAGGGGGCGATCCCAGGCCATGAAGCGGTGCAGGCCGCCGAGCGCCGCCACCACCGGCTCGCCGGGCCGCACGTGCAGGTGGTAGGCGTTGGCGAGCACCAGCTCCGCGCCGGCGGCCCGCAGATCCGCGGGCGACAGGGCGCGCACGCTGCCCTGGGTCCCGACCGGCATGAAACAGGGCGTCTCGACGGTGCCGTGCGGCAGCGCGAGGCGGCCGGTGCGCGCGGCTCCCGACGTGGCCGCGATCGTGAACTCGAACATGGTTGCGCTCAGACCACGGCCATCGCGTCGCCGTAACTGTAAAACCGGTATCCCGCCGCCACCGCTTCCCGATAGGCCCGCATCACCGCCTCGTAGCCCCCGAAGGCGCACACCAGCATGAGCAGGGTGGACCGCGGCAGGTGGAAGTTGGTGATGAGCCGGTCCACCGCGCGGAACGTGTAGGGAGGATAAATGAACAGGCGGGTCTCCCCGGCACCGGGGCGGACCGCGCCCCGCTCGTCGGCGCAGGTCTCGAGGGCGCGCACCACGGTGGTGCCCACCGCCCAGACGCGCCCGCCGGCCGCGCGCCGCGCGTTGATCGTGGCGGCCGCCGCCGCGCTCACGGCATAGACCTCGGCGTGCATCCGGTGGCGGGCCGGGTCGTCGTCCTCGACCGGCTGGAACGTCCCCGGGCCGATGTGCAGGTCGAGCTCCGCGACCGCGACGCCCCGCGCCCGCAGCGCCGCGAGCAGCGCGGGGGTGAAGTGGAGACCGGCGGTGGGGGCGGCGACGCTGCCGTCGTGCGCGGCGTACACCGTCTGGTAGCGCTCGCGATCCTCGGGGCGCGGGGGGCGGCGGATGTAGGGCGGCAGCGGCACCTCGCCGTAGGCCGCGAGCGTCGCGCGCGCGTCGCGCGCCCCGACGAAGCGCAGCCGCCGCAGGCCGCGGCCGAGCTGTTCCACGATTTCCACGGCGCTGTCGGGCGCCAGCGTGACGCGGCGTCCGGGCTTGAGCTTGCCCCCCGGATGGCCCAGGGCGAGCCAGGTGCCGTCCGGCAGTTCGCGCACGAGCAGCAGCTCCGCGGGGCCGCCGCGCTCGCGCCGGCCCCGCAGCCGCGCCGGGATCACCCGCGACACGTTGAGCACGAGCACGTCCTCCGGCGCGACGAGGTCCGGGAGGTCGGCGAAGCGCCGGTGCCGGATGGCGCCGCTCGCGCGCTCGAGCACGAGCAGCCGGCTTGCCGCGCGGTCGGGGAGCGGCTCCTGCGCGATGCGCTCGGGCGGCAGCGGGTAGTCGAAGTCCGAGGTCCGGTAGCTCAGCTGTCGAACATCGTCGGCTGCTCGGCGCGCTTCGGGGGCACGAACCCGAAGTGGCGGTATGCCGCCGCGGTGGCGCAGCGGCCGCGGGGGGTGCGCGCGAGGAAGCCCTGCTGCATGAGAAACGGTTCGTACACCTCCTCGAGCGTGCCGGGGTCCTCGCCGACCGCGGCCGCGATGGTGGCGAGGCCGACGGGGCCGCCGTCGAACTGCTCGATGATGCTCTTCAAGATGCGGCCGTCCATGTCGTCGAGGCCGAACTCGTCCACGTCCAGGCGCTTCAGCGCCTCGGCCGCGACCGCGGCGGTGACGGTGCCGTCGGCCCGCACCTGGGCGTAGTCGCGCACGCGCCGCAGCAGCCGGTTGGCGACGCGCGGCGTGCCGCGGCTGCGGCGCGCGATCTCGGCGAGGCCCGCAGCGTCGGCCGGGACGCCGAGGATGCGCGCCGAGCGCGCGAGAATCTGCGCCAGGTCGTCGGCGGGGTAGTAGTGCAGCCGTTCCACGAGGCCGAAGCGCGCGCGCATCGGCGGCGTGAGCAGCCCGAACCGGGTGGTGGCGCCGATCAGCGTGAAGCGCTCGAGCGCCATGGGGATCGTCTGCGCGCGCGGGCCGTCGGCGATCCGCACGTCCACCCGATACTCCTCCATCGCGGGATACAGGAACTCCTCGAGCGCCGGCCGCAGGCGGTGCACCTCGTCAATGAACAAAATGTCGCCCTTGCCCAGCGCGGTGAGCAGCCCCACGAGATCGCCGGGCCGCTCGAGCACGGGGCCCGACGTCGTGCGGATGTTCACCCCCAGCTCCTTGGCCATGAGGAGGGCGAGCGTGGTCTTGCCGAGGCCCGGGGGCCCGAAGAACAGGACGTGGTCGAGCGGCTCGCCGCGCTGCTTGGCGGCGTCGATCGCGATCTGAAGGGATTCCTTCACCTTCGCCTGGCCGACGAACTCGTCGAGCCGGGAGGGCCGCAGCGCCGCCTCGGCGCCGCGCTCCTCGGGCAGCGCCTCGGGGGTGGTGATCTGCGGGCGCGCGCGCGTCACGCCGCCCGCTTGGCGAGGGCGCGCGCCCGCCACCGCACCGGGCGCGTGTCGCGCTCCAGGGTGTGCCGGGTGTGGCAGCTCACGCACGCATCCACTGCGACCCGCGCGTCGCTCGGGACGAGCAGGCGGTTGGTCGTGCCGCAGCGCGTGCAGATCCACTCAGCGGTCGTCACGGTCATCCGGCGGTGAGGAGTTGCAGCGCCCGGCGCACCAGCGTGGCGGCATCGCGGCCGCCGTCCGCGGCGAGCACCGCGCGCAAGGCGCGGTCCGCGTCGGCTGCGGAGTAGCCGAGCCGCTCCAGGGCGCCGAGCGCCGCGGCCGCGGCTTCCCCGCCCCCGCCCCCGCCCCCGCCGCCCCCGCCCCCCGGCTCGGCCGCCCCCTCAAACTCGTCGAGCTTGTCGGCGAGTTCAAGCGCCAGGCGTTCCGCGGTCTTCTTGCCGATCCCGCTCACCGAGGCGAGGAGCGCGATGTCGCGCTCGCGCACCGCGCGCACCCCCCGCGCGAGCCCCAGCGCCGACAGCAGCGCGATCGCGATCTTCGGCCCCACCCCGCTGACGCCGATGAGCCGTTGGAAGAACCGCCGCTCGGCCGCGTCGCGGAACCCGTACAGCGCCCAGCCGTCCTCGCGCACCACGAGTTCGGTGGGCAGCGTCACCGCCTCCCCCACCGCCGGCAGGGCGGCGCTCACGCCCAGCGGCACCACGACCTCGTAGCCCACGCCCCCGGGCGTCTCGATCACGACGCGATCGGCCTGCTTCGCCGCCAGGCGGCCGGCGATCTGCGCGATCACGAGCGGAGCACGTGGGTGAGCGCCACGGCCACGCCGTCCGCGGCGTCCGCCGGGCGCGGGGGCGTCTTGAGCCGCAGCAGCCGCGCCACCATCGTCGCCACCTGCCCCTTGCGCGCCCCGCCCGCGCCGCCCACGGTCTTCTTCACCGTCGCCGGCGGGTACTCGGCGATCGCCAGCCCCGCCTGCTCGGCGGCGAGCAGCACGACCCCCCGCGCCTGGCCCAGCACCAGCGTGGTGCGGACGTTCTTGTGGTGAAAGGCGCTCTCCAGGGCGAGCGCGTGCGGCCGGTGGCGAACGATCAGCTCGGTGATCCCGGCGTGCAGCTCGGCCAGGCGGTGCGGCAGCGAGGCGCCGGCGCGGAAGCTCAGAATCCCGCACTCCACCAGGCGCGCCGGGTCGGGCGTCCCGTCGCCCGCGTCGATCACTCCGTAGCCCGTGACCGAGGTGCCCGGGTCGATCCCCAGGACCCGCACGTCACGCCGTCGCCGCCGCCATCGCCTCGGCGTCAATGTCGAAGTTCGAATAGACCCGGGCGACGTCGTCCATCTCCTCCAGCGCCTCCACCAGCTCGAGGAGCCGCTTGGCGTCCTTGCCGTCCACCTTCACGGTGCTCTTGGGGATCATCGCGATCTCTGCCGCCACCACCGGCAGCCGCCGTGCCGCCAGCCGCTCGCGGATCGCGTGCAGTTGGGTCGCGGGCCCGGTGACAAGAAAGACGTCCCCCTCGCGCACCACGTCCTCGGCGCCGGCCTCGAGCGCCGCCTCCAGGGTCGCGTCTTCGTCGGCCGCGGTGGCGTCCACGGTGATCTGGGCCTTGCGGTCGAACATCCAGGCCACGGAGTTCGCGGCGCCGAGGTTGCCGCCGTAGCGGGCGAACAGGTGCCGGATCTCGGCCACGGTGCGGTTGGGATTGTCGGTCGTGGCCTCGATGAAGATCGCCGCGCCGCCGGGCCCGTAGCCCTCGTAGGTGACCTCCTCGTAGGTCACGCCCTCGAGCTCGCCCGTGCCCTTCTTGATGGCGCGCTCGATGTTGTCGAGCGGCATGTTCTCCGCCTTGGCCGCGTCGATCGCGGCGCGCAGCCGGGGATTGCCCGCCGGGTCGCCGCCGCCCTGCTTGGCGGCGACTGTGATCTCACGGATCAGCTTGGTGAACAGCGCGCCGCGCCGCGCGTCGGCCACGGCCTTCTTGCGCTTGATCTGCTTCCACTTGCTGTGACCGGCCATGCGAACCCCCGTTGCTGCAACTTACACCGTTCACCGGTCCGGGTCGAGCATGTCTTCGAATCGCATCCAGCGACGGTAGAAATAGAGGTCCACGAACCCCGTCGGGCCGTTGCGGTTCTTGAGCACGATCAGCTCGGTGGCTCCCTCGACGCCGTAGCCCGGATTGTACATCTCCTCGCGGAACAGCCCGAGCGCCACGTCGGCGTGCTGCTTGACCGCGCCGAGGTGGCCGAAGTCGTCGAGCGCGGGCCGGGGGTTGGGCCGCTTGGCGTCGAACCTGGGCAACTGCGACACGACCAAGAGGGCCGCCCGGCGCTCCATCGCCAGCGCCTTGAGCCGCTGCAGCACGAGGGCCAGGTCCTCGTCCTGCGTGGGCCGCACGGCGGCCGCCGGCCCGGGCACGAGCTGGAGGTAGTCCACCACCACGAGGCCGGGCGGGTCGAGCGTGTCGAGCCGCCGGGCGGCGGTCTCGAAGTCGGGGGCGGCGAGGGGCAGGGCGGCGAAGGGGAGCCCGCGCAGCCGCACCGCCGCGCCCCCCACGGCGGCGCGCGTCTGGTCGTTCAGCTTGGCCGTCCGCAGCTCGTCCACCGCCACCCGGCCCTCGATGGCCAGCGCCCGCTCCATGAGGCGCTCCTCGTCCATCTCGCCGGACAAAAACGCGACGCCGGTGCCCGCCTGGGCCACCCGCAGGGCCACGCCCAGCGCCAGGGCGGACTTCCCCGCGCCGATGTCGCCCCCCAGCACCACGAGATCGCCGCGGCGCAGGCCGCCGCCGAGCAGGCGGTCCACCGACGGAAACCCGGTGGGGACGGTGTCGGCGGGCAGCTCGCCCGGGCGCCGTTCGTCCACCCGGGCGATCAGCGATTCGACCGCCGCTCGTTTCGGCACGCGCCGCTGGGCCATCGCAGGAGCTCCGTCCGGCTCTATAAATGCGCGCGGGCGGCGCGGGCGGCAACGGCCACCGCGTCGGCGGCCTCGGGGCCCAGGACCTCGCGGGCCGGGGCGACGAGCTGGGCCAGCACGACGGCGGCGGCGGTGGGGGTGGCGGCGTCGAGGTGGTGGCGGGCGGCGACGAGGGCGCGCCGCAGGGGCGCGGGGAGGGCGAGGGCGGCGAGCCGGGCCTCGAGCGCTTGGAGCCGGCGGCGGTGGTTCTTGGGCGACACCGGGTCCGGCGGCAGCAGCGCCTCGGCGGCGCGCACGGCGAGCCACAGCGCGAACAGCCCGTCCCGTTTGGGGCCCCGCGGGGCTGCGGCGACCAGCGCGACCAGCCGTTCCTCGGCGGGCGTCGTGGCGCGGATCACGCCACCAGGCGCTCCACGGCCGCGGCCACCTCGGCGGGGGCGATGTCGGCGAGGCAGCGGTGATGGCCGAGGGGGCAGGCCGCCGTGCCGGTGGTCGAGCAGGGGCGGCAGTCGAGCGCGCGCTCGAGCACCTGGGCGCGTGCGCGGTAGGGAAAGAACCCGAATTGCGCCACGGTGGGGCCGAACAGGGCGACGACCGGCGTCCCTACGGCGGTGGCCATGTGCATGACGCCCGTGTCGCCCGAGACCACCACGCGGGCACGGGCGAGCAGTGCGCCCGTTTCCTGGAGCGACAGCTCGCCGGCGGCGCTTGCCGCCGCGCTCCCGGCGAGCTGTTGGGCGAGCCCGCGGTCCTCGGGGCCGCCCACGATGACCGGCGCATACCCCGCCGCGCGCAGCAGGCCCGCGAGCGCCGCCCAGTGGGCCACCGGCCACCGCTTGGTGGCGTGGGCGGCGCCCGGCGCCAGGGCGGCGATCGCCGCCCCATCGAGCCCCCGCTCGGCCAGCCACTCGGCGACCCGGGCGGCGGCGCCGCGGCTCAGCCCGAACTCGGGCGGCCCGCCGTCGGGCCGGGCGTCGAGCCGCCGGGCGGCCTCGAAGTAGCGCTCGGCCACCGGCACGGGCCGGCCGTAGCAGTCGAGCTTGGTCGCGATGAGCAGGGTGCGGGCGAGCTTGCGCTTGCGGTAGCCCGACCAGCGGCACGGCACCAGCGCCCGCAACGCGAGGCTGCGCAGGCTGCCGTGGAGATCGAGGCCGTGCGTCGGCGCGAGGGCGCGGAGCCGGCGGGCGAAATGGCGCAGCGGCTCGCCCGGCTCGAGCGCCACGACGGCGGAGAGGTGCGGGTTGTCGGCCACGAGCGGTGCCAGGGCGCGTTTGGTGACATACACGAGCCGCGCCTCCGGGTGGCGGCGGGCGAGCGCGCGCACGAGCGGCGTGGTGAGCAGGATGTCGCCGATGGAGCTGAAGCGGACCAGGAGCACGCACAGCACGCGGCGAAATTACGCGCGCGTTGCCGCCGTTCGCCAGTCGTCGTTAGCTTTGGCCTATGCCGCGCGCCAAGAGCGTTCTCTGGGTGGACGACGAAGTCGAGGGGCTCGCGGCGCACCGCCGCTTCCTCGAGGCCCAGGGCTTCACGGTGGCCGCCGCCGCGCACGGCGACGATGCCCTCGCTCTGCTGCGGCGGCAGCCGTACAGCGTGGTGCTGCTCGACGAGCAGATGCCCGGGCGGCGGGGGCTGGAGCTGCTCGGCGAGATCCGGGCGATCGACCCCACCGTGCCCGTGGTGATGGTCACGCAGAGCGAGGACGAGGCCACGCTGCGCGAGGCGATCGGCGTCGAGGTGGACGACTACCTCGTCAAGCCGGTGCATCCGCGGCAGGTGCTCTCGGTGGTGACCCGGTTGGTGGAGGGGCCGCGGCTGCGCCAGCAGCGCCTGGCGCGGGACTTCGTCGCCCGCTTCCGCGAGCTCGAGGGGCGGCGCGGCGCGGCCCTCGCGTGGCGCGAGTGGATCGAGCTGGTGGCGGAGCTGGCGCGCTGGGAAGTGCGCCTCGCGGCCGCCGACGAGCCCGGCCTCTCCGAGGCGCTGCGCACGCTGCAGCGCTCGCTGCGGCAGGATTTCGCCGAGTACGTGGCCCGGCACTACGCCCGCTGGGTCGCGCACCCCGAGGGCGACCGGCCGCCGCTGTCGGTGGACGTGGGGGCGGAGTTCCTCGCGCCGCTCGTCGAGAGGTCGGGGCGCGCGCTGTTCGTCGTGATCGACTGCCTCCGCCTCGATCAGTGGGAGGTGCTGCGCGACCTCGTGGCGCCGCTGTTCGAGGTCGAGGAATCGTACTACTACGCCATCCTGCCCACCGCCACGCCGTTCGCGCGGAACGCGATCTTCTCGGGGCTGTTTCCCGCCGAGCTCGCCGCACGGCATCCGGCGTGGTGGGGCCAGCCCTCGGACGAGGAGAGCCTCAACGCGCACGAGGGCGAGCTGCTCGCCGAGCAGCTGCGCGACCTGCTGCACCGGCCCGTCGCCGTCCGCTACGAGAAGCTGTTCGGCGCGGGCGACGGCGACCTGGCGCGGCGGCTCCCGGCGCAGCTCGCGCAGGACGGGGTCACGGCCCTGGTCTTCAACTTCGTGGACCAGCTCACGCACGGGCGCTCGGAGAGCGCGATTCTCTACGAGGTGGCGCGCGACGACGCGGCGCTGCGCAACCTCACGCGCACCTGGTTCGAGCGCTCGCCGGCGCTGGCGGCGCTGCGCGAGGCCGAGCGCCGGGGCGTCCCGGTGCTGCTCACGACCGATCACGGGTCCCTCCACTGCGAGCGGCCGGCCACCGTGTTCGCCAAGCGCGACGCCACGGCCAACCTGCGCTACAAGTTCGGCGAGGACTTGGCGAGCGAGGATCCGGAGGCCGCGATCGCCGTGGACGACCTGCCCGCCTTCGGCCTCCCCGCGATGGGCCTCGGGGTGCGCCTGCTGCTCGCCACCGCCGATCGCTTCTTCGTGTATCCCACCAAGCTGCGCGAGTACCAGGCCCGCTATCGCGGCTCGTTCCTGCACGGCGGCGTGACGCCCGAAGAGATGATTCTCCCGGTCGCGCTGCTCACGCCGAGGAGGCCCGGAGGGACGCGCTGAATGCATCGCAGCGGCCGTGTCCTCGCGCTGCTCCGCCCCTATACGCCGCTGTTCCTCGTCAATGTGCTCGCCACGCTCGTGGCCTCGGTCATGGACGGGGCGACGTTCGTGCTGCTCATCCCGTTTCTGCGGGCGCTGTTCGGCGAGCACGCCCTGCCCGCGGCGGGCGGCTCGGGCGTCGAGGCGCTGCTCGCCCGGGTCGCGGGCCCGTTCCTCGCGGCCGGCAGCCCGGCGGCCGCGCTCCGCAACGTCGTGCTCGTGCTGCTCGGCGCCCTGGTCGTCAAGAACCTGGCGGGGTATGCCGCCGCCATGACCAGCGTCGCGATCGAGGAAGGCGTGGTGCGCGACCTGCGGGTGCGGCTGTTCCGCCACCTCCAGACGCTGCCGCTCGGCTTCTTCCAGCGCACGCGCGCGGGCCAGCTGCTCGCGCGCGTGATCAGCGACACCGATCAGGTGAAGGGCGCCGTCACCGCCGCGCTGGCGTCGTTCCTGCGCAACGCCAGCCTCATCGTGGTGTATCTGGCGATCCTCATCGGCCTCTCCTGGCGCCTCACGATCATCGCGCTCGTGCTCGCCCCCCTGCTGGTCGTGATCATCCGCCCCGTGATCCGCCGCGTGCGCCGCCGCTCGCGCGAGCAGGCCGACGACCGGGGCGAGCTCACGAGCGTGGTGAGCGAGGCGGTGAGCTCGGTGAAGCTGGTGCGCGCCTACATGGCCGAGGCGTTCGAGGTGGAGCGCTTCCAGCGGCTCGCCGATCGCTACCGGCGGCGCGTGCTGCGGGCCCAGGGCGCCTCGACGCTCACCAGCCCGATCAGCGAGGTGTTCGCCGGGCTCGTGGTGGTGCTCATCTTCTCCGTCGGCACCGAGCTCGCGCTCGGCGCCTCCGCGTCGCTCCGGCCCGAGGTGTTCATCGCCTTCATCGCCGTGGCGCTGCGGCTGATGTCGCCCGTCAAGGCCGTGGCGCAGTACCCCACCGTGATGGCGACCGCGGTCGCCGCGGCCGACCGGGTGTTCGAGGTGCTCGACCTGCCCTCCGACGAGGGCGACGCGCCGGGCGCCGGCGCGGCGCAGTTCCGCGAGCGCATCGAGTACCGCGGGGTGTGGTTCTCCTACGACGGCGCGGCGCCGGTGTTGCGCGACGTGGACCTCGAGGTGCGCCGCGGCCAGGTGGTGGCGATCGTGGGGCCCTCGGGCGCGGGGAAGACCACCCTGGTGGACCTGCTGCCGCGCTTCTACGAGCCCACGCGGGGGGAAATCCTGCTGGACGGCGTGCCCATCACCCGCTTCACCCGGCGCAGCCTGCGGGCGTTGATGGGCATCGTGTCGCAAGAGACCGTCCTCCTCAACGACACGGTGGCGGCCAACATCGCCTACGGCCGCAGCGACTTCACCCTCGAGCAGGTGCAGGCCGCGGCCCGCGCGGCGAACGCCCACGACTTCATCGTGCAGCTCCCCCAGGGCTACGCCACGCTGCTCGGCGAGCGCGGCACCCGGCTCTCGGGCGGCGAGCGCCAGCGCATCGCCATCGCCCGGGCGCTGCTCCGCGATCCGCCGATCCTCATCCTCGACGAGGCGACGAGCGCGCTCGACATGGAGGCGGAGCGGCTGGTCCAGGAGGCCATTGACCGGCTGATGGCGCACCGCACCGTGCTCGTCATCGCGCACCGGCTCGCCACCGTGCAGCATGCGGACCTGATCGTGGTGCTGGCCGAGGGCCGCATCGTGGAGCGGGGCTCGCACGCCGCGTTGTACGCGGCGGGCGGCCTGTACCGGCGGTTGTACGACATGCAGTTCCGCACCTGACATGATCTCGGGCTTCACCATCGTCCGGAACGCGGTCGCCCTCGACTACCCGATCGTCCCGGCCATCCGCTCGATCCTCGAGCTGTGCGACGAGGTGGTTGTGAACGTGGGCCGCTCGGACGACGGCACGCGGGACCTCGTCGCGGCGATCGGCGACCCGCGCATCCGGATTCTCGACACCGTGTGGGACCTCTCCCGCGGCAGCGGCGCGCTCGCCGAGGCGACGAACCGCGCCATGGCGGCCTGCCGGGGCGCCTGGGGGGTGTACATCCAGGCCGACGAGGTGCTGCACGAGACGGGGGCGGCGATCCTGCGCGAGCAGATCGCGGCGTGCGACGCCGACCCGCGGGTCGAGGGGTTGCTCGTGGACTACGTGCACTTCTACGGCGACTTCGACACCGTGGCCACCGACCGCCACTGGTACCGCCGCGAGGTGCGCGCGCTGCGGCTGGGCCGGGACCTCCGCTCCTACCAGGACGCGCAGGGGTTCCGCGCGGGGCCGCGCGGTCGGCGCGTGCGGGCCCGGGTCACGGGCGCGCGGATGTTCCACTACGGCTGGGCCCGGCCGCCGCGCTCGCTGCGGCGCAAGCGCGACGCGGCGGCGGAGCTCTTCGGGCGGCCTGTTCGCGACGTGTCGCCGGAACTCGCCTGGACCCCGCTCCTCAGGCGCTTCGACGGAACGCATCCGCGCGCGGCCCGCGAGTGGATCGCCGCGCGGCGCGACGGCGCGGCCGCACCGGCCGTCGGGCCCCCGCGCTTCCGGTTCGGCCACCTGCGGCTGTACCTGTCCGACTGGATCGAGCGGGCGACCGGCGTGCGGGTGTTCGAGTACCGCAATTACGTCGAGGTATGACCGCGCCGTTCGCGGGGCTGCGGGTGGCGCTGGTCGCGGCCTTCAACCGGCGCTACCACCGCAGCGGCCTGGCCCTCGCCGCCGCCCTGGCGTCGCTGGGGTGCGAGGTGCGGCGGTGCGAGGAGCGGCGCCGCGGGCTTGCCGCGGTGTGGAGCCGATCCCTCGTCGCCCGGCTCGCGGCCGAGCTCGGGCGCCGTCCCGCCGACCTCGTGCTGGTGTTCAAGGGAACGAAGCTCGCGCCCGAGGCGGTGCGGGACCTCCGGGCCCGCGCGGGCGGTCGCTGGGTCAACTGGTTTCCCGACGATCCGCACGAGCTCGCGGTGTCGCAGCGGCTCGCGCCCGCCTACGACTGGTTCTTCACGGCCGACAGCTCGAGCCTCGACCCTCACCGCCGCGCCGGCGCGCGGGCGTATTACCTCGCCTTCGGGTGCGACCCGGCCTACCTGCGGCCCCGCGCCGCGGGCGGGCGCTGGCGCGCGCCGCTCGTGTTCGTCGGCACGCGCGATCCCGCGCGCGAGCGCGTGGTGCGCGCCGTGCGCGATTTGGGGGTCGTCGCCTGGGGGCCCGGGTGGCCGAACGGGCCGGTGTACGGCCGCGACTTCGTGCGCGCGCTCGCCGGCGCGACCGTGGGCTTGAACATCCACCAGCACTTCGGGGACGGCGCCGCGGCGGCGCGCTACGGGACCGGCGCCAACATGCGGACGTTCGAGCTCGCGGCGGTGGGGACCGCGCAGCTCTGCGACGCCAAGGCCGACATCGCCCGCCACTTCGCGCCGGGCCGGGAGATCCTCCTGTACCGCAGCGTGGCCGAGCTGCGCGAGCAGGCCCGGGCGCTGCTCGACGATGCCGCCTGGCGCCGCTCGCTCGCTGCGGCGGCGCGGGAGCGCGCCCTGCGGGAGCACACCTGGGCGCACCGCGTGGAGGAGCTGCTCGCGGTCGCGCTGCGCTAGGCGGCGCCGCCGGGGCCGGGGAGGGCGCGTCCCGCCGGCAGCCGGCCGGTGTCGAGGAGGCAGCGGTAGGCGCGCACGTACCCCTCCGCCATCGCGACGTGCGTGAAGTGCCGCTCCGCGTGGGCCCGGCAGGCGGCGGGGTCGCGCGTGTGAATCGCCGCGGCGGCGGCGATCATCTCGTCCAGCGTGTCGCACAGCGCCCCGACGGCGGGCGTGATGAGCTCGGGGAGCGCCCCGCGCCGCGTGCCCAGCACCGGCGTGCCCGAGAACAGGGCCTCCACCGTGACGAGGCCGAAGGGCTCGTCCCAGGCGGCCGGGTTCCACAGGCAGCGGGCGCGCGCCAGCAACGCCGCCTTCGCGGTGCCGTCCACTTCGCCCACGTACCGGATCGAGCCCGTGAAACTCGGGCGCCAGCCGCCCGCGACGATGAGCCGGTGGCCGGTGCGCTTGGCCGCCTCCACCGCCCAGTGATAGCCCTTGGTACTGTGCAGCTTGCCGAGGAACAGGTCGTACTGCTCGGGCCGCCTGGGGAACCGCCGGTAGACGTAGTCCGCCGGGTCGAGCCCGTTGTACACGAACACGTCGCTGCCGTGGCGGCGCGCGTGGTCGCGCGACAAAAAGATGCTGTTCGGGGGGAGGGGCGTGCCGGGCTTCAAGTTGCGATGGACCGTCTGGACGAAGGGAATGCCGTCGGGCCCGCGCGCCAGGGGGAAGTGGGCGTGCAGGAGGTCGGCGTCGTCGGGGAGGTGCCGGCGGAGGCTCGCGGGGTCGCCGAGCGCGCGGGGGGCGACCGCGATCACCTGCGCGTCCGGCACGCGGGAGCCGGGCGGGGCGAGCAGCGTCACGCGGTGGCCCAGGGCGGCGAGGCCGCGCACCAGCGCCGCGATCACGCGCTGCGGGCCGCCGTACCCTTTCGCCGGCAGCGGCTGCTGCGACGCCACGACGACGTGCATGGGCGAGATAGTATAACTAGCTTCGGGCCATGGGCGACCCACCGCTGACCGTTCTCCAGCTCACGCACCAGGGCGGTCCCGCCGGCTCCACGCAGTCCATCTTCGACCTGAGCCGGCACCTCGCCCGCCGCGGCCACCGCGTGCTGGTGGGGTGTCGCGCCGGCACGCTGCTCGCGCGGCTCGCGGGCCAGGCCGGCCTCGAAGTGGTGCCGCTCGACTTCACGTCGCTCGGCGGTCTCGCGCGGGCGCTGGCCGCGGTGATCCGCCGCGAGGGGGTGGAGGTGGTGAACTCCCACGCGACGCGCGACCGCCGCGCCCTCGCGTGGCTGCGCTGGCGCGGGCGCCTGCCGGCCGCGTTCGTGGTGACGCGGCGCACGATGCCCCGCACCTCGCCGCTCGAGCTGCTCGCGGTGGGGCTCGCCGCCGACCGCACCATCGCGGTGAGCCAGGCGGTGGCGCGCGCGCTGCGGCGCCGGCTCCATCCGGGCGCGCGGCTCCGCGTGGTGCCGAACGGCATCGACCTGGCGCGCGTGGACGCGCCGGTGCCCGAGCGGGAGCTCGCGGCCGCCCGGGCGGCGCTGGGCGACGTCGCCGGCCGCGCGGTCCTCGCGGTGGTCTCGCGCCGCAAGGACCAGCACGTCGTGCTCCGGGCGCTGGCGCAGGTGGAGCGGCCCGTCGTCGCGGCGTTCGTCGGCCTCGAGCCGGACGCGCGCCTGCGCGCGCTGGCCGCGGCGCTGCCGGCGCGTCACCGCGCGGTGTTCGTGCCGCTGAGCGAGCAACCGGCGCTCGCCTACTACCATCTCGCGGCCGCGGCGGCGCTGCCCTCCCGCATGGAGGGGCTGTCGCAGTCGCTGCTCGAGGCGATGGCGCTGGGCCGTCCGGTGGTCGCGTCCGCGGCCGGCGGCAACCTCGACCTGATCGCGTCCGGGGAGACCGGCGTGCTCGTCCCGCCTCTCGACCCGGCGGCCTGGGCGCGGGCGCTCGAACGCGTGCTGGGAGACGGCCGCTTCGCCGAGCGCCTCGCGGGCGCGGGACGCGCGCTTGTGCGGCGCGCGTTCACCGCCGAGCGCACGGCGGCGCGCACGGAGGCGGTGTACCGGGAGGCGGTGGCGCGGCGGCGCCACGCGCCGGGCGCACGCGCTAGGCAGCAGGGAGCCAGCGCAGGCTGAACAGCGTCCAGCGGAGCGCCCGGATCGTCGTGCGGTAGTCAACGCCGATGCGGCGCAGCCGGAAGGGGTCGGTGCGGACGGAGTTCATCCGGCGGCCGGCGACGACGGCGGCCTCGTAGCCCGCCGCTCGCACCAACGCCCGCACGGCGGCGTTCTGCTTGCCGTAGGGATAGCAGAACACCCGGACCGGAGCGCCCAGGACGGCCTCGAGGGCCGTGCGCGAGGCCGCGAGCTCGGCAGCGGCGCGGTGCGGTTCCATCCGGGTCAGCGCCGCGTGGGTGGCGCCGTGCGACTCGAACCCGATGCCGCCGGCGCGCATCTCGGCGATCTCGGCGGCGTCGAGCAGGGGCTCCTGGATCTCGTCGGCGTCCCACGCGTTCGTCCCGCCGATCAAGCCCGACACGAGGAACACGGTGGCGGTGCAGCCGAAGCGGCGGAGGATCGGCCAGGCGATCCGGTAGGTGGAGCGATAGCCGTCGTCGAAGGTGAGGATGATCGGCCGCCGGGGCAGCGCGCCGCGCCCCTGCCGGTAGGCGAGCCACTCGCTGAAGGAGATCGTCCGAAAGCCCCAGCGTGCGAGGGCCGCGAGGTGCGCGGCGAACTGCTCGGGGCGCACGTAGTTGCGCCGGTGGCGCGCCCCCGGGGGGATCTCGTCCACCTTGTGGTACATCAAGATCGGCAGTTTCGTCATCGCGCGGCGGGCGGGCGCTCGTCGAGCTCCCAGAGATAGGCGTACTTGAGAAAGCCCGCATAGGCGGTGAGCACGGAGGCGACGAATCCCGCGCGGCCGTCGAGGCAGCTCCCGTGCACGACGTAGTCGCGGACGAACCGCCACAGGGGCCGGGCCCACAGATCCCAGACGCTCGCGCGGCGGCCGCGGGCGTGCAGATCCTGCGCCCCCGCGCGCGCGTAGCGGAGCATTTTCTCCACGTGATGCGTCAAGTCGCGGTAGGGCACGTGGCGGATCGGATGCCGCAGCGCGCCGACGTCGGCCACCGGCTCGAGCCGCTCGTGGACCCGGGATTCGAGAAAGCGATACGTCCGCCGGAACAGCCGGACGTGCCAGTCGCGGCCCCAGCGCCCCCGCCGCCGCTCGCGGCCGAGATAGAAGTTCTGGCAACGGACCCGGTACGCTGCGTGCGCCGGCGCCGCGAGCGTCGCCGCAAGCTCGTCGCGCAACGCGTCGGGGACGCGCTCGTCCGCGTCGAGCGCCAGCACCCACTCGTTCCGGGCCGCGCGGATGGCGGCGTTGCGTTGCGCCGCGATGGTCGCGCCCGGCACGGCGAGGACCCTGGCCCCGCGGGCGCGCGCAATGTCCGGGGTGCCGTCGGTGGAGCCACCGTCGGCGACGATGATCTCGTCCGCCCAGCCCAGCGCCCCGAGCGCCTCGGCGATCTGGGACGCTTCGTTGAGGGTGGGGATGACCACCGTGAGCGGCAGCTTCATGCTTTCCTCGGGGTGATTGGACCCGGCGCGGTGCCGGAGGCACGGCGCCGGGTCCCCTGATTATACTGAGGCACCATGAGCGCCGCCCTTCGGCCGGCCCGACCGCGATGACGACGCTGCTCCTCGCCCACGACTTCCCCCCCATGCACGGGGGCATCGCGCGCCTCCACGGCGAGCTCGCCAAACGCTACCCGCGCGGCGAGCTGATCGTCTCGACGCCGGCCGACCCCGACGCCCCCGAGACCGACGCCGGCCTGGGCGCGGCGATCGACCGCCTCCCGATCGGCGCCCGCCGCACCCGCACGCTGCCCGGACTGCTCCTGTGGTCGCGCCGCGCCGCGCGCCTCGCCCGCGAGCACCGGGCGCGGTTCGTGTGGTGCGGCAACGTGAAACCCGCCGGGTACCCCGCGCGCTGGGTGTACGAGCGGGTGCGGGTGCCGTACGGGCTGTTTCTCTACGGGGCCGACCTGCTGAGCGAGGAGCACAAGATCCGCCACTCCGCGGTGAAGCGGCGCATCGCCCGGGCGATCTTCGGCGGCGCCGCGGCGCTGGTCGCGATCAGCGCATGGACCCGCGATCTCGCGCTCAGCGTGCTCGGCGAGCTGGGCCTCGACGGGCACGGGCAGCGGCTGCGCATCGTGCACCTCGGCACCGATCCCGCGGTGTTCCGGCCGGGAGTGGACTCGGGCGCCCTGCGGGCGCGCGCCGGCCTGCCCGACGGGGGGCGGCGCTGGCTGCTCACGGTGGCGCGGCTCGAGCCGCACAAGGGCATGGACACGGTAATCGAGGCGCTGCCCGCCATCGCGCGCGCCGCGCCGGACGTGGGCTACCTGATCGCGGGCCGCGGGCCCGACCGGGGGCGGCTCGAAAAGCTCGCGCGCCAGCGGCAGGTGGCCGACCGGGTGCGCTTCCTGGACGCCGTGCCCGAAGCCGACCTGCCCGCGCTCTACAACCTCGCGGCGGTGTACGTGGCGGCGTCGCGCCGTGCGGGCGCCCTCGGCGTCGAGGGCTTCGGCATCGCGATCGTCGAAGCCGCGGCGTGCGGCGTGCCCGTGGTGGCGGGCAACGCGGGCGGCGTGCCCGACGCGGTGCGCGACGGCGAAACGGGCCTCCTGGTGCCGCCGGGCGACGCCGCCGCCTTCGCCGCCGCGATCGGCCGCCTCCTCGGCGACGGCGAGCTGCGCCGCCGCCTGGCGCACAACGGCCGCCGCGCGGTGGAGACGTACTACAACTGGGACCGCGTCGTGCGCGACCTGCGCGACGTCGAGCGGGCGGTCGCGGGGTAGCGCATCGACACCCTGCTGCTCGCGTTCAACTTCCCTCCCCACGGCGGGGGGATCGCGCGCTGGATGGGCGAGCTCGCCGCGCGCTACCCGGCGGGATCGCTGCTCGTGTCCACGGGGCGGTGCCCGGGTAGCGCCGCGAGCGACGCCCGCTTCCCGCAGCGCATCGACCGCGTGGGCATCCGCGCCACCCGGCTCCGCACCGTTCACGGGCTCGCCCTGTGGACCGCGCGCGCGGCCGCCCTGGTGCGGCGGGGGCGGCCGGGATTCGTCTGGTGCGCCGAGCTCAAGCCGGCGGGCTATCCGGCGCGCTGGCTCCGCGCCCGCTACGGCCTCCCCTACGGCGTCATCGTGCACGGGACGGAGCTGCTGCTGCTGCAGGCGAAGCTGCGCCGGTCCCGCTTCAAGCGCTGGACCGCGCGGGAGCTGCTGGGCGGCGCGGCGGTGGTGGTCGCGAACAGCCGCTGGACGGCGGCGCTCGCCCGCTCGGTGCTGGAGGAGCTCGGCCGGCCCGCGCTCGCGGCCGCCGTTCGCGTCGTGCATCCCGGGACCACGCCCGAACGGTTCCGGCCGGGCATCGCTCCGGAGGCGGTGCGGGAGCGCTACGGGCTCGCCGGCGGGCCGTGGCTGCTCACCGTGTCGCGCGTGGATTGGCACAAGGGCATTGACACGGTCATCCGCGCCTTGCCGGCGGTGCGCGCCGCGTTCCCGACGGCGCGCTACGCCGTGGCGGGCGTCGGGTCGGCGCAGCCGCGGCTGGAACGGCTCGTGGGCGAGCTCGGGCTGGGCGACGCGGTGCGCTTCCTCGGGTTCGTCCCCGACCCCGACCTCCCCGCCCTGTACAACGCCGCGGATCTGTACGTGGGCGCCTCGCGGCGGTTCGATCTGCTCGCCGAGGGCTTTGGGATCGCGATCGTGGAAGCGTCGGCCTGCGGGCTCGCCGTGGTGGCGGGCCGCGCGGGCGGCGTGCCCGACGCGGTGCGCGACGGCGAGACCGGGATTCTCGTGGATCCCGAGGATCCGGCAGCGGTCGCCGCCGGGGTCGTGCGGCTGCTCGGCGACGCCGAGCTGCGCCGCCGCCTGGGCGCCGCCGGGCGGCGGGCGGTCGAGACGTACTTCAACTGGGATCGCACGGCGCGGGACCTGCTCGCCATCGACCGCGAGGTCCGCCGCGGCGGCCCGGGCTAGCTCGCGGCGCCGGCCGCCTTCGCGGCTGCCGCCGGACGGGCGCTGATCGCGTAGGTGGGGCAGTGGCGGATGAACTCCCCGTCCACGGGCGACCACTCCTGCTCGGGCCGGGTGACCACGGCCTTCCCCTGCGCGTCGAGGACGAACATCCCGGGCGGGGCCTGCACCAGGCACGCGCCGCACCCGATGCAGCGCTCGCGCTGCACCCGCACCGTCACCGCCCGGCGCGGATAGACGCCCGCGTCGCCCGGCGCGGGCCATTCCCCCGGCCGGTCGAGCGCGGCGAGCGTGGCGCGGTAGCCCTCCTCCACCAGCTCCCGCAAGTGGTCGAACGAGAACGCCGAGATGTGCTCGACGCGCGGGTGGATATAGAAGACGGGCGGGGTGGTCCAGTCGCGCAGCCGCAGCTCGAGCAGCGATTGCATGGCGATCTCCGCCGCCCGCGTGAACACCGCGGCGAAGCCTTCCTCCTGGGTGTCGGCGCGGAACGCGTTGGACGCCGACACGTCCACCGCGACCACCAGGTCCGCGCCCACGATGCGCGCGGCCGCCACGGGGAGGTTGTCCACCGTGGCCCCGTCCACATAGTAGCGGCCGCGGATCTCGCGGGGCGGCAGGTAGCCGGGCAGGGCGCAGGAGGCGAACACCGCGTCGCGCACCGGGACCTCGTCGAGGCCCGCGAGGCCCCACAGCACCTGCATCCCGGAGTTGATGTCCACGGTGTTGACGATCAGGGGCCGGTCCAACTCCTGGAACGTCACGTCACCCACCAGCCGGCCGATGAGCGCGTCGAGCGGTTCGCGGCGAAACAGCGCGGGCGAGCGCATGCGCTTGAACGCCATGTCGGCGTGGGCCACGGCGAACACGTCGCGCCGCCGCAGCGCGACCGCCACGTCGTGCAGCTCCGCCACGCTGCGGCCGGCGGACCACGCCGCGCCGACCAGCGCGCCGACGCTCGACCCGACGATGTGCGTGGGCACGAGGCCGCGCTCGGTGAGCGCGCGGAGCACGCCGATGTGGGCGAGTCCCTTCATGCCGCCGCCGCCCAACACCAGCGCGAACCGCGTTCGACTGTCAATCATGCCGCCGCTTGCCCGGGGGGTGAGGCTCCGAGTAACGTAGTCGCTGTGCCCAGTCCCGCGCCACTGTGATCCGCCGTCGCCCGCGCGCATGACCGACATCGCCTACCATCCCGCGCGGCTCCGGGCGCTGCGCGAACAGTTCCGGGCGCTGCGCGCCGCCGAGTTCCCCTGGACCGCCGACACGGTCTATCTCAACAACGCGGCCGTCGGCCCCATCCCGGAACGCACCCGGCGGGCGCTGGACGAGTTCACCGCCAAGCGCACGGCGCCGCACCTGCTCCCCGACCGCGAGCTGCTCGCCGGGCTGCAGGCGGCGCGCGCCGCCGTGGCCCGCCTCCTCAACGCCGACCCCGCGGAGATCGCCCTCGCCACCAACACCAGCCACGGACTCAACGCCGCCGCGCGCGCCCTGCCGCTCGCTTCGGGCGACGTGGTGCTCGTCTCCGACCGGGAGTTCCCGGCCAACGTGTACCCGTGGCTGCTGCTCCGGAAGCGAGGCGTCGAGGTGGAGCTCGCGCCCTGTACGCCCGAGGGCTGGCCCGACGAGGATTACCTGGTCGAGCGCCTCCACGACCCCCGGGTGCGGGTCCTCGCCATTTCGTTCGTGCAGTTCGCGAACGGCTTCCGCGCGGACCTCGCCCGGCTGGGCGCCGCCTGTCGCGCCAACGGCACCTTCCTGGTCGTGGACGGCATCCAGGGGATCGGGAACTCGGTGCTCGACGTGCGGGAGACGCCCGTGGACGTGCTCGCGTGCGGCGGGCAGAAGTGGCTGCTCTCGCCGTGGGGGTCGGGCTTCGTGTACGTGCGCCGCGAGCTGATCACCGCGCTCGAGCCGGCGGTCACGGGATGGATGGCGTTCGAGGGCACCGACGACTTCTCGCGCCTCACCGAGTACAACCCCACCTTCCGCGCCGACGCCCGCCGCTTCGAGATGGTCACCCTCCCCTACCAGGACTTCTACGGCATGACCGCCTCGGTGACCCTGCTCGCCGAGCTCGGCGTCGAAGACATCGCGCAGTACACGCGCGCCCTGCACGAGCCGGTCCTCCGCTGGGCGGACGAGCACGGCGTGCCCGTCGTGTCGCCCCGCGACGACGCCCACCGCTCGGCCATTCTCTGCCTCGCGCCCCCGCATCCGGCCGAAGCCTACCACGCCCTGAAGCGCGCCCGCGTGGTGTGCTCCCTGCGCGAGGGCGCCATCCGCCTCGCCCCGCACTGCTACAACATCGTGGAAGAGATGGAACGGGTGCTGGACGTGCTCGATCAGCTGCGGCGCTAGGCGAGCCGCCGCTCAGGCCCCGCCGGGCGCCGCGCGCAGCAGCGCGTACTGCTTCTTGCCCCGCCGCAGCAGCAGGTGGCCGCCGGCGAGCCAGTCGCCGGGCTCGATCCGCTTCTCGGCGTCGGTGACGCGCACCTGGTTCAGGTAGATCCCGCCGTGCGCGATCTGGCGGCGGGCTTCGCTCTTCGAGGGCACGAGCCCCGCGCGGACCAGGGCGTCCACGAGGCCGAGGCCGTCGGCGGGGACCGTGGCGGCGGGGATCTCCCGCGCCAGCGTCGCGAACACGCCCGGCGACGCGTCGCGCGGATCGAACGTGCCGAACAGGATGGCGCTCGCCGCCGCGGCGGCCTCGGCCGCGGCCGGCCCGTGCACCAGCGCCGTCACGTCGCGCGCCAGGACGGCCTGCGCTTCCCGGCGGCTCGGGTCCTTGGCGTGCTGCCTGACGAGGGCGGCGATCCCGTCGGCGCCCTCCCGGGGACGGAGCGTGAACAGCTTGAGGTAGCGCTCCACGTCCCGGTCGTCGGTGTTCATCCAGTACTGGTAGAACTGGTAGGGCGAGGTGCGCGCCGGGTCGAGCCAGACGGCCCCCGCCTCGGACTTCCCGAACTTCGTCCCCGCGCTCGTGGTGACGAGCGGCGCCACCAGCCCGTGCGCCTCCCCGGCCTCGACCCGCCGGATGAGCTCGATGCCGGCGGTGATGTTGCCCCACTGGTCGCTGCCGCCCACCTGCACGGTGCACCGCTTGGCGCGGAACAGGTGCAGGAAATCGTAGGCCTGGAGCAACATGTAGCTGAACTCGGTGTACGAGATGCCGGTGGCGATGCGCGCCTTCACCGACTCCTTCTGGAGCATCACGTTCACCGAGAAGTGCTTTCCCACGTCGCGCAGGAAATCGAGGAGCCGCGCGGCGCCGAGCCACTGCGCGTTGTCGAGGACTTCCGCCGCCGCGGGCCCCGGGTCGAAGTCCAGGAACCGGCTCATCTGGTCGCGCTGGCGCTGGAGGTTCTCGCGGATCTGCTCCTTGGACAGCAGCGGCCGCTCGCTCCGCTTGCCGCTCGGGTCGCCGATCAACCCGGTGCCGCCGCCCATCAGCACGATGGGCTTGTGGCCAGCGCGCTGGAAGTGCACGAGCAGCATGATCGGCATGAGGTTGCCGAGCTGCAGGCTCGGCGCCGTGGGATCGAAGCCGCAGTACACCGTCCGCGGCGCGGCGGCGAGGTGCGCGCCGAGCCCGTCGGTGGCGTGGTGCACGAACCCGCGCCACTCGAGTTCGCGCAGCAGATCGGTCATGGCGCGGAATCGTAAGAGCGGGCGGCGGCGCTGGCAAGCGGCGTGCCGCGTCACTACGTTGTAGCGCGATGGTCTCCGGTTCCGTTCCGGTCGCGCTCCCCGCGCCGGCGCCGTGGTGGCGCCGTCCCCGGGTACGCACCCGCGTGCTCGCCGGCACGGTGCTGGCCCTCGCCTACGGGGCGGGCCTCGGCTACGGCTCGTGGACGCGCGTGTGCGCCGGCGAGCATTGCCCCAGCATCTCGCGTCTGGTCGCGAACCCCAACCACCAGGTGCAGACCTCCAAGGTGTACGCCGCCGACGGCCGCCTGATCAGCGAGCTGGGCGCGGAGCGGCGCACCGTGCTGCCCCTCTCGGCCATCCCCGTCCCCGTGCGCCAGGCGTTCATCGCCACCGAGGACAAGCGCTTCTACGCGCACCACGGCATTGACTACCTGCGCATCGTCGGCGCCGTGAAGAACGATCTGCTGACGCTGAGCTTCGCGCAGGGGTTCTCGACCATCACCATGCAGCTCGCGCGCAACATCTTTCCCGAGGAGATCAGCCGCGAAAAGAAGCTCACGCGCAAGCTCAAGGAGGCGCGGGTCGCGGTCGAGATCGAGCACAATTTTCCCAAGGACACGATCCTCCAGCTGTACCTGAACCAGATCGATCTCGGGGCGGGGGCGCACGGCGTCGAGGCGGCGGCCCAGATCTACTTCGGCAAATCGGCGCGCCAGCTCAACGTGGCGGAGGCGGCGACGCTCGCCGCGCTCCCCAAGGCGCCGGCGTTCTACAACCCCCGCACCCACCCCGACCGCGCCGTGCGGCGGCGCAACGTGGTGCTCGGCCTGATGCGCGACCAGGGGTTCCTCACGCCCGAGGAGTGCGAGCTGTGGCGCGCCTACCCGCTGGTGCTGACGAGCCAGCGCACCAACTACGGCGACGTCGCCCCGTACTTCGTCGAATGGCTGCGCGTACAGCTCGATGCGCGGTTCGGGCGCGACCTCTACGAAGGCGGCCTCCGCATCTACACGACCCTCGACCTCGACATGCAGGAGGCCGCGGAGCGCGCGCTCCAGTCGCAGCTCGACGCCATCGAGGCCGGTGTGTACTCCAACGGCAAGTTCCCGGGCCGCACCACCTACCGCGAATACCTCGAGTCGTCGCGGGCGTCGGGGGAGGACCACGGGCCGTTCACCCCGTACCTCCAGGGCGCGCTCGTCGCGATCGAGGCCAACACCGGCTACATCCGGGCGATGATCGGCGGGCGCGACTTCGACGACTCCAAGTACAACCGCGCCACCCAGGCCGTGCGCCAGCCGGGCTCCACGTTCAAACCGTTCGTCTATTCCGCGGCGATCCGCGCGGGCCACCCGGTGACCGAGATCCTCGACGACTCGCCCCTCAATCCGCCGGTCATCCAGCTCGACTCCACGCTGTGGCAGCCGAAAGACGACGACGACACGACGCTCGGCCTGATCCCCATGCGCGAGGCCCTGTACCTGTCGCGCAATCTCGCCACCATCAAGCTGGGCATGGCGCTCGGCGAGCAGACCGTGATCGGCGAGGCGCGGCGCTACGGCATCACCACGCCGCTCCCCCCGTACCCCTCGATCCACATTGGCGCGCAGGGCGTCCGGCCCATCGAGCTCATCGCCGCCTACACCGCCTTCGCCACCCTCGGCACCCGGGCCGAGCCGGTCGGCATCCTGCGCGTCGAGGACCGCCAGGGGAACATCCTGTGGCAGCCCGCCGTCCGCCGCGAAGAGGTGATGGACCCCGCGCACACCTGGCTCCTGGTGGACATGCTGAAGGACGTCATCCGCCGCGGCACAGCCTACAGTGCCGTCTGGAAAGCCGGGTTCACCCTGCCCGCGGCCGGCAAGACCGGCACCACCGACGACTACACCGACGCCTGGTTCGTCGGCTTCACCCCGGAGCTCGTCACGGGGATCTGGGTGGGCTACGACCTGCAACAGCGCATCCTCGAGCACAACGCGGGCGGCGGGCGCATCGTCGCGCCGGCGTGGACCGCGTTCATGCGCGACGTCTACGACCGCCGACCCGCCCCGGCGGACTGGGCGCGCCCCGACTCGCTGATCACGCGGGAGGTGGACTGGTCGAACGGCTACCTGGCCACGCCGTTCTGCCCCCAGGCGGTGCGGCACTGGGACTGGTTCTATCCGGGGACCGAGCCGACCCAGGCGTGCCCGGTCCACACCCCGTTCGGCATCGGGGTGTCGCCGTAGGGCGGCGGCGTGCTGCGCATCCGCGCCCGCACCGTGCATCCGGTCACGGCGCCGCCGATTGCGGACGGCGCCGTTCTCGTTGACGACCGGGGCACGATCGCGGCGGTCGGGCCCGACGCCCTGGTGCCCGCCCCGGCGTCCGCGACGCGCTTCGAGTTCCCCGACGGCGCGCTCACCCCGGGGCTCGTGAACACCCACACCCACGTCGAGCTCACCCATCTCGCCGGCCGCAACGCGGCGCGTGACTTCCCCACCTGGATCCGCACGATCCGCGCGCTGAAAGACGCGACCGCCCCGGAGCAGTTCCTGCAGGCGGCCGAGGACGGGGTGCGGGCGGCCTGGGCGGCGGGCGTCACCTGCATCGCGGACACGGGGAGCAGCGGCGCCGCGCTGCGGGCGCTCGCCGCCCTGGGGGGCCGCGGCATCGCGTACCAAGAGGTGTTCGGGCCCGACCCGGCGCGGCTGCACGACAGCCTGGACGAGCTGGAGCGGGCGCTGGCGCGGCTCGCGCCCCTGGCGTCGTCGCGCGTGCGGCTCGGCGTCTCGCCGCACGCGCCCTACACCGTGAGCGCGCCGTTGTACCGCGCCGCGGCCGAGCGGGCCCGCGCCGCGGGGCTGCCGCTCGCCGTGCATCTCGCGGAGTCCCCCGAAGAGACGGCGCTGGTGCGCAACGGGGCGGGGCCGTTCGCGGAGGCCCTGCGGGAGCGCGGCATCGCCGTCCGCGCCCAGGGGTGCTCGCCCGTCGAGTACCTGCGGCGTCTCGGCGTCCTGGGGCAGGGCGGCTGCCTCTGCATCCACTGCGTGCAGGTGGACGCCGCGGATATCGCCGTCCTCCGCGACGCGGGCGCGGCGGTGGCGCATTGCCCGCGCTCCAACCGCGCCCACAGGCACGGGCGGGCGCCGCTCGCGGCGCTCGACGCGGCCGGCCTGCCCGTGGGGTTGGGCACCGACTCCGTGGTCAGCGTGGGCGACGCCAACCTCTGGGCGGAGGCGACGGCCGCGGGCCTCGCGGGCGAGGCAGCGCTGCGCCGGCTCACCCTCGACGGCGCGCGGGCGCTCGGCCTCGACGGCGAGATCGGCTCGCTCGAGGTCGGCAAAGCGGCCGACCTCGCCGTGTTTCCGGCCGCCGCCCTCGCGTCCCTCGGCTCCGCCGCGCCGCCCGGGGCCCTGCTCGCCGTCGTCGCCGGCCGGGTGGTGCACCGCTAGATTCACCCCCATGAAAACCCAGCGCCACGCGGCCATCCTGAAAATCGTCCGGACCCGCAAGGTCGCGAGCCAGGAGCAGCTGCGCGAGCTCCTCAAGGCGGAGGGATTCGACGTCACCCAGGCCACGCTGTCGCGCGACATCCGGGAGCTGGGACTCGCCAAGGTCGCGGCCCCGGAGGGGGGGTCGCATTACGCCCCGCCGCCCGAGGCGGGCACCGCCATCCGCCCGCACCTCGAACAGCTCCTCCCCGCCATGCTCGTCTCCATGGACGGCGTGGGCCCCTTGCTCGTGGTAAAAACCCCCGCGGGCGGCGCCCAGGCGCTGGGCCTCGCCATCGACGGCACCGGCTGGCCCGAGATCATCGGCACCATCGCTGGCGACGACGCCATCCTCGTGATCACGCGCAGCGAGCGCGCCCGCCGCGCCGTGCAAACCCGCCTCAAAGAGGTCGCGAAGCTCCCGGACTGACGGGCGGTTGACAGGACCCGCGGGGGGTGTATGTTTATGCATTAACTTGCATAAACTACGGGAGCGCGACATGGGGCCGTTGGTGGTGCTCGCCTACTCGGGGGGACTCGACACGTCGGCGATCGTGCCCTGGCTCCGGGAGCGGTACGGGGCCCGGGTGTTGTGTTTCGCGGCGGACGTGGGGCAGGGGGCGGCGGAGCTCGCGGGCCTCGCCGACAAGGCCAAGCGCTCCGGCGCGCTCGACTGCGTGGTCGAGGACCTGCGCGAGGAGTTCGTGCGCGACTTCGTGTTTCCCACGCTGCGGGCCGGCGCGGTGTACGCCCGCACCTACCTGCTCGGCACGGCCATGGCGCGTCCCGTGATGGCGGCGCATCAGGCGGCGCTGGCGCGGCGCGTCGGCGCGCAGGCGCTCGCCCACGGCTGCACCGGGAAGGGCAACGACCAGGTCCGCTTCGAGCTCACGTACGCCGCGCTCGCGCCCGAGCTCCGGGTGATCGCGCCGTGGCGCGAGTGGGAGTTTCGGGGCCGGGACGACTTGATCGCCTACGTCCAGGCAAAGGGGATCCCGGTCCAGGCGACCGTCGAGAAGCCGTACTCGACCGACCGGAACCTGTGGCACTGCTCGCACGAGGGCGGGATCCTCGAGGACCCGGCCCGCGAGCCGCCCGAGCACATCTTCGTGATGACGCGCGACCCGCTCGATGCCCCCGAGCTGCCGGCGATGGTCGAGATCGGGTTCGAGGCGGGCACCCCCGTCTCCGTGGACCGCGTCGCGCTCGGGCCCGTGGAGCTGCTCGAGACCCTCAACGCGATCGCGGGCGAGCACGGGGTCGGGCGCGCCGACGTGGTGGAAGACCGGTTGGTGGGCATGAAGTCGCGCGGCGTGTACGAGACGCCGGGGGGCACGCTGCTGCACGTGGCGCACCGCGAGCTCGAGCAGCTGGTGCTCGACCGGCGCACGCTGCGCCTGAAAGACGAGCTGGCGTTGCGCTATGCGGATCTGGTGTACGACGGCCGCTGGTGGACGCCCGAGCGCGAGGCCCTCGACGCCGGCATCGCGAGCACGCAGGCGCGGGTGACGGGCTCGGTGCGCCTCAAGCTCTACAAGGGCGGCGTGACCGTCGCGGGCCGCGAGAGCCCCTACGCGCTGTACCAGCCGGGCTACGCGACGTTCGGCGCGGACAGCGTGTACGACCAGAAAGACGCGGCCGGGTTCATTCGCCTCTACGGCCTCGCGATCCGCATCGGCGCGGACCTCGAGGCGGCGCGCCGCCAGCAGGAAGTCGGCGCGGCGGCGGACTGATGGCGCGCGCCGCCGATCCCCCGCCGCCCGCCACCCCCGCCCCCCCGGCGCCCCCCGCCCCCCCGGCGCCGCACCAGATGTGGGGCGGGCGCTTCAGCCTCGGGCCGAACGCCGCGCTCGACGCCCTCAACCGCAGCTTGCCGGTCGATCATCGCCTCTGGCCTCAGGACGTGGCCGCGAGCAAGGCTTGGGCCCAGGCCCTCGGCCGCGCCGGCGTCCTGACCCCGGTGGAAGAAGCTCGGTTGCTCGAGGGACTGGATCGGGTCGCCGAGCGCCTGGCCGACGGCGCCGCCGTGGGCGCCCCCGACGAGGACGTCCATACGCTCGTCGAGCGCCTCCTCTACGAGGAGGCGGGACCGGTGGCGGGCAAACTCCACACCGGGCGCTCCCGCAACGACCAGGTGGCCACGGATCTGCGCTTGTGGACCCTCGAGGCGATCGATCACCTCGACGCCGAGCTGGCGGCCCTTGGCCGAGTGCTGGTGCAGCGCGCCCGCGAAGGGGTGGACATCCTGCTCCCGGGCTACACCCACGGCCAGCGCGCGCAGCCGGTGCGCTGGGCGTACGTGCTCCTCGCCCACGCCTGGCCCCTGGTGCGCGATCGCCAGCGTCTGGCCGACGCGCGGCGCCGCGTGGCGGAGCTGCCGCTCGGCTCGGGCGCGCTCGCCGGCTCGGGGTTCCCCGTGGACCGGGTGCTCCTCAAGGAGGCGCTCGGGTTCCGGAGCGTCTCGGCGAACGCGCTCGACGCGACCGGCGATCGCGACTTCGTGGCCGAGGTGCTCTTCGCGCTCGCCCTCGTCGCGACCCATGTCTCGCGGCTCGCCGCGGAGCTGATGCTCTACGCGAGCGCCGAGTTCGCCTTCGTGCGGCTCCCCGACGACTTCAGCACCGGCTCGAGCCTCCTCCCCCAGAAGCGCAACCCCGACGTGCTCGAGCTTGCCCGCGCCAAGGCGGCCCGCCTGCTCGGCGACCTCACCGCGCTCCTCGCCACCCTGAAGGGGCTGCCCGCGGGCTACAGCAAGGACTTGCAGGAGGACAAGGCTCTGCTGTTCGACGCCTTCGACACCCTCGGCCTGGTGCTCCCCGCCGCGAGCGGCGCGGTGCGGGGCCTGAGTGTTGACGCCGAGCGGATGCGGGCCGCGCTGGACGCGTCGCTGCGCGCCACCGATCTCGCCGATCGCCTGGTCGAGGCCGGGATCCCGTTCCGCGAGAGCCACGCGATCGTGGGCAGGCTGGTGCGCGAGGCCGAGCGTGCGGGCGTCCCCCTCGATCGCGTGCCCGAGGCCGTGGCGGCCGCCCTCCACCCGGCGCTCCCCGGGGCGCTGGCGGGGCTCGGGACGTGGGAGGAGAGCGTCGAGTCGCGGGCCACGCCGGGCGGGTCGTCGCGGCACGCGGTGGCCGACCAGCTCGCGGCGCTGCAGGCCGCGTTCGGGGGCGGCCCGGAGCCTTAACCCAAGGCCTTGCCGCGCCTTAGCCGGCTGAGTAGCATACGGGGCCGTCTCGCTCGCGCGCCGGGCGGGGCGGCCGTCTTTACGCCCGCGGGGAGGATCGGTGCGCTGTCTTGCGCTCAATGCCTCGTTCGAGCCGCTCACCATGGTGCCCGTGCGCCGGGCGTTGCGGCTGGTGATCGACCGCAAGGCGGAGATCGTCGAGGCCGACGGCCCCGCGGTGCGGAGCGAACGACTTACCATTCCCCGGCCGGCCGTCATCCGGCTGGTCCGGTTCGTCCATGTCCCCCGCCGCTTCCGCCGTCAGGTCACCAACACGTTTCTCTTCGCCCGCGACGATTACCGCTGCCAGTTTTGCGGCCGCCGCCAGCACGAGTTGCGCCACCACGAGTGCCTCACGCGCGACCACCTGGTGCCGCTGTCGCGCGGGGGCACGAACGGCTGGACCAACGTGCTCACCGCCTGCTCGACGTGCAACACCCGCAAGGGCAACCTCCTCCCCGAGGAGGCGGGGATGCATCCGCTGCGGCCGCCGGTGGAGCCGCACTTCGTGCACCTCGCCTGGGCGGTGCGCCGCCTCACGGCCATTCAATCGAAGTACATCCGGATGTTTTACGGCAGCGACGTGCTGGCGACCCTGGAGCGACTGTGAGCCGGCGCCTCCCCTGGATCGTCGCCGCCGCCGCGGGCGCGGCGCTCGTCGGGCTGCTCGTGGCGCGCCGCGCGGAGCGGGTGGCGGTACACCCCGATCCGCGGCCGGGGATCACCGCCGAGCGGGTGCTGCCGCCCGGCCTGGTGCTCAACACCCCGGGCGCGGCGGAGGCGTATGCCGCGGCCCGCAGCGCGCCCGCGGTGCTCGACGGGGTCTACTGTCACTGCGAATGCGCCAAGCACCTCGGGCACCGGTCGTTGCTCACGTGCTTCGAGTCGGACCACGGAGCCCAGTGCGACATCTGCATGGGCGAAGCGACGCTCGCCGCGCGCCTCGCGGCCCAGGGGAGCTCCCTGGACGCGATCCGGCGGGCCATTGACGAACGGTTCGGGAGCTAGGGCCGCTCCCCGCGTTCGAAGGTCTCCGAACGCGCCTCGAGGGTGAGCCGCGGCAGGCCGGCGATCCGCACCAGCAGGCGCTGCGCGCCCCGGGCCAGCGCGCTCCCCAGGTTGCCGTCGCCCGACACGGCGGGCCCCACGTCCCCCCTCAGCCAGCGGGTGAGTTCCTCGAGATCGCTCTCGTTGAGCGTCGTCACGTCGAGACGGCAGACGAAGTAGAACTTGCCCGTCCCCTTGGGCCGCAGGTTCACGCGGTAGGGGATCTCGAGCGCGCGCGCGAGCGCCTCGGGGCTGCCGTAGCGGGCCACGCTGCCTCCCGTGCGGATCAGGACGAAGTCGTCGGCCAGCGGGTCGTGGCGCGCGACCGCGTCCCAGGAGGCCTCGGTGACGAACTGATCGAACCACCCCGAGCGCGACCGCCACAGTTCCAGCCGGTAGTGCAGCCGCAAGGGAAAGCCGGAGCGCATCAGGCCCACGAACTTGCCGTCGGCGAGCAGGCCCGTGGCCTGGATGCGGGGCAGCTGATTCTGGAGGACGACGGTGAGCGCCGGTGCCTGCGCGCGGGCGGGGAGGGCCGCGGCCGCGCCGAGGAGCCCGAGGAGCCCGAGGCCCGCCCGCACCGCTAGAAGCGGTGCTGGAGTCGGGCCGTCACGCGCAGCGGCTCGCCCGCCGTCACCGCCTTCGCCACGTACAGGCCGAACCCGCCCCAGTCGATACCCAGCCCCAGGTCCCCCAACCAGCTGCCGAGGGTCGGCAGGCGGTCGGACGGCAGCCGTCCCGGCCCGTTCCCCACGAGCCAGGCCTGGCCCGCGTCGGCGAGCACCACCAGGTCGGGCCCCTGCACGGTGAGCCACGACCAGCGGGGCTTCGCCTGCTCGTCTTCGGGCCGGGCCGCCCCGTACGACCAGTGCAGCGACAGGTGGCCGCGGTATTCGGCCTGGGCGAGGATCACGCGATCGCACGCCGCCACCAGCGAGCCTGCGAACGCCGGATCCACGATGTCGCGGTTACAGGCGCTCGCGCGGAACCCGTAGCCGGCGAGCGGGTCGGGACCGCCGATGGACAAGCGCGCCTGCAGCGGCAGCGGATCGCCGCCCATCCAGCCGCCGGCGAGCAGGCGCAGGTTCACCCGGCCGCTCGCGCTCACGCGCGTGTAGCGGCGGAGGTCGAGCCACATCCGGCTGAACCGGTAGGAGCCGTCGGTCGGAATCGGCCGGCGCACCGCGGCGGGGATGCCGACCTGGGGACTCACATCCTTGGAGCGCGAGGTCTCGAGCTGCAACCGGACGTACCAGCCCGCCGTGGGATCGGCGCGGTCGTTGCGCGTGTCGAGCGTGACGGTGCCGGCGGCGGTCACGTAGTGCCCCACGTCCACGGGGGGGTTGGGCCGCCAGCCCGCGTCTTGCCGCACCAGGGTCCAGGGGTTGCGGGCGGCCGCGCTGCGCTGCCAGTCGCGGCGCAGCTCGGCGGTCACGGACAGCGGCCGCTCGGGGCGGAACGAGCCGCGGACGGCGATGCCGCGGTTCAGGTAGTAATCGCGGTAGTCGCGCCGGAACAGGAAAGCCGCCCACCCCACCTCGGCGCTGTGCAACCCCCAGTCCTCGATCGGCGCCACCACGTCGTAGGCCCGCAGCTCGATGCCGTAGGCCGGCACCTCGCCGGCGCGCAGCTCGGTGCGCAGGCGGTAACCCAGGTTGTTCGAGGTGTTGGCGAGGTCACCCGCCGTGCGGAATTCTCCCAGGGCGTCCACGCGCAGCCGCAGGTTCTCGCGGAGCTTCCAGTCGAAGATCGGGCCGAACACGATCGGCAGCGCCTCCACCCGGTTGAAGGTGCCGCCGGTGGCGAGCGTAAGCGACGAGCGCGAGTCGGCGCTGCCCCAGGACTTCTCGACGCCCACGTTGCGCAGCCAGCGGCGCAGGTTGGGGCGGGCGAGCGCGATCGCGTCCCCGTCGAGGCGGTAGGCGAGGGGCTGGCCGTACACGTGCGTCTCGCCCCCCACGGCGGCCCCCGGCGCCCGCGCCAGCGTGCCGCCGATCACCACGAGATCCCCGGTGACGACGGCGCTCGAGTCGAGCGCGGCGTCGCCGTTGATCACGAGCAGGGTCCCCTCGACGCGCCCCGCCACCGCCACGCCGCCCGTGCGCACGGCCACGTCGCCGCGCCAGGCGTTGCCCGCGGGCAGGCGGGCGGGGCCCACGAGCCGGGTGGTGGTGGGAGCGTTGAACAGCCGCACGGCCTCTTCGGCGACGGCCCGGGGGAGTTCGGGCGGCGCGGCCGCGACGCCCGCGCTCTCCGGCTGGATCACGATCGCTGTGTCCTGCGCCGCGGCGAACGCCGGGGCGGCGAGCGCCAGGACCAGCGCGGCGATCCCGCGCAGCGCGGTCACCCGGGCACGCTGCGCGGCGGCTCGAGCCCGAGGCGCCGCATCCGGCGGTACAGGTTGGCGCGGTCGGTGGCGAGGCGGCGCGCCGCCTCGGCCACGTTGCCCCGGGCGGCGGACAGCGCCCGCGCGATGAGCGTGCGCTCGAAGTTGTCCAGCGCGTCCGACAGGGCGACGTCGCTCCACTGCTCGGCGGCCGCGGCGGAGCCGCCGTCCTGGGGGAGGACGCGTGCGACCTCGTCGGCCGTCACCGTCTCGCCCGCGGCGAGGATGGCGAGCCGCTCGACGATGTTCGCGAGCTCGCGCACGTTGCCCGGCCACGCGTACGCGGCGAGGAGCTGCACCGCACCGGCGTCGAAGCGCACCGGACGCCCGAGGCGCGCCGCCTGCCGCGCGGCGAAGTGCGCGACCAGCGGGGGGACGTCCTCGGGCCGCTCGCGCAGCGGCGGGATGGCGATCGGCAGCACGTCGAGCCGGAACAGCAGGTCCTCGCGGAACCGGCCCTCGCGCGCGAGGCGCGCGAGATCCTTGTTGGTCGCCGCGATCACCCGCACGTCCACCGCGATCGGCTTCTCCCCGCCCAGCCGCTCCACCACCCCTGTCTCGAGCACCCGGAGGAGTTTCGCTTGCGCCTCGGGGCCGAGGTCGCCCACCTCGTCGAGAAACAACGTGCCCCCGTCGGCGAGCTCGAACCGGCCCACCCGGCGCTCGCTCGCCCCGGTGAAGGCCCCCCGCTCGTGCCCGAACATCTCCGACTCGACCAGATCCTTGGGGATGGCGGCGCTGTTCACGCACACGAACGGCTTGGCGGCGCGGGCGCTGTGCCGGTGGATCGCCGAGGCCACGAGCTCCTTGCCCGTCCCCGACTCGCCGGTGATCAGCACGCGCGCATCCGTCGGCGCGACCCGCGCGATCAAGGCGCGCAGCTCCGCCATCGCGGCGCTCACCCCGACGAGGGGATCGGCGTGCCCCAGCGCTTCGTGGAGCCGGCGGTTCTCCGTGCGCGCGCGCGCGAGCTCGAGCGCCGCCCGCAGCGTGGCGAGGACGCTCTCCGGGGTGAGCGGCTTCTCGAGGAACTGGAACGCGCCGAGTTTCGTCGCGCGCACCGCGTCGCCGAGCGTGGCCTTGCCGCTCATCATCACGACCGGCACGTCGGGCGCGAGGCGGCGCAGCTGCTCCAGGGTCGCGAGGCCGTCGGGCCCCCCGGGCATCATGAGATCGAGGAGGACCGCGTCGGGCGCCGCGTCGCGCACGGCGGCGAGCGCGGCGGTCCCGCTCGCCGCCTCCGCCGCCTCGAACCCCTCGGACTCGAGCAGCGCCGCTACCATGCGGCGGAGGTTGGCCTCGTCGTCCACCACCAGGACCCGGGGGCTCACGGGACGGCGAGGGTGACGGTGAAGGTCGCGCCGCCGCCGGGCGTCTCGCTCACCGCGATGCGCCCGCCGTGGGCCTCGATCGCCTGGCGCACCAGCGCGAGCCCCAATCCCGTGCCGTCGGGCTTGGTCGTGAAGTAGGGCTCGAATACGCGCGCCCGCAGGTCCTCGGGGATGCCCGGCCCGTGATCGGCGATCGTCACCACGATCGTCGGGCCGTCGCGCTCCACGGCGACGTCGATCGCGCCGCGCCCGTTCATCGCCTCGGCCGCGTTGCGCAACAGGTTCGCGAAGGCGCGCCGCAGCGGCTCGTAATAGCCGAGCAGGCGCGCCGGCGCGCCGTTCGCCCGCACCCGCACGGCGACCTCGGGCGGGACGGCCGTGTTCCCGAGCTCCGTCACGAGATCCACGAGATCCACCTCGCTCTTCGGCCCCTCGGGCAGCCGGCCGAACTCCGCGAACTCTCTGGCGAGCCGTTCGAGCCGCTCCGTCTCGGCCGCGAGCACGTCCACCGCCGTTTCGGACGGCCCCGCGGCGGGGCCGGAGCGCCGCAGCTGGTCCACCGCGATGCGCATCGCCGCGAGCGGGTTCTTGATCTCGTGCGCCACCCGCCGAGCCACCTCCCGGAACGCGCGGAGCCGCTCCGCTTCGAGCTCGCGCTCCCGCGCGGTCTCGAGCGCCGCCGCCAGCTCGCGCAACGCCTCGCGCAGCGCCTCGAACTCGGGCGCGCCGCGCGTGGGCGGGCCGAGGGGAAGCGGCAGCCGCCGCCGGATCAGCCGCGTCCACCCCACCAGCTCGTCAATCGGCCGCGACAGCTGCCGCGACAGGTGCCCGGCGAGCCGCAGTGCGGCGACCACCACGACCCCCCCGAGCACCACCACCACGACCGCGAACCCGCTCGCGTACAGGCGCACGTACGCCTCGGCACGCCGCGCCAGGGTCACCGAGGCGGACAGCCGCTCGAGATGCTCGCGGAGCGCCGCCCGCTCCCGCGGCGCGAGGCGCACGGTGTCCATACGCTCCACCATCGCCCGCGCCGACGCGGCCACCTCCTCGAGCGCCACGCGCGCCCCCGCCGACGGCGCCACCGTGCGCACCGCGAGCGCCCACCCCACCACGGCCAGCGCCGTCGGCGCCGCCGTGAGCGCCGCGAGGATCAGGAAGATCCGCTGGCGGAAGGGAAGCGGCATATTGGTGGCCGCAATCTAGGGGTTCGGCGTTCGTGTGACAATTCGACACGGAGCGCGCAGGCCGGGAGGACCGCATGAAAAGCCATACCCACTACCTGTGGTTCAACACCAAACGCCGCCAGGAAATCATCGACATCACCGACGCCGTCGCCCAACAGGTGACCGAAAGCGGCGTGGCCGAGGGGCTCGCGCTCGTGAGCGCCATGCACATCACCGCCTCGGTTTTCGTCAACGACCACGAGCCCGGCCTGTGGGACGACATCCTGCGCTGGCTCGAGGGCACAGTCGCCCCGTGGGACCCGGCCCGCTACCGCCACAACGCCACGGGCGAGGACAACGCCGCCGCCCACCTGCGCAGTCTCACCATCGGCCACGAGGTCATCGTCCCCGTGACCGCCGGGCGGCTCGATCTCGGCCCGTGGCAACGCATTTGCTACGGCGAATGGGACGGCCGGCGCCGCAAGCGCGTGGTGATCAAAGTGTTAGGCGAGTAGGCCGGGCGGGCGGCCCTGTCCCTTTTGACGCAAGTTGTTTACTTTCAAACACTCGCACCTTTGTGAGGGATGTCGTTGCAGTGCTGATGGATCAACCGGCCTTGCCGCCCCCGCCGCCGCCGCCCCCGCCGCTCCTGCCTCCGTGCCTCCATGGACGAGGACCGCGACGCGGCGATTCCCGACGCGCCGTCGCCGGATACACAGTGGCCCGCCCGGCGGGTGTCGCCCGCCGGGTGCCGGGCCTCGAACTGAGCACAACCACATGACGCAACAGCCACATGCCCATCTTGCACGGCCGCACAAGGAACCTCCCGCCCACGCGCCCAACGCCGCGCTCCTGATCGACTTCGACAACGTGACGATGGGGATCCGCTCGGATCTCCAGACGGAGCTGAAGCGGCTTTTGCAGTCGGACATCATTCGCGGGAAGGTGGCCGTGCAGCGCGCCTACGCCGACTGGCGGCGCTACCCGCAGTACATCGTGCCCCTGTCCGAGTCGTCGATCGATCTCATTTTCGCGCCGGCCTACGGGTCGAACAAGAAGAACGCCACCGACATCCGCCTGGCGATCGACGCCCTGGAGCTGGTGTTCACGCGCCCGGAGATCGGCACCTTCATTCTCCTCTCGGGCGACTCGGACTTCTCGTCGCTCGTGCTGAAGCTCAAGGAGTACGGCAAGTACGTGATCGGGGTGGGGATCCGCGAGTCGTCGAGCGACCTGCTGATCCAGAACTGCGACGAGTACTACTCCTATAACGAGCTCGCCGGTCTCACGAAGGAGACCGACGTGACGCGCGAGCGTCGCGATCCCTGGGAGCTCGTCGTCGAGGCGGTGAAGCAGATGACGGCGCACAACGACGTGATGCGATCCGATCGGCTGAAGCAGGTGATGCAGGAGATCGATCCGTCGTTCAACGAGCGCGATCTCGGCTTCTCGCGCTTCTCGAAGTTCGTGATGGAAGCGGCGCGGCGGGGCCTGATCAACCTGACCAAGCTCGACAACGGCCAGTACGAGATCGCCCTCGGCCCCGGCGTCCCGGGCGCCGCGGCGCAGCCGGCGGGCGCGCGCGAACCGCGGGCGGAGCGGCCCGAGGAGAGCGAGGCCCGGGGACGGGGCCGCGGCCGGGGCCGGCAGCGCGGCGGGTTCGGGTTGGGGGAGGCGTTCGCCCTGCTCAAGCAGGCGCTGTCGCGCCTGGGCGGTGCGGGGCAGCCCGTGGATGCCGAAGCGCTGCGCGAGACGATGGTCGAACTCAAGGGCGAGGAAGCCGAGCCGCTCGAGCCCGAGCGCTTTCCCAAGCTGCTGCGCCAGGCGCACGATGCCGAGATCATCGATCTCAGCAAGGAGCCCGATGGGGCCTACGAGGTGCGGCTGCGGGCGGCTGCGGAAGCGGAGCCGGCAGCGGCCGCCGAGGCCCGGGGCGCGGAGGCCGAGGAAACGGGCGGCGAGCCCGAGCTCGCCGCCCCCGCCGCACCCGGTCAGCCAGCGCCGGCGGCTGGCGTGGCGGGGATTCCGTCGCGCAGCGCACGCTTCCGCCGCGGCTCGCGCGGCCCGCGGGTGCCGCCGCCCGCCATTCCCAAGGTCGGCGTCGTGGAGGTGGACCCCGACTTCAAACCCCGCTTCGAGCTGATCCCGCCGCGGCCCGCCGCGGAGCCGGTCCCGAGTGCGGCGGGGCCGGTGCGCGCCGAAGAGCCCGAGGAACGGGCGGAACGGGGCCGCGGGACGCGCGGGCGGGGTGGCCGGGGTGGCCGGGGTGGCCGGGGCGGACGGAGCCGGGGAACCCGAGGCGAGGGCGGGGGCGGTGAGGAGCGCGGCTCGCCTGCCGTGGAGGCCGGGTCGAGCGCCGAGGGCGGAGAACGCAGCCGCCGTCGGCGCGGCGGGAGAGGTCGGGGCGGCCGCGCCAGAGCCGCGCCCGGGGCGGCCTCGGAGGGCGCGGCCGCAGCCGCCGCTCAACCTGCGCCGCCCGCGCCGCCCGCGCCCGCTGCACCGCCGCCGCAGGCCGCGGCCGCCAAGGTCCCGGAGGAGCACGGGGAGGGAGGCGGGAGCAGCGGCGAGTCGTTTTGGAGCAGGGTCAAGCGCGGATTGATCGGCGGGACGTGACACGCGGCACGCTTCCGGCCTCGTTCTACGCGCGACCGACGTCCTTGGTCGCGCGTCGGCTATTGGGGCACATCCTGGTGAGCGATATCGGCGGGCGGCGCACGGCGGGTCGCATTGTTGAAACGGAAGCGTACGTGGGCCCCGACGATCCGGCGTGCCACGGCTACGGCGCGCGGCGCACGCGTCGCAACGGCAGTCTGTTCGCCGCCCCAGGCACGGCGTACGTGTATTTCACCTACGGCATGCACTGGTGCCTGAACGCGGTCACCGAGTCGGAAGACTTCCCCGCCGCCGTCCTGATCCGCGCCCTGGAGCCGCTCGCGGGGCTGGAGGTCATGCGCCGGCGCCGCCGCGGCGCGCCGGACCGCGAGCTCTGTTCCGGTCCCGCCAAGCTATGCCAGGCGCTCGGCATCACCGGCCGGCAGGACGGCACGTCCCTCGTGCACGGCCCGGTGCGGATCCTGCGTGCCGCGGTCCCGCACCGTGGCGCCATCATCGCGACACCGCGCATCGGTATCAGCCGCGCCGCCGACTGGCCGCTGCGCTTCGTGATCAAGGATTCGCCCTGGCTCTCCCGCTGACCGCGCGCCCGCGGCTAGTAGCGGTCGGTGATACCCTCCTTGGAGCTGCCGAGCGAGTAACGGATGCCGCCCTGGAAAGTGTGGGTGGTTCCCTGGACCAGGAAACTCGCGGCCGACGAGGTGATGATGTAGTGCCCGTAGAGGGCCAGGCGGCCTTGCTTGATGTCCACCCCGCCCATCCACCAGAAGAACGCCTTGGTGGCGGCGTTGTTCGCCTCGTCCTGGAGCTGGGCGATCTGCGCGATGGAGGTGCAGCTCGCGCAGGAGGTCTGCACGTTCAGGGCCTCCATGATCGCGAACCCCAGCCCCCCGAACGGCTCGACGCGGAGCTGCGCCGGGAACGCCAGCACCCCGACCATGATCCGCCGCAGGTTGTTGAACTGTACGTTCCCGGGGTTGACGGTGCCGTCGGGCTCGATGATGGTCGCGTGGCGGGGGGAGATGAAGAACGACTGGTCATACGCCGCGTACAGCGCGGTTTTCCTGGCGGTGATCAGCCAGTGGCCGCCGAACGTCGGCTCCAGCGCGTAGCTGTCGAAGTTGGTCTTGAGGGCGACCACGCCGCCCTGGGCGCCCCAGTACCATTTGTGCTGCCAGTCGCTGGTGCGGCGCTCGTAGCCGGGCCCGGCACGCGGCCGCTCCGGTTCGGGCACCTTGCCCCCCGCGGCAAGGATGGACTCGGCGCGCTCCTTGGGGATTTCCGGAGCCGCCACCCGGTGGCTGGGCCCGAGGAAGAACGACAACCCCGCCGTCCCCGTCACATGACCCACCCACAGGCCGGTGGGCGTGGCACCGCCGGGACGGTAATAGCCGCGCGCCTCGAGCCGCAACGCCACCCGATCGCCGAAAAACACCCGGTCGCCGATCCCTCCCTGCACGGCGTTGAGGTCGGACGCCATCGGACCGCTCGGCCCGATATGCATCCGGGCATAGCCTCCCAGCACGTACAGGATGTTGCTTTCGCCCCCCGAATTGAGCACCAGGCTCGCGCTCCCGAAGGTCGCCGTGGTCTTGGCGCCGCTCGCGGTGTAGCTGGGCTCGGCGATGGTGGCGTCCACCTCGAGCCCGAGGTAGTCGTTGAGAAAGAACCCCAGCCGGGCGCCGCCGCCGAACTGGTCGTCAAGCCCGAACGCGCGGTCGTAGCGCGTGTAACTCCCGAAGCCGCCGATCTCGAGCTGGTGGCCGTGCTGGGCGCTCAAGGTCGCGGCCCCGCCGGCGAGCAGAACGCCTATCGCCATGACTACCCGCATGGGACGACTCCTCGCTGAATACGGCGGCCCACCACCCCGGCGGGACGCGCGGCCGCCATCAGATCGGGCAAAAAAACGACCCCCAAAATAGGGGTTTAGATCGGAAAACGCGATACCCCTTCGCGTTAAGTCGCTGAGGCTTGAAACTACTTGAAGGTCGTCGCCTCGCCCCGGGTGCTCCGGTCCCGAACAGATACCGAAAACCGGCTCAAATCAGCCCGAGCTTGGTCCCCACGCGCCGGAAGGCGCGGAGGGCGAAATCGAGATCGTCGCGCGTGTGCGCGGCGGAGAGCTGGCAGCGGATGCGGGCGTGGCCTTGGGGCACCACCGGGTAGCCGAAGCCGGTGACGAACACCCCCTCGTCCAACAGCAGCTCGCTCATGCGCATCGCCTTGGCGGTATCGCCCAGGATCACGGGCACGATCGGGGTCTCGCCGGGGAGCGGTTTGAACCCCAGCGCGGCGAGGCCGTCGCGGAAGTAGCGGGCGTTTTCGTGCAGGCGGGCGACGAGCTCGGGGTGGCGCTCCAGGTGGCGGACGGCGGCGAGCGCGCTGGCGGCCACGGTGGGGGGGAGGGCGTTGCTGAACAGCTGAGGCCGGGAGCGTTGGGTCAGATACTCGGTGAGGGGGCGGGGGCCGGCCGTGAACCCCCCCGCGGCGCCCCCGAGGGCCTTGCCGAGGGTCGAGGTGATGATGTCCACCTCCCCCAGCAGGCCGAAGTGCTCCGCGGTGCCGCGTCCGGCGGCGCCGAGCACCCCCGTGCCGTGCGAGTCGTCCACCGCGACCACGGCGTCGTACCGGCGGGCCAGGGCCACGATGTCGGGCAGCTTCGCGATGTCGCCCTCCATCGAGAACACGCCGTCGGTGAACACGAGCCTGAGGCGCGCCCCGCGCGCGGCCTTGAGCTTGTCCTCGAGATCCGCCATGTCGGAATGACGATAGACGGCGCTCTGGCAGCGGGAGATGGCTTTCGCGAGCCGAATCGAGTCGATGATGGAGGCGTGGTTCAGCTGGTCGGAGATGACGATGTCCGACTCGCCGAGCAGGGCGGGGCAGAGGCCCTCGTTCGCGTTCCAGCAGCTCACGTAGGTGAGCGCGGACTCGCAGCCGACCCAGCGGGCCAGCGCCGCCTCGAGCTCGCGGTGAATGGTGAACGTGCCGCAGATGAACCGCACCGACGCCGTTCCCGCCCCGAACTCGTCGAGGGCGCGCTGGCCGGCGGCGATCACGTCCGGCGCGGTGCACAGTCCGAGGTAGTTGTTCGACGAGAGGATCAGGACCTCGCCGCGGCCTTCCATGCGGGCGCGCGGGGCCTGGGGCGAGGCGAGATGGTTGAGGCGCTTGTACACCCCTTCGCGGTGCAGCTGGTCCAGCTCCGTCTGCAGCCGGGCGGCGAAGCTCATGCGATCTCCAAAATGATCTTTCCCGCGTCGCCGGCGCGAATGGCGGCGAGCGCCTGGTCGATCTGCGCGAGCGGGAACTGATGCGTGATCACCGGGCGGGGATCGAACAGCCCCGCCGTCAAGTAGCGGCGCATCTGGTGCCAGGTCTCGTACATCTTGCGGCCGACGACCCCGTACACCGTGACGCCCTTGAAGATCAGCTCGGCGGCAAGGTCGAGCGGCACGGCCTCGCGCGGGATGCCGAGCAGCTGCACGCGGCCGCCCCGGCGCACGGCGGCGAACGCCTGATGCAGGGCGCTGGGGACCCCCGACATCTCGCACACGACGTCGGCGCCTTCCCCGCCGGTCTCGCCGACCACGGTGCGGACCACGTCGTCGCGCGCGGCGTTGATGGTCACGTGCGCTCCCATGCGGCGCGCGAGCCCGAGCCGCGTGGCGTTCACGTCGGAGGCGAACACCCGGGCGGCCCCCGCGGCGCGCGCGATGCCCACCGCGAAACACCCGATGGGCCCGCACCCCACGACGAGCACCGTGCTGCCCGGGATCTCGGCGGTCAGCACGGCGTGAAACGCGTTGCCCATCGGATCCATCACGGCCCCGACCGTGGTGGGAATGCCGTCGAGGGGGAGCACGTTGCCCGCGGGCATGGCGATAAACTCCGCGAACGCGCCGTCGCGGTCCACGCCGATGATGCGGGTGTTGCGGCAGATGTGCGCGTTCCCGGTGCGGCATTGCAGGCAATGGCCGCAGACGATGTGCCCTTCGGCCGTCACCAGCTGGCCGGGCGCGAGTTCGGTCACCCCGTCGCCCACCGCCACGATCTCCCCGGCAAACTCGTGGCCCACCACGAGCGGCGGCCGCACCCGCCCCCGGGCCCACGCGTCCCAGTCGGCGATGTGAAGGTCGGTGCCGCAGACGCCCGCGTGCCGGACGGCGATGAGCACCTCGCCCGGCCCCGCGCGCGGCGCGGGCACGGCCGCCACCTTCAGGCCGGGCGCCGGCCGGTCCTTGACGATCGCTTGCATCGCGTCGGCCCGCGGATCGCCGCGGCGCGGGACGGGACGGGAGGAGACAGAACGCGGTCGCCGCGGAGTCCGCGGCCCCTCAGGCGGGGACCGCGGCTTCCACGGGCTCGATCCGCACCGCGCAGCACTTGAGCTCGGCCATCTTGGCGTAGGGGTCGAGCACCGGGTTCGTGAGCAGGTTGGCCGCCGCCTCGCGGAAGTGGAACGGCACGAACACCTGCCCCGGCGCCACGCGCTCCGAAATCCGGCAGGAGATCACGAGGGAATTGCGCCGCGACGTCACCCGCACGAGATCGCCGTCCGCCACCCCCAGCGCCGCCGCGTCGGCCGGGTTGATCTCCATGATCGGCGTGGGCTCGCGCTGGTCCAGCCCCGACGCCCGCCGGGTCATCGTCCCCGTGTGCCAATGGTAGAGCTGCCGGCCCGTGTTCATCACGAACGGATAGGCATCGTCGGGCAGCTCCACCGGCGGCGCGTACTCGACGGGCACGAACACGCCGCGGCCGTCCGCCGTGGGGAAGCGGTCGTCGAACAGGAACGGCGTCCCGGGATGGTCGGGCGTGGGGACCGGATACTGCAGCCCAGCGCCCTCGAGGCGCGCGTAGGTCACGCCCGCCCACGACGGCGTCACCCGCACGATCTCCCGCATCACGTCCTCGGGGGTCCGGAACGGCGTCGGGAGCCCCAGGCGGTTCGAGAGCTCGATCAGGATGTCGAGATCCTGCCGCGCGTCGCCCGGAGGCTCGCACGCTTGATGCGCGAGCTGGATGCGCCGCTCCGTGTTGACGTAGGTGCCGGTCTTCTCGGCGAAGCTCGAGCCCGGCAGCACCACGTCGGCGTAGCGCGCGGTCTCCGTGAGGAACAGGTCCTGGACCGCCAGGAACTCGAGCTCCTGGAACCAGTGCTCGGCGTGCGCGATGTCGGGATCGGAAATGATCGGGTTCTCGCCCATGATGTACATGCCGCGGACCCCGCTCCCCTCTTTCACGATCTCCGTCACCATCAGCCCCTCTTTCAGCGAGAGGGACTCCTCGGGCACGCCCCAGACGCGGGCGTACTCGGCGCGCACGGCGGGGTCTTTCACCGAGCGGTAGTCCGTGTACACGAAGGGGATCGCCCCGACGTCCGACGCCCCCTGCACATTGTTCTGCCCCCGCACCGGCATCATCGCCGCCCCCCAGCGGCCAATCATCCCGCAGGCGAGCATCAAATTGAGGAGCGCCGTGACCAGGTCCGTGCCGTTGGCGTGCTGCGTCAGGCCCATCGCCCACAGCGTGCTCGTGTTCGGCCCCCGGGCGTAGCGCTCGGCCGCCCGGCGGATCTTGTCCGCCGGCACGCCGGTGATCTTCGCCGCCACCTCCGGCGTCATCGGCCGGACCGCGGCCCGCACCTCGTCCCAGCCGTGCATCCGCTCGGCGATGAACCGCTTGTCCTCGAGCCCGCACGCGATGATGTGGTTGAGCATGGCGTTGAACAGCGCCACGTCCGTGCCCGGCAACATCTGGAGATGGATGTCCGCCCGCGCGGCCAGCTCGGTCTTGCGCGGGTCGGCCACGATCAGGGTCGCGCCCCGTGCGTGCGCGCGCTTGATCGCCGCGCCGAAGACGGGGTGCGACTCGGTGGTGTTGGCGCCGGCAATGAAGATCACGTCGGCCGCGTACTCGACCTCGCGCATCGAGCCCGACGCCGCCGACGTGTTCAACGCCCGCTGCATCGCCGCCACCGACGTCGAATGGCAGAGCCGGGTACAGTGATCCACGTTGTTCGTCCCCAGCGCCCCGCGGAACAGGCGCATGAGAACGTAGTTCTCCTCGTTGGTGCATTTCGCCGACGAGAAGCAGGCCAGGGCGTCCCCGCCGTACGCCCCCTTGATGCGCAACAGCTCCTGCGCCACGAGCTCCATCGCTTCGTCCCAGCTCGCCTCGCGGAACGGCTCGTACCACGAGGGCGGCGTCGCCACCCGGTCGCGGATGTCGAGGTCGAGCCGCTCGAGCAGCGGCAGCTCCCGCACCGACTTGCCCACCGCCCGCGGCGGCCCCGCCGGCTTGGCCTCCTGACCCTCGCCCGCAATCGTGCGCCACGGCCCCCCGCGGCGCTCGGCCCCCGTGGGCCCGCGCCACACCCAGCGCCCGCCCTCCTTCACCCACCCCCGGCGAATCAGGGGCTTGGTGAGCCGGTCGCGGTGCTGGGGGAAGTCGTAGCCGAACCGCCCCTTGACGCACGTCGAGCCGTAGTTGGGGGTGTCGAGCTCGATGTCGGGCGAGGTGACCCGCACCACCCGGTTCTCCGCCACATGCAGATCCACCTGACACCCCACCCCGCAGTACGGGCACACCGACCGGACGACCTTCTCCGGACGGCGAATCGTCGCGGGCGCGAACCGCTCCCGCGGCATGACCTCGAAGATCGCCCCCGTGGGACACACCCGCACACACTCCCCGCACCACGTGCACCCCGCTTTGTCGGGGTCCCCGTCCGCGCCCACGATGATCTCCGCGTGCTCCCCCCGCAGGGCCACGTCCAGCACCCCGACCACCTGGATGTCCTCGCACGCCCGCACGCAGCGGGTGCACAGGATGCAGGTGCTCATGTCATGCTGGATCATCGGGTCGCCCGGCCGCTCGTCGCCGTGGCGCAGCGGCAGGTCGCGCTCGCCCACCGGCGTGGGCGTCACCCCGTAGCGCACCACGTACTGCTCGAACTCGTTGCGGGGATTGGCCCGGCCCCCGTTGCGGAGGTGGTCCGCGGGATAGCGCTCGAGCAGCAGCCGCAGCACCCCCCGCCGGCTCTCGACCGCGGCCGGGGATTCGGTATGCACCACCATCCCGTCCTCCGCCTTGGTGGCGCAGGCCGGCAGGAGCTTGGACTGCCCCTCCACCGACACGAGGCAGATCCGGCAGTTGCCCACGACCGGGAGCTTGGGATACCAGCACAGGGTGGGGATATCCATGATCCCCGCCGCGCGGGCGGCTTCGAGGATCGTTTGCTCGGCGTCGGCCCGGACAGTGCGGCCGTTGATCGTCAGGGTGGGCATCAAACTGAAGATTAGAGGCGAAGCGGGGGCTCGGCAACCGCTTCGCCGGGGAACGAGGGGGACGGCGGGCCGGGGGGCCGGGGGGCCGGGGGCCGGGGGCCGGCCCGGCGCTCAGCGCGGGTGCTCTACGGGGAGTTTCCGGTGCGGTGGCTCGTCTTGGGATTCGTCGGCGTCGGCGCACCAGCAGTAGGCCCAGATCCTGGCCGGGCGCACGAGCCGGCGGCCGACACGCAGGATGATACCGATGGGCTCGTCGTCGAGCACGAGCGGTAGGCTGGTCATGACACCCCGGCCGAGGTTGATGACGCCCCGCCCGAGAGCAACAACGTTGCCACGGGCGGCGGTCACAACGCCTTGCGGCGCAATGCGCTATGGCGGCGGCGCGGGCGCCGTGCGTTACTCCGACACGTTCAGTGCCGTGTCGCGCCGACGCTCCGGCTTGGTGGCGACGAATCCGGCGCCGGGGCCCGTGCGGCGGCGCTTGACGATCTCCCACCCGGTGTACTGCGCTTGCAGCGCCTCGGGGGCGAGGGGGATGACGGGGTGCGACGCGGGGCTCGGGAGGACGACGTGCACCCCCGCGGGTCGGGTGCGGGCCTGAAGCTCGGCGAGGACGCTGTGGCGCTCGCGGGCGGGCACCGGGCGCAACGCGGCCGGGTCGATGACCACGAGGCTCGGGCCGACGTCGGGGAGCCAGCCGCCGAAGGTGATGACCAGGGCCTGGAACCGGCCGGCGAGCTGCTCGCTGATGGCGCGGCTCTCGGCGGCCTCGACCGCGCTCAGGTCCTGGTCCAGGAGGAAGACTTCGGCGTCGTGGGCGGCGATGAACAGGGCGACCGGAAGCGCGCCGGCGCCCACGACGACCGCCACGTCGCCGGGCTCGAGCCGCCGGGCGCAGGCGACCACCGGGCTGCCGGCGTCGAGTCCCCAGTGCGTCGGTTCGCGCTGGGCGGCGCGCAGCGCGCGGTGTTTCTCGCGCCAGCGGGCGAACGACGGCAGGCGCAGCCGCCGCGCGATGATGCGGTCCACGTGCTCGAGCAGCAGCACCTCCGTGAGCAGGTACTGGCCGGTGGCGCTCTCCTCGAGCTCGCGCACCGCCTCGTCGCCGATCTCCAGGAGCTCCTCCCGCGTGAGGGCGTTCTTGTACTCCTCGATGCGCTGCAGCAGGAACTCCTGGTACTCCTGCTTGAGCGAGCGCGGCGGCCGGCGCGCGGCGGGCGGGCGCGGGTCGTCGGTGAGCTTCAGCACGGCTCGATGTGCACCGTGACCTGGTGCAGTCCCAGTTCCCGCTTCAGGCGCTCCTCGACCTCGTCGGCGATCTGGTGCGCCGCCTCGACGTTGGCATCGCGGTCCACGGCGATCGTCACTTCGGCGTAGCGCAGGTCCGAGGGGCCGCGCGAGCGGATGGCGTAGGCGCCCTTCACGCCCCGGACCGCCTGCGCGGTCGCCTGGATGTCGCCGGTGGGGATCGCCCGCTCGTCCACGAGCACCGGCACGGTGCGGGCGAGAATCCGGTAGGCCACCGCCACGATGGCGACCGCGACCACGATCGCCACGGCGGGGTCGAGCCACCACCACCCGCCCCGCGCGAAGAGGACGCTCGCGAGCACCCCGATGGTGATGAACACGTCCGCCCGGGTGTGGGCGGCGTCGGCCACCAGCAGCTCGCTGCCCAGCGCGGTGCCGCGGCGGTGCTCGTAGCGGGCGATGAACGCGTTCGCGCCCAGCGTGAGGACCAGCACGGCGAGCTGCGCGTCGCTCACCGCGACGCGGCGGGTGCCGCCGAGCAGGTGGTTCACGGCCCCGCGCACGAGCTCGAAGCAGGTGATCGAGAGGAATCCGACGATGGCCAGCGCGCCCAGGGTCTCGAACTTGTGATGGCCGTAGGGATGCTCCTCGTCGGGTTCCTTGGCGGCGACCCCCACCACCACGAGCGCGAGCACGTTGTTGAGGGCGTCCACGGCGGAGTCGAGCGCGCTCCCCAGGATGGCGAGCGAGCCCGAGGCGAGTCCCACGGCGAGCTTGGCGCCGACCACGGCCAGGTTGGCGGCGAGGAGGCGGCGAAACACGCGCCGGACGGGGGCGGACGCGGCCATGGGCAAGGATGCAAGGTTGTAACGGACCGCGGTTTAGTCAACGGCTCGGAGCAGCGCGCCCTTGAGATAGCCCGTCTCCGGCACGGTGAGGAGCTCGGGGTGGTCGCGACTCGCCCCGGTGAGCGCGAGCACCTGGAGGCGCCGGCCCGCGTCGCGCGCGGCGGCGGCGAGCATCGCCCCGAACAGCGCCCGGGTCACGTGATAGGAGCAGGAGCAGGTGAACAGCACGCCGCCCGTCGCGAGCAGGCGCATCGCCCGCAGGTTGATTTCCTTGTAGCCGGCGAGTGCGCGGGGGAGGTTCGCCTTGGTCTTGGCGAAGGCGGGGGGGTCGAGCACGATCGTCTCGAACTTCTCGGCCCGGCGCTCGAGATCCCGCAAGAGGTCGAACGCGTTCGCCTCGAGCCAGCGGATGTTGTCGAAGCCGTTCAAGGCCGCGTTCTCGCGCCCCCGCGCCAGCGCCTCGGCGGAGGCGTCCACCGCCAGCACCTCGCGCACGCGCGGCGCGAGGTGCAGCGCGAACGACCCGTGGTAGGTGAACAAGTCCAGCGCGCGGCCCCCGCCCCCGCCCCCGCCCCCGCCGCCCGCGTGCGCGGCGACGAGCACGCGATTCTCTCGCTGATCGAGGAACGCGCCGGTCTTCTGGCCGGCGTGCGGCGCGGCCAGGTAGCGGATGCCGTGCTCCTCCACCTCCACCGTGGCGGGCACCGTCCCCGCCGCCGTCACCACCTCGAGCGGGAGCCCTTCGTGGCGCCGGATCGGGGCGTCGTTGCGGAGCAAGATGCCTTCCACGCCGAGCGCCGCACGCACCCCGGCCACCACGTCGTCGCGCGCGCACTCGAGCCCCGCCGAGAGGAGCTGCGCCACGGCATAGGGCCCGTAGCGGTCCACCACGAGCGCCGGCAAGCCGTCCCCCTCGGCGTGCACGACCCGGTACGCGGTGGCGGGAATCCCCGCGCGCCGCGCGGCCGCTGCGGCGATCCGCGCGGCCCACCACCCGGCGTCGATCGCTTCGCGCCCGGGGGTGAGCAGGCGCAGCCGGATTTCGGAGCGCGGCGAGTACAACGCCTGGCCCAGATGGCGGCCGCGCGCGTCCGTCACCGTCACGATCCCCGCCGCGCCGCCCGGTTCGGCGCGCACGTCGGCCCGGTAGATCCACGGGTGCCCGCCGCGCCAGCGCGCCGCCCCCTTGGCCGTGACGGCCACGGTGCGGGCCCCGGGCGCCGCCCTTGTCATCGGTTGCGGTCGGGACGCAGCGCCGCCGCGTCGCGCAGATACATATGTTTCAGCTCGCGCTGCGGCTTGGTGGTGTAGAAGTGCAGCAGCACGCGGATGCAGCGGGGGAGGCCGTCGGGCACGGCGACCTCCGCCGCGCCGAGCAGCGGCACCCCCGTCCACCCGAGCAGCCGCGCCGCCCGCGCCGGGTACTCGGCCGTGAGGTCGGGGGACGACGTGAAGATAGCGCTCTCCACGTCGTCGGGACGGAAGCCGTTGGCCTCCTGGAGCGCGCGCAGCAGCTCCGCCGTGGCCTCGAGGATCGCTTCGCGACTGTTCGCGGCGGCGGTGGTGGCACCCCGCAATCCGCGGAGGACTTTGCTCATGACGCTCGCCGATCGGGTGCGCTTGATGGTGATCACAGACCCCGCGCTTCTCAAGGGGCGCGACCCGGTCGCGGCCTGCCGTCGGGCGGTGGCCGGCGGGGCGACGCTGGTCCAGGTCCGGATGAAAGACGCCCCCGCCGGCGAGGTGGCGGCGCTCGTGCGGGCCCTGGTCGCCGCGCTGCCGGTCCCCGTCCTCGTGAACGACCGCGTGGACGTCGCCCTCGCGGCGGGCGCGGCGGGGGCGCATCTCGGCCAGGACGACCCCCCGCTCGACCGCTTGCGCCCCCACGTGCCGCCGGGGTTCCTGTTGGGCATCTCCGTCGGCTCGCCCGCCGAGGCGGCGCGGGTGCGCCAGTGGCCCGCGGACTACTGGAGCGTGGGGCCCTGTTACGCCACGGCCCACAAATCCGACGCCGGCGCGCCCCTCGGACCCGAGGGATTCGCCCGGCTCGCGCGGCTCGCTCCGCCGGGCATGCCGGTGGTCGCGATCGGGGGCGTCACCGCGGCCACGGCGCCCGTGCTCGCCCGCTCGGGCGCGGCGGGCGTCGCCGTGATCGGCGCGGTGTGGGAGGCTAGCGATCCGGCCGCGGCGGCGCGGGCGCTGCGCGCCGCATTTCCCTGACCCGCGCGATGGCGGCGCGGTGCTCGGCGTAGCTCGTCGAAAAGATGTGCTTGCCGTCCGGTTGCGCGACGAAGTACAGGTACGGCACGGCGGCCGGGTACAGCGCCGCGTGCAGGCTCGCGCGACCCGGCTGGCCGATGGGGCCGGGCGGCAGGCCCGCGTAGCGGTAGGTGTTGTAGGGCGAGCGCACCGCCAGCTGCTTCTCCCACACGCGCCCGAGGCGGCGGCCGTACGCGTAGCTGACCGTGGGGTCGGCCTCGAGCCGCATCCCGCGCCGTAGGCGGTTCTCGTACACCGCCGCGACGAACGCGCGGTCGGGGTCGTAGCGCACCTCGGCTTCGACGATGGACGCGAGCGTGACGAGCTCGTGGCGCGACAAGCCGAGGGTGTCGAGCCGTGCCTGCCAGGCCGGGGTCCACTGCGCGAGGAACGCCCGCGTCATCACCCGCACCAGCTCCCGGGCGCGCACGTGCAGCGGCAGCACGTACGTCGTGGGAAAGAGATATCCCTCCACGCTCGCGGCCCCGGGGGGGATGCCGAGCTCGGCGAGGAGGGCGGGGTCGCGCGCCGCCGCGAGGAACGAGTCGCGCGGCACGCCGAGCTCGCGCTCGGCGAGGGCCGCGATTTCGGCGAGGCGCCACCCCTCGGGCACCGTCCAGCGCACCTCCACGCCGCGGCCGCGCGACAGCGCGCGGACCACCTCGCCCCACGGGGCGCGCGGCCGCAGCAGATACACCCCGCTCTTGAGCGAGCCGCCGAGCCCGCGCAGCCGGGCGTACCAGCGGAACGCCGCCGGATACGTCACCACCCCGTGGGCCGCGAGCGAGTCCACGGCGGTCTCGAGCGTCGCGCCCGGGGGGATGGTCACGGTCACGCGCGGCCCGTCGGGGGAGCCGCAGGCCGCCAGGGCGAGGGCGAGACAGGCGTGGAACGTGGAACGCGGAACGCGGAATGGAATTGCCAGGTTCGATCCGCGATCCCGAGCATCTCGCTCGACGGTCGCCCAGGCCACTCCGCGTTCCGCACTCCGCACTCCGCATTCGTTCACGTCGCCGACCCCCGGCGAGCGTCGAGGTAGTGCTGGAGCAAGACCGCCGCGGCGAGCGCGTCGAGATCGGCCTTGCGGCCCCGGAGGCCGCCGCCGAGCTCCCGAACGGTGCCGAGGGCCCGCGCCGTGGTGAGCCGCTCGTCCCAGAGCTCCACGGGGAGCCCGGTGCGGCGCGCGAGGTCCGCGGCGAGCGCGCGCGCGGCGGCGGCCGCGGCGCCCTCCGAGCCGTCGGGCGCGAGCGGCAGGCCCACCACGATGCCCGCGACCGCGTGCGCGCGCACCAGGGCGAGCAGCGGGCGCATCGGGAAGCGCTTGCCGGGGCGGCGGGTGAGGGTGGTGAGCGGCTGGGCGATGCACCGGGCCTCGTCGGACAGGGCGAGGCCGATGCGGCGCTCGCCCCAGTCCACGCCCAGGAGCCGGCCGCTCATCCCTGCGACATGGTCGCGAAGAACTCTTGGTTGGTCTTGGTGCGCTTGAGCCGCTCGAGCAGGAACTCGATCGCCTCGACGGGCGGCATGTCGGACAGGAAGTTGCGGAGCAGGTACACCTTGTTGAGCTCCTCCTTGGAGAGGAGCAGCTCCTCTTTGCGCGTGCCGGTCCGCTGCACGTCGATGGCGGGGAAGGTGCGGCGCTCCGCGATGCGGCGGTCGAGCACGATCTCCGAGTTGCCGGTGCCCTTGAACTCCTCGAAGATCACCTCGTCCATGCGCGAGCCGGTGTCGATCAGCGCCGTGGCCACGATCGTGAGCGAGCCGCCGCCCTCGATGTTGCGCGCCGCACCGAAGAAGCGCTTGGGCTTCTGGAGCGCGTTGGCGTCCACGCCGCCCGAGAGGATCTTGCCCGAGTGCGGCACGACGACGTTGTGCGCCCGGCCCAACCGCGTGATCGAGTCGAGGAGAATCACCACGTCCTTCCCGTGCTCCACCAGCCGCTTGGCCTTCTCGATCACCATGTCGGCGACCTGGACGTGCCGGTCGGCCGGCTCGTCGAACGTCGAGGAGATGACCTCCACGTTGGGCCCTTTGACGTTCTCCTCCATGTCCGTCACCTCTTCGGGCCGCTCGTCGATGAGCAGGACGATGAGGTAGATCTCGGGGTGGTTCTCGATGATGGAGTTGGCGAGCTTCTGGAGGAGAATGGTCTTGCCGGCCTTGGGGGGCGACACGATGAGCGCGCGCTGGCCCTTGCCGATGGGGGCGAGGATGTCCAGCACCCGCATCGAGAGATCGCCGTCCTTGCGCTCGAGCCGGATGCGCTCCTCGGGGTAGCGCGGCCGCAGGTTGTCGAAGGCGACCCGATGCTTCGCCTTCTCGGGCTCCTCACCGTTGACGGTCTCGACCTTGAGCAGCGCGAGATAGCGCTCCCCCTCCTTGGGCGGCCGCACCTGGCCCATGATCGTGTCGCCGGTGCGCAGATCGAAGCGCTTGATCTGGCTCGGGCTCACGTAGATGTCGTCGGGCCCGTAGAGGTAGTTCCAGTCGGGACTCCGCAGGAACCCGTAGCCCTCGGGGAGGATTTCGAGCACCCCTTCCCCGCGCAGCACGGTGTCGGAATCGAGCAGCGACTGCTCGATGCGGAAGATGAGGTCCTGCTTGCGCAGGCCCGAGTAGTTGGTGATGTTCAGACTTTCGGCCATCGCGTGCAATTCCGCGACGGATTTTCTCTTGAGTTCAGCGATGTCCACGGGTGTCGTTGCTCCGTTGCTCTACGGCGGGCGAACCCCAAGCACGGGGGAGTGAACGCGGTGCAGATGGAATCTTGGAGCTTCGAGGGCGTGCGCGAGCTTACTTCTATCTACCGTCCCCGGCCCCGCTAGTCAAGACCGCCGGTGAACCTCGCCGATTTCCTCCTCGCCTGGCGGACCACCGTCCTCCCCGACCGGGAAGTGATTGACGCGCTTGTACATCCGGCCCACGCCGGCCCCTCCCCGGCGCTCGCCGCGGCGCTCGCGCGCTGGCCCGGGAGCTATTACTGGTCGGACGAACCCGGCGGCCGGCACCTGGTGCTCACGCGGCCGCTCGCGCGGCGGCGCGAGCGGTGGGCGCTGCATGCCGCTCTCTTCCTCGCCACCCTGCTCACCACCACGTTTGCCGGCGCCGTGCTCGCGGGGACGATCGCCTACGACAACCCGCTCGACTTGTTCACGGGCGCCTATCCGCTGCCGCCGCACCCCGCGCGGGCCTGGGCGGCGGGACTCGTGTTCTCGCTCCCGCTGCTCGCGGTGCTGCTGTGCCACGAGCTCGGTCACTATCTCACCGCCCGGCGCTACGACCTCGACGTCTCCCCGCCGTACTTCATTCCGGTGCCGCTCGTGCCGTCGTTCATCGGCACGATGGGGGCGTTCATCCGGTTGCGCACCGTGCTCTCGGACCGGCGCCAGCTGTTCGACGTGGGAGTGGCGGGGCCGATCGCGGGGTTTGTCGTGGCCCTCCCGGTGCTCGCCGTGGGGCTCGCGCTCTCGCGCCCGCTGCCGGGCCACGGGGCGCTCACCGGGCTGCTGCTCGGGCTCGACGGCGACACCGCGGTGCTCGGCGATTCCCTCGTCACGCTGGCGCTGCGCCGTCTCGTGCATCCGGGGGCCTCCGCGGTGCTCCTCCATCCCGCGGCGTTCGCCGGCTGGGTCGGGATGTTCGTCACCATGTTGAACCTACTGCCGATCGCGCAGCTCGACGGCGGGCATATCCTCTACGGGGCGCTGCCGCGCTGGCACCAGCGCGTGGCGCTCGCTTTCTGGGTGCTCGTCGTGGCGCTCGGCTGGTTCTGGCGCGGCTGGCTGGTGTGGGGGCTCGTGGTGCTGGTGCTGTCGCGCGGCCGGCTGGGGCATCCGCCGGTGCTCGACGCGCACCGGCCGCTCCCGCGGTCGCGCCGGGCGCTCGCGTGGGCGGCGCTGGCGCTGTTCCTCGTCACGTTCGCGCCGGTGCCGTTCCGGATCTGAGCGCCGGAGGGGGACGGGGAAGGGGGAGCAGAGGCGGCGGAGTATTGCGTAAGTGCGCGGTTCGTATATTTTTGCACAAACCAGCCCGAACGGCGCCGCATGCCTGCACAACCGGCACGCCACAGCTTTTCCAACGCCACCGACGCGGTCGTCCACGAGCTTCCTCCCCTCCGGTTCGACGGGCAATTGATCGCCATCCGCCTCCAGGTGCGCCGCACCGAGGACGGCGTCTGGCGGGGCCGCGTGTTGTTCGGCGCGCCCGACACCGAGGCCGAGCGCTCGACCGCGGAGATCTTCTGCGCCGCGTCAGAGGAAGACCTCTGGCACGCGGTGCGCGACCTGCGCGACCACCATTTCCGCGATCTGTATCGCTCGCTGCTCTGAATGGCCGAGGGCGCGGAGGCACTCCGCAAGCTGCGGCACGACCTGTCCAACCCGCTGGCGGCGATTCTCGCCGAAACGCAATTGCTGCTCCTCGGCGCCGCGAATTACGACGCGGAGACCGTCGCGAGCCTCAAGCAGATCGAGGCCCTCGCGCGCAAGATGGGACAGCTGCTCGAGTCGCTCGACGCGTAAGCCGGCGGCCCCGGCCGCCACGGGGGGCCGGTGATTAAATTGGCTGGCAACTCCGCGGGACGGCGCGTCATGCGACACAGCGGCGACCTCGCCGCGCTGCTGGTGGTGGCCGGCGGCGGGCTCTTGGCGACCTGCGTGTATCCCACCGAGCGCGACTCGGCGGTGCACGTGAGCGTCACGCCGCTCAAGATCCTGATCCGGGGCGCCGACACCACGGCGACCGCCACCGCCTGGCGCCGCATCGGGCCCGCGGACTCGCAGCCGATCCCGAACGTCGTGTTCGTGTGGTCGTCGAGCGACCCCGGCGTCGCCGCGGTCGATGCCCGGGGCCACATCACCGGGATCAAGTCGGGCATCGCGCGCATCCGCGCCGCGGCGGCCAACTTCGACGCGGGCGCGAGCTACGGCGAGGACACGCTGCGCGTGGCGGCGCCGCTCGAGGTGGACAGCGTGCGGCCCGCCGCCGTGCGGTTCGGCGCGCGCCTCGCCGTGTACGGAGTGGGCGCCGACTCGATCCTCCTCGCCTCGCTCGCCGGCGTGCCCCTGATCCCGGTGCCGTTCTCCGCCGTCCGCGACGCCGCGGGCTACGGCCGGCGGGACTTCTGGGTGCCGGCCCCCGCGCGCAGCGACCAGCTGTTCTTCGCCGGCAACGGCATCTTCGGCCAGTTCCCCGACTCCACCCGCGTGCTTCCGCAGGACATCTACGAGCCCGACGACACCGTCCCGCACACCCTGGACCTCGACACCTCGCGCCCGTTTCCCGGCACGAGCCTGAACTTCTTGCTGGTCTTCAACCCCGCGCTTGCGTTCGAACCCCTGAAACGCGGCGAGACCGTCGGCGCCGACTGGTATCGCTTCACCCAGTCCACCGCCCGGGACGTCACCATCGTGGTGACCGCGCCGTCGGTCGCGGGCACCTTTTCGACCTTCCTCACCGATTCGCTCGGCTGGGACGGCGCGAACCGGCGCTACATCATCGGCAGCGATTCCTGGACGTTCGGGCCGCGGTCGCACGCCTGCCACGGCCTCGGGTTCAGCCCGGCCGAGGCGAACGGCGACTCGACCATCGTCGCCTTCAAAGGACTGCCCGCGGGGTCGCTCGACGGCATCGCCCTCTACGCGCAGCCCGGACCCTACGGGCTCGCCGTGATCGAAGGGTACGTGAGCGAGCTGCCGGCGGACGCCCACGAGGACGACAACTCCTGCACCGCGGCCGAGGCGCGCGGTTCGGTGCCGCTGCCGTTCCGGGACACGCTCGCGATCGAGAATCCCCACGACGTGGACTGGATCTTCTTCACGCTGCCGGCGCCTGCCGCGGTCACCGCCCGCGTCGCCCCGCTGCCGTCGGCCAAGCCCGACAGCCTCAAGGACCTCGATCTCTATCTCATCCGCAAGCCGGCGCCGGGGGCGACGTCGCTCACGATCGTGGGCGCCGACACGTCCGCGGCCGACACGGCGGCCGTGGTGGCAGCCCTCGCGGCGGGCCAGTATTACGCGGCGGTGATCGATTTCGCCGGAACATCCACCCCGTACGCGATCTGCATCGACACCGGCCTCACGCCCTGCGCGGGGTTCCCGGCTCCGCCCGCGCGGGCCGCGCCGGCGCTGCCGGCCGGCTCCACCCGCGCACGCCTGCGCGGCCGCGCGGCCCCGCCCCCGCCGTTCGGAGCGCGGCCGCAATGACCGGGAACACCGTGGCGTGCGCCCGCTGTCACACGCCGATCCCGGAGAACAGCCGCTACTGTCTCGCCTGCGGGGCCGACGTCTCGGGCGGGGGCGGGGGCGGGGGCGGCGGGGGCGCGACCGGAGCCGCCGCCGAGGCCGCGGGCTCCGAGCCGGCGTTGCGCGAGCGGCTCGAGCGCGCGCTCGGCGAGGCGTACCGCATCGAGCGCCTGCTCGGCAAGGGCGGGATGGGGGTCGTCTATCTGGCGCAGGACCTGACCCTCGAGCGCGCGGTGGCGATCAAGGTGCTGCCCCCCGAGGTGGCCCAGGACGAGCAGGTGGTCCGGCGGTTCCAGCAGGAGGCCAAGACTGCCGCCCGGCTCGATCACCCCAACATCATCCCCATCTACCGGGTCGAGAGCGCGGGCGGGCTCCACTACTTCGTCATGAAGTACATCGCAGGGACCTCGCTCGAGGACGTGCTCGAGCGGCGCGAGCCGCTCCCGCTCCCCGAGGTCCAGCGGATCCTGTGGGAAGCGGCCTGCGCGCTCGGGCACGCGCACCAGCGCGGCGTCGTGCACCGGGACGTGAAGCCGGCGAACATCATGTTCGACCACGACGGCCGCGTGATGCTCACCGACTTCGGCATCTCCAAGGCGCTCCAGGCTGCCACGGGCTTCACCGCCACGGGGACGATCATCGGCACGCCCCATTACATGGCGCCCGAGCAGGCGAAAGGCGCGCCGGTGGACGGGCGCGCCGACCAGTACGCGCTCGGCGTGGTGGGCTACCGCATGGTGACGGCCGAGCTGCCGTTCTCCGGCGACTCGATCCACACCATCCTTTATAAGCACATCTTCGAGGAGCCACCGCTCGTGAGCGCGAAGCGGCCCGAGGCGCCGGCGTCCCTCACGGCGGCGATCGCGCGGGCGCTGTCCAAGAATCCCGAGGCGCGCTTCCCCACGATGGAGGACTTCGCCACGGCGGTGTGGCCGGAACAGCCGGTGGCCGCACCGCGGCGCAGCATCCCGGCGGCGGCGGCGCCCGCGGCGGCCGCCGCCACGGTGCCGCTTCGTGCCACCCCGCCGCGGCGTCCGGAGCCGCGGCCCGCCCGCCCGGCCCGCCGCTCCCCGGCTCGGGTGCTCCTCGGCACCGCGGTCATCGCCGGGGCGGGCGTCGCTGCCTATCTCGTGCTGGGCCGCAGGATCCCGGGCGCAGCGGGCCCTGCCGGTCCGGCTGCCCCGGCGGCCGAGCCCGTTCCGCGCGCGGTGGACACGGTGCGGATCGAAGACACTGTTCGCGTGCCGGTGCGCGCCCCTGCCTCCGCCGCCCCTCGGACGACGCCGCGCTCGCCGCCCCGCCGCGAACCCGCGCCGCCGCCTCCCGAGCCTCAGGGCTTCCTCACGATCGCGGCTGATCCCTTCGCCGAGGTCTACATTGACGGCGCGGACGCCGGGCAGACGCCGCTTGTCGAGTACGCGGTGAAACCGGGCCGCCACGCGATTCGTGTCGAGCGCCCGGGGTTCAGGACGGTGACCGAGACCGTGCAGGTCGCGCCGGGCGACGTCGTGCGCAAACGTTACACCTTGCTGCCCGAATGACCGCGTTGCCGAGGCGGGTCCTCGTCGTGGGGTTCGCCGCCCTGGCGGCCGCGCCCGCCGTGCCCGCGCAGGGGGCCGCGCAGGCAGGCCAGAACCTCACCCTGCGCCGCGCCCAGCAGGCCTACGACAACCTCGAGTACCGCCAGGCGCTCGGGCTCGCCCGGGCCGCGCTGCGCGAGCGGCTCACGGGGCTCGAGCGGGCGCGCGCCTACGAGCTCCTGGGCTTCAGCTACGCGGCCATGGACTCGATCCTCAGGGCCGTGGACGCGTTCAAGCAGCTCGTGCTGCTCGACCCCGAGCGTGAGCTCGACCCGAACCGCGTCTCCCCCAAGGCGTACAGCGCCTTCGACGTAGCGCTGCGCCAGGTGTTGCTCGTGCGCGGGCTGCGGGTGGACAGCGCGAGCTTCGTGGGCGGGCAGGGGGCGGTGCCGATTCGTTTCACCGTCACCCAGCCGGCGCGTGTGGTGGTGCGGGCGGTCAGCCCGGCGGGGAGCGTGGTCATTGACTCGGGTGCCTGGAACGGCCAAGTGAATCTGCGCTGGGCCGCCCGGCTTGCCGGCGGGGATCCCATGCCGGCCGGCGATTACGTCGTGGTGGTGGATGCGCGCCTCGGGCAGAACGCCTTCTCCGCGTCGGCGCCGATCCGCGTGCGCCACGGCAGCGTGGACACGCTGGCGCACCTCGCGGCGCTGCCCGGGTACAGCTACCTCCCCGAGACCGAGATCCCGCCGCAGAGCTGGCGGCCGCTGGGGCTCGCGTTCGTTTACACCGGGGGCGCGCTCGTGGGGACGCTGGGGCTCGAGGGCGGCAGCCTGGGGTCGAGTTCCAAGCGGGAACTCGCGATCGTGGGCGGGGCGGCGCTGGTGACGGGGGCGGTCATGACGCTGCGCAAGCCGGCGCCGCGGCCGGCAGCCGCGAACATCCTCTACAACCGGCTGCTGCGCGAGCAGCTGGCGCGCCGCAATCAGGAGATCGCCAGGGAAAACGCCGCCCGGCGCCAGCAGGTGCAGCTCACCGTGGTGCCGCTGCCCCGGGGGGCGCGGTGACGCGGCGGGCGGCGCTGCTCGCGGCGCTGCTCGTCGCGGCGCGGCCGGCCGGCGCGCAGCAAGCCGCCGTGGGCCCCCAGGCTGCGCTCGCGGAGTACCGCGAGGTCGCGGCCGGGCTCCGCTACCGGGGCGCGGGATATGGCGGGGCCGCGAGCGCGCGCTGGCGCCGCTTCAGCGCCGAGGCGAGCGTGGTGCGGCTCTCGCTCGATCCGGCGCCGGGCGGCGTCGCGACCCGGGGCTTCACCGCGACCGAAGTGGACGCGCGCCTCGGCTACGATGTGGCCGACTATGCGAGCGTCGAGGTCGGGATCCTGCGGCGCACGGCCGACCCCGAGTTCGACGCGCAGTCGGTCGGCGCCGTGCGGCTCGGCGCCCGTTCGGCCTACGCGCTGGGTCCGGGCGCCACGGTGGCGTTCCGCGCCGGCTATCTCGCGGCGTCCCGCTTCTCGGGCGGCGGGCGGGCGCCGGTCGCGCTCGAGTTCGGCCTGCTGCTCGATGTGCGGTTCTGGGGCCGCGTGCGCGGCGCCGCGGCGTACCAGTTCCAGCGCATCAACCGCAAGACCAACCCCGGAGGGACGGGCGAGGTGGACGCCCCGATCCAGGAGAGCCTCGCGCGCGTGGGGCTCGCGCTCGCGCTGGGGCGCTGAGAGCGCGCGCCGTGCCCGCCGAGCGCGCTCGTCCGCCGCGGCGTCCCGTCGTGAAGCTGATCCTCGCCTGTCTTCTCTGCCTGGCCGTATTTGCGGGCCTCGCCCTCGTGGTGCAACATTGCCGGCGTCCCGCGGTGTCTCGAAACTCTGCGACGGGAGTGGTTCAATGACCAAGAACATGGGAACCGCCGACCGCGTCGTCCGCACCGCCATCGCGGTCGTGATCGTGCTGCTGTACGCGGCGGGCAAGATCAGCGGCACGCTGGCCGTCGTGCTCGGCATCGTGGCGCTCGCCTTCCTGCTCACGAGCTTCGTGGGTTGGCCCGAGCTACGTCCCCTTCGGGCTCTCGACGCGCAAGCCGCCGCCGGGCGGCACTGCTTCGTAGCGCCCCCTGCGGGCCGGGGCGGCGGGCGCCCGTCGCGCGCGGTTCGGCGGGAGCCCTTCCTCGCGCGACCGCCGGCGCCTAAGTTCAACAGACCGATGAACGTTTCGGCTCGCGTGCCCGGCCGCCGCTGTAGTCGCTCCTCCCCATGGCGTGAAGGGGGGAGGCGGCGCTCCGTGGTTCGGTGCACGTGAGGTAGAGCCGTCGGGTTCCTGCGGACCCGCGCCAGCTTCGCGGATCGGCCGCGACTCTCCCCCGAGGGTCGCGGCCGATCGCTTTTTTCCCACAGGAGGTCCCATGAGTGTGATCGACGAAGTGCTCGAGGCCAACCGCCGCTACGCGCAGGGGTTCGCGCTGGGGCGGCTGCCGATGCCGCCGGCGCGCAAGCTAGCGGTCGTCGCCTGCATGGACGCCCGGCTCACGGTCGAGCAGGCGCTCGGCCTCAAGACGGGCGACGCCCACGTGATCCGCAATGCCGGCGGTATCGTGACGGAGGATGTCGTCCGCTCGCTCCTCATCTCGCACTACCTGCTCGGCACCGAGGAGTGGATGATCATCAATCACACCGACTGCGGCATGCTCACGTTCCGCGACGAGGAGCTGGTGGCCCGGTTGCGGCGGGAGTGGGAGACCACCGCGGTCGCCCCGCTGCACTTCCACGCCTTTCGCGACGTGGAGGACAACGTGCGGCAGCAGCTCGAGAAGCTGCGTTCGCACCCCTGGGTGCCGAGCGAGATCCCGGTGCGGGGGTTCGTGTACGACGTGACCACGGGGGCGCTGAGCGAAGTCGCCCCCGCGGGGAGCGCCGTCCCCGTGTAGCGCGGCAGTCCTTTGCGCCGCCTACCGCACCACGATCGTTCCCGACATGGACGCGCCGTGCACGGCGCAGATGTAGCGGTACGTGCCGGGGGCGGTGAACGTGAACGCGTAGCTCCCGCTCGCTTGGATCATGCTGCTCGGGAAACTCGGCGTCCCCGAGGACAGCACGCTGTGCTGGAGCGAGTTGGCCGCCCACGTCCACGTCACCGTCCCGCCCGCCGCCACGGTGTCCACGGCAGGGTTCGCGCTGCCGTTGCGGTTGCTCGTGAAGACGATGGCGGCGCCCACCGTCACCGCCGCGCTCGTGGGGATCGGCTGCGCGGTCACGTGAAACGTTTGCGGCGAGCCGGCGAGGGCCGCGTTGGTCGCGGTGATGGTGATCGGGCCCGGCGTGGCGCCGAGGGTGACGGTGGTCTGCGCCACGCCGCTCGCGTTGCTCGTCGCCGCCGCCGGATTCACGCTCGCCGCGCCGCTCGTCACCTGCCAGGCGACGGCGACCCCGGGGACGCCGTTGCCGTATTGATCCGCCGTCGTCACGGCCAGCGGGTCGGGGAGCACGGTGCCCACCATCCAGGCCTGCCCGTCGCCGGTCGGTCGGATCATCTGCGTCACGGCGCCGGGCGTGGCGGTCGCGGTGAACGCGAGCGGCGACCCGGCGGCGCCGGGGAGCGTCGCCGTGGCCGTCTGGGTCCCCGCCACGTGACCGAGCTTCCAGGTCGTGGCCGCCACCCCGCTCGCGTCGGTGACCGAGCGCAGCGGGCTCACCGATCCCCCGGGGTCGCTCGTCGCCCAGGTGACGGTGTCGCCCGCGTGCGGCATGCTTCCCAAGGTGACGAGCACGCGCAGCGGGCTCGGGAGAGTGCTCAGCACCGTGTCGGACTGCCCGTCGCCGCTCGCCGTCGGGGCCTTTTGCAGGGCGAGCTGCGGCGTGCCGCTCGGGCCGCCGCCGCCCCCGCCGCAGGCGAGCGAGAGGGCCCCCGCCGTGACGACGCTGAGGGTGACGGCGGCGCGGGCGAACCACTGGGTGTTCATGGCAAGTCACCTCCGCGAGGGCGGTGCCGGCCGTGGGGCCATGGCTCGGCGGACGCCGTTCTAAAAGTAAAAGTAATTGTCATTATTCATTATTCATACCAGCAGGGGGGCGGCCCCGTGCGGTTGTCACGCGGGACCGCTCGGGCAAGGGCAGGGCTGCGGGCCTAGGGGATCATGTACGGGACGTCCGATCCGCTGGTCGGGTACGCGTACAGCAGGTGCTTGAGCTCGCGGGCCGGGAGGCGGGAGCGGACGGCCAGCGCGAACAGATTGATCACCTCGTCGGCATGCGGCCCGAGCAGGTGGGCGCCCACCATGCGCTCGGTCTGGTGCTCCACGATGACCTTGAACATCGCGCACGTCTCGGCCACGCGACGATTGGAGTACCACTGCGACGTGTCTTGCGCCTTGACCCTGACGTCGAGCCGTTGCTCCCGGGCCTGGGCCTCGGTGAGCCCGACGCCCGCGAGCGGCGGGACCGTGAAGACGACGCTCGGGATGCCGCGGTAGTCCGGGGTCCGCGTGTTGCCCTTCAGCAGGTTGGAGGCGACGATCGTGCCCTCGTAGCCCGCGACCGGCGTGAGCGGGAGGCTGCCCGGAGAGGCCGCCACGTCGCCTGCGGCATAGACGCGCGGGTTGGTGACGCTCTGGAGGAACTCGTTCACCCGCACGCCCCCGTCCGGCGCGGTCGCGACCTCGGCCGCTCCGAGGTCGAGGTCCTCGGTGGCGGGCACGCGCCCGCCCCCGTGGACGACCAGGTCCGCCTCCACGGTGTCCGCCCGCCCAGCGCGGGCAACCCGCACGCGGTACGCTGCGCCCTGCGGCTCGATCGCGGTCACTTCCGTCTCGAGCTGCACGCCGATGCCGAGGCTCCGCGTGTGTTCTACGAGCCGGGCCACGAGGTCCGGCTCGAAGTGCCGGAGCGGCCGTCCTCGCCCGATGATCGTCGCTTCCGCGCCGGCGCGGCGGGCCACGTGGGCGAACTCGAACGAGATGTATCCGGCGCCCACGAACGCGATCCGCCGCGGCAGCCGGTCGAGCTCGAGGAAGCCGGTGCTCGTGAGGACGTGTTCCTCGCCCGGCACGCCGAGGCGCCGGGGTTTCGCTCCCGCGGCGATCACGAAGTGACGCGCCTCGAGGACCGCGCCGTCCACTGACAGCCGATCCGGGCCCAGGAACCGCGCCGGGCCGTGGTAGGTCGCGATTCCCGCTGCGGCGAACGCCTGTTCCCGGGCGGCGGGCACGGGATCGGTGAACGTCCGCTTGAACCGCATGAGGTCGGGCCAGGCGATGGCGGTGTCACCCGCGATGCCCCGGCCCTGCAGGCGCCGCTGCCAGTCCGCGACCTCCGCGGCGCCCACCAGCACCTTCTTCGGGTCGCAGCCCCGGAGAGCGCAGGTTCCGCCGTAGGGCAGCTCGTCCACGACCGCCACCCGCCACCCGGCGGCCCGACACCGGGAAGCCGGCGCCGAGCCGGCCGACCCGGTGCCGATCACGACGAGATCGAACGCATCCGCCATCGGTTTCCTCCCGGTTGGTGGGGCGCCGCGCATCCTTCATAACCGCTTGCCGGACAGCCGGCTAGATGCGGCGCTCGGGGGCCGGGAACTTGCCTGGGGCGCGCGCGGTTTCTGGTACGGATAGATACCCCACTGGGGTATCAGTCCTCGTCCACCTCAATTCGGAGGAAGCCATGACACGGTCTCCCAGTTCCCGGTTCGCTCTGTCGGCCCCCGCGGCCCCCGCGGCCCCCGCGGCCCTTGCGGTCCTCGCGGTCCTCGCGCCCGCGCGTCTCCCCGCCCAGGCGGGTTTTCGGCCCACCTATGATCGGGTGTCGGTGGGCGGCAAGTTCGGCGGCCTCTCGGGGGCCGCGAATTTGAACGATGCCGGCACCGCCGATTGGCGCCTCGGCTGGGCCGCTTCGGTGGACGGCACCGTGTGGCTGCATCGCTACGTCGGGGTCCGCGCGAGCGGCGCCTGGGGGCAGGACAGCATTCGCGGTGCCGCCCCGGGCGTCGTCGGCCGGCGCAAGTTCAACAAGTTCTTCTACGACGGCGACGTCGTGCTCCGCTATCCCGCGCGCGCCGGCTCGGCCGCGATCATCCCCTACGTGTTGGGCGGGGCGGGCGCGGTCAGCGTCCACCAGCTCGGCTCGGACAGCACCTGGACCAAGTTCGCGGGCAACTTCGGAGCCGGCGTCGAATACCGCTTCGGCCGCATCGGCGTGCGGGCGGAAGGCCGCGACTTCGTGTACACGTTCGACCGCTACGGCTTCGACAAGACCCAGCACGACATCGTCTGGGACGGCGGGGTCACGGTGTCGTTCTGACCATGAGCGCTCGGCATCGCACGACTCCCGCCGTCACCGTGAGCCTGCCCGACGAGCTGTATCTGCGGCGGCTCCGCGCCCTCGGGGCCTGGTGGTGTCTCGGCTCCAGCGCGCTCGACCCCTGGCTGCTCGCGCAGTACGTGCCGCTGCGGCTGTCCGCCTTGCGCGAGGCGGGTTTGTGACAGGCGGTGCCCGCGAGCGCGGCGGGACGACTCGGCGAGCGGAGCGATCCGGAGGCGCCAATGTGCGGGAAACCCCTCGCTATCGAATTCCTGTTCATCCCGGGGTGCTGTTGCGCCGGTCCGGCGCTGCGGCTGCTCCGCGGCGTGCTCGCGCGCGAACAGTGCGAGGTCCCGGTGACCGTGCGGGCGATCCTCGACGAGGAGCGCGCCGCCCGGTATCACTTTCACGGATCGCCGACGATCCTCGTTGACGGCGTGGACCTCGAGGGCCCGGAACTGGAGCGCGACGGCTATCACCTGCGCTGCCGGCTCTATGTGCCGCACGGCGAGTGCCCCGGCGTGCCGGCCGCGGAGCTCATTCGGGCGGCCCTGTACACCCATCCGGGCAAGCGACACGCGCTGCGAGGGGGCGCGTGACGGAGCTTCCCGGGCGAGTGCTCCGTCGGGGCTTGCCTTCCGCAGCTGCGGCCGCGAGGCTGAGAGAGGAGGCGCGAGGTGGCCCGTCGCAGATTCTCGATCGCCCGCCGCGGAGTCCGCACGGCGTGCATCTGGGCCGCCGCGGCGGTGCTGGCGGGAGGCGTCCTGTGGCTCGCCGTCGGGGGACCCGGTCGCGTGCCGGTCGCGCAGGGGGCGTCGCTGCCCCGGGCCCTGGTCCTCTCCGACCAGGCGCGCCGGGTGCTCGCCCTCCAGTATCGCCCGTCCTCGACCGAACTCATGGGCTGCATGATCGGCGAGGTTCGCGGCGACACGGTCCGGGTGGAACGCATCGCCCCGGCGGACGTCGCCCCCTCGCACTCCACGGCGACGCACGTCGTGCCCGAGCGCAGCTGCGAGCAGGCCGGATGGACGGGCACGGTCGGCACGATTCACACGCACCCCGCCGGCGAGCGGTGCTGGTACTTCTTCCCGGGGACGCGGGTCCCGAGTTCCGACGGGCAGTCGTTCCTGCGCAGCCGCTATCCGGTGGATGCCATCTTGTGCGGCGACCACGTGGTGTGGATCGGCCGCGGGATGATCCAAAAGCATCTTCGCGTGGGCGCCGGGCGGTAGGGGCTCCGGAGCTTCAGGCCGCCCGGAGTCGCGGCGAGGCGGCGAGTCCCGCTGCCGCGATCCCCGCGATCACGAAGAACCCGGCCGGGATGGTGGCGTGGGCGAACACCAGGCCGAGGGCCAGGGGGCCGAGGGTCATCCCCACCGCCTGGGCGGCGAGCAGCAGTCCGTAGGCGGTTCCGAGCAGCGCGCCCGGAACGACGGCCTGCGGGATCGCGAGCGTGGCCGGGAAGAACATCGCGCAGCCGATCCCCATCGCGCTGACAACGAGGAGCAGGGGGACCACGCCCGTTCGGGCGGCCGTCGGCACGAGGACGGCTCCGGCGCCGTACGCGAGAAAGCTCGCCACGATGAAGGGCTTGCGGCGGCCGACGCAATCGGAGACCCGGCCCCACAGCGGTGCGAACGGGATGTCGATCAGGAGCAGCAGCGACGCGAGCAGCGCGGCCGTCTTGGGTGCGAGCCCGCCGTACGCGACGAGGCGGGTCGGAGCCCAGGTCGTGAATGCGATGATCGCCGTATAGCCGAGAACCACGAGCAGCGTGAGCAGCGGCACTGCCGGGAGCGCGCGCAGGGCAGCGAGATCCGCACGCAGCGAACGGGGCGGGCGGGGCGGGCGGGCCTCTGATTCGGGCGACCCGAGCGCCGTGAAGGCGAGTCCGGCGGGGACGACGAGGGTCGCGGCGGCGGCGGCGCTCAGCCGCCAGGACGAGAGCCGGTTCAGCGCATCGAAGGCGATTCCGGTGCCGACCGGCAGTCCGGCGACGAAGATGCCGAACGCCCGGCCGAGGCGCGCGGCCGGCACTCGGATCGCCAGGAGCTTCAGCGTGGCGAGCAGCACCATGCCGCCGCCGAGCCCGGCGAGGGCGCGGCCGGCGAGCAGCACGCCCATCGAGCCCGCCAGGGCCGTGGCCATGCCTCCGGTGAGGAGCAGTGCGAACCCCGCCCTGCCGGCCCGCGCCGATCCGTGGCGGTCCACCGCCGCGCCCAAAAGCAGCGAGGTCAAGGCGACCGGCGCGAGGAAGGCCGTCATCGAGAGTCCTATCCGCGCGGGGCCCGCGCCGAGCTCGCGCGCGAGATCGTCGAAGAACGGGGGCAAGACTTGGAAGACGGTACCGAAGCTCGCGTACGCGAGCGCGGCCAGGAGCGCGAGCGCGGGCGTCGCGCCGCGCGCTCCACCGGCACCGTGCGCGGGCCGGGCGCCGCTCACCCGAGCCGCCCCGCGTCCCAGTCCGACGTCGCGAGCCGGCGCCTGGTCTCGTCGTACGCGGCGGCGATCAGGGCGTCGGTGGCCGAAAAGTCCAGGCTCGGCACGTGGACGTTCGCCTGCGGCGACCAGATGTAGGTCCGCACCTGGGGCGGCGCGGTTTCGCACAACGGGCGCGTGCGGTCCACCGCGATGCCGAACGTCTGGGCGATGACGGCCGTGAGGGAGTCGAACCGGTAATTCGGGCTGGCGCAGCAGGCGCACCGCATCGCCCACACTTCGGTGGCGCCGCGCCGCACCGCCTCGGCGACCGGCAGATCGGCCGAGAGGCTGCCGTCCACCAGGCAGCGCCCGTCGAGGAGCACCGGCGGAAGCAGGCCCGGCAGCGCGATGCTCGCCGTGAGGGCGGGCTCGAGCGGCCCCTGGTCGAGCGTCACGGCGTCGCCCGTGGCGAGATCGGTGGCGACCACCGCGAAGGGGACGGCGAGGTCCTCGAACCGCCGGGCGCCGAGCTCCTGGAGCAGGCGGCGCAGCCGGCGGCCGAGGCGGAACACCGCGAGTTCCCGCGCCCCGCGCAGCAGGATCCGCCAGTTGAACCGGAAGACGTCGCGGAACCGCAAGCTGCGCCAGATCGCGGCGAGCGCGTCGGGCCGGCCGCCCGCCGCGAGGAAGGCGCCGTTCAGAGCGCCGACCGAGCTGCCCACGATCCCGTCGAACCGGACCCCCGCCTCCCAGAGCGCCCGGGCGAAGCCCACTTCGATGGCCCCCCGGCTGCCGCCGCCGCACAGCACGAGGTAGCGCACGGCGGGCTACGCGGCGCAGCAGGACAGCTTCGCCACGTCCTTCGTGAACGTCTGGGCCGCGAGCTTGATCCCCTCCGACAGCGTGAGATACGGGTGGAACGCCGCGGTCAGATCCTCGATCGTCAGGCCGAGCTTCACGGCGAGCGCCGGCTCGGTGATCATCTCGCCCGCTTCGGCCGCCAGGATGTGGGCCCCGATGATCTTCCGCGTCGCGGCGTCGGCCACGAGCTTCACGAAGCCGCGCGTGTCGTGCGCGGCGAGCGCGCGCGGGACGTGCTCGAGGGGGAGCTTCGAGACGAGGGGCGCGAGGCCGGCCGCCCGCGCCTGGTCCTCGGTGAGCCCCACGGAGGCGACCGCCGGATCGGTGAAGGTGACCTTGGGCAGGGCCGAGAGGTCGTAGCGCCGCGCGGTCCCGGCGAGCGCGTTCTCGGCGGCGAGCGCTCCCGCGTACGCGGCCACGTACACGAACATCGGGTCGCCGATCACGTCGCCCGCGGCGTAGATGTCGGGGTTCGCCGTCTGGAGGTATTCGTTGACCGCGATCTCGCCCTTGTCGCCGAGCGTCACCCCGACGGTCTCGAGCCCAAATCCCCGCGTGTTCGCCCGGCGCCCGGTGGCGACGAGCAGCTGCTCGGCGCGCACCGCGCGGGTCTCGCCGCCGGCCCGGAACGACACCGTATAGCGGCCGCCGGCGCGCCCCACCTGCTCGACGCGCACGCCCGCGTGCACGTCGAGCCCCTCCGCCCGCAGCTCGTCGCCGAGCGCGGTGCCGATGTCGGCGTCCTCGGCGGGCACCACGCGGGGCAGGGCTTCGAGGACCGTCACCCGGACACCGAGCCGCGCGAACATCTGCGCCAGCTCGAGCCCCACGGCGCTCCCGCCGATCACGACCAGCGACTCGGGGAGGCGCTCGAGCGCCATCGCGCTGGCGTTGTCGAGGTAGCCCGCCTCGGCGAGCCCCGGGATCGGCGGCGCCCAGGGCGACGCGCCCGTGGCGACGAGGATCTTGCCGGCCGTAATCGTCCGGCCGTCGGCGAGCCGGACGCTGTGACCGGAGGCGATCGCGGCGCGCTGCTCGAACAGCGTCACCGTCTCGTAGGCGCGCAGCACGTTCCAGTACTTCGCCTGCCGGAGCTCGGCGACCAGCCGGTCCTTCTGGCTGCGCACGGCGCTCCAGTCGGCGCGGCCGTCGGTGGCCGGGATGCCCTGGAAGCCGTGGTGCGTCCGCCGGTGGAGCGCTTCGGCGGCCCGAATGAGCGTCTTGGACGGGACGCAGCCGACGTTCACGCAGGTGCCACCTAGGGTCCCGCCCTCGGCCATCGCGACCCGGGCGCCGAGCTCCGCGGCTTTGATCGCCGCGGCGAAGCCCGCCGAGCCGCCGCCGACGATGGCGAGGTCGAACGCGCCGCCGCCCCGCGAGACGATCGCGGGGCCGCCGGGCGGCTGCTGCTGCCCGCGGACCCGGGCGCGGTATCCCGCCTTGGCGACGGCGCTCTCGATCCGGGCCGGGGTCGCCTCCGGGGTGGCCATGACGCGCGCGACGGCGCCCGCGTGGCTGACTTCGAGCACTTGTTGCACTCCCGGGACGGACGTCAAGGCCTTGGCGACCGTGCGCTCGCAGTGGTCGCAGGTCATGCCGCGGACGTCGATCGTGATTTCCCGTGTCTCTTGCATCGCTGTTTCCCTCTCCATGTGAACGACGCCCCGACGGCTCACGCCGGGTCCGGCGGCCGCGCGGCGCACGCCCGTACGGCCGCGACATTCCAGATGCCCGCCCCGAGCACGCCGAGAAACCCTGCGAACGCGAGCGGCACCCACGCAAATACCCCGGCGGCCGTGACCAGACTCGCGGCGAGTCCCATGACCAGCGGCCCGCGCCGGCCGTGACAGCGGCGGCCCTGCCACAGGCCCCAGCCGGTCACGCCGAGGCCGAGGACGAGCAGGGGTACGAGGACGGCGTCCCGCAGCAGCAATCCCAACCCGAGCGCCGTGACGAGCCCGAGGACGGGGGCGACGCCCGCGCAGCACAGCAGTGCCACGGCGGAGCCGACGAGACCGGCGCCGGTCGCCCGCCGGGACGCCCGCGATCGCCGCAGAATATCGTCAGCGTGCGGCATAGCGGCCTCCCGGCGTGATGGTTGGGGCAGGATGGCGCCACGCCGCGCGCAGCAACGCGACCAGCGTGCCCCGGTGCGCAACGTACCGTTCGAGCAGCAGGCCGAGCACGATGCCGTACGAGATGTGGGGGAAGAGGCTCCCCAGGAACACGCCGTTGAGGATTCCCTGACCGAGGTTGAGGCCGAAGTAGCCCGACCCCATGGCCACGACCATCGGCGGGGTCGTCATCATTCCGACCTCGATGATCAGTCCCCAGATCAGGCCGCCCCACCACCGGGTGCGCCCCATGAGCAGGGCGTACGCCAGCCCGAAGCACGCGCTGACCCAGTAGTGGTATAGGGAGCCGACGATGTCGGAGAGCGTACTCGGGCCCACCGCCATCCGATCGAGGATCAGCACGCCGAACATCCGCGGCAGGTTACCGGGCAAGAGCCCGAGCGAGAAGCTGGTGAGCCGGAGCACGTCGAGCGCCGCCGTGGCGACGAAGCCCACCCAGACGCCCGTCTCGATCCGGTTGACGAGCCGCACATACCCCGCCCGGCGCGCCGCGAGCCACGCCAGGACGAGCAATGCGATGGATGGCAGGAGGGCGAGCCGGACGAGCGCGGGCATGCCCGGCATACCCGGGGTGAGTGCGACGACGAGGACGTTGGGGCCGACGGCGGCCGGCGCTGCCGCGAGCAGGGTGAGCAGCAGCTCGCCGAGGGTCGGCGGCGGGGCGGGCGCGGGGTCGGGCGGCCGCGGCCGCCGCCGCAAGCCGTACACAATGCCGGCCGCGCCGAGCAGCACGAAGGCGACGTCAATCCAGGTCAGCAGCATGCGTCGGGCGCCTACTTGGTCGCGTCGGCCGCGATCTCGTCGAACATCCTGTCCATCATGTCACCCATCGTCTTCAGATCGGGCCCGTAGGCAGCGAACCCCGCCGACGGCCGGCGGTAGCTCACGATGGTCCTCCCATCTGCCCGCTCCCACACATACATCCGCATCGGCATCTCGAGGCCGATCTCGGGGTGCGCGGGCAGATGCATTTTCATCATGTCAGGTTTGCCGAACTCGATCGTGAGCGCGCCCTTGGTGTTGGCGCCCACCATCCGCAGCATGTTCTGGTGGTCGGCGCGGGCCACGATCATGAAGCCGCGGCTCTGGAGCGCGGTCTCGAGTTGTTTGACGGTCGTCTGAAAGTTCCGGGCCGAGGCGCGATCCACGCGCTCCGGCGATTGGGCGGTGACGGAGGCGACGGCGGCGACGAGGCCGGCGGCGGTCAAGAGCATGTCACGCATGGGCGACTCCAGCGCGAAGGTCTACTGCGATACCCACCTGGGTATCAGATCGTCGACAAAAAAATCCGGCTAAGCGGCCCCGGTGCGCCGTAGCCGGACGGCCAGCACGAAGGCGGCGAGCCCCAACCCTGCCACAACCCATCCCCAGTGCTGCCGCACGACCCCGAAGGCGGCCGCCGCCACGCCGGAGCCGATAAGCACGGGCGCAGCGCAGCATAGCAGCGCGGCCGCGAGGAGCCCGAGGCTCCACCGGTCGGGGCTCCTCACCCGTTGCTCCGTCCCGGCGATGCGCTGCGATCGGGGATCACCCGCGCGCCGTAGCCGGTGAGGCGCGTGAGGTGGGCCGCGATCTGGGCGGGCGTGAGCTGACGCGGGTCGTAGCGCACGACGCCGAGGCTGTCGTCCAGGGTGACGCGGGCGCTGAAGACGCCCGGGAGCTTCTTGAGCGCGGTGCGCGCCGTCACGGGGCAGCTGCCGCACGTCATGCCCGAGATGTGGAGCCTGACGGTCGCCGTGTCCGGCGCCTGCGCGACGCGAGCGACAAGCTGTTGGGCGCTCGCCGCGCGGGGGCCCGGCGCGCACACAGGGCACAGCACCCCCGCACCCGCGAGCGCGGCGACCGCCACAACCGCCAACTTCGTCGGCGAGATCATCGATCGGCCTCCTACGAGAGCAGGATCCTGGACCACCACGGGAACGTGACGGCCGGGATGGCGACGGCGGTGGCGATCCACAGCCAGCGCTTCATGCGCCGCCGCGCCGCGGGCGAGGCGCACGCCGTTCCGGGTTCGCACGCTTTGGCCTCCTCGCGGCGCAGCATCACGAACCCGAGGCCGAGGAACACCGCCGTGCCCGCCACGAAGTAAGGCCGGAGCGGCTCGAAGGTGGCGGCGAGTCCGGCTCCGCTCACCCCCAGCGCCACCGCGACGAGGGGGCCGGCGCAACATAGCGCCGAGCCGATGGCCGCTCCCACCGCGCCGAGGGCGGCGAGCACCGTCTTGCCCACGGTCACGCCCCCTGCCGGAGCACGTGGGCGAGCGCGCCCTTGAGGCTGGCGAGCGCCCGCGTGCCCTGGCCCTTGGCCACGCTCTCGGCGACACAGGTGTCCATGTGCCCTTCGAGCAGCTCGACCGCCACGCCGTTGATCGCCTGCTTCACCGCGCCCACCTGAATCAAGATGTCGTCGCAGGAATGATGCTCCGCGATCAGGCGCTGGATGCCGCGGATCTGGCCTTCGATCCGCTTCAGGCGATTCTGGATGCGGCGTTCCACCGACGGTTTCAAATAGACGTTCGGCAGGCAGATCGGCGCCATCGTCGCTCCCGTGCTGGATACCTGACCGGGGTATCATACCCACGGGGCACAACGTTCGCAAGGCCGGCACGGTTCCCGGCCTCCGAGCCGGGGCCTTGACCTTGGAGCTGACTCCAAGGTTTACCTTGGGGCATGCCTCGGGACCATTTCACCATCGGGGAACTGGCCGGGCGGGCGGGCGTCACGCCGGACACGTTGCGCTACTACGAACGCCTCGGCCTCCTCCCGGCCCCGGCCCGCAGCAACGGCGGATATCGCCTCTACGACGCCAGTGCCGAGGACCGGGTGGCGTTCATTCGCAAGGCGCAGGCGCTGGGCCTCTCGCTCGCGGAGGTGCGCGAGGTGTTGCGCATCGCCGCCGCCGGCACGCCGCCGTGCGCGCACGTGCGGGCGGCGCTCGGGCGGCGGTTGCGCGACGTCGAGCGGCGCATCGCCGAGCTCGAGTCGCTCCGGCGCACGTTGGCCCGGGCGCTGCGCCAGAGCCGGGCGCGGCCGCTCGCGCGCTCGTGCGTGTGCGAGATCATCGCGTCCCAGGAGCTGTCCCGGCCGGAGGCGGAGCGCGCCCGGGCGCCACGCCGCGTCCGGCCCCATGCCGTGCCAACTCACCAGGAGGAATCATGAAGCCGACACCAACACGCGTGTACTCGCTGTGCCCGAGCTGCTCGGCCTGTCCGACCGTCGAGGTGTACGACGACGGCACGGTGACGATCGGGGAGGCGCCGAACCTCGTGACGCTGCAACGCCACGAATGGAACGAGCTCGTGCGCGCGATCGAGCGCGGCGCGCTCGGCGCGCTCCCGTGAGCCGGCGCCGCGTGGGACGGAGCGCTGTCGTCCTGCTCGCGGGTCTCGCCGTCGCCCCGGCACCCGTCCGGGCGCCCGACGGCGGCCCGCGACTCGCGGCAGCGCCGGCCGGGGGCGGCCCGCAGCGGGTCACCGTCACGGTCACCGGCCTCTCCTGCCCGTTCTGCGCCTACGGCCTGGAGAAGCGGCTGCGGCGGCTCGAGGGGTTGGACAGCCTGCACATCGAGTTCCAGAGCGGACAGGTCGTCCTGTATCTCCGCGACGGGTCCAAGGTCGGCGATCAGGAGCTGAGGCGGGTCGTCCAAGACGCCGGCTTCGAGGCGCGGAAGATCGAGCGCGCACCGCTACCGCCCGCCTCGTGACGCCGAGCCGGGATTTCCCGTAAGGCCCGTGCTCCGAAGCATCTTGGGCGCGTCACTCCTCATGGCGCCGGCGGCTGCGACGGTTTGGGGCCAGGGGATGCCTTTCCACACGCCGACGGCCCTCCCGCTGCCGCTCGCGGAAAGCAGCATCCGGAGCTTCTACGAGCACCGTGCGATGCACACCCTGCTCGATAACGGCCGCGCGGTGGCCAACCCCCAGGGCCTACGAGTGGACGTGGACGCCGTGCCGCTCATGGTTCCCCATGGTGTGACGCGCAGCACGATCCTGATCGCCGGCATCCCGTATCTGCACAAGACGTTCCGGCAGTCGGGCACCGTGCGCACGAACAGCGGGTTCGGCGATGCGGTGCTGATGGTGAGACAGACCGTGCTGGCCGCCGACTTCATCAAGGGCAATCGCCGCATGGTGCTCTTCGCCGGGGCGACCTTGCCGACCGGGGAGACCGAGTCCGACAGCGGCCCCCTCCCGGCCCCCCTGCGCCTCGGCCTTGGCACGGTGAACGTCCTGGGGCAAGCGGCCTACAGCTACGTGAACGACCGCCTCGGCCTTCACGGCGCGCTCGGCTACACCGCCGCCACGGCCGCCAAATTCGGCGTGCGGATCGGCGATCGCTTGGGCTACGATCTCGCCTTCGGGTACCGGCTGTTGCCCGTCACGTACCGCACGCTCCACGACGTCACCGTTGCCGGGTACCTCGAGTTCGACGGCACCGTGGAGCAGCCCGCCACCCGCAGCGGTAATCCGCTCGCGAACAGCGGCGGACACACGCTGTCTCTCTCGCCCGGTCTTCAGGTGATCCCGGTGCCGAATTGGGCGCTCGAAGGCTCGGTCCAGGTGCCGATCGTGCGCCAGCTCCGCGGCACACAGTTGGCGCCGACCTGGTCGCTGTCGCTGGGCGTCCGCACCGTGCTGTACCTCTTCGGCAGATGACGATCCCGGCCCTGCTGAAGCGTATCGGCGTGTTCGTCGCCGGACTGCTCCTCGTTTTGGGTGCAGTGGCGTTCGGGCCTCCGCTGTTTCGCCGGGACCGCGTGCGGTTCCGCTGGGCGGGTGGGATGGGGCGAGGGGTGCTCGGGGCCCCGCTCGGGGTGGCCTATGGGAACGGCCGTCTGTACGTCACGGATGCCGGGGCCGACCGGATCGTGGTGTTCGACACGAGCGGGGCGGTGCTGGAGAGCTGGGACGGCGCGTCGCTCGGCCTCGGCAGGCCGATGCATGTCACGCGGGGGGCCGACGGGCTCCTGTACGTCGCCGAGTACGCGAGGGATCGCATCTCGGTGCTCGACTCCGGTGGCCGGCTCGTCCGTCGGGTGGGTGGGACGCCGGGGAAAGGGCCGGACGCCCTCGACGCGCCGGGCGGCGTCACCGCGCGCGGCGACACCGTGTACGTGGCCGACTTCTACAACCACCGCGTCCAGGCGTTCTCACCCTCCGGCGCGACCCGGATCGGTCGGCCAGGTCGGCTGTGGGCGGGGCGACTGCACTATCCGACCGATGTGGCGACGGACGACTCGCTCCTCTACGTGGCCGATGCGTACAACAGCCGCATCCAGGTGTTCCGGCCGCACGGCGAGTACGTCCGGCGCTGGGGCGGTCCGTTCGGACTCGGGGTCTGGGGTCCGCTCAGGGGGTGGTTCCGGGTGGCGAGCGGCCTGGCAGTGGCTGGGGGCCGGGTGTACGTGGCCGATTTCTACAACAATCGGATTCAGGTCTTCACAGACCGGGGCCGCTACCTTGGCGAGGCGAGCGACTCCCTCAGCCTGCCGACCGCCGTGGCGATCGGTTCCCGGGGCGAGCTCTTTGTGGCGGATTTCGGGCACCGGCGCATCGTGCGGCTGGTGCCGACGCGGTGAAGCCGCCGCTCGCCGCACGGACTCGCGGCGCGGTGTCACCCGGTGTATCATTGGCACTGGCCGTGAACATGACGTCCCTGAGGCTTATCGCGACGTTTGCGCTCGGCGCCCAGCTGTTGCCGCTCGGCGTCCCGCTCGTGTGCGGGAGGGCCCCGCTGTGTCGCGCGACCGCGGCGCACCACGCCATGCCGCCCGGCGGGCCCGCGATGCGCGCGCCCGCCGAGCGGGCCTCGTGCGTTGACCCGCTCTGCGCAGTCGTGACGCCGACCGCGGTCGCCGCCGAGCCGCGCGTCGCGCTGGCACCGAGTCCGGTGACGACTGCGGTGCCGCTGCCGCCGCCTGTCGTCCGGCTCGGCGAGTCACCCGCGCCGCTCTCTCCGCCGCCCCAAGCCTAACCTCTCCCAGGCGTAGTGTGCCCCGAGGCGCCGTGCAGCGCGCGCGGGGCGCGTTTCCGGCCGCCGATCGGCCGGGCAACCGTTTGTCTCAGGGGAGAGGCATGCGACTCCAACGACTCGTGGCAGGCGTGTCGGCGCTCGCCGCCGGGGTGACGCTGGCGGCGTGCCAGCGACAGCGCTCCGGCGAGGGCACGATGGCGGCGGTGAACAACATGCCGGGGATGTCGGGGATGCCCGGGATGGCCGCGCCGGGTGCCGATTCGGGGGGCGTGCCGGTGGACCGCACGGACGCCGCCCGGCTCGGGGTCACGTTCGCCCGCGCGGCGGTGCGGCCGGTGCGCGCGGGCGTGCGCGCGGTCGGGATTCTGAACTATGCGGAGCCTCGGCGCGTCTACGTCAGCGTGCGGGTCTCCGGCTGGGTCGAGAAGCTCTATGCGGACTATGTGGGCAAGCCGGTGGCCGCCGGCGAGCCGCTGCTCGCGCTCTATGCCCCGGAGCTCGTGAGCGCGCAGGAGGAGTACCTCCTGGCGCGGCGGCTCCAGGACGACACGCTCGCCGCGAGCGCCCGGCGCCGGCTCGTGCTGTGGGACATCCCGGCCGACCAGATTGACAGCCTCGAGGCCCGGGGCACCGTCGAGCGGACGCTGCTTTTGCGCGCGCCGCGGAGCGGCCAGATCGTGGAGAAGGACGTCATCGAGGGGCAAGCGGTGCAGGCCGGCATGAACCTGTTCCAGATCGCCGATCCCAGCGTGCTCTGGGTGGACCTGGCGATCTTCGAACAGGACGCGGCCGCGGTGCGCGTGGGGACGCCCGCGGCTCTCAGGGTGGACGCGGTGCCCGGCCGGACCTTCCGCGGGCGCGTGAGCTTCATTTACCCGGAGCTCGACCCGAAGACCCGCACCCTCACCGCGCGTGTCGAGGTCGAGAATCCGCGGCTCGAGCTCCGCCCGGGGATGTACGCCGCGGCCGAGCTCGTGGCCGCCGGGGCGCGGGCCGTCACCGTGCCGCTCGAAGCCGTCCTCCCGACCGGCACGCGCGACCTGGTGTTCGTGAACCGCGGCGACGGCCGCTTCGTGCCGCGCGAGGTGACGGTCGGGCGCCGGACCGATTCGTTGGTGGAGATCGTGGCGGGCTTGCGGCCGGGGGACGAAGTGGTGGCCTCCGCCACCTTCCTGCTCGACTCGGAGTCGAACCTCGCGGCGGCGATTCAAGGGATCATGCTCCAGATGGGCATGGGCCTGAACATGGGCGGGATGCAGATGCCGATGAAGGAAGGAGCGCGCCGGCCATGATCGAGAACGTCATCGCCTGGTCCATCCGCCGGCGCGAGCTCGTGGCGCTGGGCGCGATCTTCGTCGTGATCGCGGGCGCCCTGCTGCTGCGCACGATGCCCGTGGACGCGATCCCGGACCTCTCGGATACTCAGGTGATCGTCTACACCGACTACCCGGGCCAAGCGCCGCAGGTGGTCGAGGATCAAGTCACGTACCCCCTGGTCACGACGTTCCTATCCGTCCCGCGCGTGAAGGTCGTGCGCGGGCAATCGATGTTCAGCTCGTCCTTCGTGTACGTGATCTTCCAGGACGGCACGGACCTCTACTGGGCCCGCTCGCGGGTGCTCGAGTACCTCAACGCGATCCAGAGCAAACTCCCCGCGGGCGCCAAGACCCGGCTCGGGCCGGACGCCACGGGCGTCGGCTGGGTGTTCCAGTACGCGGTGCAGGGGCCGTATCCGCCGGACCGGCTGCGCTCGATTCAAGACTTCCAGATCCGCTACGCGCTCCAGTCGGTGCCCGGCGTCGCCGAGGTCGCGAGCCTCGGCGGGTTCGTGAAGCAGTATCAGGTCTTGCTCGACCCCGCGAAACTCCTCGCGTACGGCGTGACCGCGCCGCAGGTGATCAACGCGGTGCGTGGGGCCAATCAGGACGTGGGCGCGCGCACGGTCGAAGTCGCAGGGTCGGACTACGCGATCCGCGGCCTCGGCTACTACCGCGGCGTCGGCGACATCGCGGCGGTGGCCGTGGGCGTCGGGCGGGACGGCACTCCGGTCCGCGTCGGCGATGTCGCGGACGTGACGATCGGCCCCGACCTCCGGCTGGGCATCGCCGAGCTGGACGGCCGCGGGGAGGCCGTGGGCGGCGTGGTCGTGATGCGCTATGGCGAGAACGCGCTCCGCGTGATCAACGCCGTGAAGCAGCGCATCGCCGAGATCACCCCGTCGCTGCCGCCCGGTGTGCGAATCGTCCCCACGTACGATCGCTCCGACCTCATCCGTCGGTCCATCACGACGCTGTGGCGCACGCTGCTCGAGGAGTCGGGCATCGTGGCGCTCGTGTGCGCGATGTTTCTGCTGCATGCGCGCAGCGCGCTCGTCGCCATCGCGACGCTGCCGCCGGGCATCCTGGTCGCGCTCGCCGCGACCCGCTGGCTCGGCATCAACGCGAACATCATGAGCCTCGGCGGACTCGCGATCGCGATCGGCGCCATGATTGACGCGGCGATCGTGATGATCGAGAACCTCCACAAGCATATCGAGCACGACCCGGACCGGCCGCAGTGGGAGCGGGTGTTCGACGCCGCGCGCGAGGTGGGGCCCGCGCTGTTCATGTCGCTGCTCATCATCACGCTGTCCTTCCTGCCGGTGTTCACGTTGGAAGACCAGGAGGGCCGCCTGTTCCGGCCGCTCGCGCTCACGAAGACCTTCGCCATGGCGGCTGCGGCCCTGCTGTCGGTGACGCTCGTGCCCGTGCTCATGGGATGGTTCGTGAAGGGAACGATCCGCACGGAGGCGGCCAACCCTCTCAACCGCTGGGCGATCGGGCTCTACCGCCCGGTGCTCCGGTGGGCGCTGCGCGCCCGCGGGCTGGTGCTCGGCGGCGCAGCGGCGGTCCTCGCGCTGACCGTCGTCCCGCTCACGCGGCTCGGCAGCGAGTTCATGCCGCCGTTGAACGAAGGCTCGCTGATGTACATGCCCAACACGCTCCCCAGCGTGTCGCTCACGACCCAGCGCCGGCTGCTGCAAGTCGAGGACTCGATCCTCATGACGTTCCCGGAGGTCGAGTCGGTGTGGGGCAAAGCGGGCCGCGCCAACACCGCCACCGACTGGGCGCCGCTCTCGATGGTCGAGACCGTGGTGAACTTGCGGCCGGAGTCCCGGTGGCGGCCGGGGATGACGCAGGAGCGGCTCATCGCCGAGATGGATCAGAAGCTCCGCCTGTTGGGCACGGTGAACACCTGGACCATGCCGATCAAGAACCGCACGGACATGCTGTCGACCGGGGTGCGCACCACCCTGGCCGTCAAGATCTTCGGGCCGGACCTCCAGACCATCCAGCGGATCGGGCAGGACATCGAGCGGGTGCTCGCCCCGCTGCGCGGCACGGCGGCGATCTTCGCCGAGCGGTCGTTCGGCGGCCGCTATCTGGACATCCGGCCGGACGCCGCCGCCCTCGCCCGCTATGGGCTCACTACCGGGGACGCCCAGGAGGTGATCCGCCTCGCGCTCGGCGGCGAGGAGGTCACGACGACCGTGGAGGGCCGGGAGCGCTACCCCGTCCAGGTGCGCTACGCCCGGGACTTTCGCGATGACCCCCGGACGATCGGGTGGCTGCTGGTCGGCGGCGGCGACGGCCCGCAGGTGCCGCTCGGCCAGGTCGCCGACATTCGCTTTCGCCCCGGGCCGCCCATGATCCGGAGCGAGGGCGGCTACCTCTACGACCAGGTCTCGATCGACGTGCGCGGCCGCGACGTGGGGAGCTACGTGCGCGAGGCCCGGACGCTGGTCGAGCGGGAGGTCAAAGTGCCGGCCGGCTACTGGCTGCGCTGGAGCGGACAGTACGAGGCGATGCAGCGGGTCAAGGCGCGGCTCCAGGTGGTGGTCCCCCTTACGCTCGGCATCATCGCGCTCCTCTTGTACCTCACCTTCGGGACGGCCGCGGAGACGGCGATCGTGATGCTGTCGCTGCCGTTCGCGCTGATCGGCGGCGTGTGGATCATGTGGCTGCTCGGCTACAACCTCTCGGTGGCCGTGGCGGTGGGGTTCATCGCGCTGGCCGGTGTGGCGGCCGAGACGGGCGTGGTCATGCTGATCTACCTGGACCAGGCGTGGCGGGACGCGACGCGGGGCGGCAAGCGGCCCACTCGCGCGGCGCTCGTGGCCGCGATCGAGCACGGGGCCGTGAACCGGGTGCGGCCGAAGCTCATGACGGTGCTCGCGATCATGCTCGGGCTCGTGCCCGCGCTGTGGAGCCACGGGACCGGGGCAAGCGTGATGAAGCGGATCGCGGCCCCGATGGTGGGGGGAATGGTCACGTCCGCCGTGCTGACGCTGGTCGTGATTCCGGTGCTGTACTACCTGTGGCGCCGCCGGGGGCTCGACGGCCCGGATGCGGCGTGACCGCCGCCGTCCCCCGCCGCGGCCGGGCCGCTCTCGAGGGCGACTCCGAGCCCCTCGGCGAGGCGATTTACGAAGTTGTAGTACGCCGCGACGGCGGCGGCATCGTGGATCCCGCGGTCCGAGAGGCCGGCCGCACGCAGGGGCGCGAGGTCTGCTGCCGTCACGCGCGCGGGCGCGCGCGTGAGCTTCAACGCGTACGTCACCAGGGCGCGGGTCCGGCCGGGGAGGGGGGCGTCGTCCGGCGAGGCCGCCAGGCCGTCCACCAGCGCGGCATCTTTCGTGAGCCGACGGAGCGCCGCTCCGTGATGGTGCATTCAGTACCGGCACCCGTTGGCGGTCGAGACGGCAAGGGCGATCGCTTCCCGCTCGGCGCGCGTCAGTTCCGAGCGCGCGAACATGAGCTCACGGTAGAGCTCGAGGTGCGCCACCATGACCTCCGGGTGCACGCTGTGCACCCGGTAGATGTTGGCGACCGCGCCGCGGGCGGCGCGCACCGCCCTGTAGGCCTCGCGCAGCGCGCCGGCGGCCGCGTCTTCGGGAATCGTCGTGATCCAGCTCATCGGCTGCTCGCCCGTGGCGCTCTCGGACACCCTCAAGCTACGCGGGCTCGAGCGGATCCCGGTAGCGGCTCCGCTTCCAGCGGTAGGGCAGGTCCAGGATCGCCCCCGGCGCCTGGACCTGGGCGAACGCCCGGAGCGCGTCCAGGAGCACGGCACGCTGTTGCACGCTCGCGCCCGGCTCGCCGAAGATCTGGCCGAGCCGGAACGGGACGAACACGTTGCGCGGTGCCGGCGTCCGCTCCGAGGCCGCCCGGACGACCGACAGGGCGACCGTGGGAATGCCCGCCCGCTCGATCTCCCGCGCGATCAGTCCCACGGACCGATGGCAGGTCGTTCACCCCGGGGCGGCGAGCACGTAGTCCACGCCGTCCTCGACGAACAGGCGCGCCACGGCTGGCGCGGTGTCGCTCACGAGCCGCCGCTCTTCGGCGCCGAGGATGTGCCCCATCGTTCCGATGTGGCGGGGCGCGACGCGGCCGACCAGCCCCGCCCGCGCCAGCTCGTGCAGGCGCTCGAGCGGGAACACGCAGTTTACGTCGCGGTCCGCGGCCCGATGGTCGTAGTAGTCGTGGGTGATCGTGAGATCGCCGGGAGCGGCGTCGCCCGGGATCACCCGGAAGCTCGCGTCGCCCTCGGGATTGGTCATGTCGAACGGGCGATCGCGCTTGAGATGCACCCCCGCGCTCGTGACCAGCGCGACGCTCGCCCCGGCGAGCGGCACGCGCGCCGGCGCCCAGGGGATCGCGCCGCGCTCGGCGCGCCAGCGGCGGGCGGCGAGGGTGGACAGTAGGGGAAGACGCCCGTACAACCGCGCCAGCCACTCGGCCATGCTCATCGTCGGCAAATCCGGATCGCTCGGGATCGGTTCCCCGAGCCCCCGGGAACCCTACGCGGTCGGCGCCGGTTCAGCCAGGGCGAAAGGAGGGAGCACCCATGGCCAAGATGACCGTCGTGCTGCTCGCCGATGCCGAGACTCCGGAGGCGATGGGGCGAGCGGCCAATGCGTTCGAGCTGGTGAAGGAAGCCAAGCAGGAGAAGAACGACGTCGAGCTGATCCTCGACGGCGCCGCGACCCGGTGGGCGCGCGAGCTCGCCAAGCCGGACCACAAGATGCGTGGCTTGTTCGATGCCGTGCGCGACAAGGTCGCCGGGGTGTGCGAGTTCTGCGCGGGCGCCTACGGCGTCGAGGAGGCGGTGCGCGCCGCCGGACTGCCGCTCATCGGAGAGTTCGACGGGCACCCGAGCCTGGCCAAACGCATCGCCCAGGGCCGCCAGGTCGTGACCTTCTAGGCGCCCTCGGTCCCGGCGGGGCGCGCGCGCCCCGCCGGGCGTCGGGCGGGCGTCAGGACTTCCGCTCGATGGACGCGATCTGGATCGCGTTCGCCCCGCCGGCCGGGAACACCGTGCCGCTCACCGTGACCTGCTGCTCCGCGAACTCCTTGAGCCGCTCGTTCTGCCCCTCGCCGGGCATCGCGGTGGACGTCGGAATGTAGAGCTTGCCGTCGCTGGAGAGGATGGCGAGCGGGATCCCCTTGTCGGCACAGATCTGCGCGCACTGCCGGTGGCTATCGCCGCTCAACCCCTGCCCGAACTTGCACGACACGTCCACCACCGTCCCGGTGATAGTCCGCTGAGTGCCCTTGGGGTGGTGCATGGGCATGCCCTGCGCGCGGGCGCCGGCGGCGCCCGCCAGGCTGAGCCCGCCGGCGATGGCGGTGACGAAAACGATACGGCTGAACATACGACCCTCCTTGTGGTGGTTTCCTCGTGGCGACCGGTTCGGCTGGCGGCAAATCCCGAGCGCCTGCGATTGGTTCCCGACCGGCCGCCGGCGCCGGGGAACTCGACGCCGGCGATCCCGATTGTCTTACTGGCATCTTCGGGAGGTGCGGGATGGCCGAGCGGGATCCTGGGGTCGCCGAACGGTGGGCGTTGGCGCTTCTGCGCGTGTCGCTCGGCGCTTTTCTGCTGCTCTGGGGGCTCGAGAAATTCGCCGCCCCCGAGGTGACGGTGCGGATCTGGGACAAGTTTTACGGGGTGGGGCTCGGGCGCGGACTGGTGCCGCTCGTGGGGGCGCTGGAAACCGCGCTCGCCCTCGCCATCGTGGTCGGCCTGTGGCGGCGCCTGAGCTACGGGTTGGGGTTCGTGGTGCACGCCGTCTCGGTGCTGTCGAGCTGGCGGCAGCTCGTTGGTCCTTGGGGCCTCCGCTCCGGCGGGGCGCCGAATCACCTCTTCTTGGCCGGGGTCCCGGTGCTCGCGGGTTTCGCCGCGCTCTATCTCTTGCGCGCGCGGGACCGCTGGACGCTGGACGCGTGGCGGGCGCGCCGGAGCACGCCATGAGGCGCGAGGACTGCCCGCACGTGGGGAGCGTGACGCACCCGCCGCCGCGAGGGGACCGGTGCGAGACCTGCGGCGCCTCGGGATCGCTGCGCGTGTGCGCGACCTGCGGCTACGTCGGCTGCTGCGAATCACAGGGCGCGCACGACACGCAACATTGGCGCGAGACCGGACATCCCGTCATCCGGTCGCTGCCGCTCACGGAGCGCTCGTTCACGTGGTGCTACGCCTGCAACGACTACCTGTTCTGAGCAAGCGGCAGGGTCTGGCCGCAGCGGGGCTGGCGTTCCTCCTGCCCGCCGTTCACCCCGTGCTGCGGCCCCTGGTGGGAGTCCCCTCCCATTTGCTGTGGTTTGCGCACGGGCTCCCGGTGGCGGTGGCCACGTATCTGTTCGGCGTTCGGGGCGCGGTGGGCGCGATGCTGCTGAGCATCGGCGCCGTGTCGGCGGGCGAGCGCCTGTTCGGGGCGGGGTACGGCCGCGGCTCCGATGACGCCACCATCCTCGCGCTTTCGGCGGCGGTGGCCTTCACCGACACCCTGGTCGCGGCGTTCGCGCTGGCGGTGCGCCGGGAGCAAGCACAGCGTCGGTCGCTCGAAGCCCAGTTCCTCCAGGCGCAGAAGATGGAAGCGATCGGGCGCCTGGCCGGCGGCATCGCCCACGATTTCAACAATCTGCTCACCGCCATCCTGGGCACCGCTCAGCTCGCGCTCGCCGACCGGGCGGCGAGCGACCCGGTGCGCGCGGACTTGGAGGAGATCCAACGGGCCGGAGAGCGGGCGGCGCGGCTCACCCGGCAACTGCTCGCGGTCAGCCGCAAGCAAGTCGTCTCCCCCGGCCCCCTGGACCTCAACGCGCTCGTCACCGACCTGCGCCATCTGCTCCAGCGATTGATCGGCGAGGACATCGAGCTGCGGACCGCGACCGACCCCGACCTCGGGTGGGTGCTGGCCGACCGCGGCCAGCTCGAGCAGCTCATCATGAACCTGGTCGTGAACGCCCGCGACGCGATGCCGCACGGCGGCCGGCTGGTGATTCAAACGGCCAATGCGGAGCTCGACGCGTACGCCGCCTGCATCCCGAAGCCGGTCGAGCCCGGTCGCTATGTCATGATCGCCGTGTCCGATACCGGCGTCGGAATGACGGCCGAGACGAAGGCGCACCTCTTCGAGCCGTTCTTTACCACCAAAGGACCGGGCCGCGGCACCGGCCTGGGGCTCGCCACCGTGTACGGCATCGTCCGGCAGAGCCGGGGCTACCTCTGGGTGTACAGCGAGGTCGGCCGGGGGACCACGTTCAAGATCTATCTCCCGAGAACCGACCGGCCGGCCGAGAGCGGGCCGGCGCCCGCGGCGGCATCCCGCGAGCCCCGAGGGTCGGAAACGGTCCTCGTCGTCGAGGACGAGGAGGCGGTGCGCAACGTCGCGGGCAAGATGCTCCGAAGTCTGGGGTACCGCGTGCTCGCGGCGGCGGACGGGGCGGAGGCGCTCCACTGGCTCGAGCAAGGGGTCCGTCCCGACGTCCTGCTCAGCGACGTCCTGATGCCGGGGATGACCGGTCCGGAACTCGCCGCGCAGGTGCAGCGGCTGCACCCGGCGGTGCGCATCGTGTACGTGTCCGGTCACGTGGACGACCCCGGCGTGCACCGGCACGCGGGAGCGCCCGGGATCGCCGTGCTTCCCAAGCCGTTCACCGCGGACGCGATCGCGCGGACGGTGCGGGAGCTGCTCGACGGCCCGCCGGCGGCGCTCCCCGCTCAGCGGCCGTGACGGTGGGGCCGCAGAGTCTCGGGAGCCTGCGGCTGCCGCAATCCGCCCTGGTCGAGCCAGCGCGCCGTCGCGGCCGCGGCGCGGTCGATCAGCTCGCCCCCGTGCGAGAAATCGTACGACGAGACGGCGAGGGGGCACAGCGGCGGGACGACCAGGATCTGCGCCCGGTCGCGGAGCCGTTCCACGTCCGACACGAGTTGCCGGGCGATCAGCAGCGTCAACGCGTGCAGCGCGACGGCGACCATGCCCCGGGGCGGCGCGTCGAGCGCGCACGCGATCCCCGTCGGCAGCACGATCACACGTGATGCGCCGAGCTCGACGGCGGTGGCGATCGGAGTGTTGCTCGTGACGCCGCCGTCCACGAGATAGCGTCCGGCCTGGCGCACGGGCGCGAAAATGCCGGGGATCGCCGTCGAAGCGAGCAGGGCGTCCACTGCCGGCCCTGCGCTCAGGCGGACCTCGGAGCCGTCGAGGAGATCCGTGGCGATCACGTGCCGGGGCAGCGCCGCGTCCTCCAGGCGTGCGAGGGGGAGGTACCGCTCCAGCAGGCGGCGCAGGGCGGTGTGCGGGACGAGGGCTCCGCGCCCGGTCAGGAGGCGGAGCATCGCGCCCAGGGGGGAGACGGGAAACACGTCGCGGCGGCGCACGGTCCGCCAGATGCGCTCCAGCCGCTCCACCCCCTCCGGCGTCGGCACGGCGGCGAAGTGGACGGCGTTGAGCGCGCCCACCGACGATCCCACGACGAAGTCGGGCCGGACGCCGCTCTGGACCAGCTCGCGCAGCATCCCGACCTCCACGGCGCCGAGGCTGCCGCCGCCCGCGAAGACGAACGCCGTCGTGCCCATCCGCTCCGCTCAGCGCACCACGCGCCAGGGCCGGCGCCACGCGAGCCACGCGTCGAGCGTCCAGCGGTCGCGATCGCGCAACAGGTACAGGGTGACGAGCGCGCCGCAGACCGGGAGCCCGGCGAGCGCGACGCCCCAGGGATCGCGCAGCTGCCCCCACAGGAGAGCCAGGGACGCCACATGGACCCCGAGCGCCGCCCCATAACTCCAGCGCCGCCCCACGCCCACCAGAATGCAGGCCGCGAGAACCACCTCGAGCGTGGCCGCGCCGGTCACGAGCGCCGCCCCCGTCGCCCCCGTCGCCCCTGCCGGGAGCGACAGCTTGGCGATGCCCCAGAACAGCAGGAACACGCCGAGCGAGAGGCGCAGCAGCGCCAGGGCCCACCGCTCGGCGGCGGCCCCCGGCCCCCGTGCCGGGCCGCGCGGCCGGAGCGGCGGTGCGGCCCGGGGCGCGGGCCGGCGCGGCCCGGCCGCGGCCTGCGGCGGCACCCCGGCGGCGCGCGGCCCTCGCGACCCCTGCGCCAGCACTGCGCCCGCGACCTTCTCGACCAGCGCGGGCGACGGCCCCGGCCCGCGCGCGCGCTGCCGCGCCACCGCCGCGAGGAACGCATACTCGAAGCGGTACTGCGGATAGCAGCGCGCGCACTCCGCCAGATGATCGGCGATCAGCGCCGCCCGCTCCACCGGGAGCTCGCCGTCCAGATAATCCCACAGCTCGGTGATGACGTCGTGACAGGAGACGTGCGTCATGATTGCGGCTCCCGGCGGGCCGCGAGCAGCCCGGCGTCTTCGGCATAGGCCAACAGCTCTTGTTGCAGCAGGCGCCGTCCCCGGAACAGCCGCGACCGCACGGTCCCCACCGGCACGCCGAGGATCGCCGCCGCGGCCTCGTAGGATTGATCCTCGATGTCCACCAGCGCCACCGCGCTGCGGTACTCTTCGGGGAGCTTGTCCAGGGCGCGGCGCACCGCGTCGTCGAGATCCGCCCGCTCGAACACCGCTCCCGTCGGGTCGGCCGCGGCCACGGCGCCGTGGAGCGCGGCCGCGGCCAGCGCCTCGAGCCCCGCGTCGTCGGTGGCGACCTCGCGGGCGTTCCGCAAGGCGCCCTTCAGGAACACGCGGCGGCAAATGGTGAACAGCCACGCGCGGCAGTTCGAGCCGGGCGCATATTGGTCGCGATGGGCGAGCGCGCGCAGATACGTCTCCTGGACCAGGTCCTCCGCGGCCGCCGCATCCCCGGCGAGCCGCAGTGCGAAGCGGTGCACGGCCTCGATGGAGGCGAGCAGCTCCTGCTCGAACGCGGGGGCGTTCGTCTCCGCCGGCGGCGTCATGGGCCCGGTGTGCGAATCCTCGGGTGACGTGGCAAGTTCCCTCCGCACCGGTGCGCCCGGCGCGCACCAGAGACGCCGTCGCGCGCTGTCCCGGATTCCCTCGGGAACTCGTGCGGTGCCTCGGGGATTTGCCCAGGATGGTGCCCCTCGCCCGGCACGCCGCAACGCGCGACCTTCCGGGGGCGCCGGGCGCACCGGGCACGGCCGTGTGTGGGCCAGCATCACCGTCGGAGGTCAGCATGACGATTCTCGCCGAACGCACCCCGCTCTACGTCCCTGAACTGCACCTGTTCGAGGAAGACGGACTTACCTATGCCGTGGACGCCGCGGCCCCGAACTGGATCGTCGTGGAGCGAGCGGGCCGCTCGTTGCTCGAGGCGATCGCCCATGGGGGCGGGGGCGGGGGCGGCGCGGTCACGTTCGGGGAGCTCGTGGCGTGCTATGCGCGCGAGCGGCAGCTCGAGGTCGGCAAGGCGTGGGTGCACGTGCACGATTTCCTGCGGGCCCTCGATCGGGCGGGCATGCTCGCCGACCGGCCGTTCGCCCGCGAGCCCTATCCCGGCCGCCTGGCGCTCGTCGCGCCGCAGGGGCTGCGCGAGCTGTGGCTCCAGATCAACAACGCGTGCAACCTGTCGTGCGCGCACTGCCTGGTGTCGTCGGGGCCCGGCAAGGAGCGCGGGCTGCCGCTCGAGCGGCTGCTCGCGATCGTGGACCGGGCGACGGCGCTCGGCCTCGAGCGGCTCTACGTGACGGGCGGCGAGCCGTTCGTGCGCCGGGACCTGGTCGCGTTGCTTCGCCATGCGACCGAGACGCGCGGCCTCGAGGCGATCGTGCTCACGAACGCGACCACGCTCGCGGGGTCCCGCGTGCGCGCCGAGCTCGCCGCCCTCGACCGGGCGCGCGTGCGGTTCCAGGTCTCGGTGGACGGCGCGAGCCCCGAGACCAACGATCCCGTGCGCGGCCCCGGGACCTTCGCCCGGGCCCGGGACGGCGCGCGGCTGCTCGCCGATCTGGGCTACGAGGTGGCGCTCACCACCGTGCCCACCCGGCGGAACCTGGCCGAGCTGCCGGCGCTGCCCGGGCTCGCCCGGGCCGTCGGCGCGAGGAGCCAGCACCTGATGTGGACGCACAAGCGCGGCCGCGCGGCCGCGAGCGCGAACGGCTTTTTCCCCGAGGTCGCCGAGCTGGTGGCGGCGGTGCACCGCACGGCCGACGCCGCCGAGGCGGCGGGCGTGGCGCTCGACAACCTCGAGGCGGTGAAGCGCCGCGTGAACGGCGTCCCGGGGGTGAAGTACGACTTCGGCAACGGCGGGTGGGACTCGCTGTGCGTCAACTTCGACGGCGCGGTCTATCCCACGGCGGCGCTCGCGGGCGAGTGGCGGCTCTGCTGCGGCGACGCGACGGCCCAGGATCTGGCCGAGATCCTGGAACGCTCGCCGGTGGTGCGGCGCCTGCGGGAGGCGAGCGTGGCGCACAAGGCTGCGGTGCGGGACGACCCGTTCCGCTTCTTCACGGGCGGCGGCGACTGGGAGCACGCGTGGTGCTTCTCGGGGGGCGACCCGCTCGCGCCGGATCCCTACTACCCGATCCAGCTCGCGCTGGTGCGCCGCGTGATGACGACGCTGGGCCGCGAGAAGCGCGCCCGCGCGAATCGCCGCTCGGGCTACGACGCGCCGCTCGTGCTGCACGCGATGGGCGAGGGGGCGATCGCGTGCGGCACGGCGGACGGCGCCCTCGCCGAGCAACCGGTGCTGACCCTGCACTCGAACTGCGTGCTCTCGTTCGACGTGGACCGGCCGCGCGCCAAGGTCCGCGAGTACTATGCCGCGGCCGCCGCGCAGCCGCAGGCCGAGCTCTGCTGCCCCACCCGCTACGACGCCGCCGCGGTGGCCCACATCCCCCAGGACGTGCTCGACCGCTTCTACGGCTGCGGCTCGCCGATCCTCGCCGCCGGCGTGCAACCGGGCGAGACGGTCGTGGACCTGGGCTCGGGCGCCGGCATTGACGTGTTCATCGCGGCGAAGCTCGTGGGGCCGGCTGGCAAGGCCATCGGCGTGGACATGACCGACGCGATGCTCGCCGTGGCGAACGAGAACCGGCCCAAGGTGGCCGCCGCGCTGGGCTACGACGTGGTCGAGTTCCGCAAGGGCTACCTCGAGCAGATCCCCGTCGCGTCCGACACGGTGGATCTCGTCACCTCGAACTGCGTGGTGAACCTCTCCCCCGACAAGCCGCGGGTGTTCGAGGAGATGTGGCGGATCTTGAAGGACCACGGCCGCATCGTGGTCGCCGACATCGTGAGCGAGACCGAGGTGCCGCCCCACCTGAAGGTCAATCCCGAGCTGTGGGGGGAATGCCTGGTGGGCGCGCTGACGGCGGAACAGTTCCTCGCCGGGCTCGAGCGCGCCGGGTTCTACGGGCTCACGGTCCTCAAGAAGACGTACTGGAAGGACGTCGAGGGCTATCCGTTCTTCTCGATCACCGTCCAGGGGTTCAAGTACGCCAAGCGCTCGGGGTGCGTGTACCGGGGGCACCGCGCCGTGTATCTCGGGCCCGGCAAGGCGTTCGTGGACGAGGAGGGCCATCTGTTTCCCCGCAACGAGCCCTACGAGGTGTGCACCGACACGGTGGCGAAGCTCTCCCGGCCCCCCTACCAGGGGATGTTCGCGATCCTCGAGCCCGGGGAGGAACGCGCGGGCTATGCGTGCTGCGGCGCGGACGGAGGCTGCTGCTGATGGCCGCCGGGCTGCTGCTGGTCCTGATGCTCGGCGTCGCCTACGCGAACGGCGCGAACGACGTGTCGAAGGGGGTGGCCACGCTCGTGGGGGCGGGGGTGACCACGCTGCGGCGGGCGCTCGCCTGGGGCACGGCGTGGACTGTCGCGGGCGGGGTGCTCGCCGCCTTCGCGTCGCGCGGGCTCGTGACGGTGTTCTCGGGGCGGGGCGTGCTCGCGACCGCGCCCGGACCCGACCTGCTGGGGGCGGTCGCGCTGGGCGCGCTGGGGTGGCTCGTGGTCGCCACCCGGACGGGGCTTCCGGTGTCCACGACGCACGCGCTGGTGGGGGGCCTACTCGGCGCCGGGATGGCGGCCGGGGGCGCGGCGGGGGTGCGGTGGAGCGCGGTGGCCGCCACGATCGCGGTGCCGCTCGCCGTGTCGCCGCTCGCGGCGCTGGTCCTCATGACGGCGAGCGCGCCGCTCGTCGGCGTCGCGTTCCGCCGCTTCAACCGGTATTGCGTGTGCGTGGAGCGGGAGGAGCCGGTGGTCCTCGCTCCCGGATCGGCCGCGGCGCTCGCGGGCGTGCCGGCGATGCGGGTGCTCGCGGGAGGGGACTGCCCGAGCACGGTCGTGGCGCGGGTGAACGCCATGGACTCGCTGCACTGGGTGACGTCGGGCACCACGAGCCTCGTGCGCGGGATGAACGATGCGCCCAAGATCCTCGGCGTCGGCGCGGTCGCGGCCGCCGCGGCGGGGCTCGCCCCCGCGGAGGGATTTGCGCTCGTGGCGCTCGCCATGGGGCTCGGGAGCTACGTCGCGGGCCGCCGGGTGACCGAGACGCTCGCGGGGAAAGTCGCGGCCATCCGCCATGACGACGGGTTCGCGGCCAATCTTGTGACCTCGGTGCTCGTCGCCGTCGCGTCCTGGCACGCGCTCCCCGTCTCGACGACGCACGTCGCGACCGGCGCCGTCGCGGGCGCGGGCGCCCGCACGGGCGCGGTGCGGTGGGCGGTGCTGCGCGACATCGCCGCCGCCTGGGTGCTGACCGTGCCCGGCGCGGGGATCGTGGCGGCGCTCGCCTACGGCGCGCTGCGCCGCCTGGGCGCGCCGTGACGCACGACCTCGTGATCATCGGCGGGGGGACCGCGGGGCTCGTCGCCGCCGCGGGGGCGGCCGCGCTGGGCGCGCGCGTCGCCCTGGTCGAGCGGGAGCGGTTGGGCGGCGACTGTCTCTGGACGGGGTGCGTCCCCTCCAAGGCGCTGATCGCAGCCGCCCGGCGCCGCTATCTCAGCGGGCGCGGCGATTGGGCCGAGGCCGCGGCCTGGATGCGCAGCGCCCGCGCGCGCGTCGCGACCCACGACGATCCCGAGCGGTTCCGGGCGATGGGCGTGGACGTCGTGCTGTCACCGGCGCGGCTCGCCGGATCGGGGCGGGTCGAGGTCGCGGACCGCGTGCTGCGGGCTCCGCGCATCGTCATCGCCACCGGGTCGCTGCCCACGGCGCCGCCGATCCCGGGGCTCGAGGAGACGGGCTACCTCACGCACCGCACCGCATTCGAGCAGCCGGCGCTGCCGCCCAGCATCGCGGTGCTGGGCGGCGGGCCGATCGGCCTGGAACTCGCCCAGACCTACGCCCGCCTGGGCGCGACGGTCACCGTGCTCGAGCTGCTCCCCGAGGTGCTCCCCAACGAGGATCCCGAGGCGGGACGCCTGATCCGCGAGCGGCTCGCCGCGGAAGGGGTCACGGTGCTGACCGGGTTCCGGGCCGCCCGGGTCGTCAGGGACGGCGCGGCGAAAGTCGTGTGCGGGGCTCAGGGCGAGCGGGTCACGGCCGACGAGATCCTGGTCGCGACCGGGCGGCGCCCCGACACCGCGGGCCTCGACGCGGAGCGGGCGGACGTGGTGCTCGAGCGGGGCGCCGTGCGCGTGAATGCGCGGCTCGAGACGACGGCGCCCGGCATCTGGGCGGCGGGCGACGTGACGGGCGGCCTCCAGTTCACGCACGTCGCCGACTACATGGCGCGCCTCGTGGTCCGCAACGCCCTCACCCCGCTCAAGGCCGCGGCCAGCTATCGGATCGTGCCCTGGGTGACCTACACCGATCCCGAGGTGGCCCGGGTGGGCCTCACGGAGGCGGAGGCGACCGCGCGCGGCGAGCGGGTGGAGGTGTTCCGGGCCGAGTTCGCCGACCTCGACCGGGCGATTGTGGACGGCGCCACGGCGGGGTTCGCCAAGATCGTCGTCCGCCGGGACGGCCGCATTCTCGGCGCCACGATCGTGGGGCGGGGCGCAGGCGAGCTGATCATGGAGATCGTGCTCGCGATGCGATTCGGCGTGCCGCTCGCGCGGCTCGCGGACGTCATCCATCCGTACCCCACGATGAGCGAGATCGTGCGGGCGGCGGCGAACGCGTGGTACCGGCGGCGCTACGGCGATACCCGGCGGGGCCGGCTGCTGCGGCGCCTGGTGCGGTGGTGGCTGCGACGGGGGCGGCCGTGATCGGCGTCGTCGTTCCCACGCTCGACGAGGCGCAGACGCTGCCCGTGCTGCTCGGCGATCTGCGCGCGCTCGCGGCCGCGCTGCCGCTCGACATCGTCGTGGCGGACGGCGGGTCGCGCGACGGGACGCCGACGGCGGCGGCCGCGGCCGGGGCCCGCGTGGTGGCGGCCCCCCGGGGGCGGGCGCGGCAGCTCAATCGCGGCGCGGCCGCGGCGCGCGGGGAGTGGCTGCTGTTTCTCCACGCCGACTCGCGACTCGACGCGCGGGCGCGCGCGGCGCTCGTCGCCGCGGCGGCGTGCGACAGCGGCGTGCGCGCCGCCGTGTTCCGGTTCGCGATCGACCTGCCGCCGGTCTGGAAGCGCGTCATCGAGCTCGGCCAGCGGCTGCGCGAGGCGCTGTGGGGCCTGCCGTACGGCGATCAGGGGTTGCTCGTGCGGCGCGACCTGTTCGAGGCGGTGGGCGGCTACCCCGACATTCCTTTGATGGAAGACGTCGCGATCGTCCGGTTGCTGCGCGGGCGGACCCGCGTCCATCGCCTGCCCGCGGCGCTGCTCACGTCGGGGCGGCGCTACGTGCGCGACGGGGTGCTGCGCACCTGGCTCACGCACGCGGCGCTCATCGCACTCTATGGGGCCGGAGTCTCGCCGCAGCGGCTGGCGCGGTGGCGCGACGGGGAGGTAGGGGGCGGGGCGGGCATGGTGGGGCTGGACGAGGCGACGTCGCGGCGCGGGTGAGCGCGCGCGGCGCGTGGTGTGAGGGCGGAATCCGGAACTCGGGGAGGAGGGCATCATCGTGTCGAAGCCCGTGGTCTATCGGTCTCGCGTTCGGGTCGAGCGGGTGGCGGGTCCCGTCCGTCGTGCGTACCTGCCCGGCGAGGCCCAGCCCGTGGTCTTCGGGGTCCACGGCGCGGTGGCGGAACACTACAAGGTGGCTGCGGGCGCCTTCGAGCCCCACGCGACCACGCTCGACTACGTCGTCGCCGCGGTGGCCGGCTGACTCACGGGGACCTTCGGAGGCGCGCTGGAGGCGCGCGGGGTCAAGGCCGACGAGCAGCGGTTGAGCGGCGAGGCGGTCGGAGAAGTCGAGGAGACCGCGGACGGGGTGCTCGTCCTCCGGCGCATTCACGTGCGACTGCTGCTGCGGGCGCCCGCCGAACAGCGGGCGATCGCGGAGCGCGTGCACGGTATGTTTGCGAAGTTCTGTCCGGTGTACCGTTCGCTGCACACCGCGATCGCGATTACGACGGAACTCGACTTCGTTCCGTCGTAGCGCGCTCCGCTACGGGGGCCCCGCCTTCTGCGTCGGCACGAGATTCGTGACGTTGCCGGTGAGGGCGACGACATCGGTGTAGCCGTGCGCCCGGAGATGACCGAGCAGATATTCGAGCTTGCGCGCCTTGGCGCCGCCCCGGCCCCACCCCGAGAGGTCGTCGCGCTTCACCCACAGCGCCGCCGGCACAGCATCCGTGGCCGGCTCGAGAGGCGTCGGCCACGTGCCGAGCGTCACGTGTGGGGAGGCATGCAACCGCTCAAGCGCGGCCGAGCGCCCATACGGTCCGGGGTGCCGCGGGGCCGGGCGAACGAGCGTGGCCATGCGCGGCAATCTCGAAACACTCGAGTCAAGTCGCGATCAAGGGGGCGCCGCACATCGTGTCATCCCACACCGCTTCGCCTGGGCTGTCACCGCCTCGGCGCTCGTCACGCGACGCAAGATGCTCGGCCTCAGCATGGAACGGCGATCCTGACCCAGTGCTCCCCGGGCACGGCGGCGCCGATCGAGGCTCCGACTGCGGTGGCGCCGAGAACGATTCCGAGCCACGTGCCGCCTGCCGGTGTGTCGCACGCTGGCTGTCAGGCGCACCCGATCGCCCGGGTGCAGGGAATCCACTTGCGTCTCCGCGCCCGTCGGAGGAACGAGCGGCAACCCGTCCCCAGCGCCTGCGCCGACGACCACGCGGTCGGCCCGGCTCCGAATCGCGGGCGCGACCAGCCAGCCTTGTCCGACACCCTGAGCCCCAGCGGCGTCCGGGCCCAGCGCGAACAACACGACCAGCGCCACGGCGTCCCGCATCGCGTCACCACCGATGAAGAGCCGCACCCGGTATCGCCTGCGCCGATCAAGCGCCGGTCACGTCCCGGACGTGCGTGCAGTGGGCGGTGTGGTTTTGCCGGCTTGCTGAGTGGATGGCGGGGCTTGAACGCCGTGCCCCCGCGGGGAAGACCTTCGGCCTCGTTGGCCGAGACGCGAAGCCGCGTCTGTCCGTCCATGCGCCAGCCGCGATTCGAACGCGGGACCTTCGGCTCCGGAGGCCGACGCTCTATCCAGCTGAGCTACTGGCGCGAGACAATTGCGGATTTCGGATTGCGGATTGTACGTCAACGGCCCGAACGTGCCGCTACGGCGCAGACCGGCGATCAATCCGCAATCGACAATCCGCAATCCGCAATCGAACAGTCGGGGCGAGTGGATTTGAACCACCGACCTCCTGGTCCCGAACCAGGCGCGCTAACCGGACTGCGCCACGCCCCGAATGCGCCCGGGAGGATCCCAACCTCGAGCCTCTCGATCCCGAGCCAGTCCCCTCGCGGCACGGACGGAAAGCTAGAGACGGAAGAAACCGAAAGAAAGCCCCGTCCCAACTCGACGGTGCCCTTGCCGTGGGCGAGCCGCCGCCGGACATTGGCGTAGGCCGCCGCCCTCGGAAAGGCCGGCTCCTCACCCGTGGATACGATGCGTCCGCGTGCCGACGGAGGTGGCAATTGCGTCGCTCCCTGTCCTGCGGCTTGCTCGCCGCGCTCTGGGCCGCCTCCCCGGTGGCCGCGCAGAGCCAACATCCCATCGCCGACGCCGGGTTCGGGGTCTGCGTCCCGCGGAGCCAGCGGGCCGGGCACGCCCTCGGCTGCTTCATCGTCACCGACCGACCTCAGCCACCGCTCGGTCCCGCGCCGGTCTTTTGGCACGTGACTCGCTTTCGATCCCGGGCGCAGGCCGAAGCGCTCCGCGATAGCGCCGCAACGGTCATCGAAGCATTCGGCCAGGTGTGGCTGATGACCATCGGCGACTCCGCGCGGCAGCCCGGCGGAGGGGTGCCCGTCGCCACGATCGGTCCCCTGCCGATTCGGCCTGGTGTGACGTACTCGGCGCTCTACATGGAAGCGAGCATGCTCCCCGGCATGAAGACGCCCGTGCACCGGCATTCGGGCCCGGAGGCGTGGTATACACTGCGCGGCGAGACATGCCTCGAAACACCGCGGGGAGTGCAAACGGGGACGGCGACCAGCGCCGCGGTCATCGCGCCGGGCGGGCTGCCGATGCAATTGACGGCGACCGGGACTGCCCCCCGCCGGTCGCTCGTCCTGATTTTGCACGATGCGGCGCAGCCGCCCACGGTCATGGATAGCACCTGGACGCCGCGCGGTCTGTGCGCCCGTTGACGCCCGTTCGCCCGCGGCGACATGAGCTTTCCAGATCGTCGTGAACCCGGTCGCGCTCGGCGCCGGCAAGTCGTTCCTGGCCGGTCTCGCTCGGCCCTTGGACCTGGCGCTCACGAACACCCGCGTGTTCGGCAACGGCTCGGTGGTGCTGTGGTACGCGCCGCGGTGACGCATGCCGCCGTGTCTCGGCGCGCGAGGGTAGGGTATCAGGCCTAGGTGGCGCGGCCCGGCCGCGCCGTGACGGCGGATGCGCCCAGGAGGACTCGAACCCCCAGCCTCTTGATCCGTAGTCAAGCGCTCTATCCAGTTGAGCTATGGGCGCCGGTCATGCGCACGGATGGGCGGTACTAGACTCGAACTAGTGACCTCCACGATGTCAACGTGGCGCTCTAACCAACTGAGCTAACCGCCCGAAACAATTGCGGATTGTGGACTGCGGATTGCGGATTGAAGCCGTGAGGCGAGCCCCAATCCGCAATCGCCAATCCGCAATCCGCAATTGTAGTAGCGGGGGTGGGATTTGAACCCACGACCTCCGGGTTATGAGCCCGGCGAGCTACCAGGCTGCTCCACCCCGCGTCGAGAGCGGGAAACGGGACTCGAACCCGCGACCCCAACCTTGGCAAGGTTGTGCTCTACCAACTGAGCTATTCCCGCGCGTCCCGTCTGCCGATTCGAATCTAACCTGGCCCCGGCGCCCCGGGTACCGGCGGCCCCGCGGCCGCGCTCGCCCCCGGGGACGACCGGTGTACAGAGTGGAGGCGAGGGGAATCGAACCCCTGACCTCGTGAATGCCATTCACGCGCTCTCCCAACTGAGCTACGCCCCCGTTATATTGGGCCCCCGGCGCCGCGGCCCCCGGTCCCGTCCGGCGTCCCGGTGGGAACACGGCATCTTACCGGGGCGTTCTCACAGTGTCAAGCGATTGTGCGCCCTGACGTGAACTTTTCGCCCCGTGAGCGGTATCACCGGGCGATCTGAGATACTGCCACATGGCCAAGTCCACTCGACGGAAGAAGACCACCCCTGCCGCCCGGGCGAAGCCGCGCGCTCCCGCCCGCGCGGCCGCCGCGGTCGCGCCCGCCGCCAAGCCCGCTGCGGCGGGGACCCGCGGCGGGGCGGGGAAGCGCGCCCGCCGGCGGGGGCTGCTCGCCGGGCTCGCCGCCCACGAGCACGAGCGCGACATCCTCGACCAGTACCTCCACGAGGTGTCGAAGACGCCGCTCCTCACCCAGAAGGAGGAGATCGCGCTCGCGCGCCGGGTGCGCGCCGGCGATCAGGAGGCGATGCAGGAGCTCGTCAAGCGCAACCTGCGCTTCGTGATCTCGGTCGCCAAGAAGTACCAGAACCGGGGCCTGCCGCTCACCGACCTGATCGGGGAGGGGAACGTCGGGCTGCTCACGGCGGCGCGCAAGTTCGACCCCGACCAGGGGGTGAAGTTCATCTCCTACGCCGTGTGGTGGATCCGCCAGGCGATCCTCGCGGCGCTCGCCCGCCAGGGCCGCACGGTGCGGGTGCCGCTCAACCGCACGGCCGACCTGTCGCGCATCGTGCGCACCGCCGAGTACCTGCGGCAGACGCTGCGGCGCGAGCCCACGCCCGAGGAGATCGCCGACGCCACCAAGCTGTCGCTCGAGGTGGTGCAGTCGCTCGCCGCCCTCAACACGGGCGACGTGCGGCTCGACGCGCCCCTCGACCCCGACGGCGACCGCTCGCTGATCGAGCGCTTCATCGCCGAGGACCTGCCCGACACGGAAGACCAGGCGATGGACCGCTTCCTCTCGGACGAGATCGAGCAGGCGCTCTCGACGCTGCAGCGCCGCGACGCCAAGGTGCTGCGGCTGTATTTCGGCCTGGACGGCGGGCGCGAGCACACGCTCGAGGAGATCGGCGGCATGCTGGGCGTCACGCGCGAGCGGGTGCGGCAGCTGCGCGACCGCGCCCTCAAGCGGCTGCGCGAGGGCGAGGTGGGCAAGGCGCTGGCGAGCTTCGCGGCCTGAGCCCGCGGGCGCCGCGTGCACCGCGGACGGCGCCGCGTTAGTTTAGCCCCGTGATCGAACAGGTCGGCCGGCGGACCGTCGCCGCCGTGCGGGCCGCCGGCCGCTTCGGACAGTTTGTGTCGGACTCGGCGCGCGCTGCGGCGGACGTGGGCGTGTGGGTCCCGCTGTGCCTCGTGCAGATGCGGCGCGTGGGCGTGGACTCGCTCCCCGTCGCCCTGTTCATCGCCGCGTTCACCGGCGTCGTCCTCGCCCTCCAGGCCTCCTACACCTTCACCGGCGCAGTGCCGCTCTATTTCGTCGGCACCCTCGTCGGCAAGACGATGATGCTCGAGCTCGGCCCCGTGCTCACGGGGCTCGCGCTCGCCGGCCGCGTGGGCGCGAGCATCGCCGCCGAGCTCGGCACCATGAAGGTCACCGAGCAGGTGGACGCCCTCGAGACGCTCGCCTACGACCCGCACAGCTTCCTCGTCCTGCCCCGCGTGATCGCCGGCACGGCCATGTTCCCCGTGATCGTGGCCTTCGCGGTCGTCACCGGCATCGTCACGGGGTGGCTCGCGAGCCTGGCGCTGCTCGATCTCTCCACCCAGGAATTCCTCAAGGGCCTGAAGCTGTTCTACCGCTTCAAGGACACCTGGTTCGGCTTGTTCAAGAGCGCCACCTTCGGCCTCGCGATCACGCTGGTGGGATGCCTGGTGGGGTTGGGGACGCGGGGGGGAGCCGCAGGTGTGGGCCGCAGCACCACCCGGGCCGTGGTGTACGGCGCCGTGCTGCTGCTCGTCCTCGACGCCTTCTGGGCGCTGGTGCTGCTGCGGTGATCCGCTTCCAGAACCTGCACAAGGGCTTCGACGGCAAGCCGGTGCTCGCCGGCTTCGACCTCGAGGTGCCCGACGGCGAAACCGTGGTGATCATCGGCTACTCGGGCACCGGCAAGAGCGTGGCGCTGAAGCACGTGGTGGGGCTGTTGCACCCCGATGCCGGGGACGTCATCGTTGACGGCCGCGCGGTGTCCACCCTGGAGCGGCCGGCGCTCACGGCGCTGCGGCGGGAGATCGGGTTCGTGTTCCAGTTCGCGGCGCTGTTCGACTCGCTGACGGTGTTCGACAACGTGGCCCTGGGGCTGCGGCGGCGCGGGCTCTCGGACGACGAGATCGCCGCCCGGGTGCGCGAGGCGCTGGCGCTCGTGGACTTGACGGGCGCCGAGGACACCTACCCGGCGGCGCTGTCGGGGGGAATGCGCAAGCGGGTGGGGATCGCGCGGGCCATCGCGCTGCGGCCGCGCTACATCCTCTACGACGAGCCCACGACGGGGCTCGATCCGGTGACGGCGGCGGTGATCGACCAACTGATCCTGCGCGCCCGGGCGCAGCTCGGCGTGACCGGGATCGTGGTGACGCACGACATGCGCAGCGCCTACACGGTGGGCGACCGCATCGCGATGCTGTACGAGGGCCGCGTGCGGCAGGCGGGCACGGTGGCCGAGATCCGCGAGACCCAAGACCCCGTGGTGCGCCAGTTCATCGAGGGACGCCCGGCGTGAAGCGCGAGAACGAGTTCGCGGTCGGCCTCGTCGTGATCGTGGCGTTCGCCGTCGTGGTGGGCGGCGCGCTGTGGCTCTCGGGGACGCATCTGGGGCGCACCGAGGCGGTGTACACGGCACGGTTCCGCACCGTGGGGGGCCTGAGCGTGGGCGACCCGGTGGTGCTGCGCGGGGTGCGCGTGGGGCGCGTCGAGGCGATCCGTCTCGCGAGCGGCAACTGGGTCGAGGCGGACCTCAAGATCTACGCCGGCGTCCAGCCCCCGGCCAACCCCGCCGTCATCGCCGCCTCGGCCTCGCTGTTCGGCGAGTGGGCCGCGTCGCTCGTCCCCGTCGAGCAGCTCCCCAACGATCCCAACGTGCGCCAGGCCATCGCCGAAGCGCAGGCGGCGGGCGGCGCCAAATGGCCGGGCGCCACCCTGCCCGACATCGGCCAGCTCACCGCCCAGGCGAGCCGCATCGCCACCGACATCGCGGCCGTCGCGAACCGGGTGCAGACCGCCTTCGACTCCGAGGCGGTGCTCGAGCTGCGGCGCTCCATCAAGGATTTCGGGCAGATCGCCGACCGGCTGACCCGGGTCACGAACGAGCAGGCCGAGGTGATCGGCTCGGTGGGCACGAACCTGCGCCGGGGCTCGGAGGTGCTCGCCCGCGCTGCGGCCGACCTCCAGACGACGCTGGGGCGCGTGGACTCCGCCACCAACCAGGGCCAGCTCGCCGCCATTCTCAACAATTCCGCGGCGGCGAGCGCCGACATGCGCGCCGCGTCGCAGGACGTGCGCGAGCTGCTCGACGCGGCGCACGAGAACCAGCAGAGCCTGGTGCGCGTGCTCGTGGCCGCCGACAGCGTCCTGTCGCGGATCGCGAACCGCAGCGGCACCCTGGGGCTGCTCGTGTCCGACTCGGCGCTGTACCGCGAGACGACGCTCACGATGATGCAGCTGCGCCAGCTGCTCGCCGACATCCAGGCGAACCCGCGGAAGTACTTCTCGTTCAGCGTGTTTTGAGACCGCGAGAGAGGGGGCACGGGGGGCATGACGCGCCGGCAGCGGCGGGCACAACGCGAGACCAGCGCGGGCGGAGTCGTGTTCCGGCGCGGGCCCGACGGCGAGCCGCGGTTTCTCCTGATCCGCGACTCCTACCGCAACTGGGGGTTCCCCAAGGGGCACCTCGAGCGGGGCGAGCCGCCCGCCGAGGCGGCGCGGCGCGAGGTGGCCGAAGAGACGGGGCTCGGCGACCTGGTGCTGCACGGGCCGATCCGGGTGATCGACTGGTACTTCCGGTTCCGCGGCGCAACGATCCACAAGTACTGTCATTTCTTTCTGTTCGAGTCGAAGCACGGCGACCCCGTGCCGCAGGCGGAGGAGGGGATCACCGACTGCGCCTGGTATCCTCTCGAGGAGGCGCGGCGCGTGATCTCCTACGACAACGCCCGCGCGGTGCTCGACCAAGCCGCGGCGATGATTCAGGCGCTCGCCCCCGCCGACGGCCACCCGGGCGCGCCGGGCGCGGAGCCGCCCGCGTGACGCCGGTGGTGGCGGTGTTTCACCCGCGTCCCGAGCCGCGGCGGGCGCTCCGGGCCGGCTACCCGCGCGGCGCGGGGGTGGTGCGGGCGTGCCGCACCCCGGCGGCCGTGGAGCGGCTCTTGTTCCAGCGGCTGGTGGACGCCGTGGTGCTCGACGCCCGGGCCGCGCCCGCCGAGGCGCTCGCGCTGGCGGCGCGGTTTCCGCGGATCCCGATGTTCGTGTTCTCGGCCCTGCGGCCGGCCGACGGGCCGCTCGTGGCCGCGTGCCACGCAGCCGGGTTCGCGGGCATCCTGGTGGAGGGGGTGGACAACGCGATCGCCGCCGAGTGGGTGGCGGCGCGCACGGCGCAGCGGGCCCGGCGGGCGGCGCTCGCCGACGCCCCGCGGCTGTTGCGGCTCGGCGATCGCCTCCAGCTCGCCGCCTGGGAGGAGGTGCTGCGGCGCGCCGGCGAGCCGCTGCGGACCTCGCAAGTGGCGGCGGCGCTGCGGGTGACGCGCGAGCATCTGTCGCGCGAGTTCGCGGCGGGCGGGGCGCCGAACTTGAAGCGGGTGATCGATCTCGCCCGCGTCGCCTGCGCGGCGGACCTGCTCGGCAACCCCGGGTACACGGTGCGGGCCGTGGTGCGCGTGCTCGGCTACGCGTCGAGCGGGCACCTCGCCGCCGCAGCGCGGCGCGTGGCGGGGGCCGCCCCGCACGAGCTCCCGGCGCTGGGCCCACGCGGCGTGCTGGCGCGCTTTATCAAAGGAAGGACCCGCTCGCGGCTGTGAGATTGCGGCGGGTGGCCTTCATGTGATATTTTTCACAATCTTTCGAACGAGCGGCTATGGCGACCGATTCCATCCTCAGGCCCGGCGAGCTCAAGGACATCCTCCTCAAAGAGATCCAGGCGGCCGACCTGGCCGAGATCGACGTGCGCGAGGTGGGCACCGTGCTGGAGGTGAAGGACGGCATCGCGCGCGTCTGGGGGCTCACGGCCGCGCTCGCGGGCGAGATGCTCGAGTTCACCTCCTCGGAGACCGGGGAGAAGGTGATCGGCCAGGCGCTGAACCTCGAAGAGGACAACATCGGCGCCGTCATCTTCGGCGACTACCTCGTGTTGCGCGAGGGCGACGAGGTGCGCCGTACCGGGCGCGTGCTCGAGGTGCCGGTGGGGCCGGCGCTCGTGGGCCGGGTGGTGGACGCGCTGGGCCGGCCGGTGGACGGGCTCGGCCCGATCCACGCGGCGACCACGCGCAAGGTGGACATCGTCGCCCCCGGCATCGTCAAGCGCCAGCCGGTGAAGGAGCCCCTCCAGACCGGGATCAAGGCGATTGACGCGATGATCCCGATCGGCCGCGGCCAGCGCGAGCTGATCATCGGCGACCGCAGCACGGGCAAGACCGCCATCGCCATCGACACGATCATCAACCAGAAGGGCGAAGGGGTCGTCTGCGTGTACGTGGCGATCGGGCAGAAGCGCTCCACTGTGGCGGCGGTGGTGGAGAAGCTCAAGGAATACGGCGCGATGGACTACACGATCGTGGTGCTCGCGTCCGCTTCCGAGCCCGCGCCGATGCAGTACATCGCGCCGTTCGCGGGCTGCGCGATGGCCGAGTATTTCATGTACGAGGAGAAGCGCGCGACGCTGTGCGTGTACGACGACCTCTCCAAGCAGGCCGCCGCCTACCGGCAGCTGTCGCTGGTGCTGCGGCGGCCGCCGGGCCGCGAGGCGTATCCCGGCGACGTCTTTTACCTCCACAGCCGGCTGCTCGAGCGCGCGGCGAAGCTGTCGGACGAGATGGGCGGCGGGTCGCTTACGGCGCTGCCGATCATCGAGACCCAGGCGGGCGACGTCTCGGCGTACATCCCCACCAACGTCATCTCGATCACCGACGGGCAGATCTTCCTCGAGACCGATCTGTTCTACGCGAACGTGCGGCCGGCCATCAACCCCGGCATCTCGGTATCGCGCGTGGGCGGCAACGCGCAGATCAAGGCGATGAAGCAGGTGGCGGGGCGGCTGCGGCTCGACCTCGCGCAGTACCGCGAGCTCGAGGCGTTCGCCCAGTTCGGCTCCGAGCTCGATCCCGCCACGCAGAAGCAGCTCGCCCGCGGGGCGCGCGTGGTGGAGGTGCTGAAGCAGCCCCAGTACCGGCCCATGCCGGTGGAGCAACAGATCCTGATCATCTTCGCCGTCACCAACGGCTACCTCGACGACGTGCCGGTCGAGGCGATCAAGGGCTGGGAGCAGGGGTTCCTCGACTTCATGGCCGCGCAGCACCCGGAGATCGGGACGGAGATCCGCACCCGCAAGGTGCTGAGCGACGAGCTGGTGGCGCGCCTGCGGGCGGCCATCGACGAGTACAAGCAGATCGCGGCGCGCTGATGCCCAAGCCCCGCGAGCTGCGCCGCCGCATCCGCTCCGTGCAAAACACCCGCAAGATCACGCGGACCATGGAGCTCGTCGCCACCTCGAAGCTCAAGCGCTGGCAGGATCGCGTGGTGGCGGCCCGGCCCTACGCCGCGGCGCTGGGCGAGGTGATCGCGGACCTCTACGCCCCCGAGCTGGCCGAGCGGTTTCCGCTGCTGCGCCGGCCGGCCGGGCCGCCGCGGCGGGCGGCGCTCGTGCTGCTCACGGCGAACCGCGGGCTGTGCGGCGCGTTCAACGCGAACCTGATTCGCGCGGCGCGGCAGCGGCTCGAGGAGCTCGAGGGCGCGGGCGCGGCCGTGGCGCTGCACGTGATCGGCAAGAAGGGCGTGAGCTACTTTCGGTTCGCCAAGCGCGCGCTCGCGTCGCAGCGCACCGACATCGGCGACCGGCCGCGGCCCGAGCACGCGGCCGAGATCGCGGCCCCGCTCATGGCGGAGTTCGCGGCGGGTGCCCTCGACGCCGTGGAGCTGGTGTTCGCGGAGTTCCGGAGCCCGATCTCGACCCCGGCAGTGGCGCTGCGGATCCTGCCGGTGCGGCCCCCGGCCGCAGCCGGCGCGCCCGGGCGCCGGGCCAACTACCTGCTCCGGCCCTCGGCCGAGGCGCTGCTCGAGCGGCTGGTGCCGCTGTACGTGCGCAACCAGGTGTACCGGGCGCTGGTCGAGACGGCGGCCGCGTTCTACGGGGCGCAGCGCACGGCCATGAAAAGCGCCACCGACAACGCGGGCGAGATGCTCGACCTGCTGCAACGCACCTACAACCGCGCGCGCCAGGCCCAGATCACGCAGGAGCTCGCCGAGATCGTGGGCGGGGCGGAAGCCCTGAAAGGGTGAAGCGAGGACGGCAGATGGCGACACGCACCAAGGAAGCACCGAAAAAACCCGCGGCCGCGCCGCGGACCCAGAACGTCGGCCGGGTGGTCCAGGTGATCGGCCCCGTGCTCGACGTGGAATTCGAGCCCGAGCGCCTGCCCGAGATCTACAACGCGCTCGTGATCGAGCACCCCGGGAACGGCGGGCCGCCGCTGCGGCTCGTGGCCGAGGTGCAGCAGCACATCGGCCGCAACCAGGTGCGCGCCGTGGCGATGAGCTCGACCGACGGCGTGGTGCGCGGGATGGCGGCGGTGGACACCGGCCGGCCGATCACCGTGCCGGTGGGGAAGGCCGCCCTCGGCCGCATCCTCAACGTGCTGGGCGAGCCGGTGGACGAGGGCGACCCCATCCCCCCCGACGCCGAGCGCTGGCCGATCCACCGCGAGACGCCCAAGTTCGTGGACCTGGAGCCCAAGACCGAGGTCTTCGAGACCGGGATCAAGGTCATCGACCTCCTCGCCCCGTTCGTCAAAGGCGGCAAGATCGGCCTGTTCGGCGGCGCGGGCGTGGGGAAGACCGTCATCATTCAGGAGCTCATCCACAACGTGGCGCTGGGCCACGGTGGCCGCTCGGTGTTCTGCGGCGTGGGCGAGCGCACGCGCGAGGGCAACGACCTGTGGCTCGAGATGAAGCAGAGTGGCGTGCTCCAGTCGTGCTCGCTCATCTACGGCCAGATGAACGAGCCGCCCGGCGCCCGGCTGCGCGTCGGCCTCACCGGCCTCACCGTGGCGGAGTACTTCCGCGACGTGGAGGGCCAGGACGTGCTGCTCTTCATCGACAACATCTTCCGCTTCACCCAGGCGGGCTCGGAAGTCTCGGCCCTGCTCGGGCGCATGCCCTCGGCCGTGGGCTACCAGCCGACCCTCGCCACCGAGATGGGCGAGCTCCAGGAGCGGATCACCTCGACCAAGAAGGGCTCGATCACCTCGGTGCAGGCGATCTACGTCCCGGCCGACGACCTCACCGACCCCGCGCCGGCCACGGCGTTCTCGCACCTCGACGCCACCGTGGTGCTGTCGCGCCAGATCTTCGAGCTGGGCATTTACCCGGCGGTGGACCCGCTGGCCTCGTCGTCGCGCATCCTCGACGCCCAGTATCTCGGCGAGCGGCACTACCGCGTGGCGGTGGAGGTGCAGCGCATCCTCCAGCGCTACAAGGAGCTCCAGGACATCATCGCGATCCTGGGAATGGACGAGCTGTCGGAGGAGGACAAGCAGCTCGTGGCGCGCGCGCGCCGCGTGCAGCGCTTCCTGTCGCAGCCGTTCTTCGTGGCCACCCAGTTCACGGGCCTCGAAGGCAAGTACGTGAAGCTCGAGGAGACCGTGAGCTCGTTCGAGCGCGTCGTGGCGGGGGAGTTCGACCAGCTCCCCGAGCAGGCGTTCTACATGGTCGCCGGGATTGACGACGTGGTGGCGAAGGCGAAACAGCTGGCCACGGCGTGAGTGATGCGCGTCACGGTGGTGTCCCCCGAGCGGGCGGTATTCGATGGGCCGGCCGACGCGGTGGTGGCGCCGGCCTACGACGGCCAGGTGGGGATTCTGCCCCGGCACGCGCCGTTCCTCACGCTGCTCGGCACCGGGGTGCTGACGGTGCGGCGGCAGGGCGGGGCGAGCCGGTTCCGGGTGACGGGGGGGTTCTTGCAGGTGGTGGGCGGGGCGGTGCGCGTCGTGGCCGACCGCGTGGAGGCCTGCTGAGAGGAGGACGGGTCATGCGACGGATGATCGGCGGTATCGCGCTGGCGAGCGTGCTCGCCGCGCTCCCGGGCGCCGCCCGCGCCCAGCACCGCGCGGCCGAGACGGGCGGCGCGCACCACGAGCTGGGCGCGGACCTCACGTTCCAGTACAGCGACCGGGGCGCCGGGATCGGCGGCGGCGCGCAGCTCCTCGCCCCGGTGGACGTGCGGATCGGGTTCCTGGCGCGCTCCCCGCTGATGTTCGAGGGCCGGGCCGCGGTCAATTGGGACACCAAGGCGGGCGCGGGCGGCGGGAGCTTCTTCGAGCTCGCCCCCGGCGTGAACGCGCTCTACCGGCTGCGGCGCGGCAGCGGGCCCGGCGGCCTGGTCGGCGCGCCCTACCTGACCGGGGGGCTGCTGCTCGACATCGTGCACGACGGCGCCCTCGGCTCGCAGACGCAGTTCGTCGTGAATGCGGGCGTCGGGACCCGCGTTCCCTACGAGAGCGCGGTGTTTCGGCCCGAAGCGTTCCTCGCCTACGGGTTCGCGTCGGGGTTCCTGCCGCGCGCGTTCATGATCGGCGTGCGGGCGGGGCTCTCGTTCTGGCACTGAGCGGCGCCGCGGCGTTGGAACCGCCGCGGGCGCGGCGGGTACCTGTCTCACCTTTCCCGCCCGGCGGGCGGCTCACGAACGCGAGGACACGGACCATGCGGCGAACCTGGCACACGGCGATCGTGACGGTACTCGCGGGCCTCGCGCCGCCCTTGGCGGCGCAGGTGACGGGCCTGCCCTCGTTCAACGCGCCGTATCGCGCGTTCCAGCGCTCGGAGTTCGGCGGCGTGCTGAGCTTCCCCGACGGCGGGGGAACGGGGTTCGAGGGCGCCTACCGGTACGCGAGCGGGCGGCTCGACGTGGGGCTGCGAGGCGGGATCTTCGATCCCTCGGGCCCGGGCAAGACGGCGGCGCTCGCCGGCGTCGAGGCGCGGGAGCGGGTGATCACCCACACGCTCGACTTCCCGCTCGACGGGGCGGTGGTGTTCGGCGCGGGCGCCCGGCTGGTGAGCGGCGGCTCGACCTTGAACATCCCCGTCGGCCTGTCGCTCGGCCGGCGCATTGATCCGGAGGGATCCTCGGTGAGCATCGTGCCGTACGTGCAGCCGACGCTCGCCTTCCTGGTGGGCGACCGGCCGTCGGATCTGATCTTCGCGCTGGGGCTCGGGGCCGACTTCCGGCTGTCGCGCGTGCTGGACGCGCGCGTCTCGGGCGGGCTCGGCGACCGGCCGCTCACCGGGGTGGCGATCGGCGCCGTGTGGGTGCATTGAGACGCGAGGCCCCCCGCGCGGGGGCGGAAAGGACGACCATGAAACACGCAGCGTGGGCGGTGACACTGGCAGGCTTGCTCGCGGCGCCGGCAGGCGGCGCGGCGGCGCAGTGGCTCGGGACGCCGGCCTGGAACAGCCCCAAGGGCGGGACCATGCTCACGATCTACGGCGATTACGGCCACCCCAACACCGACGGCGGCAAGGGCAACGCCTTCGGCGGCCGCGTGGCGCTCGGCGTCGGCACCGTCACGCTCACGGCCGGGGTCGCGTCGTGGGAGCCCGCGAACTTCTCCTCGCGCGCCACGTCGTTCGGCGGCACGGCGGCGCTGCGGCTCATCGGCGGGAGCCTGATTCCCGTCTCGGTGAACGTGCAGGCGGGCGCGGCGCACAGCGGGACGGTCACCTCGGGCACGCAGACGCTCTCGGGCGAGACCACGGTGCTCGGCGCCGTGGGGCTCTCCGTGCCGCTCCCCACCCCGGGGTTCACGATCGAGCCGTACTTCTCCCCGGGGATCCGCTATCACAAGTACTCCACCGTGCCCCCGGGCGCGCGCGACCACGAGACCAATTTCGGCTGGGTGGTGGGCGGGAATTTCGGGTTCGGGCTGGTCGGGGTGCACCTCGCCTACGACTCCGAGAAGTTCGACAACGGGACCACGCACGGGGTGTTCGGCATCGGCGCCAACGTGGGCCTGCGGCTCCCGCTCGGGATGTGAGGGCGGTTCCGCACCGCGCGGGCAGCCGCTACCTTTGGGGCGCGCCGCTCCCCGGCGCGCCCCATTCGTTTCCAGGAGCCCCGTGACCCGATCTCTCCTGTGGCGAGCGGCCCTCCTCGCGCTCGGGCTCGCCGCGACCGGCTGCGCGCTCACGCTCGACGCCACGCACCTGGGCGTGCCGGTGTCGCTCGCGGGCGCCGCGCAACAGCCCGACTCGGGCGCGCCGTTCCGCGTGACCAAGCACCCCGTGTACCTGTTCGCGGGCTTGATCCGGCTCACCGAGCCCAACCTCGAGGACGTGCTCGCGGGACAAGTGGGGCGGGGGGCGCGCATCGCGAACCTGCGGATCCGCGAGCGCAGCCGCTGGAGCGACCTGGTGGTGACCGTGCTCACGCTCGGGGTCGTGGTCCCGCGTTCGGTGACGTTCGAGGGGATCGTGGTGCCGAAGTGACGAGCCCGCGGGACAGGGCTCCCTTCGCGCAGCGGGTGCCCGCCGGGCTGCTGCGCGAGGGGCGCCCTGCCCCGCCTTACCCGGTGACCAGCTTCCGCACCAGCGCCGTCGTCCGCGCGGCGGCGCCCCGTCCCTCCTCGACCAGCGCCTTGCCCGCGGCCCCCGCGCGGGCGCGCGCCGCGGGGTCGTGGTACCACACGAGCCACTGCGCGTGCAGCGGATGCCGCCCGTCGGCCGGCAAGGCCACCGCGCCGCCCCGCTCGAGGAGCAGCCGCGCGTCGCGGCTCGTCTGCCAGTGCGGGCCCACCGTCACCGGCACGCCGAACACCGCCGGCTCGAGCACCGAGTGCAGGCCGGCCCGATGGTAGCCCCCGCCCACGAACGCCGCGTCGGCGAGGGCGTAGAGGTCGGCGAGCACGCCCACCCGATCCACCACGATCACCGCCGCGGCGGGCTGGTGCGCGAGCTGCGACAGTCGCACGGGGCGGGGGAGGCCGAGGGCGCCCGCGACCTGCACGATGCCGGCCAAATGGTCGGGGGTGGGCTCGTGGGGGGCGAGGATCAGCCGGGCGGCGGGCACCTGGTCGCGCAGGTCCGCGAACGCGGCGAGCACCACCGCCTCGTCGGCGGGCCAGGTCGAGCCCGCCACCACGGTGAACGTGCCCGGCGGGGCGGCGGCGAGCCGGGCGAACGGCTCGCGGCTGCGGTCGAGGCGCGCCGCCCGCTCGGCCACGCTGTCGTAGCGCGTGTCGCCCGTGACCTCGATGGCGCCGCGCCGCGCGCCCAAGAGCTCGAGGCGCCGGGCGTCGTCGTCGCTGATCGCCCCGATGCGATCGAGCGCCCGGTAGGCGGGCTCGACCCAGCGGCGCGCCGGCCAGCGCAGCCGCGAGCTGCCGGGGGCCACCGTGGCCGAAACGAGGCCGAGCCGCACCCCGCGCCGCGCCGCCGCGAGCGTGAGCTCGGGCCACACGTCGAGCTTCGCGAACACGAGCGCCGCCGGGCGCAACGCGTCGAGCGCCGCCGCCACGTCGCCGGGCCGGTCGAGCGGGAGATAGTCGGCCACGTCCACGGGCAGCGTGCGCGCCAGCCGCTCGGCCGAGGGCGAGAAGAAGGTATAGGCGAGCTGCCACTGCGGCGCCTCGGCCCGCAGCGCCTCGAGCACCGGCTTCGCCTGGAGCCCCTCGCCCACCGACGGGGCGTGCACCCACACGAGCGGCCGCTCGGGCTCGCGGTGCGCCGCCGCCCAGGCGGCGAGCCGGGCCGTCACCCCCGAGCGGCCGTCGAGCCCCCGGGCGATTTTCTTGTCGAAGCGCGCGGCAAGCGGCAGGGCGCGCGCCGCCAGCCCCACGCCCAGCCGGTAGAGTAAGGAAGGGCGGGTCATCACCGCGGCCGGGTCGCGCGGCCGGCCGTCTTGCTCCGGTAGATCGAGTCGAGCACCGCGCGGAACACGCTCGCCGGCGCCGCCCCCTCGAGCAGCCCCCCCTCGATATAGAACGTCGGAGTGCTCCGCGCTCCCGCGCGCGCCGCGCGCTCGGCGTCGGCCGCCACCTCGGCGGCGGTCGCCCGGGTGGCGAGACAGGCGGCGAACGCCCGGTGATCGAGCCCCGCCGAGTCGCCGAGGGCGAGGAAGTAGGGCTGCGGGGCGGCGAGCTCCGCCCAGTCGGGTTGGTGGCGGAACAGCAGGTCGTGCAGCGGCCAGAAGCGCCGCTGGCGCGCGGCGCACAGCGCCGCCTCGGCCGCGGCAGTGGCGTTCGGGTGCACGCGCGCGAGCGGCAGGTTCACGTACACGAGCCGCACCTTGCCGGTGCGGATGTAATCGCGCTCGAGCTCGGGGAACGTGGCGAGCGTGAAGGCGCGGCAATAGGGGCACTGGAAGTCCGACATCTCGTAGATCGTGATCGGCGCGTCGGCCCGCCCCCGGGCGCGGGCGGCGAGGGGATCGTCGTCCTGGCCCCGGGCGGGTGCCGTGGCGAGCGCGAGGGCCAGGGCGGCAAGGAGAGCGCGACAGTTCATGGAGCGGTATCCGGGGGCGGTATCCGGCGACAAACCATAGCGGGGCGCCGCGGGCGGCGCCACGTGGCGCCGAGCATGTTTCTCCCGAGGGGCCGGCTCTGTCGTTTCAAGTTGCAACGGTGGGGGAGTCTAGCGGGTTTTGCCAATCCGTGATATAGAAGTGGCGTTCCGCGTTGCCCTTGGCCGCGTGCCTGCGCCCTCCCTGCCGAGGTGCGCGTGCGGGGGGCCGCCGAACCCGATGGCTGTCGTCCGTGGTGCGTGTCACGCTCACCTCGTCGGAGGGGACATGCCAGTTACACGCCGTCCGTTCATTCCTGTCATTGTCAGCGCGTTGCTCGCCCTGCCCGCCTTCGCCGCGGCGCAGGAGCCGGTGACGATCACCGGCAAGGTGACGAGCGACGCCGGCCTGCCCCTCGGGCAGGTGGAAGTCGCGATCCCGACCATGGGACTCGGCGCCCTGTCGCGGGACGACGGCAGCTACACGCTCGTCATCCCGGGGGCGCGCGTCTCGGGCCAGACCGTCACCGTCGTGGCGCGGCGGCTCGGCTACAAGTCGGCGAGCGCGCAGATCACCCTCACCCCGGGCGGGGTGACGCACGACTTCACCCTCGCCGCGAACCCGTTGCAGCTCGGCGAGGTGGTGATCACCGGCGCGGGCACGGCGACCGAGACCGAAAAGCTCGGCAACGTGCGCAATAACGTCTCGGCCGACCTGATCGCCAAGGCCAGCGAGACCAACGTGGTCGAGGCGCTCGCCGCCAAGGCGCCGAACGTCACGGTGCTCCAGCAGTCGGGCGACCCCGGCGCCGGATCGTTCATCAACATCCGCGGGATCAACTCGATCCAGGGCGCCAACCAGCCGCTGTTCGTCGTGGACGGCGTCCCGGTGGACAACTCGACCTTCTCGACCTCGAACTTCAACGGCCCCGACGACGCGGGCACGGGTTTCGGCGGGTTCGGGCAGAGCGAAGGCACGGTGGCCACGAACCGCCTCGCCGACCTGAACCCCAACGACATCGAGTCGGTGGAGATCCTGAAGGGCCCGTCGGCGAGCGCCATTTACGGCGGACGGGCCGCCTTCGGGGTGGTGCTCATCACCACCAAGTCCGGCCGGCCGGGGCCCACGCATTTCACCCTGCGCTCGACCACGTCGTTCGACGACGTCAACCACACCTACCCGCTGCAAACGAGCTTCGGGCAGGGGCTGTTCGGCGTGCACGCCGATACGACCCCGGGCGGGCAGTGCGACAACGCGGCGGGTATCTGCGCCCGCTCGTGGGGACCGCCGATTCCCGCGGGCGCGACCGTGTACGACCACGCCAACGAGATCTACCGCGTGGGTCGCACGCTCACTAACGGCTTCACGGTGTCGGGCGGCAACGACCGCACCACCTTCTACCTGTCGGGCGACAACAGCTACCAGCAGGGTGTGGTGGTGGGGCCCAACAACTGGTTCTCCCGCAGCACGGTGCGGGTGAAGGCGTCGCACAAGCTCATCGAGACGCTGAAGATCGGCGGCGACATCGCGTTCGCCGACACGCGCGCCAAGTACGTCCAGCGGGGGAACAACACCAACGGCATTCAGATCGCCGACCTGCGCACCCCGCCCGACTTCAACAACCTGCCGTACGTGGTGCAGACGGCCGCGGGCCCGCAGCAACGGTCCTACTTCGGGATGCAGCACCCCGATGCCAACACGCTGTTCGCCAACCGCGTGTTCGACAACCCGTTCTGGATCGCGTTCGAGCAGGACAACGAGTCCAAAGTCGGCCGCGTGTTCGGCAACGTGAACGCCGAATATGTGCCGATCCCGTGGCTCAAGATGAACTACACCCTCGGCGCCGACTACTGGACCGACGAGCGGCTGGAGGGCTGCCCCGTCAGCTCGGCCTCGCCGTGCATCTTCGGACGCGTGATCGAAGGGAAAATCGTCAGCTATCAGATCGACCACAACCTCACGGCCACGGCCAGCTACACCGTCAATCCGAACTTCGGCGGCACCATCACCGTGGGCCAGAACCTCGATACCCGGAACCAGCGCGTGCTCGGCACCGTGGGACGCGACCTCATCGCGCTGCAACCGTTCCGGCTGTCCAACACCGTCAGCCAGGACATCCCCATCGACGCCCAGCAGGTGATCCACGACGTGGGATGGTTCGGCCAGGCGACCGCCGACTTGTGGAACCAGCTGTTCCTGATCGCGGCGGTGCGCAACGACGGGTCGTCCACGTACGGGCGCAACCACCTGCGCAACTGGTTCCCGAAGGGGAGCGCCGCGTGGGAATTCACCAAAGTCACGGGCGACAAGCTCTCGTGGCTCTCGTTCGGGAAGGCCCGCATCGCCTACGGCGAGGCGGGAGTGGAGCCGCAACCCTACCTGTCGTCGCTCACCTTCTCGACGGGGATCGTGGGCGGGATCTCGCAGGGCACCGGCAACACCCCGACGCAGAACGGCCTGGGCGGCCTCACCACCCGCAGCGACTTGAGGCCGGCCACCGATTTGAAGCCCGAGCGCTCCAAGGAGTTCGAGACCGGGGTGGACCTCGGGTTCTTCAAGGACCGGGCCGACGCGAGCATCACCTGGTACAACAAGAAGTCGCAGGACATCATCCTGCTCGAGCCGGTGGCGCTCTCGACCGGCTTCACCCAGCAGGCCGCCAACGCCGCGACGATGCGCAACCGCGGCTGGGAAGTGGCCCTCAACGTGCGGCCCATCCAGAAAGCCGATTACGGCTGGGAAATCGGCTTGCAGTGGGCCCGCAACCGCAACACCGTCCTGTCGCTGGGCGGCGAGCAGTTCATCTCCATCGGTGACTTCAATAACCAGGTGGCGATGGTGGGCCAGCCGATCGGCGTCTACCTCGGTACCGGGTTCCTGCGCTGCGGCGTCTCGTCCGGCCAGAACGTGGTGGACGTGGCGGGCGGCGGCACCGACACGTTGGGTGCGGTGTGCGCCGGGCATCCCAAGGGCGCCCTCTACATCGGGGCCGACGGGTTCCCCGTGCCCGACCCCGACCTGCGCATCGTCCAGGATCCCAACTACGACTGGACCGGCAGCGTGCGCACTTCGTTCCGCTACAAGAAGTTCCAGATTTCGGGGTTGGTGGACATCCGCCACGGCGGCCAGATCTGGAACGGCACCAAGGGCGCGCTGTGGAGCTACGGCAAGCGCGTGGAGACCGTGCCTCGCGCGGTGTGCGTCTCCTCCACGGTCTGCTCGGGGAACGAGAAGACTTTCGGGCAGGGCGGATGGTGGGACGGCCCGGTCGTGGGTCCGGGGGCGGGTACGGCGGTGCCGATCGGCGAGAACTGGTACCGGTTCATCGCGGCCTGCCCGTTCATCGGGATCGACGAGCCGTGCATCGAGGACGGCGGCTTCGTGAAGCTGCGCGAGGTCTCCATCGCCTACAGCTTTGACCAGCCGTGGGTGCAGCGCACCCTCGGGTTCTCGAGCATCGACGTGCGGGTCACGGGCCGGAACCTGAAGACCTGGACCAACTACACCGGCTACGATCCCGAGACGAACCTCGGCGGCCCGATCTCGGCCGCGGCGGGCGCGGGCGGCGTGGACTACTTCAACAACCCGCAGACCCGCTCGTTCGCGGTGTCCATCACCCTCAACCACTAACCCCGAGGAGAACCGACAGATGCGTCGCATTGACAATGTCGCGCTCGTCTCGCTGGGGCTGCTCCTCGGGACGACCGCCTGTAACCCGTTCCTGAACGACGTCGCCCAGGATCCCAACCGCCCCACCGCAGCGTCCGTGTCGCAGCTGCTCGTGGGGATGCAGGCGGCCCAGTTCGCCCTGCAAGAAGGCACGATCGCGATGGAGATGTGCCTCTGGACCCAGGCGTGCGGTGCCACGAACGGCCGCTTCGTCCAGCAGGCCTATAACTACGTCTTCGGAGAAGGGACCGACATCGGCTCGAACGGGGGCGACTGGGCCCTCATCTACGACGCGGGCGGCTTGATCGACCTGCGCCAGATCGAGGACATCGCCCGCGCCCAGGGCGACAACCTGTCGCTGGGCATCGCGCAGGCCTGGGAAGCGTTCGCGATCGGCACCGCCGCGGACATGTGGGGCAACGTCCCCTACAGTCAGGCGCTCGTGAGCCAGACGCCGGCGCTCGACAACCAGGCCGACGTGTACGCCGCGGTGCAGGCCAAGCTCGACTCCGCGATTGCGAACGTCGCGGCCGGCGGCCCCGGTCCGGGGGCGAGCGACCTCGTGTTCGGGGGTAACGCGGGCAAATGGACCAGGGCGATCTACACGCTCAAGGCGCGTTATTACCTGCACACGGCCGAAGCCCTCGGCAACCCTGCCTACGACGCCGCGCTCGCCGCGGCGCAGAACGGGATCAGCGCGCAGAACGGCAGCGAGGATTGGGGACCCACCCACACGACTCGCACGTCCGAGCGGAACATGTGGACCCAGTTTCAGACCAGCTCGGGGTTCGGTAACGACCTCGAGGCGGGGAAGGCGCTCGTGGACCTGATGAAAGGCCGTGCGGACCCGCGCCTGGCGTTCTACTTCTGCAAGAACGTCACGACGCCGTGGCAGGCCAATCACGCCTACACGGTGGGAACGCGCATTCTCGGGTCCAACGGATACGCCCAGCGCGTGACCACGGCGGGAACGTCGGGCGGCACCGAGCCTTCCTGGACGGCCGTTCCGGGGGACACCAAGACCGACGGGACCGTCGTGTGGACCAACGACGGGTTGCCCTACGGCGGCGACGATCCCAGCGCGGCGCAGCCGAACGTGTCGAACTTCCAGTGCTTGCCGCCGCGGTTCGACGCCACGGCCCGGATTCCCTACGTGAGCTACGCCGAGAACGAGCTCATCATGGCCGAGGCGTTGAGCAGCGCCGCGGTGAACCGCACCGCCAACTTCAACGACGTCCTGGCGCTGCAACACCTCAACAACGCGCGGCACTACGCGAACGCGGTGTTCCCGGCGCAGCCGCCGTTGCAGCCGCTGCCGGACCTCGTGGGAGTGACCGGCGCCGCGCTGCTCGACTCGATCATGACCGAGAAGTACGTCGCCATGTTCCAGAACATCGAGATCATGAGCGGGTACCAGCGCGAGTGTATCCCGAACCTGACGCCGGCGAGCAACAACCGCGGGTTCACCAACGTACCGGCGCGGCTCTATTACCCGCTCGGCGAGCGCAATGCGAACCCCAACATTCCGGACCCGAGCACGCAGAACAGCACCAACGGGTTCCGGAACCCGCTCGATCCGCACGGGTGCAACGGAGACGCGCGGTGAGTGGGCCTCGGCGGGTGCGCGAGGCGCCCGCGCGGTAGCGCGGCGTAGCGGAGCCGGTCGGGGGGCGGGGGGCGGGGCGCGGATCGCGGTCCCGCCCCCCCGTGTATGTTCGTGCGGAACCGTTGCAGGAGGCAGGCGGTGCGCATCGAGGTTGCCCTCGCCCTGGCGGAAGCGCTGGCCGGGGCGGGGGGATGCTATAATTATGAGCCGGTGAGCCGGGCCCCGCTCGTTCCGGCGGCGTACGTGGCGGTGACCCTCAGCGACCCGGGCACCGAGGAGCTGGGGCGCTACCTGGGCCCCGACGCGTTCGTGGTGCGGGGCCGCCTGCTCGGCGCGGACAGTGCGGGGCTCCGCATCGCGGTGGCCGAAGTCGAGACGCGCAACGGGCGGCTCGCGGAGTGGCGCGGCGAGCCGGTGGACGTGCCGGGGCAGTTCGTCCGGCGCGTCGAGTTGCGCCACGGTGCGCCGCTCAAGACCGGCTTGCTGGCCGGCGCATCGCTCGCCGGGTTGGTGCTCGCGTACCGGGCGTTCGGGCCGGCCGCGCGGGCCGACGCGGGCGGTGGGGGCGGCGGGGGCACGAGCGCGCACTGAGAGGGAGCGAAACGCGATGACGTGGCAAGCGGTGCGGCGAGCGGCGGCGTTACTCGGTGCGGCGGCCGGCGCGGCGGGGTGCTACAATTACGTGCCGTTGAGCAGCGTCGCTCCCGATCCTGGCAGCTACGTGCTCGTCACGCTCACCGATTCCGGCGCCCGGGAACTCGCCTCGTACCTGGGCCCGACGGTGGCGGTCGTGCGGGGGCGCTACCTCGGCGGGGCCGACACGGCGGGGATGCGGATCGCGGTGGCGGCGGTGGAGTTGGTGCGCGGCGACGTCTTGCCGTGGGCCGGCGAGCTCGTGACCGTCCCCGATCGCGACATCGCCGACATCAAGGTGCGCCGGCCGGCGCGGGGCCGCAGCGTGCTGCTCGCGGGGGCCGCGGTGGGCGGCGTGGTGGCATCGGCCGCCGCGTTTTCCTTGCTGTTGCAAGGGCAGAGCACGCCGACCAATCCGACGGGCCCGCCGCCTACGAAGAAGTGAGGGGGGATAACGCGGCGGGCCTGCCGGCGTGGCGCCACGCCGGCAGGCCCGCGCGGTCCGCGCTGGGGTCTTGCCTTACTGTTTGGCGGCGGCGAACGGTCCGCGCAGCGTGCGCAGCCCCCCTCCCAGCGTCACCTGCCACTGGCTCACGCCCACCATGCTGTCGGCGGTCACGTTGGCGAGCTGCACCAGCCGCTTCGCGACATCGAGCGTGAAGGCGATCTGCCCGCTGCCGACGTTGCCGTTCTGCACGTCGCCGGTGAGCGTGTCCGTGACACCGTCGCACGTGCGATAGACGGTGTAGGTGCCGGTGACGTAACTGACGCTCCCCTGCGTCAAGACCAGCGTCCCCGTCGCCGTGCACGAGTGCCCGGTGGCGGTGAGCGGTCCCCAGCTGGCGTTCCAGTTGCCCGTGACGTTGGCGTTCGCCGGGGGCGCTTGCTGCACGCCGGCGGTCGGCACGTCGTTGCTCGCGCATCCGGCCGCCGCAGCTACCGCTAACAAGACGATTCCACGCCGCATGATCGCTGCTCCAGGGTCATGGTCCGCCGCGAGAATACCACCGCGCGGGAAGGGTCGCAAGGCGAGCCCGACGGTGACGGAACGTTGCATGTTGCAACGTCACGGCGTTCCCGGCCGGGGTCTCTGCGGACCGTGGCGATCAGTACACCCCCACGCTCGACCGCCTGAGGTCGGTCTCGAGCGTCCATTCGATGTACTGCCCCGGCTGGATGATGAGCGTCTCGGTGCGGGCGAAGTCGGGGCTCCCGATGGGATCGCCCACGAGCTGGAGGTCGTGCCCGATGCCGAGGAGCCGCGCGGGAATGAAGAGCAAGAGCGACGACGAGCCGGTGACCGTGCCGACGCGGGTCGCCTGGCCGTCGTGCAGCACGTAGATCACCACGTCGAGGTAGTTGTGGTTGGTCACGTGGAGGGCGATCTCGCCCGCGGCGGTGGCGGCATCGGGGCGTCCCGTGCCGGCGCCGCGGTGGAAGAGGAAGCACCCCGGGGCGCCCGCGAGTACCGCGGCGAGCGCCGCGGTGGCGGCGAGCGTGCGCGGCCCGCTCATGCGCGCATCATACCACGCGCCGCCCGGGGGCGAAAGACCGCGCGCGGCGGCGCCGGGCCAGCGGGCATGACCGTTCTCTAACACAGCGCTTCCCTTTTATGTTCCTGTTTGGAACGTGGTCGATCTTGCGCCATTTCGCAACGCGCGACACGTTTGCCTCGCCGTTCCCATTCTCTCTCACTCAAGCCCTGGGAGTGGGTCATGTCCGACGCACCGTCAGTCCCGAATCGCTGCTGCTCCGTCGCTCTTCGTTCCGCGTTTCGACATTCTCGCTGTAGTCGCCGGTAGGCCGGGCGCGCGCCGCGGCCTGCCGGCGTTCCGTGTCGATCACCATTCACGGGTCCGCCCGTCCGTGAGCTCGCGCGTGTCGGTGCGGTACGCTGGGTGCGAGTGCTACCTCCTGCATTGAGGAGCCGCCTTATGTCTTCTTCTCTCCGTCCGTGGAACGTTCAGTTGCGGGTAGCCGCAGGCGTCCTGGTGCCCCTTCTCCTGAGTGCCGCGGTGGCCCGAGCGTCTGCACAACAGGGAGCCATTGCCGGTCAGGTGACCGACCGAGCGACCGGTCAGCCGATCGCGGCTGCGCAGGTGCTGGTGCTGGGCACCAGCTTGCAGGCCCGTACCACTCGCGAGGGCCGCTACCTGATCCAGAAGGTGCCGGTGGGGGACTACCAGGTGCAGGTGCGGCTGATCGGATACGCCACGGCCACGCAGTCGGTGGCGGTGGCGGCGGGCCAGACGGCGACGCTGGACTTCGCGATCGCGGCGTCGCCGGTGCCGCTGGACGTAGTGGTCGTGTCCGCCAGCGGCGCGGAGCAGTTGAAGCGCGAACTCGGGAACAATGTCGCCACGATTGACGCCGCGAAGACCGTGCAAGAGGCGGCGCCGGCCAACGCGGCCGACTTGCTCAACTCGCGCGTCCCCGGGGTGGAGGTATACCAGAGCGGGGGCACGACCGGGACGGGCTCGCGGGTGCGGATCCGCGGGGCCACGAGCCTGTCGCTGCGCAACGAGCCGATCGTGGTCGTGGATGGCGTGCGCATTGACAATACGCCGAACGCCGACGGCAACATCGGCGTCGGGGGTCAGGCGCCTTCGCGCTTGAACGACATCAATCCCGAGGACATCGAGTCCATCGAAGTTGTCAAGGGACCGTCGGCCGCGGCGCTGTATGGCACCGACGCGGCAAACGGAGTCATCCAGATCCGTACCAAGCAGGGGCGACCGGGCCCGACCAAGTGGGGCGCCTTCGTCGAGGGCGCGGTGTTGAACGATGTGGGCGATTGGCCCGCGAACTACTTCTCGGCGACCTCCGCCGGTAGCTCCTGCCGCTTGCGGTCGATGGCGCTCGGCATCTGCACCATCGCTCGGGTGGACAGCTTCAATCCGCTCAAGCAGAACCCGCCGTTCCGCGAGGGCGTTCGCCAACACTACGGGGTGAACGCCTCGGGCGGGAACGAGGCGACGACATTCTACGTGTCGGGGGACTTCGAGCGCGAAAAGGGCATCTACGAGTCCAACGATCTGCGGAAGGCAAACCTGCGAGTCAACCTCCGTAACCAGGTGAGCCGTCTGATGGATCTGTCGGTTTCCGCGGCGTATGTCACGAGCAATCTCGCGCTTCCGCAGAACGACAACAACGATCAGGGCATCCTGCCGAGCGGCCTCCTCGGGTTCCCCGACACCACCAACGGCGGCTACCGGTTCTTGACGCCCGCGCAGGCGAACCTGATCTCCACCACCCAGCGGGTCGAGCGGTTCACGGGCGGCGTGACGCTCAACTTCCGGCCGACCAGCTTCCTGACCATGCGGGGGGTCGCTGGGTACGATGTGACCAATCAGGGCGACAACGAACTCACCCCACCGAACGTCATCCCGCTCGACCAGGCGCGCCTCGATGGGAACGCCTTTCAGTACCGGGCGCAGACGTTCGCGTACACGGCCAACTTCGTGACCACCGCCACGTTCCGACTCTCGCCCGTGGTGACCTCCAACACCTCCGCGGGCGTACAGTTCGTTAAGAACGTGTTTCAGCAGACGCAGGCGTCGGGACGCAAGGTGGTCGCCGGGACGAGCGGCCTCGGCGGCGTCGTGGTGCCCGCGGTCGGCGACGTCACAACCCCGAGCGTGACCATCGGGGGCTACGTGGAAGAGCAGGTGGGGATCCGGGACCGGCTGTTCGTCACCGGCGCGCTCCGGGGCGACGACAACTCGGCGTTCGGCGCGAACTTCAACTTCATCGTGTACCCGAAAGTCTCGGCTTCGTGGGTGATCTCCGAGGAACCGTTTTTCCCGCGCCTGTCTTGGCTGTCGAGCCTGCGGCTACGGACGGCCTGGGGCAAGTCGGGACGAGCGCCGGGCCCGCTCGACGCGCAGCAATTTTTCATCCCGGTGGCGGTCGCGGCCAATGGCAGCGATGTGCCGGCAGTCACGATCGGCGGGGCCGGGAATGCGAACCTGAAGCCGGAGCAGACCCGGGAGCTCGAGACGGGGTTCGACGCCGATTTGTTCGGGCAGCGACTGCATTTCGAAGCCACCTACTACGACAAGACCTCGAAAGACGCGCTGGTCGCGGTGCCCATCGCGCCGTCGCTCGGGGCGAGCTTCACGCGATTCGACAACCTGGGCGAAGTGACCAACAAGGGATTCGAGGTGCTCGTCACGGCGCAGGTGCTGAACCGACCGAACCTCGCCTGGACCGTCACGGCCAGCGCCTGGGGCAACAGAAACCGCGTGGTGCGTACCGACTCGATCAACACGCCGATCATATTCGGCCTCGGCGGCGCCTCGCAGCGGCACCAGGTCGGCTATCCCGCCGGCGGGTACTGGGGCAGGCCCTACACGTTCCAGGACGCGAACGGCGACGGCTTGATCAGCCCGACCGAGATCACGTTCCTAAGCGATACGGACACGTTCCAGGGCTCGTCGGTGCCGACGCACGGCGGTACGATCTCGACGGAAGTGACCTTCCTGCGTCACTTCCGGCTGTATGGCTTGCTCGACGGCCGTTTCGGGAACAAGCTGGACAACGCGACGGAATCGTTCCGGTGCTTGTTCGGGATTTGCGCCGGCGCCCGTCTGCCTGGGACGCCGCTCGCCGATCAGGCGGCGGCCATCACCGCGCCGTTCACGGAGGCCGGGTACTACGAGGATGCCGGGTTCGTGAAGTTGCGCGAAGTGTCGGTCACGTACCTCGCACCGGCCCAGTGGGCGTCGCGCATCGGGGCAAGCGCGCTGAGCTTCACGCTCACCGGACGGAACCTCGCCACGTGGACGAGCTACAAGGGTGTCGATCCAGAGGTCAATGTCGCCGGCCAGTTCAACTTCAGCGTGGCCGACTTCCTGACCCAGCCGCCCGTGCGGTACTTCATCGCCCGCGTCAACGTGACCTTCTGAGCCCGAGGACATGACCATGCGGACTATCATCAAGTTGCTCGCTCTCGGGGGTCTCGCCCTCGCCGCCGCCGCGGTTGGATGCAACGATCCCCTGCGGGTGAGCCTTCCCGATATCGTGACCCCGGGCCAGCTCACCGACTCCGCCGCCCTGGCCACGTTGCGCGCCGGTGCCATCGGCGACTTCGCGATCGCCTATAGCGGCGATCATCCCGACGGATCCGGGGGCACCGAAGGCGTGATTATGTACGGCGGCCTCCTGGCCGACGAGTGGATCAATTCGGAGACGTTTCCGACGCGCATCGAGGTGGACGCCCGCTCGATCAGTCCGTTGGGGGGACTGACCACGACGAACGCGGACGTGGATCTGTGGTTCCGGCGCCTTCACCAGGCGCGCCGCTCCGCCGAGAACGCCGCGGCGCAGTACGCGGCGCTGGCACCCGCCGACCCAGCCCATGCCGAGATGCTGAGCCTGGCCGGGTTCACGTACATTTTCTTCGCGGAAACGTGGTGCTCGGGCGTTCCGGTCAGTCACCTCAATCCCGACGGGAGCATCACGTACGGACCGCCGCTCACCACCGTCGAGCTGCTTGACACCGCGATCGCCCGTTTCGACAGCGCGCTGGCCGTCGCGGCGCCAAATTCCGACATGGCGTATCTCGCCAGCGTGGGGAAGGGCCGAGCCCTCCTCGACCTGGGGCGCTTTCCCGAGGCCGGAGCCGCCGTCGCGGGGGTGCCGACGAGCTTCGCATATGTCCAGGAGCACTCCGAGAACACGGACCGCGAGAATAACGGCGTGTTCAACGGGAACTTTACCGATGGCCGCTACGCCATCGCCGACTCCGAGGGCGTCAACGGCTTCCCGTTCCGGTCGGTGGCCGACCCGCGGACTCCGTGGACGGATCCCGGCGTGACGGGATTCGATAACTCGACGGAGCTGTGGACCCAGTTGCGGTACGGCGACCGGCGCGCCCCGGTGACCGTCGCGACTGGCGTCGAGGCGCGGCTGATCGAGGCCGAGGCGGCGTACCAAGGGGGAGACAGCACCATCCTGTTTCTCGCGAAGCTGAACGAGCCTCGGGCAAACCCCGCTGAGCGGACCTATTTCGACCCGAACCCGGCTAGCACCGATGCGCCGCCGATCGGCACGCTCCCCAACTTGACGCTCGCCGATGAGACCGCCGCCGGCGGTGCCGTGAATCTGCTGTTCGCCGAGCGGGCTCGGTGGCTGTGGCTCACCGCGCACCGGTTGGGCGATTTGCGCCGGCTCGTGCGGCAATACAACCGTCCGGCCGACGCGGTCTTCCCGACGGGACCCTATTTCAAGCCGACGAACTTCACGAGCTACGGGACGGACGTGAACTTTCCCGTTCCGGTCACGGAGAAGAACAACCCGAACTTCACCAGCTGCATCGACCGGTTACCGTAGGCTGGCGGCGGAGCGAAGGCGTGACACGGCGAGGGGGCGGAGTCGCTCCCTCGCCCTGTTACGACTGTTGGCCGTTCTTCATCTTGATGACGATCACGCCGCTGACGGCGTTCGTGCCATAGTACGTGGTGCCCTCAATCCCGTCGTAGATCATGATCGCCTGAATCGACTGCGCTTCGACCGCGTCGAGATTGCGGAAATCCGGCATCAGCACGCCGTCGAGCAAGACCATCGGCGCATCGTTCAGGAGCAAACTGGCGCGGCCGCGCCGCGTGAGCCGGACGGGCCGCCCGTTCTGGTCCTCCTCGGCGAGCAGGATCGGGGCTTGGTCGCGGAGCACTTGCCACGCCGTCCGGGCTCCCGATCGCTGGATCTCCTCCGCCGTGATCAGGAACCCGCCGGCAGGACGGTCCGGGGTTCGGTGGCCACCTGCCGTCGCTCCACACGCGGCGGCGATCAGCGCGACAACTCCGTTGAAAGGCTTCATGACGGTCCCCCGCACGTTCAAGACGGCGAGCCCGTTTCACCTCTAGCCTGCCCGGCGACGGGCAGTACGTCAAGATGTGTCCCCGGTCGGCGCCCGGTGTATCTTGACACTCCCATGACACGCGCGCTGACCCTGTTGCTCGTCGCCCGGATGGCGCAGGCGCCGGTGACCTCGCTCCCCCCGCCCCGCGGCTACGTCAACGACTTCGCCGGCGTCCTCGACTCGGCCTCCATCGCCCACATGGAGGCCGTGATCCGCGAGGTGCGCGCCAAGACCCGCGGCGAGATCGCCGTCGTCACCCTCCCCGACATCGGCGACCGCGACCCGGCCGACGTGGCGGTCCGGATCGGCCGGCAGTGGGGCGTGGGCGCCCGGGGCGCGGCGGGCGACACGGCGAAGAACCTCGGCGTCGTCGTGCTGCTCGTGCCGCTCAAGAACCATCGCCCGGGCACGGGCCGGGTGTTCATCGCCACGGGCCGGGGCGCCGAAGGGTTCCTTCCCGACGCGCGCGTGGGGCGGATCCGCGACGCGATGCTGCCGTATCTCGCGCGCGAGGAGTACGGCCCGGGCCTCGCCCGCGGGGTGGACCTCGTGGCGCAAGCGTTCGCCCAGGAGTTCGGCGTAACGCTCGCGGGGGCGCCCCCCCCGCCCGCGCCGCCCGCCCCTGCGGAAAGCGCGCCCGGCACGCCGGCCGCCCTGCTCGTGGTCTGGTTCGCCATCGTAGTGCTGATGCTGGCGCTCGCCTCGCGGCGGCGGGTGCTGTTCCTGCCGCTGTTCTTCGGGGGCGGGCGGGGCGGCTGGGGCGGGGGCTGGGGAGGCGGCGGGGGAGGGGGCTTCGGCGGCGGGTTCGGGGGGTTCGGCGGAGGCGGGGGGTTCTCGGGCGGGGGCGCGGGAGGGAGATTCTAGCCGATGGCGCGGCGACCCACGGCCGAATGGCTCGCGGAGGCGCTCACCGGGGCGCTCGGCGGGCGGCTCGTCGCCCTGCTGCTCTACGGCTCGGCGGCGCGCGGCGATCACGTGCCCGGGCGCTCCGACGTGAACACGCTCTTGATCGTGGACCAGGCGGACGACGCGCTGTTCGCGGCCCTCGGCCCGGCGGTGCGGGCGTGGACGCGGGCGGGTCACCCGGCGCCGCTCATCTTTACCGAGCGGGAGTGGCGCGAGTCGGCGGACGCGTTCCCGATCGAGTACGAGGACATCCGCCACGGCCACCGGCTGCTCGCGGGGCGCGACCCCTGGGGCGGGATCGCGGTGCGGCGCGACGAGCTGCGCCGCCAGCTCGAGCGCGAGCTCCGGGGGAAGCTCCTGCGGCTGCGGCAGGCGTACGCCGCGCTGCGTGACGACCCCAAGCGACTCGCCCCGGTGCTCGCCGGGAGCGCCGCCGGGTTCTTCACGATGCTGCGCGCGCTCGTGCGCCTCGCCGGCCGGCCGGCGCCCGCGGCGGCCGCGCCGCTCCTGCGCGAGGCGGCGGCGCTCGCAGGCTTCGCCCCCGAGGCGCTCGACCGCCTGGCGGCGCACGCCGCGGGCGGGCCCGCGCTGCGGCTCGCGCGGGGCGACGAGCTCCCCGCGCGCTATCTCGAGGCGGTGGCCCGCACCGCCGAGTACGTGAACCGCTTGACCTAGGAAAGGACGACCTCCGTGCACGCGCTCAGGCGCTTTGCCCTCGCCGCCGGCCTCGCCTTCGCGGCCGGCTGCGGCTACAACACGATCCAGACCTACGACGAACAGGTGAACGCCGCCCAGGCGCAGATCAAGGTGCAGCTCCAGCGGCGGGCCGATCTCGTGCCCAACCTGGTGGAGACGGTGAAAGGCTATGCGAAGCAGGAGCAGACGATCTTCACCGAGGTGGCCGAAGCGCGCGCCAAGCTCGCGGGCGCGGTGCAGAGCGGCGATCTCCGGCAGATGGCGCAGGCGAACGCCGCCCTCACCGCACCGCTCGGCCGGCTGCTCGCGCTCGCCGAGAACTATCCGCAGCTCAAGTCCAACGAAAACTTCCGCGCCCTCCAGGACCAGCTCGAGGGGACGGAGAACCGCATCGCCGTGGCGCGGCAGGACTACAACGAGGCGGTGAACCGCTACAACGCCTACATCCGGCGCTTCCCGCAGGTGCTGACGGCGAAAGCGATCGGGAAGGGACCGCGCCCCTACTTCGAGCTCGAGACGCCGGGCGCGGCCGCGGCGCCGAAGGTGGATTTCTCGCGCTAGCTCAGTCCACGATCGCGTCGGGAAGCACGTACTTCATCGGGTCCACCGGCTTGCCGTTCACCCACACCTCGTAGTGCAGGTGCGGGCCGGTGGAGAGCCCCGTGGAGCCGACGAGGGCGATCTTCTGGCCGCGTTTCACCCGCTGGCCGCGCACCACGAGGATCTTCGAGCAGTGCGCGTAGCGCGTCACCAGCCCGTAGCCGTGGTCCACGGTGATCATGTTCCCGTAGCCCTCCTCCCAGCGGATGTCGGTCACCACGCCGGCGGCGGGCGCCTCGATCTCGGCGCCCATCGGCGCCGACACGTCGATCCCCTCGTGCGGCCGGGCGAGGTGCAGGATCGGATGGAAGCGCTCGCGGGCGAACGCGCTCGTGAGCCACCCCTTGGTGGGCATGATGGACGGGGTGGCGGCGAGCCGGGCCTGGTGCTTGGAGAGGGAGTCGTAGGCCTCGTTGAGCGAGCGGACCAGCACGTTGGCGCGGCGGGCGAGGGCGTCCACGTCGAGTCGGGCGGCGAGCGCCTGCGCGCCGAGCGGCCCGAGTCGCGCGAGGCTGTCGCGCTCCGACCACACGCCCGCCGGGCCGCCGATCCCCGCCTGCTGGACCGCCGTGTCGGTCGGGGCGAGCCCGGCGAGGAGGCGCAGCTCTTGCTCGCGCTCGCTGAAGGCGTGCAGCGTGTCGCGCAGCCCCGCCATGCGCTCGCGCATGCGCTGGATCTCGTCGGCGAGGAGGCGGTTCTCGTTCTCGAGCACGCGGCTGCGCGTGATGTTGACCCCGCGCGCCACCGCGGCGACGCCGAGCACCAGGAACGTGAGCGTCACCACGCTGCCGATCCCCACGAGCGCCTTGACGAACGTCTGCGACACCTCCACGGCGCGGGACGCCCCCGAGCCGTGGGGCACCAGCATGACGGTCCAGCGTCGCTCCGCCTTCGTGGGCATGCGCTCTCGCGACCTCATGGGCAACGACCCCGGCGCGCGACGGCGCCGGTCCTGCGGTGTTCCGACCGAAGGGAGAACCCGGACAGGGCACGGGGTCCGGTCCCCGGGTGTGCAGGCCAAAGCTACGCCCCGGCTTCCGAGGCGTCAACACGCGGCCCCGTGACGCAGGTCACGGGCCCGCGGGGCTCAGGTCCGGCCGGACGCGGAGGTCGCGGCGGCGGGGGCGGGTTTGGGAAAGAGAATCGGCGGCTTGGACACCCGGCACCCCGCGAGGTCCAGCGTGGCGAGGCCGGCGAGGGCCGTCCCTCCCGTCCCCTCGAGCGCCGTGCCCGGGGCGAAGAGTCCCCGAATGGTCGTGGCGGTGGCGGGAAGGAAGGGTTGGGCGAGCACGGCGAGCCGTCCTACGGTGCGGGCGAGGTTCGCGAGCACCGAGTCGAGCTCGGCCGCGCGGTCGGGCTGCTTGGCGAGGCGGTAGGGAGCCGTCTCCTCGATGTAGCGGTTGGCGGCGGCGGCGAGCTCGAGGAGCCGTGCCGCGCCCTCGTGGAGGCGGTGCGCGTCCATGGCCCGCACGTAGGCGGCGAGCGTGTCGCGGGCCGCGGCCTCGAGCGGGGTGTCGAACCCGCGCGGATCGCGCGGCACGACGCCCGCGCGGTAGGCGAGGATCATGGCGAGCGAGCGCGACACCAGGTTGCCGAGCGTGTCGGCGAGGTCCGCGACATAGCGCGCGTCGAAGCGCTCCCAGGTGAAGTCGCCGTCGTTCTCGAAGCCCACCTCGCGCAGCAGGAAGTAGCGCAGCGCGTCGGGGCCGTGGCGCGCGATGGCGTCGTCGAGCGTCACGGCCGCGCCGGCGGTCTTGCTGAGCTTCACCCCCGACCACTGCACGTAGCCGTGGGCCCACACGGCTCGCGGCAGCGCGAGGTCCGCCGCGAGCAGCATCGCGGGCCAGATCACGCAGTGGAACCGGGTGATCCCCTTGCCGATCACGTGGAGGTCGGCGGGCCACAGGCGCTCGTAGCCCGGCTCGGGGAACCCGGTGGCCGAGAGATAGTTGATGAGCGCGTCGAACCACACGTACACCGTCTGCTGCGGGTCGCCCGGAAACGGGATGCCCCAGGGCTGGCGCTGGCGCGAGATGGAGATGTCCTGGAGGCCGCCCTCGAGCAGGCGCAGCACCTCGTTGCGCCGGATCTCGGGCTCGACGCGCAGGGCGCCCGTGCGGATGCGCTCGAGCACCGCGTCGCGGTAGGCGCTCAAGCGAAAAAAGTGGTTGCGCTCCCGGGTGGGGACGAGCGCGAGCGTGGGGTGCTCGACGCAGCGGCCGTCGGCGATCTGCGTCTCGGTCTTGAACTCCTCGCACCCGGTGCAGTACAGCCCCTCGTACTCCGCTTCGTACAGGTCGCCGGGCCGGCGCGCGCGGATGCGCTCGAGGAGAGCGGTGACCGCGCGGGCGTGCCGCGGCTCCGTGGTGCGGATCCAGTCGTCGGGGCTGCACCCCAGGCGCCGCCAGGTGTCGGCGAAGCGCGCGGCCATGCGGTCCACCCACGCCTGCGGCGTCACCCCCGCGCGCGCCGCGGCCTGCACCACCGACTGGCTGTGCTCGTCCATCCCCATGAGGAAGTGGACGGCGTCGCCGCGCAGCCGGCGATAGCGGGCGATGCAGTCGGCGCCGATCTTCTCGAGCGCGTGGCCGAGGTGCGGCTCGCCGTTCGCGTAGTCGATCGCCGTCGTCAGGTAGAACTTAGGCACGGGAGGCGCGCTCCAGCTCGGCGGCAAGCCGCTCGAGGCTCACCACCCGGGTGTCGCCGCTCTCGGCGCGCAGGGTGACCGTCTCGCGGAACACGTCCACGGCCAGCACCTTCTCGACCCCCGCGGCGGTGCGCAGCGTCTTGCCCTCCTTGGGGAAGCGGCGGCGCGCCTGGACGTAGAACTCGTGCTCGTAGCGGAGGCAGCACAAGAGGCGCCCGCAGCCGCCCGAGATCTGCGACGGGTTGAGCGAGAGGTGCTGGTCTTTGGCGAGCGCCAGGCTCACGGGGCGCAGCTCGGGGAGCCAGCTCGCGCAGCAGTAGCGCCGCCCGCAGCGGCCCACGCCGTCGAGCCGCTTGGCCTCGTCGCGCGCGCCGATCTGGCGCAGCTCGATGCGGGTGTGAAACAGCGCGGCGAGGTCGCGCACCAGCGCGCGGAAGTCCACGCGCTGCTCCGCCGTGAAGTACACGGTGAGTCGCCGGCGGTCCCACTGCCACTCGGCGTCGGAGACTTTCATCGGGAGGCCGTGCTTGCGGACCTGCGCCATCACCCGGCGGCGCACCTCCTCTTCCTCGGCGTGCAGTCGCTCGGCCGCCGCCGTGTCGGCGGGGGTGGCGCGGCGCACGATGCGCGGCAGCGCCGCTGCGGCCGCGGGCGTCTCGGCCGCGCTTCCGGCGAGCTGGCAGCCCGAGCAGCCGCTGCCGCACTTGCGGGCGGCGACGGCGCCGAGCGCCGACACCCGGCCGAAATCCTGGCCGCGCTCCACCTCCACGATCACGGGATCGTGGAGCGCGAGCGGCGCGTCGAACGGCCAGGTGAAGTAGGCCTTGCGGTTCCCTTTGAACCGGACCTCGACGACGGCGCTCATCTCACCCCTCGGCGATGACGCCCATCGCCAGGTACTTCTCCTCGCGCCGTTTGAGCAGCTTCTCCATCTTGAGCTTGCGGAGCTGGCGCACGTGGCGGCGCAGCGCCTGCCCCAGCGCCTCGGCCGCCGCCTCGGGGTCGGCGTGCGCGCCGCCCGGGGGCTCGGGGATGATCTCGTCGATCAGGCCCAGGGCGCGCAGGTCGGCGGCGGTGAGCTTCAGCGCTTCGGCGGCACGCTCGCGCTGGCTCGCGTCCTTCCACAGGATGGCCGCGCACCCCTCGGGCGAGATCACCGAATAGACCGAGTTCTCGAACATCAGCACGCGGTCGGCGAGCCCCACCGCCAGCGCCCCGCCCGAGCCGCCCTCGCCGATCACGGCGGTGACGATCGGCGTGCGCAGCGTGGCCATCTCCACCAGGTTGCGCGCGATCGCCTCGGCCTGCCCCCGTTCCTCGGCGCCCAGGCCGGGGTAGGCCCCCGGCGTGTCCACCAGCGTGATCACGGGGGCGCGGAACTTCTCGGCCAGGCGCATGAGCCGCAGCGCCTTGCGGTAGCCCTCGGGATGCGCCATCCCGAAGTTGCGCCGCAGGTTTTCCTTCGTGTCGCGCCCCTTCTGGTGGCCGATCACCATCACGCTCAGCCCGTCGAGCCGCGCCCATCCCCCCACGATCGCGGGATCGTCGCGGAACAGCCGGTCGCCGTGCAGCTCGACGAAGTCGGTGAAGACGGCCTTGATGTAGTCCAGCGTGTAGGGCCGCCGCGGGTGCCGGGCCACCTGCACCCGCTGCATCGGCGTCAGGTTGCGGTAGATCTCGGCGCGCAGCGCCGCGAGCTTGCGCTCGAGGGGCGCCAGCTCCTTGGAGACGTCCACCGCCGTTTCGCCGGCCACGCGCTTGAGCTCCTCGATCTGGCGCTCGAGCTCGAGCAGCGGCCGCTCGAAGTCCAGGGTATGGGTCGCCATCGCTCAGATCGCCTTGACCAAATGTACGCGGTCGGGCCCGAGCAGGTCGCGCAGCGCCGCGACCAGCTCGTCGGCCACCGCGACGCGCAGCGAGCGGCTGCGCAGCCGCACGGGGGTGCCGCCGTCGCCGCCGTTCCCCTCGGCGGAGGGCGGCGGGGGCGGCTCGTCCTCCCACTCGACCAGCACCGGCGCGGGTCCCGGGTGCGCCGCGCACAGCGCCGCCACGGCCCGGGCGGCGTCGGGGGGCAGGGGCGCCCGCGGCGAGCAACGCAGGGCGATTCCGACGGCCCCGCTCGCGCGCAGCTCCTCGAGCGGCTGGGCCGCCTCCACGATGAACGGCGCCTGGTCCTCCCCGCGGTCGCGCTGGCTGTAGCCGCCCGTCAAGAGCAGCGCGCGGTCGGGCCGGATCACCGCGTTGAGCTTGGCCCACGCCTCGGGGAACACCAGCGCTTCGGCGGTGCCGTGGAAGTCCTCGAGGGTGAGCCGCGCGTACTCCGCCCCGCTCTTCTTGGAGACCTGGCGCTTCACCGCGGTGACCACGGCGGCGATGCGGGCCTTCTGCTCGCTCCACGTCCCGAGCGTGGCCGTGGTGCGCGTGCCGAACAGCTCGACCTCGGCGCGGTAGCGCTCGAGCGGGTGGCCGGAGATGAAGAAGCCGAGCACCGCCTTCTCGCGGCGCAGGCGCTCGTGCTCGGTCCAGGGGGCGACGTCGGGGAGCCGGGCGGCGGGGTGCGCGGCGGGCGCCTCAGCGCCGAACAGCGCGCCCTGGCCCGCCTCCCGCTCCTGCTGGCGCGCCTGCGCTTCGGCGAACGCGGCGTCGAGCGCCGCCACGAGCTGCGCCCGGTGGCCGCCGAGCGAGTCGCAGGCGCCCGCGTCCACCAGGGCCTCGAGCACCCGCTTGTTGCAGAGCCGCAGATCCACCCGCTCGCACAGATCCACGAGCGAGCGGTACGGCCCGCCCGCGCGGCGGCCCGCGAGGATGGACTCGATCGCCCCCGCTCCCACGTTCTTGATGGCGCCCAGCCCGAAGCGGATGCGGCGCTCGCCCACCACGGTGAACTTGAAGCCCGACTCGTTCACGTCGGGCGGCAGCACCTCGAGGCCGAGGTCGCGCGCCTCGGCGATGTATTGCACGACCTTGTCGGTGTTGCCGATCTCCGACGAGAGCAGCGCCGCCAGGAACTCGGGCGGGTAGTGCGCCTTGAGCCAGGCGGTCTGGTAGGACAGCACCGAGTAGGCCACGGCGTGCGACTTGTTGAAGCCGTAGCGGCCGAACGTCTCGATCTGCGCGGCGATCTCCTCGACCGCGCGCCGGTCGTGGCCGCGCGCCACCGCGCGCTCCACGAAGCGCCCCAGCTCCCGCTCGATCAGCGCTCGGTCTTTCTTGCCGACCGCCTTGCGCAGCACGTCGGCCTCGGCGAGCGAGAACCCGGCGAGCACGTGGGCGATGCGCATCACCTGCTCCTGGTAGGTGATGACCCCGTAGGTGGGCCGCAGGATCTCTTCCAGGGCGGGGTGGGGGTAGCGCACCGGCTCGCGGCCGAGCTTGCGGTTGATGAAGACGAGGTGCATCCCGGTGTCGAGGGGGCCGGGCCGCAGCAGCGCGTTCGCCGCCACTAGATCGTCGAAGCGGTCGCACCGCATGTTGCGCAGGCAGTCGGTGGCGAGCGGCGACTCGAACTGAAATACGCCGGCCGTGCGCCCCGACCGCAGCAGCGCGTACACCCGCGGATCGTCGAGGGGCAGCGCCCGCATGTCGAGCGTCACGCCGTGGCGCTCGGCGACCAGCGCCACCGCGTCGTGAATCACGGTGAGGGTCTTCAGGCCGAGGATGTCGATCTTCAGCATCCCCACCTGCTCGAGCGCCACCATGTCGTACTGGGTGATGATCGCGTCGGGCTCCTGGGGGGCGAGGCACACCGGGACGTAGTCGGTGAGCGGGCCGGGCGCGATCACCACGCCCGCGGCGTGGACGGAGGCGTGGCGCGCGAGGCCTTCGATGCGGGCGCCCAGGTCGAGGATCTTGCGCACGCGCTCGTCCTGGCGCGCCACGGCGCGCAGGTCGGGGGAGCGCTCCTCGGCTTCGGCGAGCGTCACCGCGACCCCCGGGCCCGCCGGGATGAGCTTGGTCAGCCGGTCCACCTCGCCCGGCTCGACGCGCAGCGTGCGGGCGACGTCGCGGAACGCCGCCCGCGCCTTGAGGGTCCCGAACGTGATGATCTGCCCCACCGACTCCCGGCCGTAGCGCTCGCGCACGTACTGGATCACTTCGCCGCGGCGCTCGAAGCAGAAGTCGAGGTCAATGTCGGGCATGGAGACCCGCTCGGGGTTGAGGAACCGCTCGAACAGCAGGTCGAACTTGAGCGGGTCGATGTCGGTGATGCCGAGCGCGTAGGCCACGAGCGAGCCGGCGGCCGAGCCGCGCCCCGGGCCCACCGGGATGCCGCGCTCCTTCGCCGCCCGCACGATGTCGTACACGATCAGGAAGTAGCCGGCGTAGCCGGTGCGCGCGATGACCTCGAGCTCGTAGGCCAGCCGCTCCGCCGCCGCGGGCGGGAGCGGGTCGCCGTAGCGGGCCGCGGCCCCCCGGCGCGCGAGATGGACCAGGAGCTCCGCATCCGAGGCGAACTCCGCGGGCCGCGGGTACTGCGGCAGGAAATAGCGCTTCTCGAAGTCGAACTCGCACAGCTCGGCGACGCGCGCCGTTTCCGCCAGCGCCTCGGGATGGTCGGGGAACAGGGCCTGCATCTCGGCCTCGGACTTGACGTAGCTCTCGCGGCCGAAGAACCGAAACCGGTTCGGATCGTCGAGGTCCTTCCCCGTGCCGATCGCGAGCAGCACGTCGTGCGCCTCGGCGTCGTCTTTCTTCAGGTAGTGGGCGTCGTTGGTGGCGACGACCGGCAGTCCCAGCTCGGCCGCCAGGCGGAACATCCCCGCCGCCACGACGCGCTCGTCGGGGATGCCGTGGTCCTGCACCTCGAGCCAGAACCCGTCGGGGCCGAAGAGCCGGGCGAAGTAGGCGGCGCTGGCGCGCGCCGCCTCGTAGTTTCCCTGGCGCAGGTACAGCGCGATCTCGCCCGAGAGGCAGCCCGCGAGCCCGATGAGCCCCTCCCGGTGCTGCTCCAGCGCCTCGCGGTCGATGCGCGGCCGGCGGTAGTAGCCTTCGAGAAACCCGATCGAGGAGAGCTTGACCAGGTTGCGGTAGCCGGTGCGGTTCCGCGCCAGCAACACGAGGTGCGAATAGGGCGCGGGCGCGTCGGCGGGCCGCTCGCGGGCGCGGCGGCTGCCGAACGCGAGGTAGGCCTCGAACCCGAGGATGGGGCGGAGGCGGCGCGCGCGGGCCTCGGCGTAGAACTGCCACGCGCCGTGCAGGTTCCCGTGATCGGTGAGCGCGATCGCGTCCATGCCGAGCGCGCGCACCCGGTCGAGCAGGTCGGGAATGCGGTTGGCGCCGTCAAGGAGGGAATATTCGCTGTGGGTGTGAAGATGGACGAACGGCATACCGCTAGCGGGCCCGCGCGTCGAGCTCCGCGAGCACGCGGTCGAGCGGCAGGCGCTTGGCTTCGAGCAGCACGACGAGGTGGTACAGCAGGTCGGCGGCCTCGTGGGCGAGCCGGTCGGGCGCCTCGCCCGCGGCCGCGAGCGCCGTCTCGACCGCCTCCTCGCCCACTTTCTGCGCGATCCGCGACACGCCGGCGGCGAGGAGCTCGGCGGTGTAGGACCCCGCGGGGCGGGTGCGCGCCCGCTCGGCGACGGTGTGGGCGAGCCGGGCGAGGGTGCCGGCCGCGGGCGCCCCGAAGCAGGTCAGCGCGCCGGTGTGGCACGCCGGCCCCTCCTGGCGCACCACGTACAGCACGGCGTCGCCGTCGCAGTCCACGCGCACGTCGGTGACCGTCTGCGTGTGCCCCGACGTCTCGCCCTTCTTCCAGAGCGTGCCGCGCGAGCGGCTGTGATAGTGCGCCTGCCCCGTGGCCCGCGTGCGCTCCAGCGCCTCGCGGTCGGCGTAGGCGACCATCAGGACCTCCCCGGCGAGGGCGCTTTGCGCGACGACGGGGACGAGCCCGTCAGCGCCGAACCGCACGGCGTCGATCCAGTCGGCAGCAGGCGCAGGAGACGAGGGCGGCGGGGGCGGTGGGAGCGGCACGGAGCGGAAGATACCGGCGCCCCGGTGCATTGTCAAAATCCCGCCGCGCCGGATATTTTGCGCCCTCATGCGCCGCGCCGCGGGCCTGCTCGCGCTCGGGCTGGTCTTGGCCTTCCTGCATCGCGCGACGGCGGGCGCGCCGCTCGAGGCGCGCGCCACGCTGGCGCTCGGCGTGTTGCTCGTCGCGGGATGGGCGGCCGGCGCCGGCGCCGCCCGCGCGGGCGTCCCCGGCGTGAGCGCGTCCGTGGCGGTCGGGTTCGCGCTCGGGCCGGCGTGGCTCGGGCTCGTGCGCCGCGACGAGATTGACGCGCTGCGCTGGCTCGGCGACGCGGCGCTCGCGGTGCTCGGCCTCGCCGCGGGGGCGGCGCTGGCGCGCGAAACGCGGCGCGCCGACCGCGTCGCGCTCGCCCGCTTCGCCGCGGGCGCCGCCGCCCTGCCGTTCGCCGCCGTGGCCGCCGTGACCCTGGCGCTCGGCCGCTGGCTCCCCGTCACCGTGCACCAGCCCCCGGGCGACACGCTGCTCGTGGCGCTCACCCTCGGTGCCGCGGCGGCCGTGTCGTCGCCCGCCGTCACCATCGCCGTGCGCGACGCCCTCGGCGCCCACGGACCCACCGCGCGGACCCTGCTCGGCGTCACCGTGGTGAAGGACGCCGCGCTCGTCGCGGTGCTGCCCGGGCTCCTCCTGCTCGCCCGCCCGCTCGCGAGCCCCGGGGCGCTCTCCGCCCGGGCGGCGGGCCAGGCGCTCGTGGGGGTCGCCCTGGCGCTCGCCGCCGGCGCGGCGGTCGGTATGCTCGCCGGACTCGGCGCGGCGCGGCTGCGGCGCGACGGCGCGCTCGTCGTCGCCGCGGCCGCGGGCGCGATCGCGGGGCTCGCCCGGCTCGGCCCGCCGCTCGAGCCGGTACTCGGCGCGCTGGTCGCGGGGTGGGCGGCGGCGCGCTTCGTCCCGGGGGCGGGCGAGCGCTTGCGCGCCGCGCTCCGCGGCGCGGGGCCGCCGGCGAGCATCGCCGCCTTCGCGCTCGTGGGCGCCACGGTGCACGGGGGCGCGCTCGCCCGGCTGTGGCCGTGGGCGCTGCTGCTCGCCGCCGTGCGGGCCGTTGCACTCCGCTACGGAACGCGCTGGGCGGGCCGGGACGCCCGCGTGAGCGGCGACCTTGCGCGCGACGCCTGGCTGGGGCTTATCTCACAGGCGGGACTCGCCCTGGGGCTCGCCGCCCTCGCGCGGCGCGCCTTTCCGGAATGGGGCGTGTCGCTCGCGGCGCTCATCGTCGTCCAGATCGCGATCCACGCGGCTGCGGGGCCCGTGGGCCTGCGCGCCGCCCTCGTGCGCGCGGGGGAAGTCAGGGAACCCAGGGAGGATCGAACCGATGCGGACACGCCTGTGGGGAACGGGCCTGCCGTGGCTGCTCGCCGCGGCCTGTAGCTCCGACCACTCGACCCCGCCCGTGCTGCCGCCCTGCACGGCGGCGAGCGCGGGCCAGGTGACTCTGGCGGTGGCGGCCTACACCGCCGTGGACCCGACCCAGACGTCGGGGTGCGCCGTGTTTCCCGCCAACCCCTCGTCCGCGGCGATCCGCTACCTTCTCCTGCCCCAGTCGGCGAGCCCCACGCCCAACGACTCCGAGCCGTATCGCTTGCAGGGCAATCCCCTCGCCGCCCCCCCCGCGCCGGGCGGCGCGGCGGCGGCCCGCGTGCCGGCCGCGCTGCGCTTCGATCTCGGCCTGCGGCGCACCGAGCGCGAGCTCGCCCGCGGGGCGACCCCGCTCCGCCGCGCGGCCCCCGCGGCCCCCGCGGGCCCCGCGGCCACCACGCCCGTGGACTCGGGCAACGTGCGCACGTTCAAGGTGTGCGCGGTGGTGACCTGCGACCCGCGCCAGCCGAGCACGTTCGCGAGCGTCACCGCCACGGCGCTCAAGGTCGGCCGGCATATCGCCATCTACGTGGACAACCAGGCCCCGCAGCCGGGCCTCACCCAGTTGGACCTCGACGCGCTGCGCGCCGTGTTCGACTCGCAGCTCTACGAGGCCGACACCCTCGCCTTCGGCCGGGAGTCCGATATCGACAGCAACGGGCAGGTGATCGTGCTGATGACCGGAAAGGTGAACACCCTCGTGACCAAGGCGCAGTGCGACACGAGCGGCTTCATCGCCGGCTATTTCTTCGGCGCCGATCTCATCACCGTGGCGCCGTTTTCCACGGGCAACAACGGGGAGATCTTCTACTCGATCGTGCCCGACTCGCTCGCTACCTTGAGCTGCGCCCACACCGTGTCGCAAGTCAAGCGGCTCGTGCCGGTGACGTTCGTGCACGAGTTCCAGCACATGATCAGCTTCAACCAGCATTTCCTCCTGCGGGGCACGGCCCCCGAGGACCTGTGGCTCAACGAGGGGCTGTCGCACTACGCCGAAGAGCACGGCGGCCGGCGCTTCCTGACCGATACCGCGGCGTTCTGCCCGTACGTGGTGGGCGACCTCTACAACGCCGGCCAGTACCTCCTCAAGCCCGCGCAGTACTTCCTCGTGGACACGGCCGGGATCGGCGGGCTCGCGAACCGCGGGGCGTACTGGCTGTTCGTTCGTTTCCTGGTGGACCAGTTTGCCCGCGACACCTCCGAGGCGGCGGCCGACGCTTTCACGCGCTCGCTCGAGGCGACGAGCCTCACCGGGGCGGCGAACGTGAGCGCGGCGACCGGGACGGTGTTCGCGACGCTGGTCGAGCGCTGGGGGCTCGCCAACTACGTCTCGGACCTGGGCGGGTTTGCGGCGCCGCCCGAGCTCCAGTACGTGTCTTGGAAGTTCCGCTCCGCGTTCCCGCTGTTCAATGGGAAGTGCAGCTCGGCGATCCCGGCGAGCTTCCCCTTGGCGCCGGTCACCGTGGCGGCGAGCGCCGTGAACGCGAGCGGGGTGCTGCGCGCCGGGTCGAGCGGCTATTATCTGGCGCAGCAGGGAGCGGCGGCGGCCGGGTTCACGCTGCTCTTCTCCGACGCCGCGGGCACGGCGCTTCGCGCGTCGCTCGTGCCGCAGCTCGCCGTGCTGCGCTTGCAGTGACGCCCGCCGCCGGGGTGGTGGCGGCCGTCGTGGCGGCGCAGGCCGGCGGCGCGGCCGCGTTCCCGGGGTCCACGCGGGCGGCGGGCCTCGCGGGCGCGGGGGCGGCGCTCGTGGGCGACGCGGGCGCGATCTTCGCCAACCCGGCGGCGCTCGCCACGGTGTCGCGTCTGGCGTTCGACGCGTCGTACCAGCGCGCCAGCGCGAGCGACACGGTGTTCTACGCCGCCGCCGTCGCGACGCGCCTGCCGCGCCTCGATTGGGGGGCGGGGGTCGAGGCCCTCGCGCCGAGCGCCGCGGCCCGCCTCGCCTCCGCCGACCTCCTCGCCGCGTCGGCCCTCGTGTACCGCACCGGGCTCGTCGCGCTCGGCGTGACCGCCAAGTACGCGCGGCAGACGATCGGCGGCGTCGCGGACCACGCCTGGGCGGGCGATGCCGGGATGGCGATCGCCGTGTTCGATATTCTGGCGCTCGGCGTGAGCGTGCAGAACATCGGGGGCGACTTCGGAGGCGGCGTGCATCTCCCGCGGCGGACGCGCGCGGGTTTCACCATGAACTACGTGGATCCCCAGGGCACCGTGCGGCTGCTCACCACCTTCGAAGGGCAGTGGCCGGACCGGGGGAGCCCGTTCCTCGTGGTCGGGGTGGAGGGCGGGGTGGTGGCGCACGGGGTGGGGTTGCTCGCCCGCGCGGGCTACGCCGGCCATTCGGTGGCGACGAGCGCGTCGCCGTTCGCGCTCGGCGGGAGCGTCGCGCTGGGCCCGCTGGACGTGGATTACGCCTATCGTGACGGCACGGGGGGCGGGGGGGCGACGCACCGGGTGGGGCTGCGATGGCACCCGTGACCGAGCGGCGGCCGCCCAACTGGGGCCGGGTGGTGCGGCGGCTCGCGGCGTGGGTGGCGATCGGCGTGCCGCTGCTGCTCGGGGCGGCGCTCGCGGCGAGCGCCGAGGCGCGCTATCTCGCGCGCGCGGGGCTCGAGGAAGCGCGGATCCTCGTCAAGCGGCGCTCCCTCGCCGCGCTCGTCGCCGATCCCCGCACGCCGGCGGCTCTGCGGCGGCGGTTCGAGCTGGTGCTCGCGGCGCGGGCGTTCGCCCGCGACTCGCTCGGTCTGGTGGTGGGCGACACCTACACCACGTACGCCGACGTGGGGCGGGACACGCTGCTCGTCGTGCTGTCGGCCGCGCCGCGCGACCGGCTGCGCGAGTACACCTGGCGCTACCCGATCGTAGGCAGCGTTCCCTACAAGGGGTTCTTCGACGCGGGCGCGGCGCGGCGCGCGGCGGCCGAGCTCGAGCGCGCGGGTTACGACACCTACTTGCGGCCGGCGCCCGCGTTCTCCACGCTCGGTTATTTCTCCGACCCGCTCCTCTCGACGGCCATCGGGCGCGACACCGTGGAGCTCGCGGCGACGGTGATCCACGAGCTGGCGCACAACACCCTGTACCTGCGAAGCCAGACGGCGTTCGACGAGAGCTTCGCCAACTTCGTGGGCTACCGCGGCGCCGAGGCCTTTTTCCGCGCGCGCGGCGACTCCCTCGCCGCCCGGCGCGCGGTGGCGCGGTGGCGCGACGAGCGCACGCTCGACGTCCTCTACGCCGAGCTGGCGCGGCGGCTCGACTCGGCCTACGCCGAGCATCCCGCCGGCGCGGCGCTGGAGCGCGCCCGCGCGACGCTGTTCGGCTGGGCGCGCGCGCAGCTCACCGGTCCCGTGGGCCAGACGCTCGAGACCTACGACTGGCGCTGGTTCGCGGCGGCGCCCCTCAACAACGCGGTCGTGATCGCGGAGCGGCTCTACCGCACCAACCTGAACCTGTTCGAGGAGCTGTACGTGCGGTCGCACGCGGACCTGCGCGAGACGATCCGCGCCATCCAGGTCCGCGTGCTCACGAACCCCGGGGGCGATCCCTACCAGGCGCTGTACTCGCGGCCGGGGTTGCCGCCCTAGTTGCCCCGCAGCCGTTCCGCCTCGGCCACGCGCTCGAGCGCGATCGCGTAGGCCGCGGTGCGCCACGGGACGCCCCGCGCCTGCGCGAGGTCCCGCACCGCCGCGTAGGCGCGCGTGATCGTGGCCCGCAGCTCGCGGTTCACCTGCTCGTGGGTCCAGCGGTACTGCTGGAGGTTCTGCGACCACTCGTAATAGCTCACGGTCACCCCGCCCGCGTTGGCGAGAAAGTCGGGGATCACGGGGATGCCGCGCTCCTCGAGAATGAGGTCGGCGGTGGGGGTAGTGGGCTGGTTCGCTGCTTCGACGAGCACCTTGCAGTCGAGGGTGCGGGCGTTGGTCTCCTTGCTGATCACCCCGCCCAGCGCCGCGGGGACGAGCCACTCGCAGGGAATGGTCCACAGCTCGGTGTTGGTGATCGCGCGGCCCCCCGGCCACTCCGGCACCGGCCGGCCCGCGGCGGTGTGGGCGAGCAGGCCGGGGATGTCGAGGCCGTCCTCGCGCACCACGCCGCCGTGCAGGTCCGACACGGCGATCACCTTCGCGCCCGCTTCGGCGTGGAGCAATCGGGCGAGGTGGCCGCCCACGTTGCCGAACCCCTGGATGACCACCCGGCTCCCCGCGAGCGGCACGCCGAAGTCGCGCGCGTATTCCATCATCACGTACATCACGCCCCGTCCCGTCGCCTCGTCGCGGCCGAGCGACCCGCCGAGCGACACCGGCTTGCCGGTCACGGCCGCCGGCGTGTAGCCGTGGCGATTCGAGTACTCGTCGAGGATCCAGGCCATCACCTGGGCGTTGGTGTTCACGTCGGGCGCGGGGATGTCGCGGTAGGGGCCGAGCACGATCGAGATGCGCTGGGTAAAGCGGCGGGTGAGCCGCTCCAGCTCGAGCCGGGAGAGGCGCTTGGGGTCCACGGTGACGCCGCCCTTCGCCCCGCCGAACGGGATGTCCATGAGCGCCGTCTTCCAGGTCATGATGGCCGCCAGGCCGAGCACCTCGTCGTGGTCGGCGTCGGGATGGTACCGAATGCCGCCCTTGCACGGCCCCCGCGCGCCGTTGTGCTGGATGCGGTAGCCGGTGAAGACCTCGATGCGGCCGTCGTCCATGCGCACGGGGACCTCGACCTGCACTTCGCGGAACGGGCGCATGAGGATGCGCCGCATGTAGGGCTCGAGGTTGATGAGATTGGCGGCGCGCTCGAACTGGCTTTCGACGATCGCCTTGCCCGAGAGCGGGCCGCGCGGTGCGGGGCCGGGGCCCGGGCGGGGGCCGGAGACGGCGGCGGTCATCGCGGCGGCGCGCTCAGGCGGGTCGCAGCCGGCGGCCGGCAAGCCGGCCGGCCGGGTGCTGAGCCTCGGCGAGGGCGCGGGGGACGTTGACCCGGCGCGCGCGGCGCCCGCCGACATCGGTGAGCACGCCGATCACGTCGGCGGCCGCGCCCTCGGCGCCCCCCGCGCCCCCCGCGCCCCCCGCGCCCCCCGTTCCGGGGTGCTCGAGCACGAACACCGCGCCCGCCGCGTGCTCCGCCACGGCGGCGGTCACGGTGGCCCAGCCCGCGTCGGCGGGATGCGGCCGCTGCGCCACGACCAGGGGGCAGACGCGGGGATCGAACCCGGTGCGCGTGACGAGCGGGGCGGCGAGGGCCTGCGCCAGCGCGGGCCACACCGGCAGCGCGGGGCCGAGCGCCACCACCTGGCCGAACCGCCACCCCGAATCCCGCGCCAGCTCCACGAACGCGGCCGCGAGCGCGGCGTCGTCGGGGGCCTCGGCACCGGGGTCGGGGGCGAGCACCACGGTACCGGTCTCGGCGAACCAGCGCTCGGCGGGGCTGAGCTCGTCGGGGCGGCGCGGCGCGTAGAAGGCGTAGCGCCGCGTGGCCGCGATCTCGCGCTCGGCCGCCTCCCGCTGCTCGCCATGCTCCGCCGCCTGCGCCGCGCCCTCGTAGGCCACCTCGGCCGCCTGGTAGCGCCCGGCGTCGCGTAGAATCCGGCCGCGCAGCTGCAACGTCTCGGTGTGCGGCTCCAGCGCGAAGGCGCGGTCGAGCGCCAGCAGCGCACGGCTGCGGTCGCCCAGCCGGAACGCCGCGTAGCCCAGCTCGTGCCACACCAGCGCGAGGTCGGGATCGTAGTCCAGCGCGCGCTCCAGGGCGCGCAGAGCGTCGCGGTAGCGCTCGAGCTCGATCAGCGCCGCGCCCGCGAGCGCCAGCGGGAACGCGGCCTCGCCGAAGTGCGCACGCGCCGCCTCGGCGAGCCGCAGCGCGTCGTCGGCCCGCCCCGCCCGCCGCAACAGCTCGAAGCACTCGGCCCAGCACGCCTTCAGGTCGGGGTGCTCGGTCAGCACGCTCCGGTACGCCTGCTCGGCGTCGGCGAGCCGCCCTTCCCGCGCCAGGTAGCGCGCCCGCGCCAGCGCCCGCTCGCTCGGCGCATCGGGAAACAGCTCGTACGAGGCCGTCGTCCGCATGGCGCGAATATACCCCCTCTCCGGGGGCCGGCTAGCCGCGGGCCGCGCCTGGCCGCCGCCGACTCCGCGGGTCTAGATTTCCGCGCCATGGATACCGACCGGCTGTTGCGCGAGCTCACCGACTTCCTGCGCATCCCGTCCGTCTCGACGGATCCCGCGCACAACGCCGACTGTCGCGCCGCGGCCGAATGGGTGGCCGGCGAGCTGCGCCGACTGGGGTGCGGCGAGGTGCAGTTCCTGGCGAGCGGCACGCATCCCGTCGTCTGGGGTGTGGGCCCGGCCGTGCCGGGGGCGCCGACGCTGCTCATCTACGGGCACTACGACGTCCAGCCGCCCGACCCCCTCGACGAATGGATCACCCCGCCCTTCGAGCCCGCGGTGCGCAACGGCAAGCTGTTCGCGCGCGGCGCGGCGGACGACAAAGGCCAGGTCTTTTGTCTCCTCAAGGCCATCGAAGCCACCGACGCTCGCCCGCCGGTCAACTTCCGCTTCCTCATCGAGGGGGAGGAAGAATACGGCAGCCGCGTCCTCTTCGACCTGCTCGCGCGCGAGCCGGAGCGCGCGGAGGCCGACGTGGTGCTCATCGCCGACATGGCCTACGTCGCGCCGGGCTGGCCCGCGGTGTACACGGCGTTGCGCGGCCTCTGCTACGCCGAGATCACGGTGCGCACCGCCAAGTCCGACCTGCACTCGGGCGAGTTCGGCGGCGCCGCGCCCAACGCCCACGAGGAGCTCGTGCGCCTGCTCGCGCGGCTCAAGACCGCCGACGGCCGCATCCACATCCCCGGCCTGTACGCCGCGGTGCGGCGCCCCGCGCGCCGGGAGCTCGCCACCTGGAAGCGCCTCCCGTTCCGCGAGGCCGAGTTCCTCAAGCGCCGCGTCCAGGCGAAGGCGCTCGTCGGGCTCAAGGGCCGCTCGGTGCTGGAGCGCCTGTGGGCGCTGCCCACCTTCGAGATCCACGGGATCACGGGGGGTTTCACCGGCGAGGGCGCGAAGACCGTGATCCCCGCCGAGGCCACCGCCAAGGTGAGCCTGCGGCTCGTGCCCGACCAGCGGGTCCGCACCGTGCAGCGCCAGCTCGCGGCCGCCGTCAAGCGGCTCGTCCCGCGCTACGTGGACGCGAGCGTGCGCTTCCTCCACGGCGCCGACCCCGCCACCGTGCGGGTCACGCACCCGGCGTTCGCGCTGCTCGACCGCGCGTTCCGCGAAGTCGTCGGGCGGGGGACCGTCGCCGTGCGGGCCGGCGGGTCCATTCCCGTCGTGCCCGCCCTCGGGCGCGGGGGCGCGCCCGTGGTCCTCACCGGCATCGGGCTCCCCGACGACCGCCTGCACGCGCCCAACGAAAAGCTGGACCTGCGGCAGCTGTGGGACGGGATTCGCGTGTTCCGGCGCTTCTACGAGCTGCTCGGCACGGGCGGCGCCTGATCGCGCAGCGGGGCGGCGTGCGGCGGGCGGGCGGACGGCGGGAGATCGGCGGCGCCGCCCGGTTCGGCCGTGACGCCGAAGGCGCACGCGAACCCGCGGATGACGGCCGCCACGGCGGCGTCCCACAGGCCGCGGCGATCGCGCGGCCCCGCCGCGCCGCGCTCCCGCTCGACGGAGGTCATCACCACGCCCGGGATCCCGCAGGGCACGATGCGGTCGAACTGCGCGAGGTCGGTGGTGACGTTGAGGGCGAAGCCATGCCAGGTGACCCACTGCTTCACGTGCACCCCGATGCTCGCGATCTTGCGGCCCCCGGGCACCGTCCACACGCCGGTGAACCCGGGCCGGCGCGCGGCGGCGATCCCCAGCTCGTCGAGGGCGACGACCAGCGCCTGCTCCAGGGTGCGGAGATACCAGTGGAGGTCCTGCCGGTAGCCGCGGAGGTCGAGGATCGGGTAACCGACGAGCTGGCCGGGGCCGTGATAGGTGACGTCGCCGCCCCGCTCCACCTCCACCACCTCGATGCCCGCGTCGCGCAGCACGTGCGCCGCGCGGGCGGTCCGGCCCAGCGTGACCACCGGGGGGTGCTCGACGAGCAGCAGCAGGTCGTCCCGGAGCCGCCCGGCGATCCGGGCGGCCGCGAGCTCGCGCTGCCAGGCCAGCGCGGCCCGGTAGGGGACGAGCCCCGCGCGCACCACCTGCACGGCGCGCGGGGCGGGCGCCGGGCCGCTCACGCGGGGCCGCTCCCGGCCGCCGCCCAGCGGCTCGCCGCCACGCCCAGCGCGGCGCAGCCGGCGGCGAGCACCCCGAGCCCGCCGAAGTGCAGGAAGTGCCAGGCGGGGATGGCGAGGAACGCCACCAGGATGCCCCCCACCGCCGCGAGCGCGGCGATCACGCCGCGCTGAAAGACGTTCTCGAGAGGGCGCGAGCGCCGCCAGCCCGCGGCCGCGGCCAGCGCGATCGCCGCCGCGAGCCCGACCAGCGGCACGTCCGCCGCCGCCTCCTCGTAGCGCCGCAGCTCCAGGCGTTGCAGCGCCCGCACGGCGAGCAGCGTCAGCGTGATCAGAGCGCCCCCCAGGCCGATCCCCGCGCCCAGCGCGCCGAGCCCCACGGCCAGCGGATCGCGCGGCGCGGCGCTCACAGGTGCATCACCCGGCCGAGGGAGTCGAGCGCCGCCTCCGCCACCGCCTCGGCCATCGTGGGATGGGCGTGGATCGCGAGCTCGATCTCCTCCACCGTGTACTCGTTGGCCCGGGCCACGGCGAGTTCGTGGATCAGCTCCGACGCGTGCGCGCCGACGATGTGCGCGCCCAAAATCTCGCCGTAGCGCTTGTCGCGGATGATCTTGACGAACCCCTCCGTCTCCCCCGTCCCGCGCGCCCGGCCGTTGGCGGAGAACGGAAACCGCCCCACGACGTAGTCGAGTCCCCGCTCGCGGCACTGCTCCTCGGTGAGCCCGATGCTCGCCACCTCGGGGTGGCAGTAGGTGACGCTCGGCACGTTGTCGTACGCGACGGGCGGCGGCGTCAGGCCGGCGAGCCGCTCGGCCACATAGACCCCCTCGCGGCTGCCCTTGTGCGCGAGCATGGGCGGGCCGGCCACGTCGCCGATGGCGTAGTACCCCGGCGCCGTCGTCTGGAGGTCGCGATCCACCTTGATGAACCCCCGGTCGGTGAGCTCGATCCCGCACTCCCCGAGCCCGAGGTTCTCGGTGTTCACCGCGCGGCCGGCGGCGAGCAGCACAGCGGCGGTCTCGATCGTGCGCGTCGCGCCGCCGGCCTCGACTTCGAGCGTCACCTTGTTCCGGGCGGGGGTGCCCTTCCGCACGGTCGCGCCGGCGATCACCTCGATCCCGCGCTTGCGGTAGCTCTTGGCGAGCGCGTCCGACGCTTCCGCGTCTTCGAGCGGCAGGATGCGCGGCAGCGCTTCGATCAGCGTCACCTTGGTCCCGAAGGCGTGGAAGATGTCGGCGAACTCCATCCCCACCGCGCCCGCCCCGATAATGGCGAGCGACGGCGGCGCCTGCTCGAGCAGGAGCGCCTCGTCGGAGGAAATCACCGTGCTGCCGTTGAGCTCGAGCCCGATCTGCGGGAGGCCCTTGACGCGCGATCCGGTCGCGATGATCACCGCTTTCCCCGCCGCGTACTCCTCCGCGCCCACCCGCACCCGGCGGCCCGGCTGGAGCACGCCCGTGCCCTTCACGACGGTGATCTTGTGCTTCTTCATCAGGAACTCGACGCCCTTGGAATTCTGATCGCTCACGCGCCGCGAGCGCCGCATCGCCACGCCGTAGTCGGTCTTCACCGTCCCGGCCTCCACGCCGAACTCCTTGGCGTCGCGCAGCAGGGTCGCGACGTACGCCGAGTGCAGCAGCGCCTTGGTGGGGATGCACCCGATGTTCACGCATACGCCGCCGAGCTTCTCCTTTTCGACGACGGCGGTCCGCAGCCCGAGCTGCGCGGCCCGGATGGCGGCCACGTAGCCCGCGGGACCGCCGCCGAGCACGATCACGTCGAACTGGTTGGCCACAGGCACCCCCTCGATTGCGGATTGCCGATTGGGGATTGGGGATTGCGGATCGGGGCGGCCGCGGGGACTGCGCCCGCCGTCGCCCCGCCGCGTTCCCTAGAGCATCGCCAACGGGTTCTCGAGCATCTGCGTGAGCGTTTTCAGGAACGCCGCCCCCGTGGCGCCGTCAATGACGCGGTGGTCGCAGGAGAGCGTCACCCGCAGGCGGCGGCGCACCGTCACCTGCCCGTCCACCACCGCCGGTTTCGGCGTCATCGCGCCCACCGCGAGGATCGCCGCTTCGGGCGGGTTGATCACCGCCGTGAACTGATCGATGGCGAACATCCCGAGGTTCGACACCGAAAACGTGGCCCCCGTGTACTCCTCGGGCTGGAGCCGCCGCTGGCGGGCCCGCTCGGCGAGCGCGCGGGCCTCGCGCGCGAGGGCCGCGAGCGGCTTGCGGTCCGCGTACCGGATGACGGGCGTGATGAGCCCGTCTTCGACCGCCACCGCCATGCCGATGTGCACGGCGTGCCAGTAGCGGATGTGATCGTCCTGGAACCACGCATTGCAGGCGCGGTGCCGGGTGAGCGCCAGCGCGACCGCCTTGATGACGAGATCGTTCACCGAGATGCGGTCGTCCTCGCCGAGCTCGCGGTTCAGCGCTTCCCGGGCCTCGGCCGCGCGTTCCATGTCGATCTCGGCGGTGAGAAAGAAATGGGGGATGGGGCCGAGTGAGGCCGCGAGGCGCTTGGCGATCGTCTTGCGGAGCGGCGTGAGCGGGACGTCCTCGTACTCGGGGCCCGCGGGGCCCGCGGGGGCTGGCGGGCCCGGGGCGGGGCGGGGAGCGGGGGGCACAGCGGCCGCGGGAGGCTGCGCCGCGCGCACCGCGGCGGCCGCACCCCGGGCGGCGGTCTCGAGGTCGCGCTTCGTCACCCGGCCGCCCGGCCCGGTCCCGGTGACCAGGGCGAGATCCACCCCCCGCTCGCGCGCCAGCCGCCGGGCGAGAGGCGAGGCCTTCACCCGCGTGGCGTCGGCCGGCGTCCTGGGCACCGTGGCCGGCACGGGCGCGGCGGGGGGCGCGGCCGCCCCGGCCGCCCCCGCCGCCCCGGGCGGCGTGGGCGACACGCCCGTCGGCCGGGATGCCGGAGCGGCGGGAGCGCTCGCCGCCGGCTCCTCGCCGGGGGCCGCGATTACGGCGAGCGTGGCGCCGACGGGCACCGTCTGCCCCTCGGTCACCGCCACGCGCCGCAGGATGCCGTCGGCGCGCGCCACCAGGTCCATCACCGCTTTGTCGGTCTCGACCTCGGCCAGCACCTCGCCCGCCCGCACCGGATCCCCTTCGCGCTTGTGCCACTTCACCACGCGCCCTTCCTCCATGGTCGGCGAGAGCGCTTCCATCACCACGGTGGTGGCCATCGTCAGTCGAGGTACAGCACGCGCCGGACGGCCGCGACCACCCGCTCGGGGCTCGGCTTGGCCAGGCGCTCCAAGTGCTTGTTGTAGGGCATGGGGGCGTCCGCCTGGGTGACCCGCAGCACCGGGGCGTCGAGGTGGTCGAACGCCTCGCGCTGGATCACGTCCACCACCTGCGCGCCGATGCCGCAGTGCGGCCACCCTTCTTCTACCACTACCGCGCGGTTCGTGTGCGCCACCGAGGCGACGATCGCCGCCTCGTCGAGCGGCCGCAGCGAGCGCAGATCGAGCACTTCCGCCGACACCCCTTCCTGCTCGGCCAGCTGCTCCGCCGCTTTGAGGGCGATCGCCACGGTCTTGGAGTGGCAGATCACGGTCACATCGCGGCCGGGGCGCTTCACGTCCGCCTTGCCGATCGGCACGAGATGCTCGCCGTCGGGCACCTCGCCCTTCACGTTGTAGAGCAGCTCCCCCTCGAGCACGATCACGGGATTGTCGTCGCGAATGGCCGACTTGAGCAGACCCTTGGCGTCGGCCGGGGTGGCGGGGGCCACCACCTTGAGGCCCGGGATGTGCGCGAGCCACGCCTCCCACGCCTGCGAGTGCTGCGCGGCGAGCTGGAGCGCGGCGCCGTTCGGCCCCCGGAACACGATCGGCACCGGCACCTGGCCACCCGACTCGTAGAGGATCTTCGCCGCCGAGTTGACGATCTGGTCGAGGGCGAGCACGGCAAAGTTCCACGTCATGAACTCGATCACCGGCCGCAGCCCCGCCATCGCCGCCCCCACGCCGATCCCCGCGAACCCGAGCTCGGCGATCGGCGTGTCCACCACCCGCATCGGCCCGAACTCCTCGAGCAGCCCGCGGCTCACCTTGTACGCCCCCTGGTACACCCCTACCTCCTCGCCCATCAGGAACACAGCGGGGTCGCGCTGCATCTCCTCGCGCAGAGCCTGGTTCAGCGCGTCGCGGTAGGTGAGCGTCGCCATCACGACTCCACGAGCACGTGTTTCGTGAGCTCGGCGGGATCGGGGTCGGGACTCGCCTCGGCGAAACGCACCGCCTCCTCGACCTCGGCCCGCACCTCGGCGTCGAGGGCGTCGAGCCCCGCCTGGTCGAGCACCCCCTCTTCCTTGAGCTTGAGCGCCAACTGCGAGATTGGATCCCGCTTCTTCTGCTCTTCGACCTCCTCCTTGGTGCGGTACACGCCGTGGAGGGGGTCCGACATCGAATGTCCCATGTAGCGGTACGTACGGACCTCGAGCAGCGTGGGATGGCCGGCCGCGCGCGCCCGCGCCGCGGCCCGCTGCGTGGCCGCGTACACGGCGAGCACGTCCATCCCGTTCACGAGCTCCGCCGCCATGTCGTAGCTGCACGCGTGCTCCACCACGTCGGTGACGGCGGCCACCCGCTCGAACGCGGTGCCCATCCCGTAGCGGTTGTTCTCGCAGCAGAAAATCACGGGCAGCTTGTACACGGACGCCATGTTGAGCGCTTCGTGAAAGGCGCCGATGTTCACCGCCGCCTCGCCGAAAAAGCAGATGCACACCTCGTCGCCGCCGCGGTACTTGATGGCGAAGCCGATCCCGGCGGCGAGCGGGATGTGCCCGCCGACGATGCCGTGCCCCCCGAGAAAGCGCTTGTCGGCGGCGAACAGGTGCATCGAGCCGCCCTTGCCGCGGGAGCACCCGGTGGCCTTGCCGAACAGCTCCGCCATGACCGCGGTCGCGGGCACCCCGCGCGCCAGCGCCTGGCCGTGCTCGCGGTAGGAGCAGATCACGTAGTCGTCGTCGCGCAGGGCGGCGAGCGCGCCCACGGCCACCGCCTCCTGGCCGATATAGAGGTGACAGAAACCGCCGATCTTGCCGAGGGCGTAGGCTTCGGCCGCCTTCTCCTCGAAGCGGCGGATCAGGAGCATCTGGCGGAGCATGCGGCGCTCGAGTTCGGCCTGGGCGCCGGCGGCGGGGGAGCGGGCGGTGGCGGTCGCCATGGTCGGGGGGGTCAGCGGGCCGCGGCAACCTGCGCGACCTGCTCCCAGGCGTGGTAGCTCGAGCGCACCAGCGGCCCCGCCTCGACGTGCCGGTACCCCATCTCGAGCCCGCGGCGGCGCAGCTCGGCGAACTCGGCCGGCGTGTAGTAGCGCGCCACCGGCAGGTGCGCGCTCGAGGGCCGCAGGTACTGGCCCAACGTCAGGATGTCCACGCCCTGCGCGCGCAGGTCGCGCATCGCGGCGAGCAGTTCGTCCCACTCCTCGCCCAGGCCGCAGATGATCCCCGACTTGGTGAGCAGCCCGGGGTCGAGGGCTTTGGCGCGGCGGAGCAGCGCCAGGGCCCGGGCGTAGCGCCCGCCGGGACGCGCTAGCCGGTAGAGGCGCTCCACCGTCTCGAGGTTGTGGTTCAGGATATCGGGCCGGGCCGCGACCACGATGGCGAGCGCGCGCTCGCTGCCCTTGAAGTCCGGGATCAGGACCTCGACCGAGGTCCCCGGCGTGCGGCGCCGGATCTCGGCGATCACCGCGGCGAACACCTCGGCGCCGCCGTTCGGCAGGTCGTCGCGGTCCACGCTCGTGACCACCACGTGCCGGAGCCCCAGGCGCGCCACCGCCGCCGCGAGGCGCGCCGGCTCCCCGGGGTCGAGCGGCGCGGGGGTGCCGTGCGCCACCGCGCAATAGGCGCAGTTGCGGGTGCACACGTCGCCCAGGATCATGAACGTCGCCGCCCGGTGCTCCCAGCACTCGCCGATGTTGGGGCAGTGGGCCTCCTGGCACACGGTGTGGAGCCGCAGGTCCCCGATCAGCTGCTTCACGGCGAGATAATTGGGGCCGCCGGGTGCCACGACCTTCAGCCAGGCCGGCTTGCGGGGAAGGGGGCGGAGCGGCACGAGCGGAGCGGCCATGACACCTTGCGTGGAGAGCGGTGGGGAAGATAGCCGCGCCGCGGGACCCGCAAAAGCCCGAAACTCAACCGGTCGGTTGATCGAAGCGCTCCACGCGCCAGCCTGCGGCATCCACGTCCGTCGCCCCGGTGGCGAGCAGGTCGGCGAGGACCTCGCCGGTGAGTCCGGCGAGCAGGATGCCGTTGCGGCCGTGGCCCGTGGCGTACCACAGGCCCGCCACGTCGGGGTCGCGGCCGACGATCGGCGCGCCGTCGGGGGTGGCGGGGCGGAGGCCGGCCCAGGTGCGCGTCACGGCGTGCCGGGCGAGGGCAGGCAGCAGCCGCACCGCGCCGCGGAAGATCTGGGCGAGTCCTTCGCTCGTCACGCTGGCGTCGAAGCCCGCGCGTTCCATCGTGCTGCCGAGGAGGGCGTCGGGGCCGCGGGCGAGCACGTACCCCTGGCCGTGGTAGAAGATCGCGGGCGGCGTCTCCTCCGGCCAGGCGGTGACGGCCATCTGCCCCCGCACCGGTTCGACCGGCAGGGGGCGCGGCAGTCCGCGCAACGCAGGGGACCACGCCCCGGCCGCCACCACCACGTGCTGGGCGGGCACGCTCGCCGTGGCCGTGAGTACTCCGGTCGCTCGCCCGCCCGCGGTCGCCACGCCGGTCACCCGCTCGCTGTGCAGCGTCGCGCCCAGGCGGCGCGCGTCGGCGAGCGCGGCGCGCACGAGCGCCTGCGGATCGAGCGCGCCGTCTTCGGGGGCGAACAGCGCGCCGCGGACCTCGGGGGCGATCCCCGGCCAGCGCTCGCGCACCTCGTCCCCCGCCAGCCAATCGCAGCGCAGGCCCGCCTGGCGCTGCCGCGCGACCGCCGCGCGCAGCCGGTCCACGGCCTGGTCGTCGAAGGCGACCACGGCGATCCCCGCCCGCCAGAACCCGATGTCAATTCCCGTGGTGTCGCGCAGCGCGGCGGCGAGCGGTTCGTAGAGGTCGCGGGCCCGCACCGCGAGGGCGAGCGCCCGCTCGTCGTCCGGCTCGATCTGGGCGGCGAGCATCCCGGCCGAGGCGGGGGTGGCGGCGGCGGGGTCGGGGCCGGGCTCGAAGACCGCCACGCGGAACCCGCGCAGCGCCGCGGCACGGGCGCACGCCGCCCCCACCGCGCCGGCGCCCACCACCGCCACGTCCACGCCGTTCACGCGCTGGCGCTCCGGCGAAACCGCCCGCTACATTCCTGCGTACGGCCCCTACGTCGGGGGTTCAGGGAGGCATCCGCCATGTTCCGCAGCATCCTGGGATTTGCCGTCTTCGCCGTCGTGGCGTTCTTGGCGTTGAAGCTCGTGCTCGGCCTGTTCGGGATCGTGTTCGGCCTCGCCATGACGTTGCTCGTGTGGGCGGCGTTCGGTTTCCTCATCTATCTCGCGATCCGGCTCGTGAGCCCGAGCACCGCCGCCAAGATCCGCGACCTGATCCGCGGGCGCCCGGCCGACGCCTGACGGTCCCGCGGCGGCGGCCGGCCGACTGCGGCCGGCCTCGGCCTGCGGCGGTCCCGAGTTGACCTTCCGCTAGTCCCCGCGCCCCGCGGGCGACGCCCCGTCGAGCTCCTGGAGCACGGCCCAGCACAACAGCGGGATCAGGATCTCGTGGTGCCCCGTGAGCTGCACGCCCCGCCCGCCGGCGAGCGTGGGGCGTTCCACCACGTTGACGCGCGGCCGGTAGTGGCGCTGCATGTCGCAGTCGCACGCGGTGAACCCCGTGGGCTTGCCGCCGCTCAGGTTGCGGGCCACGGTGAGCGCCTTGAGGAACACCTCGGGCATGACCACCGCGCTCCCCACGTTGAGCACCACGCCGCCGTCGTCGAGCGCGGGGAGCGCGGCCGCGAGGCGCTTGAAGTCGCGGTGGCTCGTGGCGCCGAGGGCCGCGCCGTCCGCGCTGGGATGCTGGTGGATGATGTCGGCGCCGATGGCGGCGTGCACGGTGACGGGCACGCCGCGCTCGGCCGCCGCGAGCAGGACCGACACCTCGGGCGCGGCGAGCGCGCCGCGCCGCCGCAGATACTCGGCCAGCGCTTCGCCCATCCCCATCCCCGCCCGCGCCCCGGCGGCGATGCCGGCGTTCATCTCCCGTCCCGTCTCCTCCGCCATCCCGAACGTGCCGTCCGCCAGCCCGGCGGCCACGTCCTCGCTCGTGCCGCCGTAGGCCGCGAGCTCGAAGTCGTGAATCGCCGCGCTCCCGTTCAAGGCCAGGTGGGTGATGACGCCGCGGCGCACGAGCGCCGCGAGCAGGGGCCCGAGGCCGACCTTGATGACGTGTCCCCCGAGCATGACGACCACGCCGCGGCGGCCCGCCGCGCGGGCGAGGTCGCGCGCCACGGCGCGGAGGTCCCGCGCCGCCAGCACGTCCGGCAACGCGCCCCAGAACGCCGCGAAGCTCCGGTCGGCGCCGGGCGGCTGGGCGAGCAGCGTCGGGGTGACCTTGTTGGACCGCTGCGCGATCGGGACGGTCTTCAGCTGGCTGAAGTCCGCCTCGCGGTAATCGGTCACGGGCGCTCCGCGGCGGGGTCGGTGTACTCCTTGAGCTTGAGCGTCACCTGGCCGAACGAGAACGTGGACTGGAGCGCGAGCAGCACGCGCGGGACGGCGTCGGAGAGCCACATGCGCGCGTCCGCTTTCTCGGCGAAGATGCCGCCGCCGTTGGGAATGCGGGGGCGGATCACCACGGCGTTCCACTTGCGCCCCGCCACGCTCACCCGCTCGCGCCCGAGGACCTCCACGATCACCGGGTTGCGCTCGGGGCGGAAATAGCGGTCGAACTCGTAGCGCTGTCCCGGCTCGAGCGGCACCGTCCGGATCCAGTAGAGGAACGCGGCGTCGTCCAGGGGCGCGGGGACGGTCGCGGCGGCGCTGTCGGGCCCGGCCTCGCGGTAGAAGCCGGAGTCGGGATAGATGTCGAACTTCCGCTCCCACGACCGGCCCTTTTCTTCCGTCTGGTTCCAGTAGCGGCGCGACTCGAAGTCCGCCCGCCCCACCCACGACTCGAGCCGTTGGTTGAGGTGGTACCACAGCGCGCCGCCCTCGATGCGGAAGACGAAGTGCACCGTCTCGATCCCGCGCAGCGTGTCGATCCCCGCCACCTCGAGCGTCGCCGTCCCCACGTTGAAGGGCCCGTAGCGGGCTTGATAGACGAGGCGCTCGCCCACGGGAAACGGCACGGCTGCGGGGCCCGCGGCCGGCGGGGGCGGGGCGGGCGGGCCGGGGGGAGCGGGCGCGAGCGGGGCGGCGCGGGTCGAGTCGGGGGGCGCGCTGTCGGACTGGGCGCGCAGGCTCGCGGTCGCGAGCAGCACGAGTGCCGCGCCGGCGCGGGCGGCGCGCACCAGCGCCCGGGCCCGCCAGGCCGCGAGGAGCGCGCGGCACGGCCGCACGCGCGAGGCGCGTTGCGCCAGGTCGTAGCGGGCGGCCGCGGGCACCGTCTCGATCCGGCGCGCGTGCGGCGCGAGCCGCGCCAGGAGCTCGGCGTTCGCGCACCAGCCGTCGGTGACGAGCAGCGGGGCGGGGTCGCCGCGCAGGGCCTGGCGCAGCACGCTGAGGCGCAGGGCCACGAACCCCGACACGGTGTCGCGGACGCCGGGGACGGGCAGCAGGCGCGGCGCCCAGCGGCGCGCGAGCCGCAGGCTCGGCGGCGTCGGGCCGCGCAGCTCGGCCGCCTCGGCCACCACGAGATCGGCGCCCGACTCGAGCCGCTTCACCAAGTCCGCCAGGCGCTCGGGGGCGTGGACGAAGTCGGCGTGCAGCGTCACGGCGGCGTCGCGCTTGGGCCGGTCGGTTTGCCGGAGCGCGAGGCGCAGCAGCTCCTCCAGGCTCCGGGCGTAGCCGCGGCGCTCCCGGTGCGTGACCACGCTCATCGGCAGCACCTTGGCGTAGGCGGCGAGCACCTCGGCGGTCGCGTCGGTCGAGGCGTCGTCGGCCACGAGCAGCTGGTACTCGCGCGGGAACGCCGCGAACACCTGGCGCACCTTCCAGAGCACCAGCCCCACGGTGCGGGCCTCGTTGTGGACCGGGACGCAGACGTAGATCATCGCCCTGCAATCTAGGCGAGCGAGCGGTAGACGGCCAAGACGCCGTCCGCCATCGCGGCGGCGGTGTAGCGCGCGGGCAGCGCGACGCGCGGGCGGTGCGCGAGCGCGCGCGCCACGGCGCGCGCCAGCGCGTCGGCGTCGCCCACCGGCACGAGCCACGGCTCGGGCACGAGTTCCGGCAGGCCGCCCGCGCGCGTCGCCACCACGGGCGTGCCGAGGGCGAGCGCCCGCAACACCGCGGTGCCGAGCCCCTCGGCGCGGGAGGAGACGACGAGCAGATCGCACTCGGCGAGCAGCGCCTCGGCGCGCGGCACGTGGCCGAGGAGATGCACGCGGTCCTCGAGCCGGAGCCGCCCGATCTCGGCGGCGAGCGCGGCGCGCTCGGGACCGTCGCCGGCGATCACCCAGTGGAGGTCGGGCCGGAGGGTGCGCGCCGCGGCGGCCGCCCGCACCAGCGTGCGCTGATCCTTTTCGGGTTCGAGCGCGGCGACGCTCGCGGCGAGCGGGACGCCCGCGGGGAGGCCGAGACGGGCGCGCACGGCGAGCGGCGGGACGGCGGCGCCCCGCACCTCGTCGGGATCCACGCCCGACGGGACGACGCGGATCGCGCCGGCGGGCACGCCGGCGGCGAGGAGCGCGGCGCGGACCGCCTGCGAGATCGCGATCACCGCGTCGGCCCGGCGCGCGGCGTTCGCCGGGCCGGGCGGGAACACCACCCGCCGCGTGACCACGAGACGCGGCGCGCGGCGCCGCGCGAGAAGACGGAGCGCGGCCCGGGTCCACAGCGCCAGCGTCGCCGCGTGGCCGTTGTGGGCGTGCAGCACGTCGGGCCGCCACGCGAGGCTCTCCGCGACCAGCCGGCTCCAGGCGCGGGGATCGAGGCCCGCCCGCCACGGCACCTCGCGCACGGCGAGCCCGTCGGCGGCCGCGCGGCGCGCCAGGACGCCGCCGCGCCCGGTGACGAGCCGTTGCTCCACCGCGCCGCGGCGCGCCAGCTCGCGCACGAGCAGCCGCACCTGGTCCTGGCCGCCGCGATACTCGCGGCCGGAATCCACGTGGAGGACGCGCACGCGGCGCTACGCGGGCTGCGCCGCCGCGTGGCGGAGGGCGGCGCGCAGCTCGGCCAGCGTGAACGGCTTGTGGAGGTAGGGCCGGCCCAGCCCCTCGAGAAACTGGAGCGTGTCGCCGCGGACCGTGTCGCCGGTCGCGAAGATGACGCGCTCCGCCGCGCGCGGGTCCTGGCGCGCGAGCTTGGCGTACATGTCGCGCCCCGACAGGTGCGGCATCCGGAGGTCGCAGATGATCACGTCGAAGGCGCCGGCCAGCGCCCGCTCCAGGGCGTAGGCGCCGTCGCTCGCGACCTCGACCCGGTGTCCCCAGCTCTCGAGCGTGGCGCGCATGTAGTGGAGAATGTGCGGCTCGTCGTCCACCACGAGGATGCGGAGCGGACGGGCGGCCGCGGGCGGCTCGGCCGCCGGCCCGGGCGCGGCCGCGCTCGCGGCCGCCGGGAGCTCCACGACGAAGGTCGCGCCCGGGCCGGACCGCGGCTCGAGCCGAATGCGGCCGCCGTGCTCCTTCAGGATCCCCTGGCAGATCGAAAGCCCGAGCCCCGTCCCCTGGCCCTCGGGCTTCGTGGTGAAAAACGGCTCGAACACGCGGCCGGCGATCGCCTCCGGCACCCCCGGCCCCGAGTCGGTGACGCTCACGGCGATCCCGCCGGGCGCGCGCTTGGCCGCGATCCAGATGCGCCCCGACGGCGCGTCTCCGGCGATCGCCTGGCAGGCGTTGTTGATGAGGTTCACGAACACCTGCTTGAGCTGGTTCGCGTTCACCTCCACGTCGGGCAGCTCGGGCTCCGCCTCGACCGTCGCCTCGATCTTGTGAGCCAACAGCTGGTTGCGCAGCAGCGCCAGCGTGGAGTCGAGGATCGGGCGGAGCGGCTGGACGCGGCGCTCCCCCTCCTGGCTGCGCGCGAACGACAGCAGGTTCTTCACGATGGTCGCGGCGCGCTCGGCCTCCTGCCGGATCACCTGGAGCGGCTCGGCGAGCGCGGCCGGCACCTCGCGCGCCTCGACCAGGAAGTCGCTGAAGCCCACCACCGACGCGAGCGGGTTGTTGAGATCGTGCGCCACGCCGGCGATCAGTTGACCGATCGCCGACATTTTTTCAGACTGTATGAGCTGCTCCTGGAGCCGCCGTTTGTCGGTCTGGTCCTCGAACACCAGCACCGCGGCCCCGGGCTCGAGCATCGGAATGGCGGTGAGGACCAGGACGCGCTCGCCGGCGCGGATCTCCACGGGGTTGGCGGCCGGATCGGCGATGGCGCGGGCGACCGGATCGGCCCAGGCGGGGGGCAGCAGGCCGAGCCAGGGGCGGCCCGGGATCGCGGTGACCGGCGTCCGGATGAGCTCGGCGAAGACGCGGTTGGCGCGGCGCACCGTGCCGTGGGCGTCCACGATGCAGATCGCCTGGGTGATCGCGTCCACGGTCTTTTCCCACTCGCGCTTGGCCGAGGAGAGGAGCTCGACGAGGCGCGCGTTCTCGAGCGCGATCGCAGCCTGGGCGAGCACCAGCGTCACGAGCACGAGCTCCGCGGGGCCCAGCCGGCCGGGCCGCGCGCTGGCGAGGGAGACGGCGCCGATGACGCGGCCGGCCGCGACGAGCGGGGCCCCGATCCAGGAGCCGGGCGCGGGATCGCGCACCGCGGCGCCGCGGCGCCGCGCCTCCTCCGCCACGTGCCGGGGAAAGGCCAAGGGCCCGCGGCGCAGGGCGAGCTGGAGCAGCGGATCGTCGGTGCGCGCCGGCACGGGGTCGGTGTCGTAGGTCACCGCGAGCCGGTGCGACTCCGCGTCAAGTAGGACGACGGACAGGCGGTCGGGGGCGAGCAGCTCGCGCAGCGTGCGCGCGACGAGCTCCGTCACCGTCGCCGGCCGGAAGGCGCCCGCCAGTTCCTGCGCGAGCGCGGTGAGCCGGGCCAACAGCCCGGCGCCGCTCCGCGGGGTCGCGCGGGCAGGAGGCTTAGGCATGATCCTCGGCAACGTCCGCAGCCGGCTGCGGACACAGGACTTCCGCCTCGTGAGCATCGTGCTCGCGGGGGGCGATGCCGCCCGCCGCGCCCGCTACGAGCGCGAGCTCCTCGAAACGGGCCCCGACCGGCTCCTCGATCACCCCGGCCTGTTCGAGGCGCTGCTCGCGCTGCGCACTCTCATCGTGCCCTCCCCCGCGCTGTTCACCTACGTCGCCGTGCGGCACACCCTGCTCGCGGCCGGCGTGGACGACCGCGAGCTCGCCGACTACCTCGCCGCGCTGATCCTCGAGTTCGGCGACCACGACCGGCACACCCGCATCCGCGCCGTGGACGACGAGCGCTACGAGTACCTCGTGGACATGGTCGAAGATCTCGCCGGGCTCGACGACGCGGGAGAACGCGGCTTTCTGCTGCGCGTGCATCTGGGCAACTACAGCCTCTGGCTCGCGGGCCTGTTCCCCGATTACATCGAGGCCCGGCGCAGCCGCAAGGGGGGACCCGACCTGCTCTACTACGACGAGCTGGGCCGCCAGGGCTTCCTGCTCGCCTCCGAACACCATCTGGCCGAGCGCTTCGGCGTCGCGACGCTGTACCGGAGCGCCGCCGACCGCTTTCCCACGCTGCGCGCCGCCTTCAACCGCCTCAGCGACCGCGTCCTGTTCCCGACCGTCAGCACGCCGGACAAAGTCCTCCGCAATCTGTGACGGGCCGGGCGCCGGCTCATTCGTCGAGAAACCGCGTCGGCACCGTCGTCGCCGCCTCCACGAGTTCCTCCGCCGATCGCACGAACCGCACCACGATCGCGAGCGAGCCCTTGAGCGCGAGCTTGCGCTGGAGGATGCCGGCCACGGGCCCGAGCTCCTTGCGGAGCACCCGCTTCCAGTGGGCGTAATCGCCCGCGATGACGAACGGCGCGCGGTCGGCCTCGGCCGGCGACACGAGCTTGGCGTCGCGGCACGCCCCCCGCTCGAGGTCCAACCAGATGCCGACCGGCTCGCCGATGCCGATGTCGGGCTGCGGGTTCACCACCAGCGCCACCGGCCCGTGCGTCCACTCGGCCGACGCGGCGCGGTAGCCGGCGCTCGCGTTGATGGCCGCCCCGTAGGCGCGCACCCACTCGGCCGACGGGAACGCCAGGCTCATCCGAGCGCCTCGGCGAAACCGCGGAACAGTGCGTCGTCGGGCTCCTCTTCGGGGTGCCACTGCACGGCCAGCACCCAGGCGCCGGGGTCCCGCGCCTCGGCGGCCTCCACGACCCCGTCCTCCGCCCAGGCCGTGGCGCGGAGCGCGGGGGCCAGGTCGCGCACCGCCTGGTGATGCCGGGTGTTCACGACCGCCCGGGTCCCCGCCAACACGCGCGCGAGCCGGGAGCCGGGCTCGATCGTGATCGCGTGCCGCTCCGCGCCGTCGTCGTGCCCGAGCGGCCCCGGGCGCTCGCTCGGCAGGTCCTGGTAGAGGGTGCCGCCCAGCGCCACGTTGAGAATCTGGAGCCCGCGGCAGATCGCGAGCACGGGGAGCCGGCGGCGCACGGCGCCGGCGATGAGCGCGAGCTCCACGGCATCGCGCTCGGGGTCGGTCTCGCCGAGCCGGGGGTGCGCCGCGGCGCCGTAGCGCGCCGGGACGACGTCCTCGCCGCCCGTGAGCACGAGTCCGTGCACCCGCTCGAGCAGGGCGCAGGCCGCCGCGGGAGCGACGAGCGGCGGCACGAGCACCGGAACGAGCCCCGCGCGCGCGAGGGCGCGCACGTACGCCGCCGGGACGCCGACCCGCTCCTCGCCGGAGGCGCGGGTGCCGTCGCGCCCCGCGGTCACCGCCACGACCGGCGTCATCGCGGCGTCCCGGCCCCCGGCCCCGGCGTTGAGGACGCCGGCCCGAGCAACGGGCAGCGGGGATTGGACACGCTGGCCCAGCTCACCCGCACGCCGTAGAGGGGGACGCTGGTGCGCTCGCCCGCCGCGAGCGTGCCGATCTGCGGGTAGGTGGGCGGCGGGCGCCGCGATTCGTAGAGCAGCACTCCTTGGGCGCGCTGCGTCGAGTCGTCCACCACGAGCAGGGCGTAGGCGGTGCTGTCGCTCACGCTCGCGGCGGGGAAGGCGGGGCCCGCGTAGGTGAGCGCCAGCCCGCCTTTTCCGTAGGCCACCTGCACGCTGCCCTGCGGGGCGCCCACCACGCGGGCGGGGAGCGAGGCCGGCAGGCCGCGCGGCGGCTCCGTGAGCACCGCCGGGAGCACGGTGAGCTGCTGCTGGATCAAGGCCGGGCCGGCCACCTGGGCGAGCCCGCACGTGGGCGAGCGGGTGCGGTCGCCGCCGCAGGCGAGCGCCGCGAGCAGGCCGAGCAGCGCGGCGGCGGGCGGGCGCCTCACGGCGTCACCACCTCGAGCACCGTCGGCGGGTCGGGGGCGTCGGGCGCCACGCGGCGGAACTCGATCGAATCGGCGTCGGGGACGAGCGGGGTGCCGAGCCGCAGCGTATCCCCCACGAACCAGGCGGCGGTGCGGGCGCGCTGCGAGGCGGGCCGCTCGAGCTCCACGCCGAGGATGTAGCGGCCGGTGTTGCCGAGCGGCCCGCCCTCGATCTTGCTGCGCTCCGGCCGGCCGTAGTAGCGGCGGTCGAGCCGTCCCGACAGCCAGCCGCCGGGGTGGGCCTCCACGGTCATGCGTACGTACACGGTGGAATCGAGCGGCACGGCGCGGGTCGCGGGCGCCGGGCCCGCGCGGAAGATGCGGGCGAGCGCCCACGTCCCGGCGATGGGCGGGGTCTGCGCCGCTCCCGCCACGGCGGCGAGGAGCAGGAACCAGGTGTCGAGCATGGGCGGAATCTAATACCTCCAATCGAGAACGACGGCCGCCGTCCGCACCGGCTCGAGCGTGCCGGGAACGAGGCTGTAGATATAGTTCAGGGCGTTGGTCACGAGCAGCCGCAGAGCCAGGGGGCCGCGCCTCCAGCCCGCTCGGAGATCGAGCGTCTTGGTCGCCACGCGGGGGTCCGCCGCGTAGATCCCGCCCAGCTCGATGCGCGCGATGCGGCTCGCGAAGCGGAAGTCCCCGCCCACGCTCCAAGCGCGCCAGGTGTAGTCGGCGCTCGTGGTGACGAGGTGCGCGGGGCGGAAGGCGAGCACCGAGTCGCTCTGGAGGTCGCGCGCGTCCAGGTACTGGTAGGCGACGCCGGCCGTGAGCCCGGGCACGAGGGGGGGCGCCACGGCGGCGATGTCGAGCCCGCGGAGCCGGGCGCGGGCCACATTGCGCAGCTGGATCTTGGGGACGCCGCCCTCCACGAAGAACGCGGGCTCGACGAGCGCCCGCGCCTCGGTCCAGAACAGCGCCGCGTCCACCCGGCCGCCCGCGCCCAGCTCGGCCGCGTCGCCCACCTCGAACGACCACGCCGTCTCGGGGCCGAGGCCGGGGTTGGGGACCACCTGGAAGCCGAACGCCTGCGTGCTCACGAACCGCTCGGCGAGGCTAGGGGCGCGGAAGCCGCGGGCGGCCGACGCCCGCCAGGTCCCGAGCCGTGTGGCGAGCACCGCGCCCACGCGGGGGCTCGGGACCGCGACGCACGACGTCCCCGTGACCGCGATGCAGTCGAGCCGGGCGCCCGCCGAGAGCCGGGCGGGGCCCGCGGGCTGTTCGACCTCGCCGTAGGCGGCGAGCTCGTATTGAACGTGCCGCCCGAAGATGTCGCTGGTCGCGGCGGCGCGCGCCGCTTCGGCGCCCGCGGTGACGACGCGCCCGCGCGCCGCCCGGGCGCGCGCCACGGCGCGCACTTCGGCGCCCACGCGGTCGCCCACCCCCCAGCCGTTGGGTTTGACGTCGGTGAAGTGGGTGTGCAGCCAGGAGCCGCGCGCGTACCAGGCGAGCCGCGGGGAGGACGTGCGCTCGAACGTCGCCGCCGCGTATCCCTTGTCCGAGCGGGTGTAGGCGCCGCGGTTCGCGGTATCGATGCGGAACGGCTGGAAGGCGAGGCCGCGGTCGTCGCAGTGCCCCCGCTCGCACCATGGGGGCGCGACCTCGTACTGGTGGCTGGTCCACGCGCCGGCGGCGGTGAGCCGGGTGCCGGCGCGCGGCCGCCACTCCGCCTTGCCGGCGGTCTCCCACTGGTCGCTGCGGTCCTGTTCGCGGTAGCCGTCGGAGTGCCGGCCTCCCAACGTCAGGCTCGCGCGCAGCGGCCCCGTGCCGTAGGAGCCGGTGGCATCCGCGCCCCACAGGCCGCCGCGGCGGCTGCGAAACGCCCACACCGCCTCGGGCGGGTCGGCGTATGCGCCGGCGCTCGCGCGCACCCCGGCGTGCAGCCCCGGCGGAATGTCGCGCGTGATGACGTTGACCACGCCGCCCAGAGCCGCCGAGCCGTAGAGCGACGAGCCGGCGCCCTTCACGATCTCCACGCGCTCGACGGTGGCGAGGGGCACCAGGTCCCAGTCAATGCCGCCCCGGTCGCCCTGGTTGGCGGGGATCCCGTCCACGAGGAGCAGCACGCGCGAGCCCAGCCCTTCGACGAAGCCGCTCGACCCGCGGATGTTGATCTGGCCGCTCAGGAACTGCACGCCGGCGGCGCGGTTCACCGCCTCGTCCACCGTGCTCACCGCGCGGCGGGCGAGATCGGTGTCGGTGACGAGCGCGACGCTGGTGACCGCCTGATCGAGCAGTTGGGAGCGTTTGGCCGCGGTGACGACGACCGGTTCCATGGGCACGCGGGCCGCGGCGAGCACGGCGTCCAGCCGCACCGAATCCCCGGGGGGCACGATCACCCGGGCGCGGTGCTCGGCGAACCCGAGGCGCGCGAACCGCACGACGCGGGCACCCGCGGCGAGGGGGAGCCGGTAGCGGCCCGCGGCGTCGGTGACGGCCGCGGGGCCCGCGGCGGGAGCGGCGCTTACCGTGACATCGGCGAGCGGGGCGCCGGCGCTGTCGGTGACGGTGCCGTAGACGAGCCCCGTCGCTTGGCCGGCGGCCCGCGCGGGGAGGAGCACGAGCACGGCCCAGAGGACGCCGCGGCTCGAGCGGCTGGGCATGGGGAGAATGTCCCGCCCGCGGGGCGGGGCGTCAACTTGACCCCCGTGTGGGCGGGGCATAACGTAAAATTCGCCATGCCCATTTACGAGTATCGGTGCACGAAGTGCCGTAAGCGCTTCAGCCAGCAGCAGGCCATCGAGGAGCACGAGCGCCGGCGGCCCGCCTGCCCCAAGTGCAAATCGCGCGCGGTGGAGCAGGTGTTCTCGCCGTTCTTTGCGAAGACGGTTCGCAAGAGCTAGCGGCCCGTGTTCGAGCGCCTGCGGGACGCGCTGCGCGCCGCGCTCGCTCGGGCGACGCCGCCGGGGGAGGTGCGGGACCTGGCGCGTCGCATGCGCGAGGCGGTGGTGGAGGCCAAGCTGTCCGTGCAGGAGACGCGCGACGCGGTGGCGCGGGCGGAGTGCGACCTGGCGGCGGAGCGCCAGCGGCTCGCCGACGCCGAGCGGCGCGGCCGCCTGGCGGCCGAGATCCGCGACGCCGAGACGGTGGCGGTCGCCCGGCGGTTCGCGGCCAAGCATCGCGAGCGGGTGGCGGTGCTCGAACGCAAGCTGGCGGCGTTGCGCGACGAGCTGGCGCTGTACGAGCGCGAGGTGGCCGATATGCTCGCGGACCTCGCTCGGGCGGAGCGCGCCCGGCCGCTGACGGAGGCGGAGCGCTCGGCGGAACGGGCCTGGCGCGATCTCGAGGCGGCGGGCGCCGCCCGGCCCGAGACCGATCTCGAGGGGGAACTGCTCAAGGCGCGGCTCGACCAGGCCGCGCGCGAGGCGGCCGCCGAAGAGCGGCTCCGCGACCTCAAGAACAAGATGCGGCGGGATTGAGGCGACGGCCGCCGTGACCGTGGTGGGCCGGGTGCTCTCCTATCTGCGCGAGGCGTTCGGCCCCGGCCGGCGGGCGCCCGACGCGCGCCGCCCCGGAGGTTCGATGGACGTCAAGCGCGACCGCATGATCTCGCTCGGCTACGGCAAGTACTGGCGCTCCGACGCGATCGTCGGCCTGATGCCGATCGAAGAGGATCGCGGCCCCAAGCGGCGCACCCATGTGTTCGTGCAGGGGCGCGCCGAGCCGATCGTGGCGTCGCGCACCGAGCAGAGCATCCTCGAGGACATGGGGGCGAGCGACGACAGCCTCCAGGTCCAGCCGCTGCGCGAGGCGGTCACCGAGCTCCTCGCGGCGTTCCACGAGTTCTCCCCCGTGCTCCGGCGCGTCCTGCTCCACGAGCATCACTTCGACGTGGAGAAATGGGAGCAGCGCCTGGGCGAGATCCTGCGCGCCCCCCGCGCGCCCGAGCCCGCGCAGCAGAGCGACCTCTTCGACTGAATGACCGCGCCGGCGCCGTCCGCCGCCCGTACCGCCCCGGCAGGGTGGCTCGGCCACCCTCCCGGTCTGTCCACGCTGTTCTTCACCGAGATGTGGGAGCGGTTCAGCTACTACGGGATGCGGGCGTTTCTCATCCTGTACATGACCGCCGCCGTGTCGGCGGGGGGCCTCGGGTTCGACGTCCGGCAGGCCGCCTCGATCTACGGGACCTACACGGGCAGCGTGTGGGGCGCGGCGATCCTCGGCGGCCTCCTGGCCGACCGCGTCCTCGGCCAGTACCGGAGCGTGTTGCTCGGCGGCATCGTGATCGCGCTCGGGCACTTCACGCTGGCGCTGAAGGCGCTGCCCGCCTTCTACGCGGGCCTCGCGCTCATCGTCGCGGGCACCGGGCTGCTCAAGCCCAACGTCAGCACCCTGGTCGGCTCGCTGTACGAGCCGGGCGACGCGCGGCGCGATGCGGGCTTCTCGATCTTCTACATGGGGATCAACCTCGGCGCGTTCATCGGCCCCCTCGTCGCCGGCTACCTCGCCCAGCGGGTGGACTGGCACGCGGGGTTCGCGTGCGCCGGCGTGGGGATGACGCTCGGCCTCGTCCAATACGTCCTGGGGCGCCGCCGCCTCGGGCCGGCGGTCGCCCGCCTCGCCGCGCAGCCCCGGGCGGCGTCCGGGAACGCCGCCGCCCCCGCCGCCCCCGCCGCCCCCGCCACCCCCGCCCGCTTCAGCGCCGCCGAGTGGCGGCGGATGGCGGCGGTGGTGGTGTTCTTCGTCGCCGCCGCCCTCTTCTGGGCCTCGTACGAGCAGGCCGGCTCGACCCTCAACCTCTTCGCCGACCGCTACACCCGCCTCGAGGCGTTCGGGGTCTCGTTTCCGTCGAGCTGGTTGCAATCGGTCCAGCCCGTTTTCGTGATCCTGCTCGCCCCGGCGTTCGCCTGGCTGTGGGTGCGGCTCGGGCCCCGCGAGCCGTCGAGCCCAGCCAAGTTCGCGCTCGGCCTCGCCTTCGCGGGACTCGCCTTCCTGGTGCTCGTGCCGGCCGCGCGCCTCGCCCAGAGCGGCCCCGGCATCCGGGTGAGCCCGTGGTGGCTCGTGGGCGCCTACTTCATCGAGGAGCTGGGCGAGCTGTGCCTGAGCCCCGTGGGGCTGAGCGTGGTCACCAAGCTCGCCCCGGCGCGGGTGGCGGGCGCGATGATGGGCGTGTGGTTCCTCTCCAACGCGCTCGGCAACAAGCTCGCCGGCTGGGCGGCGGGGTTCTTCGGCGCGCTGCCGCTCCCCGAGCTGTTCGGCGCGGTGGCCGCGGTCTCGCTCGCCGCCGCCGCGGTGATGGCGCTGCTCGTGCGCCCGACGCGGCGCCTCATGGGCGGCGTGCACTGACCGGCCGGGCGGCCGGCGCGTCACGGCTCGACGCCCGGCTCCCAGGTCACGTCGCCCACCTCGGCCGCGCTCCGGGCCCCGAGCTGATCGGTGTCGGCGCCCACGCCCACCGCTACGATCGCCTGCGGCGCCCGGTTGAACACGAGCCGGTAGTCGCGGAACGGATCGCGCCGCTCCACGTGCCAGGAGCCGTCGGCGTCCTCGGCGCGCTCGAGCACGATCACGCCGCGGTCCGCGCCGGTCCACGACCGGAACCGCTCGCGCCGCCCCTCGCGGTTGCCCCAGGTGTAGAACAGCATGCGCCCGTCCCGGAACGCGACCAGCACGCGCACCGGCGCGTCGTCGCGGTCGCGGCGGCGCAGCACCGCCCCCCGCAGCGGGGTGCTCGTGCGCCACTGCCAGGCGAGCGCGCCGACGGCGGGCGCGAGCGGGGCGCGCAGCCGGTACACCGCGAACCCCGCGCCGCGCGCGGTGGTCACCCGCAACGCGTGCGCGGCCGTCACGGCCACGGCCGGCGCGGCCGCGCCCTTCACCCGCTCGAGCCGCCACCCGCTCGGCAGCCCGGGACCCGCGGGGACGAGCGCGAGATTGGTGAGCGTCTGGAGCGCGAGGAGCGGGGCGGCGGTGCCTGTCATGCGGGCTCCTCGGCCCAATGGCAGGCGGCCGCGTGGCCGGGCGCCACCTCGCGCAGGGCGGGGGGATCGGTGCGGCAGCGTGCGTCTTTCTTGGGATGCGGACAGCGGGGGTGGAACGGGCACCCGGGCGGCGGCGCGAGCGGGGACGGCGCTTCGCCGGGGAGCACGAGGCGGCGGCGCGGCGCCCCGGGATCGGGCACGGGCGCGGCGGCGAGGAGCGCGGCCGTGTAGGGATGCCGGGGCGCGGCGTACAGGGCGGCGGCCGGCCCCGCCTCCACGATCTTCCCCAGGTACATCACCGCGACCCGGTCCGCGATGTGCTTCACCACGGCGAGGTCGTGGGCGATAAAGAGATAGGTGAGCCGCCGCCGCCGCTGCAGCTCGGCGAGCAGGTTCAGCACCTGCGCCGCGACCGACACGTCGAGCGCGCTCACCGGCTCGTCGAGCACGAGGAACTGCGGCTCGACCGCGAGCGCGCGGGCGATGCCCACCCGCTGGCGCTGGCCGCCCGAGAGCTCGTGCGGGTAGCGCCGCGCCAGGTCGGCGTCGAGCCCCACTTCCTCGAGCAGGGCCGCGACCCGGCGGGCCGCCTCGGCGCCGCGGGCGAGCCGATGGATAGCGAGCGGCTCGGCGAGGGCGGCGCGCACCGTGAGCCGCGGGTCGAGGGCGCCGGCGGGATCCTGGAACACGATCTGCATGCGCCGCCGCAGCGCCCGCAGGGCGCGCGGGCGCAGCGCCAGCACGTCCTCGCCGGCGACCGTGACGCGCCCGGCGTCGGGCTCGATCAGCCGCACCACGGCGCGGGCCAGCGTGGACTTCCCGCACCCCGACTCGCCCACCAAGCCGAGCGTCTCCCCGGGCGCGATCGCGAACGACACGCCGTCCACCGCGCGCACCCGGGCGGCGGGCGGGCCCAGCCCGAACCACCGCCGCTCGCGGGCGAAGTGCTTGACCAGTCCCTCGACCCGCACGAGCGGGGCGGGTCCCGCGCCGTGCGTCACGGGCGGGGGGTGCGCCGCTGCGGTTCGGTGAGGAGCCAGCAGCGCACCGTGTGGGCCCCGGGCTCGCCCGCGCCGGCGTCGAGCGGCGGCGGCGCCTCGGCGCGGCAGCGCGCCCAGGCGTAGGGACAGCGGGGGTGGAAGCGGCACCCCGGCGGCCAGGCGGTGGCGGCGGGCACCTGGCCGGGGATCGCGGGGAGCCGGCCCGCCGCCCGCGGCGCGTCCACCCGCGGCACCGAGGCCAGCAGGCCCTGGGTGTAGGGGTGCAGCGGGCGGGCGAACAGCTCCCGTGCCGGCGCCTGCTCCACCACCTCGCCCGCGTACATCACGGCGACGCGATCGGCTGCGCCCGCCACGACTCCCAGGTCGTGCGTGATCAGCAGGATCGCCATCCCGAACTCGGCCTGCAGCCGCCCGAGGAGCTCGAGGATCTGCGCCTGGACGGTCACGTCGAGCGCGGTGGTGGGCTCGTCGGCGATGAGCAGCTTGGGGCGGCACACGAGCGCCATGGCGATCATCGCGCGCTGGCACATGCCGCCGCTCAGCTGGTGGGGGTAGCGCCCCGCTTGCGCCGCGGGGTCGGGCATGCCCACGAGCGCCAGCATCTCGACCGCGCGGGCCCGCGCCGCCCGCCACGACAGCCGCTCGTGGACTACGGCCGCCTCGGCGATCTGATCGCCCACGGTGAACACGGGGTTGAGCGACGCGCGTGGCTCCTGGAACACGAGCGCGATCTCGCGCCCCCGGACGGCGCGGAGTTCCGCCGGCGGGAGCGTCGCCAGGTTGCGTCCCTCGAACTCGACCAGGCTCCCGGGGCGCACGTGGCCCGGCGGCTCCGGCACGAGCCGCAGGATCGAGAGCGCGGTGACGGTCTTGCCGCACCCCGACTCGCCCACCAGGCCGAGCGTCTCGCCGGGATAGACATCGAAGGACACCCCGTCCACCGCGCGCGCCGTGCCCGAGCCGTGCGCGGTGACGAAGTACGTCCGCAGGTCGCGCACCCGCAGCAGCGGCTCGGTCACGCGCTCTCCGCCCGGGGGTCGAGGGCGTCCCGCAGGGCGTCGCCCACCGTGTTGAGCGCCGTCACGACGAGGGAGATCGCCAGGCCGGGAGCGAGCGCCGCCCACGGGGCGACGGCCATCTTGGGCCAGCCGTCGGCGATCATGTTGCCCCAGCTCGGCATGGGCGGCGGCACGCCCAGACCGAGAAAGGAGAGGCCCGCCTCGAGCAGCATCACGTTGCCGATCCCGAGCGCGGCGGACACGATGATCGGCGCCGCGGCGTTGGGGAGCACGTGCCGGAGAATGATGCGCGCGGGGCCCGCGCCGAGCGCCCGGGCGGCGGCCACGAAGTCCCGCTCCCGCACGCTCAGCACCTCCGCCCGCACGAGCCGGCTGGTGGGGAACCAGCCGGTGAGGCCGATCAGGAGCACGAGCGGGCCGAGTGTCACGTGGCCCCACAGCGCCACCGCCACGAGCAGCACGAAGATCCGCGGCAGGGCGAGTCCCACGTCCACGACGCGCATCAGCAGCGCGTCCGGCCAGCGCCGGAAGTACCCGGCGGCGGCTCCCACGGCGGCGCCGAGGGTCACGGCGACGAGCATCGCGAGCGCCCCGACGCCGAGCGAGACGCGCGCGCCGTACACGAGGCGGCTCCACACGTCGCGGCTGTAGAGATCGGTGCCCAGGGGGTGCCGCAGGGACGGCGGCTGATCCGCGAGCCGGACGATGTCGAGCTGCGCGCGGGGCGGATACGGGGCGAGCCCGGGGGCGGCGAGCGCGGTCGTGACGACGAACGCGAGCACGACCAGCCCGGGGGCGGCGGCGGGATGCCGGAAGAAGCGGCGGCCCCGCGCCGTGCGCCGGGCGCGGCGGCGGAGGGCGGCCACCGCGGCGAGCGCTGCGAGCGCCGCGGCGGCGAGGGCGAGCCAGTGCCAGGCGGTCATGCGCCGGGAGCGCGAATGCGCGGGTCGGCGACGGCGTACAGCACGTCGGCCGCGAGGCTGCCGAGCACGACCAGCACGCTCGCCGCCGCCGCCGCGGCGATCACCACGGGGTAGTCGCGCTGAAAGATCGCGGTCACGGCCAAGCGGCCCATCCCGGGCCACGCGAACACCGTTTCCACGAGCACCGCGCCCGTGAGCAGGAACGGGAGCGCGAGGCCGCCCAGGGTGATGAACGGGAGCAGGGCGTTGCGCAGCGCGTGCACCAGCAGCACGCGGCGCTCGGACAGGCCCTTGGCGCGCGCCGTGCGCACGAATTCCTGGCCCAGCACCTCGAGCAGCGCGGCCCGCTGATAGCGGGCCGTCCCCGCGGCCCCGACCACGCCGAGGGTGAGCGCGGGGAGCGCGAGGTGCCAGCCGCGGTCGAGCGCGCAGCGCAGCGAGGCCACGCTCCGGCACAGCACGGGGTCGTGGGTGCCGCCCACCGGGAACCAGTGGAGCCGCTGGGCGAAGACCAAAAGCAGCAGGAGCCCGAGCCAGAACGTGGGCACCGAATGGACGAACAGCGCCGCGTTCCCGAGCACCACGTCGCCGGCGCGGCGCGCCCGCGCCGCCTGGTACACGCCCAGCGCCAGCCCCAGGCCGAAATCGAGGAGCAGCGCCGCGCCCGCGAGCAGCAGGGTGTTGGGGAGCGCCTCGGCGAGCGCGTCGGCCACGGGACGCCGCAGCGCGAACGACTCGCCGAGCTCGCCGTGCAGGACCGCGACGAGGTACTTCGCGTACTGCACCGGCAACGGCCGGTCGAGCCCGTAGAGCCGTTCGAGCCGCGCGACGATCGCCGGGTCCATGCCGCGGTCCTGGGGCGAGACGAACGGGGTGCCGGGGGCGAGATGGATGGCGCAAAAGGCGAGGGTCAGGACCGCGAACACGATGGCGAGCGCGGCGGCGAGGCGCCGCAGGAGCCATGCCGCCACTCAGGGCTCCGCGCGGTCCCGCGCCGTGAGCCGGTCGGCCGGAATGCGCCACAGCCGCAGCCGGGCCAGCCAAGAGTCGGGCTGGATGACCACGTTCTCCACGCGGCGGTGCACGGCCGCCACGTTCTCGGGGGCGAACAAGAACACCGCCGGGGCGTCCTGGTTGAGGAGCGCGATCGCCGCGCGCCACGCCCGGCGCGCCGCGTCGCGATCGGTCGCGAGGACCGCGGCCCGCTCCACCAGACGGTCCACCGCGGGGTTGGCGTAGCGGCCGTAGTTCAGGCGGCCGAAGCCGGCGCGGGTCCAGGTCTCGGGGATGCCCGAGGACGGCGTCGGATCGGTGTTCCAGGTGTTGAGGAGCGCGTCGAAGTCGCCGCGCTGGGCGCGCCGGTTGAACAGCCCGAAGTCCACCTCGTCGAGCTGCACGTCGGCGCCGATGGCGCGGAACTGCTCCTGGAGCAGGCGGCCGTACTGGCGGCGGATGGCGCTCGTGGTGGGCAGCAGGATGCGAAACGCGAGCGGGCGGCCAGCGCGGTCGCGGATGCCGTCGCCGTCCGTGTCGGTCCAGCCGAGCCGGGCGAGCAGCCGCGCCGCCTGGGCGCTGTCGTGGGGCAGGGCGGGGATCGTGGGATCCCAGATCCAGAGCAACTGCGACATCGGGCCCGGGGGCAGCGCGGCGAGGTCGCCCCAGGCGTTGCGCAGCAGCCGCTCCCGGTCCACCGCCATCGCCAGCGCCCGCCGCAGCTCGCGGTCGCCGAACAGCGGATGGGGCGCCGACGAGTCGCCGGGCGCCCGCAGGTTGAAGCCCAGATAGCCGTAGGCCGCGCCCTTGTAGGGGTAGAGGGCGAACTGGGAATCGGCGCGCACCCGCCGCACGTTGTCGGGCGTCACGAGCACCTCGACCGCGTCGGCGTCGCGCGCCAGGAGCTGCGTGACCGCCACCTGCTGGTCGGGGGTGAAGCGCCAGATGACGCGGCGGATGTGCGGGCGCCCGAGAAAGAACGCCGAGTCGGCCGCGAGCTCGATGCTCTCGCCCGCGTTCCAGGCCACGAACCGGTACGGCCCGTCGCCGACCGGCGCCCGCCCGAAGGGCGCGCTGCGCCAGCGCTCGCGCGGCAGCGCGCGCAGCAGGTGCGCCGGCAGGATGCGCATGTGATAGACGGCGTCGTAGAACATCTCGGGGTAGCGGCGCCGGAAGCGGAACACGGCGGTGAGCGAGTCGCGCGTCGTCACGGCGGCGATCTCGCGCAGCGACGCGCGAAACGGCGAGTTGATCACCGTGTCCGTGTACACGGCGTAGGTGAACGCGACGTCGGCCGCCGTCACCGGCCGGCCGTCCTGCCAGCGGGCCCGGGGGTCCAGGTGGAAGGCGAGGGTCGTGGGCCCGTCCCACTCCCAGCGCGCCGCGAGCTGGGGCGCGAAGTCCTGGTCGCCCACCGTGGTGCCGCCGGGCCCGAGCTCGGCGAGCTTGAGGAACAGCTGCTCGGTCACGTCGCGCGTGATCGAGAAGTCGCTCACCGGGGGCAGCAGGATATCCGGCTCGCCCGCCGCGGCGATGACCAGCGTCCCGCAGTACTCCCCGGCGCATGCCGGCCGCCGCGCGCACCCGGCGACCGACGCGGCGCCGACGAGCGCGAGGGCGACGGCGAACGCGCGTTCCCCGGCTCGGGCGGTCGGCATGGGCCTAACATTCCACGCGCCGGCTAGCGGCGCCAGGTCCATGCCGGGTCGCGGAACCGGGCGGTGCGCTCGGGCTCGGGCTCGGGGCTCGGCCCCGGCGCCAACGGCTCGCCCCAAGCCCGCGCGATCGCGTCCGCCACCTCGCGGAACGTCACCGCGCGGCCGAGCGCGGCGCTGAGGGTGGTCGCCCCGTCGGGGCCCCGCGGCGCGCGGCTCACGGCGCGCACCACGTCCTGCGAGCCGGCGAGCAGGAGCGCCCCGTGTTGCAGCAGCGCGCGGCCCCGCAGCGCCTGCGCCGATCCCACCAGTTTGCGGCCGCCCACGAGGATCTCGCCGCCCACGGCGCGGGCGAAGCAGGCGCCCGCGATTCCGGTGCCCGGCGCGCCGGGAGCCGGGCGCGGGCGCGCGGGGGCGAGCGTGGGCCGCGCGCCCAGAAGGGCGAGCGCCGCGGCGAGGCGCGCGTGGATCGCCCGGTACGCCGCGCGCGGCGATCCGAAGCGCGCGAGCGGGGCCGCCACCGCGTAGGTGAGCGCATGCTCGTGCCAGACCGCCCGCCCGCCCGTGGGGCGCCGCACCACGTCGATCCCCAGCCGCGCGATCGCGGCCCGGTCGTAGCGCCGCGCCGCGCTCTCGTGGCGGCCCAGGGAGAGACACGGGGGCGCGAACCGGTACAGGCGCAGCCACGCCCGGCCGGTCCGGTCGGCGGCGTCGAGGAGCGCCTCGTCCACCGCCATCTGCTCGGCGCCGGCGCGAGCCTCGGGCTCGACGACCAGCGTCCACGGGCCGCCGGCCCGCGCCGCGGCGCCGGGCTCGGCGGGGCGGGCCTCAGTCAGCAGCGAGGGCATACGCCTCGACCGGCGGGCACACGCACACCAGGTGGCGGTCGCCGTAGGCGCCGTCCACCCGCCCCACCGACGGCCACACTTTGTGCTGCCGGGTCCAGGGGGCGGGGAACGCCGCACGCTCCCGCGAGTAGGGCCGGTCCCAGCGGTCCGCGATCACGTCGGCGAGGGTGTGCGGCGCGTTCTTGAGCAGGTTCGTGTCGCGCGGCTGCCTGCCCGTCTCCACTTCGCGGATCTCCTCGCGGATCGCGATCAGCGCGTCGCAGAAGCGGTCGAGCTCCTCCTTCGACTCGCTCTCGGTCGGCTCGATCATCAGCGTCCCGGGCACGGGGAAGGAGACGGTGGGCGGGTGGAACCCGTAGTCAATGATGCGCTTGGCGATGTCGTCCACGTCGATGCCGGCCGACGCTTTGAACGGGCGGCAGTCGATGATGCACTCGTGGGCGACGAAGCCGTTCTGGCCCGTGTAGAGCAGCGGGTAGTGCGGGGCGAGGCGCCGGGCGACGTAGTTGGCGTTGAGGATCGCGATCTTCGTCGCCTGCACCAGCCCCTCGCGTCCCAGCAGCGCGATGTAGGCCCAGGCGATCGGCAGGATCCAGGCGCTGCCCCACGGCGCGGCCGCCACCGTGCCGCACGGCTGCTGCTGCCGCAGCGGCACCACCGGGTGGTCGGGGAGGAAGGGCGCGAGGTGGGCGGCCACGCAGATCGGGCCCGCCCCGGGCCCGCCGCCGCCGTGCGGGATGCCGAACGTCTTGTGCAGGTTCAGGTGGCAGACGTCCGCCCCGATGTCGGCCGGGCGCACGAGGCCCACCTGGGCGTTCATGTTGGCGCCGTCCAGGTACACCTGGCCCCCGTGGGCGTGCACGATCTCGCAGATACGGCGGATGGACGGCTCGAACACCCCGTGGGTCGAGGGATAGGTGACCATGAGCGCCGCGAGCGTGTCGCGGTGCTGGGCCGCCTTGGCGGCGAGGTCGGCGACGTCAATGTTGCCGCGGGCGTCCGACTGCACCGGCACCACCGTGAGGCCGGCCATCACGGCGCTCGCGGGGTTCGTGCCGTGGGCGGAGGTGGGGATGAGGCACACGGTGCGATGGCCCTCGCCGCGCGAGCGGTGATAGGCGCGGATCACGAGCAGCCCCGTGAACTCGCCCTGGGCGCCCGAGTTGGGCTGGAGCGAGACTTTGGGGAACCCCGTGATTTCGGCGAGCATCTCCTCGAGCTGGCGGAACAGGGTGCGGTAGCCCGTGGCCTGCTCGCGCGGGGCGAAGGGGTGCAGGCGGTTGAACTCGCGCCACGAGAGCGGGACCATCTCGGTGGTGGCGTTGAGCTTCATGGTGCACGAGCCGAGCGGGATCATGGCGGCGGTGAGCGAGAGGTCGCGCGCTTCCAGCCGCTTGATGTAGCGCAGCATCTCGGTCTCGGAGCGGTAGCGGTGGAACACCGGGTGGGTGAGGAACGCCGACGTGCGCCGCAGCGGCTCGGGGATCGCCCAGTCGGCATCGGCTCCGAGGTCTTCGACCATGAACGGGAGCACCTCGTTCAGCGAGAACGCGGCCACGAGGTCGGCGAGGTCGCCGAGCGTGGTGGCCTCGTCGAGCGCGACGCCGATCCGGGTGGGCGAGATGACCCGGAGGTTGATGCGGCGGGCGCGCGCGGCGTCGATGAGCCGCGACAGCGCCCACGGCTCGACGTCCACGGCCAGCGTGTCGAAGAACGCGTGGTGCACCACGCGGTAGCCGAGTCGCGTGAGCGCCTGGGCGAGCAGCACGGCGAGCGTGTGCACCCGTTCGGCGATGCGGCGCAGGCCGTCGGGCCCGTGGTACACCGCGTACATGCTCGCCATCACCGCCAGGAGCACCTGCGCGGTGCAGATGTTGCTCGTCGCCTTCTCGCGGCGGATGTGCTGCTCGCGGGTCTGGAGCGCCATGCGCAGGGCGGGGCGGCCCGCCGCGTCGCGCGACACGCCGATGATGCGGCCGGGGACGTGGCGCTTGTACTGCTCGCGGGTCGCGAAGAACGCGGCGTGCGGGCCCCCGTAGCCCATGGGGACGCCGAAGCGCTGCGAGCTCCCCACCGCGACGTCCGCGCCCCACTCGCCGGGCGGCGTGAGCAGCGTGAGGGCGAGCAAGTCGGTGGCGGCCACGACCAGCGCGCCCGCCGCGTGCGCGCGCTCGCAGAAGGCGCGGTAGTCCTCGATCCGGCCCTCCGTGGTGGGATACTGGAGCAGCGCCCCGATCACCCCCGGCCGGAAGGCGAAGGTGTGCGGGTCGGCGACCACCGTCTGCACCCCGCGCGCCTCGGCGCGGGTGCGCACCACGGCGATCGTCTGCGGGTGGCACCCCTCGGCGATCAGGAACAGCGGCGCCGTGCCCGCGGGGACGCGCGCCACCGCCTCGGCGAGGTGCATCGCTTCGGCGGCGGCGGTGGCTTCGTCGAGGAGGGAGGCGTTGGCGATCGGCAGGGCGGTGAGGTCGGCGACCATCGTCTGGAAGTTGAGCAGCGCCTCGAGCCGCCCCTGGGCGATCTCCGGCTGGTACGGCGTGTACGCCGTGTACCAGCCGGGGTTCTCCACGATGTTGCGCTGGATGACCTGCGGGGTGAAGGAATGGTGGTATCCCATCCCGATGTAGGAGCGGAACAGCTGGTTCTGCGCCGCCAGCCCGCGCAGCGCCTGGAGCACCTCGCGCTCGGTCCGCCCCGGCGGCAGCGCCAGCGGCCTCCCGAGCCGGATGTCCTCGGGAACCACGGCGTCGATGAAGGCGTCGAGCGAGTCGTAGCCCAGCGCCGCCAGCATCGCCCGCGTTTCCTCGGCGCTCGGGCCGATGTGCCGGGTGACGAAGCGGTCGGCGGGGGCGAGAGAGGCGCGGACGGTGGGCATGGCGATGCGAACCTTCGCGGTCAGGAAAGCGTGTGGGACTGCCCCGGGGCGAGCACCACCACCGGCGCGCGCGCGCCGACCTGGCGCGCGAACTCCGCGGGGTCCGCCCGGATCACCTCGAACGTATTGTAATGCATCGGGATCACCACGCGCGGCCGGACGAACTCCACGGCGCGCACCGCGTCGGCGATCCCCATGGTGTAATTGTCGCCGATCGGCACGAGCATCGCGTCCACCGCGCCCGCCAGGAGCTGCATCTCGACGGTGAGCGCGGTGTCGCCGCAGTGGTACACCGTGCGGCCGCCCATCGTGACCACCAGGCCGCAGGGATTCGTCGTGAACTGTCCCGTTTCATCGCCCTCCACCCGGCCGCCGTGAAACGCCGGGACCAGCTTCACGTGGCCGAACGGAAACGCGTGGCCGCCGCCGATGTGCATCGCGTGCACCGTCGCGCCGCGCGCCTGGCAGAACATCGCCAGCTCGTAGGTCGCGACCAGCGTGGCGCGATCGCGGACGGCGATCGCCACGCCGTCCCCCAGGTGGTCGCCGTGGCCGTGCGAGAGCAGCACCGCGTCCACGCGGGGGAGGCGGTCCAGCGAGATGTCCGCGGCGGGGTTGCCGGTGAGAAAGGGATCGATGATCGCGCGATGGCCGTCCGCCTCCAGCACGAAGCAGGCGTGGCCGTGGAAGGTGATCGTGAGCATGTCCCCCTCGCGCTATTGCCCGATGTGCTTGCGGTACGCCTCCGCCGAGAGCAGGCCGTCGAGCTCGGCCGGGTTGGCGACGCGGAGCTTGATCATCCACCCCTCGCCGTACGGGTCGCGGTTCACGAGCGCCGGGTCGCGCTCCAGCGCGCCGTTCACCGCGACCACCGTCCCCGCCACCGGGGCGTAGAGCTCGGAGACCGCCTTGACCGCCTCGATGGTGCCGAAGACGGCCATGCGGCCGAAGGTGGCGCCGGGCTGCGGCAGCTCGACGTACACCACGTCGCCGAGCTCCCCCTGGGCGTAGTCGGTGATCCCGACCTGGACGATCGCCGGGTCGTCGGTGCGCTTCACGTACTCGTGCTCGGGACTGTACAGGAGATCGGCGGGGATGTTCGCCATGCGGGCGCCGGTGGCTAGGGTCGGGTGACGAGGTCGCGGCGAAGGTTACCGGAGCGCCAAACCCCTGTCAAGGCAACGGGTTGGGAGCGCCGAACAGGTCGGCGCGCGGCGCCGCGCCCGCACGGTCGGGCTCCACGAGGAGCAGCCGGTCGTCGTCCCAGGGCCGGAGGTCGAGCCGCACGGCGACGGGGTCGGGGTCGCGGGAGAGGCAGGCGAGCACGCCGGGGCGTCCCGCCTGCTCCCAGGCCGCGCGGGCCGCGGGGGCGGCGGCCGCGGTGGCCACGGTGCCGTCGGGGGGCGGCGCGAACGCGCGGGCGATGGCCGCCGCGCCCGCCGCCCGGCGGACGGTGAGGCCCGCGTCGCGGTAGCGGGCGGCGAGGGCGGCGAGCGCCGCGAGCGCGGCGGGGTCGTCGGCTTCGAGCTGGGCGAGCAGCAGCGTACGCGCGGGGCGGCCCAGCGCGGCCCGCGCCGCGCGGCGGCGCAGCTCGACGAACACCTCGCGCGCCCGGGCCTCGAGATCGGCGAGCCCCGTGTCGTTCTCGATCACGAAGTCGCTGCGCGCCCGCTTGCGCTCGGCCGGCATCTGCGCCGCGATCATGCGGTCGGCGTCCTCGTTGCTCAGGCCGCGCAGCGCCCGGAGCCGCGTCCGGCGCACGGCGGCGGGCGCGTCCACCAGCACGATCGCGTCGAACTCCGCGGGGTCGAGCGCCTCGAACAGCAGGGGAATCTCGTGCACCACCAGCACGTCGCCGCGCGCGCGCGCCGCGCGCAGCAGCTCGTCGCGGCGGCGGCGCACGGCGGGGTGGACGATCGCGTTGAGGGCGTCGAGCGCCGCCTGGTCGCCCATCACCTTGGCCCGCAGCGCGGCCCGGTCGAGGCCGCCATCGGGCGCGAGGACGTCGGCGCCGAAGCGCCGCACGATGGCGGCGAGCACCTCGCCGCCCGGCGCTTGCGCCTCGCGCGCCAGCGCGTCGGCGTCGATGATCGTCGCCCCCCAGCGCCGGAACAGCGCCACCACGGTGGACTTGCCGGCGGCGATGTTGCCCGTGAGCCCGACGTTCAGCATCCGGCGCGCTCAGAGGAGCGCCGTCTGATCTTCATCCGCCCTCGGCACCCGGTGGCAGTGCCGGCACCGGGCCTCGTACGACTCGCGGCCGCCGACCATGATGGTCGGGCTGTCCCACGGCGCCGGCCGGCCGTTCAGCAGCCGCTGGTTGCGGCTCGCCGGCCCGCCGCACACGACGCAGATCGCTTGCAGCTTGTCCACCACCTCGGCGATCGCGAGCAGGGCGGGCATGGGGCCGAACGGTTGGCCCCGGAAGTCCATGTCGATCCCCGCGAGCACCACGCGCACCCCGCGGTCGGCGAGCGCGTTGGCGAGCGGCACGATCCCGTCGTCGAGGAACTGGACCTCGTCCACCGCCACCACCTCCGTCTCGGGCCGCAGCGCCCGCGCGATCTGGGCGGCGGAGTCCACCGGCTCGGCCTCGACCGTGCCGCCGTCGTGCGTCGAGACGGAGTACAGGCCGGCGTAGCGGGCGTCGAGATGGGACTTGAACACCTGCACGCGCTTGCGCGCGATCACCGCCCGCCGCACCCGGCGGATCAACTCCTCGCTCTTCCCCGAGAACATGACCCCGGCGATCACTTCGATCCACCCGGGGCGCGTGCCGTGGAACATGCGGGTATCCCTGGTTGAACGGCCGCGGGCCGAGCCTCGCCCGCGGCCGGCGAGCGGCGAGGGGCGGAACGGGCCCGCGGTGCGCGCGGCGCGCGGCGCGGCTCTGGAGACGGTGGAGAAGGGTAGTCGAGGGCCGGGGGCGGGTCAAGAAAATGCCCATGGCTTGCGGATTTTCCGGCCGCGACCCCATATTGTGGCGGTTTTATGCGGGTTTTCCGAGGGCCCCCCGAGAAAAGGGCCGCGCTGCAAGGGTTTTTGCCCTAGACCCCCACGAAGGAGACACCGTGAACAAAGCCGAGCTGGTCGCTGCGCTGGCGATGCGGACCAAGATGTCGAAGGCCGACGCCGGCCGGGCGATCGAGGCCCTCTTCGACGAGAAGGGCATCATCGCCAGCGAGTTGAAGAAGGGCGCGAAGGTGCAGATCACGGGCTTCGGCAACTTCGAGGCGCGCAAGCGCGCGGCGCGCATGGGGCGCAACCCCAAGACGGGCGGCGTGATTCAGATCAAGGCGACCATCGCCCCCGCCTTCCGCGCCGGCAAGCAGCTCAAGATGGCAGTGAACAAGAAGTAACGCGGGTTGCCGCCCCCGGTGCCGGTTCACGGGCCGCCCCGCTGGGCGGCCCGTCGGCGTTTTTTCGAGCGGGCCGCCGGCTCAGCGCCCGCGGTCGAGCCGCGCCAGCACGCGCCGGCCGCGGATCGTGGTCCCCGACAGCCCCCGCGCGGCCTGCTCGGCGAGCGGGGACGCGACCTCCACCAGGCTGAACGTGTCGCGCACCTCGACGCGGCCGATGGCGGTCTTCGGCACCCCCGCCTCGCGAATGAGGGCGCCGACCAGGTCCTTCGCCGCGGCGCGGTCTTTCTTTCCCACGTTGACGAACAGCTTCACCCGGCCGGTGTCCGTTCCCGGCGCCGGCGCCAGCGCCGCCGGGACGGCACTCGCCCCGCGCTCCGCCTCGCCGAGCAGGGCGGCGAGCGCGGCCGCGACCTCCGCCGGATCGAAGCGCGCGAACAGGGGGTCGAGGAGCAGGAGCTCGGCGTCCACGGGCCCCGCGGCGAGGCGGCGCGCCACGCGCTCGCGCAGCGCCTCGGCACGGTCGTGCGCGCGGTCGGCCCGGGTGGGCAGGGCGAACGGTGCGACGGTCGCGATCGAGCGCAGATAGGGGAGCTGGGCGCCCGTGACGAACACGATCGGCTCGCCCAGGGCGGCGAGCGCCGCGAGCTCGTCGCGCGTGGGGAGCTCGAGCGCGACCACGGCATCGGGCGGCTCCGGGGGCGGCTCGACCGGCCCGCCGCTCCAGACGTAGGGCGCGCGCGGGGCCAGCGCATCGAGCGCGTCGCGCACCAGGGCCGCCCGGCCCTCGCGCGGCGCCACCGCCGCCCGCACCCGGCCCACGGGCGGGAGCGGCGCCCCGTCCGCATTCACGGGGGGCGCGCCGACCACCAGCGCGCGCCGCGCGTGGCGTTCCAGGACGTCGGCGAGGAGCGCGGGGTTCCAGCTCAGCACCACGCGGCGGGCCGCACGCGCCTCGCCGAGGAGCACGTCGAGCGCCGCCGCGTGCTCGGTCGCGAGCAGCGCTTCCGGCCAGGCGAGCACGACCGCGGCGACCTGCTCGAGCTTGAGCGCCGCGCGGCCGGCGAGCGCGAGCAGATCCTCGGGCGCCCCGGCGAGGACATCCACCCCGCGCTCGCGCAGCAGGCGGGCGGCGCGGGCGAGGCCAGTGACGGCGTGGGTGCGAAGCCCGGCGGGGGCGGCAGCCGCCCACTCGACCGCGCTGAGCTCGTCGGCGCAGACGACGAGAATCCGCGCGGCCCCCCCGGCCCCCCCGGCCCCCCCGGCTCCTTCGGCGCCCTCGGCCGGGGGCACGTCCGCCACGAGCGGCCACAGCTCCGCGGCGCGCCCCGCAGCGGGCGGCCGCACCAGGATCACCGGCCGCCCGCGCTCGAGCGCCGCCTTCGCTTCCTCTAGCGTCACACGGTCCTCGGTTGTCAACGGGCCAGCACTGCGGGGGATGCTACGCCGGAGGGCGCGTCAAGGCAACTCGGCCGGTTGCGGCCCCCCGCCGCGCCTCGCTATTGTGTCGCCCATGACCCCGGCGCCGGGCCTCTCGCCCAATCTCCAGCACCTTGAGACCTCGGCCACCATCGCGATCTCACAGGAGGCGAAGCGCCGCAAGGCGGCGGGCGAGGACATCATTGACTTGGGCGCCGGGGAGCCCGACTTCCCCACGCCGGCCATCCCCGCCGACGCCGGGGTGCGCGCCATCCGCGACGGCAAGACCCATTATCCCGCGAACGAGGGCATTCTCGAGCTGCGCGCCGCGGCGGCCAAGCACCTGTCGCTGCTCTCGGGCGGGCGGCCGGTGAACGCCGATCATGTCGTCGTGTCGAACGGGTCCAAACAGTCGCTCTTCAACAGCTGCTTCGCCCTGTTCGGGCCGGGCGACGTGGTGGCGATCCCGGCGCCCGCGTGGGTGTCGTACCCGCAGATCGTGCACCTCGCGCGCGCCCGGCCGGTGCTCGTGCCCGGCGATCCCGAGTGGAGCCTCAAGGTGAGCGTCCGGGACCTGGAGCGCGTGGTGCCCGGGGCGCGCGGCCTGATCCTGTGCTCGCCCTGCAACCCCACGGGGGCGGTGTACACGATGCCCGAGCTCCGAGCCATCGCCCAGTGGGCGCGCGAGCGCAAGGTGTGGGTGATCAGCGACGAGATCTACCGCCGCATCCATTACGGGCCCGGGCCGGCGCCGTCGTTCCTCGACCTGCCCGACGAGCTGCTCGAGCGCGTGGTGGTGATCTACGGGGTGAGCAAGGCGTACGCGATGACGGGCTGGCGCATCGGCCTGGCGCTCGCGCCGGCGCCGGTGGCGAAGGCGATGGCGGCGCTGCAGTCGCACACCACGACGGGCGCCAACCATCCGGCCCAGTTCGCGGCGGCGGCGGCGCTGGGCGACGAGCGCGTGGAGCAGGACGTGCAGCGCATGGTGGCCGAGTTCCGGCGGCGGCGCGACCTCGTGGTCGAGCGGTTCCGCCGCGACCTGCCCGGCGTCGAGTTCGTGGACCCGCTCGGCGCGTTCTATTTCTTCTTCCGGGTGGATTCGTTCGGCGGCGTCGGCGGCACCGAGTTCTGCACCCGCCTGCTCGCCGCCACCGGGGTGGCGCTGGTGCCGGGCGCCGCGTTCGGCGACGACCGCTACGTGCGGCTCTCCTACGCCGCGGCCACCGACAGCATCGCGGCGGCGCTCGACCGGATCATCGGGTTCGCCAAGAAGCTCGCGGATTGAGGCGCGCGATCACGACGGCGCCGCCGGCTCGCTGAGCAGGGTCACCCCCGCCTCCGTCATCAGGCAGTCGTCCTCGATCCGCACGCCGAAACGGCCGGGCTGATAGATCCCCGGCTCGAGCGTGAACACCATCCCCGGCGCGAGCGGCGTTGCGTTGCCTTCCACCAGGTAGGGCGGCTCGTGGCCTTCCAGCCCGATCCCGTGCCCCAGGCGGTGCGTGAAGAAGCGCCCGTACCCCGCGTCGGCGATCACCCGGCGCGCCGCGCGGTCGAGCGCCTGGCAGGGCAGTCCCGGCCGGCCGAGCCGCAGCGCCGCGCGCTGCGCCTCCTCGACCACCGCGACCACGCGCTGAAACTCCGCGGGAGGCCGGTCGCCGAACCACACGGTACGCGTGAGGTCGGACGTGTAGCCCGCCACGCGGCACCCGCAGTCGATCAGAACCGCGGTCTCGCGCGCGAGCGGCGTGGCCGCGGGTCCGCCGTGGGGCAGGGCGCTCGCCGGCCCGAACTGCACCAGGCCGCCGCCCTCGGCGCCGCGTTGCTGCATCTCGCGCGCCAGGACGCGCGCCACGTCGCGCTCGGTCATCCCCGCGGCGAGCTGCGCGAAGGTCGCCGCCATGGCGGCCTGCGTGATCGCGATCGCCCGCCGGAGGAGGGCCACTTCCTCGGGCGCCTTCACGAGGCGCAAGCGCTCGGTGAGCGGCGCCGCGTCCACGAACCGCCATTCGGGGAGCACATCGGCGAGGCGGCGGTACGTGGCGTAGGTCGTGGACGACTCGAGCGCGAGCACGCCCGGCGCGGGCACGAGACTCCGCACCGTATCGCGCACCAGCCGGTAGGGATCCTCGTGCTCCTCCCACCCGCGCACGTCGGCCACGGCGCCGTGGCGCCGCAGCCGTTCGACCTCGAAGGCGGGCCCCACCACCACGGGCGCACCGCGCGCCGGGACGAGCAGCGCGATCAGCCGCTCGCTGCGCCCGGGGTTGTCGCCCGCGAGGTACTGGTAGTTGGCCGAGGGGGTGGCGACGAGCACCGCCCAGCCGCGCGCGGCGAGCTCGTCCTGGGCGCGCGCGAGGCGCCGGGCGAATACTTCGGCGGGCAACGCCGGCGCGTCGCCGCCTTGCCGGTGCGGGCCCGCCGGCCGGCCGTCACGCGGCGGCCGGCCGCCCGGTCCCGCGCGCCACGCCGCCGCGAGCGCCGCGCCGGCCGCAAGGAATTCCCGTCGCTCCATTTGTCCTGGCCCCCCTCTCGGGCGCGGCCTATATTATGCCCCCTCCCTATGCGCTTCGAAACCCGGATCGAGCCGCTCGCCGGCGCGCTCCCCAAGGTCAGTTACCGCTGGGACCCCGAGACCGACATCCTTTCCGTCGCGTGCAAGGGCTGCGGCAAGGCGAGCGGCTTGAACGGCACCGTGGACCTCGAAGGCGCGGACGGCGCGTTCGTCGTGCTGGATGTGGCGGGGGGGTGTCTGCGCGGGCTCGACGTGGTCACCTGGCCCGACGACGTGCGCACCCGCGAGCAGCTCGCGGCGCCCCCGCCGGCCAAGGACGGCCGCGTGGTGTTTCCGAGCCGCGCGTCCCAGCCGGGCGTGGCGGCGGTGGAAGTCGAGACGCCGCTCACCGTCGAGATGAACCCCGCCGAATCGGTGTTCCACATCCGGGTCGGCCGCGCGCGCCCGGTCACGGTGGTGCGCGTCGCCGATCGCTTGCTGGTCGAGGTGGACAAGGACTCGCGGCTCGCGGGTCTGTGGCTGCTCGACGTGCCGCCGTTTCCCAACGTGGAAGCGACGGCGTGAGGGGCGCCGCGCGGTAGATTTCCCGGTCATGGCGGACGCGTTGCCGCGCCTGGGCGGGCTGGCCGAGGTCGAGAAGTACGAGCGGCTGGTGGCGTGCCTCCCGGAGGTGTGGTGGAGTCGGGAGGGGCCGTTCGCGGGCCTCCACGAGCTGAACGCCGTGCGGGTGGAGTATTTCCGCCGCGTGTTCGGCGGGTTCGGCGGCAAGCGCGTGCTCGATGTGGGGTGCGGGGGCGGCATCCTCGCGGAGGCGCTCGCCGCCGCAGGGGCGCAGGTGACCGGGGTCGATCCGTCGGCGCGCTCCCTCGACGCGGCGCGGGCGCACGCGCGCCGGGCGGGGCTCGCGATTGACTACCGGCGGGGCGGGGCGGAAGACCTGGCCGCGCTCGTGGGCGGCGGGTTCGATCTCGTGTTCGCAGTGGACGTGCTCGAGCACGTGGACGACCTCGAGCGCGCCCTCGCCGCGATCGCGGCGGTGCTCGCGCCGGGCGGCGGTTTCGGGTGGCTCACGCACAACCGCACCATCGCGGCCTTCCTCCAGATCGTGTGGGACGAGGAGTACGTGCGCCACACGATGCCGGAGGGGTTTCACGACTTCCGGCGCTTCATCACGCCCGCGGAGCTCGCGGCGGGGCTCGCCCGGCACGGGTTGGTGGTGCAGGAGATGAAAGGCGTGGCGCGCGGGGACGGCGGCGAGCGGGTGCTGACGGACGATCTGAGCGTGACGTATCTGGGCTGGGCGCTCCGAACCCGCTGAGCGATGGCGCGCTCCTGGGTGGCGGCGATCCGCGCGGCGGGGGTGGTGCCCGCCGCGTACGTGCCGGAGGCGAGCCTCGGGCGGCCCGACGACGAGGTCGTGGCGGCGAGCGTGGTCGAGGATTCCGTGCTGCGGGCGCACCCGGTGACGGCGGGCGCGTGGGCTCCCCCGGCGGCGTGTTTTCTCGACGGGATCCAGCACTGGCGCGTGGTGGGGCAGAGCGGCGTGGCGCCGGTGGTGCAGGCGTACGTGGCCGCGGCGGTGCGGCGCCGCGGTCCCGACCGGCGGCCGCGCACGCTCGCCGTGCGCGCCCGCGAGTTCGTGATCACGCATCTCGCGGCGCTTCCCGCGGCCGCCCGGCGCGCGCTGGAGGACAGCGGCGTGGACGTGGTGGACCTGCCGGCCGCCGAGCTGGGCCAGCCGGGCCGCACCCTGCGGGCCGCGCACGTGCGGGTGGACCGGGCGCGCGAGGCGCTCGAGCACGAGCTGGCGGAGGCGTGCCTGGCGGCGCTCGGGCCCGACGAGTGGCTGGTGGTGGACGGCTTGCTCTCGGACACGGCGGCGGCCGCGCACCCGCGCGCCGTGGGCGTGATCAAGAGCCACGGCACCCAGTTCTTCAGCGGGGCGGAGCTCGAGTGCGCGCTCACCCTGCCCGCCGGACACCGCACCAGCGTGTTCCGGCCCGAGTCGCACGCCCACCGCCCGGTGTACTCCTGGTACCTGCGGCTGTGGCCGTGGGAGGGCAACGACGTGCTCTACAGCCTGCTGCGGGTCGAGGCCCGGGCCCACCCCGACACGGTGCGGGCCGCGCCCGCGCTCGCCGCGTGGCTCGCGGCGGAGCGCGCGCCGCTCGCCGCCCCGGACGCGCGCTGGGACCGGTTGTTGTATCCTATACACGACGTGGAGACCTATCTGCGCAGCCGCATGCCTCGGGAGCTCGTCCCGGCCCCCGGCTCCCGCCTGCCCAAGACGGGCACGTGATCGACCGGACCGGCGCTCGCGCCACGCCCGTCGGCCGGGTGGTCGCCACCGAACAGAAGCCGGCGACGCCGCACCAGTTCCACTTCTGGACCGCGATCGAGACCACCATCGGCATCGGGGCGATCGTGAAGGTCGCGGCGCTGGAGCGCGTCGTGTACGGCGTGGTGACGGACGGGTTCGCGTACTCCGATCTCGCCACGCCGCTGCACGACGTCGTGGGCGCCGAGGGCGATCCCGTGCAGGCGGCCGCGAACCCCACCGCGCGCGCCGAGATCCGCCTGTGGACCGCGGCCGTGCTGCGCCAGGAGCCCGAGGAACCGCTCCAGCCGGTGCCGCTCGGCCAGGTTTTCGTGGCGAGCGACGCCGACGTGGCGCAGGCGCTGCGCATGGACGCCTATGTGGGCGGCGCGCAGCCGACGGCGATCCCCGTGGGCCTCTACACCTCGGGCGGCCTCGAGGCCCCGGTGTACCTCGACGCCGACTTTCTGCTCGGCCCCGAGGCCGCCCATCTCAACATCTCGGGCGTCTCGGGGCTCGCCACCAAGACGAGCGCGGTCGAGTTCCTGCTGTCGGCCATCTTCCAGCGCTTCCCTGCGCACAAGGGGCGCATCGCCGCCGTGTGCTTCAACGTCAAGGGCCCCGATCTCTGCTTCCTCGACCAGCCCGGCACGCTCGACGACGAAGACCGGCGCCGCTACGCGCGGCTCGGGCTCGAGCCGCGGCCCTTCGCCCGGGTGCGCTACTACGCGCCCTTCAAGGCGGACGGCGTGAACCTCAACACGCTGCGCACGCACCCCGATCTCGTGGGCGATGTGGAGCCGCTCGTGTGGGGGCTGCGCGAGGTGCTCGACTTCGCCGAGGTGCTGTTGAACCGCGACGACATCGACGCCAAGGCCGACGCGTTCATCGATTTCCTGGCCGACCGCGTGGTGGACCGCGAGTTCCACGACGGGTTCGGCGGGACCCACCGCGTGGCGACGTTCGCCGACCTCGAGCGGCTGTTCCGGGCGATCTTCGACGGCCTCGAGCTCGCCGGCCGCAGCGATACCTGGCGCACGCACCACATCGCGACGATCCGCAAGGTCCGCAACCGGCTCGCCAACATCTCCACGCGGTGCAAGGGCCTGGTGACCGACGACGGGCCCTCGAACGACCTGCCGTGGGGCCGGTTCGAGGACCGAACGGTGTACGTGATCGACATCGCGAACGTGGACCCGCTGGGCCAGGATCTGGTGTTCGCCCGCGTGGTCTCGAAGCTGCGGGAGCACCTCGAGCGGCGCGACCTCGGCGTGGAGGCGGTGATCGTGTTCGTGGACGAGCTGAACAAGTACGCGCCCGCCGACGGGCCCGACACCTACGTGCGCAAGATGCTGCTCGACATCTCCGAGCGGGGCCGCTACCTCGGCCTGGTGCTGTTCGGCGCCGAGCAGTTCCGCTCCCAGGTGCACCGGCGGGTGGTCGGCAACGCGGGCACCGTGGTGTTCGGCCGCATGGACGCCGACGAGCTGGCGACGCCCGGCTACCAGGTGCTCTCGCCCGCGACCAAGATCAAGCTCGCCACCCTGCCGATCGGCGAGCTGATGGTCCGCCACCCCCACTTCACGCAGCCGATCTTCGTGCGGTTTCCCCGCCCCGCGGTGCTGCGCGGGCGCGACGGGGTGGAGCGCTTTCCCCCGGCCGCCGACCTCCCGTTTGCCGACGCCGTGGTGCGCCAGCTCGTGCGGCTCGACCGCCGGGTGCGGCCGAACGTAGTGAAGGACCTGATCGCCGAGCGCGACGAGGAGGATGTGCGGCGGGCGCTCGCGCGCACGCGCCAGGCGCGCCCGCAGGACGTGCTGGCCTGCTTTCGCCGCGAACTGGGCGGCCGGGTGGCGGCCGCCCCGCCGGCGCCCGCCGTCGGGTCCGCGGGCGTCCCGCCGCTCGACCCCATCACCGACGAACCCTACTGACTCCGAGGAGCCGCCTCATGTCCATCGCCCGCTCGTGCGCCGCCGTCGCGGCCGCCGTCGTCCCCGTCCTCGGCTGCCGCGGCGCCGGCGGCGGCCCCAAGCTCACGCTGCGCTACCACCCGCCCGCCGGCGCCGCGTATCACTACGCGATGGAGCAGCAGAACAGCATGCGAATCGAGGGCGGCCCGATGAGCGCGATGCCCGAGCAACAGCTCACCATGCGGATGTACTTCACCCAGCTCGTGGGCGGCCCCACCGACGGCGGCACCGCCGTCACCGTCACCTTCGACTCGACGGCGCTCGAGGCCCCGGGGATGCTGCCCGGCGCCATGCAGCCGGTGCTCGACCGCATGCGCGGGATGAAGAGCGACGTCGTGTACGACGACCGCATGCAGGTGGTGCGCGCCGCGTTCACCGGGCTCGCCGGGACGCCCAACCCCTTCACCGAGGAGCTCGGCAAGAACCTGAAGGCGATGGCGTTCCCGTTGCCCGCCGCCCCCGTCGGGGTGGGCGACTCCTGGACCGCCGAGCGCGAGCTGCCGCTCGGCCAGCAGTTGAACGCGAGCGCCCCCGTCAAGTCGCGCAACAAGCTCACGGTGAAGGAGATCCAGGTGACGGGCGCCGACACCGCCGTGTTGCTCGCGGTCGAGACGACCTTCCCCGGCGATCCCATCGAGCTTTCTCAGCAGGGCCAGCGCGTGACGATGCGGCTCTCCGGCGGGCTCACGGGGGAACAGCTCTACTCCCTCACCAAGAGCGCCCCGGTGCGGGGCAGCGTCAGCGGCACGCTGCGCATCCACGTGAAGGGCGCCACCCCGGCGCAGGGCGAGATGACCATGGCCATGACGCAGCAGACGACGCTGCGCCTCACCGGGGCGCCCGCCCCGTGACGCGGTGAAGCTCGCCCACCTCGCCGACCTGCACCTCGGCTTCCGCCAGTACGACCGGCAGACGCCCCGGGGCGGCAACCAGCGCGAGGCGGACGTGGCCGAAGCGTTCCGGCGCGCCGTGGACGATCTCCTCGAGCAGCGGCCGGACCTCATCGTGCTGGCGGGCGACGTGTTCCATTCGGTGCGGCCCACCAACGCCGCGATCCTGTTCTGCTTCCGCGAGCTGCAGCGGCTGCGCACGGGCCTTCCCGACACGCCGGTCGTCGTGATCGCCGGGAACCACGACACCCCGCGCACCACCGAGACGGGCACCATCCTGCGGCTGTACGAGGCGCTGGGGGTGGAGGTCGCGGTGGAGCGCGCGCGCCGGATCGTGTTCCCGCGGCTGGACTGCGCCGTGCTGGCCGCGCCGCACCAGGCGCTCGCCGCCGACGAGCGGCCGGCGCTGCGCCCCGACCGGGGCGTGCGCTGCAACGTGCTCGTCGCGCACGGCCAGCTCCCCGGGCTCGGCGAGGAGCGCGGGACGATGGAGTACGGCGGGGCGCTGGTGACGCGCGAAGCGTTGGCGCCGGCCCAGTGGGACTACGTGGCGCTCGGTCACTACCACGTGGCGCACCAGGTGGAAGAGAACGCGTGGTATGCGGGCAGCCTCGAGTACGTCGCGCCCAACCCGTGGGGGCAGCTGCGCGACGAGGCGGACGCCGGGCGGCCGGGGAAGGGCTACCTGCTCGTCGAGCTGCCGGGGGCCCGGGTCACGTTCCGGCCGATCGCCCCGGTGCGCCGGCACCTCGAGCTGCCGCCGATCGAGGGCAAGGGGCTCGCCGCCCGCGAGATCGACGCGCGCATCGCCGCCCAGGTGGCGGCGTGCCGGCCCCCGATCGACGACCAGATCGTGCGTCAGGTGGTGTTCGACGTCCCGCGGGCCACGGCCCGCGAGCTCGACCACGCCGCGATCCGCGCCTACAAAGCGCGCGCCCTGCACTTCCAGCTCGACCTGCGCCGCCCCGAGGCGGAGCGCCCCGCCGGGCTGGGGAGCGGGGGCCGCCGCCAGACGCTGCTCGACACGGTGCGCGAGTTCCTCGAGCGCCGGCCCCTCGACGCCGACGCGGATCGGGCGGCGTTCGTGCGGCTGGGCGTCGAGTACGTGGCGGCGGCGGAGCGCGAGGAGGGGGGCTGATGCAGCTCGCCCGGGTGCGCCTCGTGAACTTCCGCCAGCACGCCGAGACGGACCTCGAGTTCGGGCCGGGGCTCACGGGGATCTTCGGCCCCAACGGCGCGGGGAAGAGCACGATCCTCGAGGCGATCGCGTGGGCGATCTACGGGGCCCAGGCGTTGCGCGGGGACAAGGACTCGGTCCGGCGGCTCGGCGCCAAGGGCCGCGCGCCCGTCGAGGTGACGCTCGAATTCCGGCTCGGCGCGCACGAGTATCGCGTGACGCGCGGCCTCGCCGCGGCGACGCTCCACCAGGACGGCCGGCTTGTGGCCAATTCGCTCACGGCGGTGACCGAGCGGCTCGGCCGGGCGCTGGGGATGACGCACGACGAGTTCTTCAACACCTATTTCACGGGCCAGAAGGAGCTCGCCGTGATGGCGGCGCTCGGCAAGACCGAGCGGGCGGCGTTTCTGTCGCGCGTCCTCGGCTACGACCGGCTGCGCGTGGCGCAGGAGCGGGTGCGCGAGGTGCGCAACGCGGTGGCGGCGGAGGTGCGGGGGCTCGAGGCGGGGCTCGCCGACGCCGCGGCGCTGGCGGCGGCGCGCCGCGCGGCGGAGGAGCGGGTGGCACGGGCGCGGGCGGCCCTGGCGGGGGCCGACGCGGCCCGGCGCGCCGCGGCGGACGCCCTGGCGCGCGAGGAGCCGCGCTGGACCGCCTGGGTGGCGCGGCGGGAGCGGACGCTGTCGCTGGACGGCGAGCGGCGCATGGCGGAGCAAGCGGTCGTCGCCGCGCGCCAGGAGTTCCAGCGGCTCGACCGCGAGCTGGCCGACGCGCTGGCGGCGCGCGAGCAGCTGCGGCGGCTGGCGGGGGAGCTCGAGCCCGTGGTCCGGCTCAAGGCGGAGCTCGCGGCGCTGGAGCAGTTGCAGCGCGACGCCGCGGCGCGGCAGGCGGAGGAGGCGCAGCTCGCCGAGCTCGGGCGCGCCGCGGCCACGCTCGAGCAGCGGCTCGCGGAACTTGCCGACGTGGCGGCCGGGCTCGCGCGGGCCGAGGGCGAGGCGGCGGCGCTGGCGGCGCGGCTCCAGGCGGCCGAGCGGGAGGCCGAGGCGGAACGCACGGCGTGGGTGCGCGACCGCCAGTACGCCGAGACCAAGCGCACCGAGCTGTTACGGCAGTACGACGAGGTGAAGGCGCAACGCGAGGAGATCCGGCGGCTCGGCCCCGAGGGCGCGTGCCCCACGTGCCGGCGGCCGCTCGGGCCGGAGTACGAGGCGGTGCTGGGGCTGCTCGATCGCCAGCTCGAGGCGATCACCGCCGACGGGCGGTATTTCCGGCAGCGGCTCGAGCAGTTGGCCGAGCGGCCGGCCAAGCTCGCGGCGGCGGAAGCGGCGCGCGACGGGCTGCTCGCGGAGAGCCGGCGGGCGACGGCGCGGGCGGGGGAGCTGCGCGCCCAGGCGGAGGAGCGCGACCGGGCGCGGGCCGAGCTCGCGCGCCTGCGCGAGCGGGCCGCCGCGCTGGAACGCCGCCTCGCCGAGCGGCCGACGGGCTACGACGCCGCGCGCCACGCCGAGGTGCGGGCGATGCTCGCCAAGCTCGAGCCGATCGCGCTCGAGGCGGCGGCGCTGGAGGAGCGCGCCCGGCGGGCGGAGGGACTCGTGCGCGAGGCCGAGCGGGCGGAGCAGCAGCTCACGGCGCTCGAACGCCGCGTGCGCGAGCTGACCGCGGCGGTCCGGGCCGAAGGGTTCGCCGAGCGCGCCTACCAGCGCGCCAAGGAGCGCTACGACCGGGCGCTCGGCGCCGTGCGCGAGGCCGAGCTGGCGGTGGTCGAGGCGCGGGGCGAGCTCAACCGCGCCGAGGACGAGCTGCGCGAGGTGGCGCGCCGGGAAGCCGAGCGCGCCGAGCGGGAGCGGCAGATCGCGGCGCTGAAGGGCCGCCTGCGGCTCCACAACGAGCTGGACCGCGCCCTCTCGGACCTGCGCGGCGAGCTGAACGCGCGGATGCGTCCCGAAATCGCGGAGCTCGCCTCGGCCTTCCTCGCCGACCTCACCGACGGGCGGTACGCGGAGGTCGAGCTCACCGACGACTACACGGTCACGATCCTCGATGCCGGCGTGCCCAAGCCCGTGATCTCGGGCGGCGAAGAGGATCTCGCCAACCTGGTGCTGCGGCTCGCCATCTCCCAGATGATCGCGGAACGCGCCGGCCAGCCGCTGTCGCTGCTCGTGCTGGACGAGATCTTCGGCTCGCTCGACGAGGGCCGGCGCCAGCACGTGGTGGGGCTGCTGCGGCGGCTCGCCGACCGCTTTCCCCAGGTCATCCTCATCACCCACATCGAGCAGGTGCGCGAGGGGCTCGACCGGGTGATCCGGGTGGACTACGACCCCGCGCGCGGGACGAGCGTCGTGCGCGACGACACCGCCACGCTGGGGGCCGCCGATGCGGGCGTGGCTGCCTGAGCGCCAGGTCTTCGGACCCGAGCCCGCGACCGAGCGCGACATCGCCGCGCTCAACCGGGTGTTCGCCGACGCGTTCACCGACCGCTACCGGCGCGACGGGCTGGTGGGGGTGCGGGTGCCGCACCTCAACCCGGCGGTATGGCGCTACGCGCTGCTCGACGCCGCGGGCGGGGCGATGCTGTGGCGCGACGAGAGCGGCCAGGTGGCGGCGTTCAACGTGGCCCATCGCTCGGGGCGGGAGGGGTGGATGGGACCGCTCGCCGTGCGGCCGGACCGCCAGGGGGCGGGGATCGGGAAGCTGATCGTCCGGGCGGCGGTGGACTGGCTCGCGGCCCGCGGGGTCACGACCCTGGGCCTCGAGACCATGCCGCGCACCGTGGAGAACATCGGGTTCTATGCGCGCCTGGGCTTCGTGCCGGGCCACTTGACCGTCACCGTGACCAACGACATCGCAGCGCGCGGCCACCCGGCGCCGAGCCTGCTGTCGCAGCGCGCCGGCCCGGCCGGCGCGGCCGCCCTGGAGGCGGCGCGACGGCTCGTGGCGGACCTCGCCCCGGGCTACGATTTCACCCGCGAGATCTTGCTCACCGCCGAGCTCGAGCTCGGCGACACGGTGCTCGTGGACGGCGACGACGGGCTCGCCGCCGCGGTCCTGTGGCATTCCGTGTCGCTCGCCGAAGGGCGGCCGCGCGAGGAGGTCCGCGTGCTCAAGCTCGCGGCGCGCGACCCGCGCGCGTTCGAGGCGGCGATCGCCGCCACCGAGGCCGCGGCCGCGCGCGCCGGCATTCGCCGCGTGGCCGTGCGGTGCCAGACCCGCTACGCCGACGCGTTCCACCGCCTCATGGCCCGCGGCTACCGCGTCCGCTGGACCGACCTGCGGATGACCTACGAAGGGTACCCCGAGCCGCACGCCGAGCCCGGCGTGCTGTTCTCGAACTGGGAAATATGACCCGGCCGCATGACCACCGCGCTTGTCATCTTCGCCACGACGTACGTGCTCATCGCGGTCCAGCGGCTCCCCTTCGTCCACCTCAACCGGCCGGCGGCGAGCCTCCTCGGCGCCGTCGCCATGGTGGTCTGCGGGGTGCTGCCGCTCGCCGACGCCTACGCAGCCGTGGATTTCGACGTGCTCGTCTTCCTCCTCGGCCTCATGCTCATCGTCGGCTACCTCGAGGTGGGCAAGTTCTTCGAGTGGGCGGCGGAATGGCTGTTGCGCCGGGCGCGCACCCCCGAGCGGCTGCTCGCCGGCGTCGTGGTGGGCGGCGGGCTCCTCTCGGCGCTGTTCGTCAACGACACCGTCTGTCTCGTCGTCACGCCCGTCTTGCTCGCCGCGCTCGGGCCGCTGCGCGTCTCGCCCACCCCCTACCTCATCGGCCTCGCGATGGGGGCGAACGTCGGCTCCGTGGTCTCCGTCACGGGGAACCCGCAGAACATGCTCGTGGGCGTCTGGAGCGGCGTGTCGTTCGGCGCCTTTTTCGCCCACATGCTCCCCGTGGGGCTGGGCGGTCTGGCGCTGACCTACGGCTACCTGCGCTGGGCGTATCGCGACGTGTTGCGCGAGCCGTTCCGCGAGCCGCTCGAGGCCGTGCCGGTGGCGCTCGACCGGCCCCTCGTGGTCAAGGGCCTGGCGCTGTTCGGGGTCGCCGTGGCGGGGTGGCTCGCAGGGGGGTCGCTGCCGCTCGTCGCCATCGCGGCGGGCGCCGTCATGGTGGCGATCGCCCAGCGCGACCCGGCCTACGCCATCGATCGCGTCGAGTGGTCGCTGCTGCTCTTTTTCGCGTCGCTCTTCGTCGTGATGCGGGGCCTGGCCGAGACCGGCGCCGTGGAGTGGCTCAACCGCCATGCCGTGGCGCTCGCCGAGCGGGGCTCGCCGTGGGAGGCGGCGGTGGCGGTGAGCGCCGTCATGACGGCGCTGTCGAATCTCATCTCCAACGTGCCCGCCATCGTCCTGTGGCGCGACACGGTGCCCCGGCTCTCCGACCCGGGCCTCGTGTGGCGCGTGCTCGCCATGAGCTCGACGTTCGCGGGGAACCTGCTGCTCATCGGCTCCATGGCCAACCTCATCGTCGCCGAGCGGGCGGAGGCGCGGGGCGTGCGCATCGGGTTCGGCGAGTACGCGCGGGTCGGCGTCCCGGTCACCCTGCTCACGCTGGCGTGGGGGGTGGCGGTGCTGGTGGCGCTGCGCTGACGTTGCGCGCCCGCGGTGCGGGGGGCTAGACTCCGCGCCATGCACGCGCTGCTTCGCGCTGCGGGCCTGGTCGCCGCGGCGGCGCTGTGCGGCGCCGCCGCGGCCCGCGCGCAGGATCGCTGGCAGGTGACGCTGCACAGCGACTCGGTGTACTGGGACCTCGAGCTGCTCGCGCTCCGGGGCGACACGCTGCTCGCCCGCCGGCTCGACCGCGGCGACACCCTGCGGCTCCCGGTCATGGAGCTCGACGAGGTGCGGCTGGTCCGCAAGTCGGCGAAACGCGCCTTTCAGGTGGACCCGGTGGCGATCGAGGAGGGGCTCATGGGCACGGGGGATGTGGTGGTCCGCCTGACGCTGCGCGACCGGGCGGAGCGCCTCGCCGTGCTCGCGCAGCTCCTCGCCGCCCGGCCGGCGCCCGAGCGCTGAGCGGCGCCCGCCCCCGGGACCGCTACGAGCGGAAGCGCGGCGCGCCGGTCACGATGCGCCGGGCGAGCAGGATGACGCCGAGCGCGTAGAACAGGTGGACCCAGCCGGCGCCGATGCGGGCGGCGAACACCAGGATGCCCCAGGCGAGGAGCAGGGCGAGGGCGGCGAGCAGCGTCAGGTTCATGCGGGTCTCCGGCTCCGGCGCGTTGCTTGACGTTTGGCGTACCGCGGGTAAATGTAGTGATGGGGACGGAGAGAATAATTATTGAGCCAACAGGCTCGATCGTGGACCCAGATACTGTGACCGATGTCACGCCCCCGCGAGGGGGAAGGCAGACGCCATAGTGAGGGACCAGTCATTACGTTCGGGCTTCAATAATCCTCTCCGTTCCCGAAGCACCGGCCGGCCGGACCGCGTTCGCGCGGCTCCGGCCGGTCGCCGCTCAGGGGCGGGGTGACGCGGGGGGCGCCGGGGGGCCCGACGGCGCGGGGCGGGCCGCGCGCGGGCCTACCGTAGCCCAGAAGTGCTGCGGCGCGAGGAGCCGCCTGCCGCGCACCGCATAGCCGATCGCCAGCACCGCCATCCACGCGCCGTAGGCGACCGCCACTTCGTCCCGCCAGCTCGGATGCAGGAACTGGGCGAGCCACAGGACGAACAGCACGGCGGCGTCGAGCCAGTCGAACGCCATGTTCGCGAGCAGCAGCACGCCGAGGCCCGTTTGCAGCAGGGTGAGCAGGATCTCGAGCCGCTGCTCGGCGTCGAAATGGAAATCCGACCACACCCCGTGGTGGCGTAATGTGGAGAAGCCGTACACCAGGGGGATCATGGCGGCGAGCACGGTCCACTGATTGATGTTGCTCGAGACGAGGTTCATGAGGGCCATCGGCGCGTGCGTGACGCGCCGCGCCCAGTAGAAGGCCGACACTTTCTCGGGGAACTCCGAGAGGAACGGCGCGACCCACTGGACCAGCACGAACTGGCTCACCCCGAAGAGCGCCGCGACCGCGAGCATGGACTCGAGGAACGGATGGGCGGTGACATACAGCATCGCTCCGCCGGCGGCGAACAGGGCGGCGATGGCCGCGGGGCGCCGCCAGCCCCGCTGCCGGAACGCCCACCGCGATACCGCCGGCGCCTCGGACAGCTGCTCGACGGCGTGCGGCGGGTTGCGGAACAAGAGCCACAGGTAGGCGAGGTAGAGCCCGATGAGCACCAGCGCGTCGGCCCAGCCGAAGCGGCCGCGCGCCAGGATGACGCCGAAGTAGAGCAGCGGCGGCACGAGCCCGACGACCTCCACGGCGTGCTCGGGGGCGAGCCGGACTGTGGGGAGCCGCCGCCCGGCGGTGCGGCGGCCGGCCACGGCGGACACGAAGTAGATCATGGGCCACCCCAGGCCGAGCAGCAGGCGGATGGCGCCGGTGAGGTTGGCGATGGCGAGGTGCGCGCGCGCCGGGTCGCGGCCCGCTTCCCAGGCGATCACGGCCTCGACGGCGAACTCGGGCAGGGTTTGCAGCCAGGCGAGGATCGCGAGCGCGAGCCCCTGGGAGATCAGGAACTGCGCGGCTTCCGCGCCCCAGGCCACGAGGAACGCCGCGGCGAGGATGCTGGGGAAGGTCCAGAGCGCGGACAGCGCCGAGGCTCCCGCCGCGGCCAGCAGCGCGAGTAGCTTTAGGTTCACGTGCGCCGGAAGATAGTCCTGCCCCGGAGGCCCAACAAGCATGCCCCGCTGCGTGGTGACGCGCCGCCTGCACTTCAACGCCGCCCATCGCCTCTGCAATCCGCGGCTCAGCGACGAGGAGAACGCCCGCGTGTTCGGCGTGTGCGCGAACCCCAACTTTCACGGCCACAACTACGACCTCGAAGTGTCGGTGGAAGGCGAGATCGATCCGGAGACGGGGTATGTGCTCGACATTCAGCGCCTGAAGGACGTGGTCACCGAGTGCCTGGTCCGGCACCTCGACCACAAGAACCTCAACCTGGACGTGCCGTGGTTCGCCGAGCTCAACCCGACGGCGGAAAACATCGCCGTGGTGTGCTGGCGGGTGCTCGAGCCGGCGCTCAAGCCGGCCGCCCTCAAACGGATCCGCCTGTGGGAGACGGATCGCAACTACGTGGACTACCATGGGACGTGACAAGAGGCCGTCCGCCAGCCTGGAAGGGTTCCGGGCGGCGCACGCGGCGGCGGCGCCCGCGGCCGCCGGCTCGCCGTCGTTCGAGGCGCTGGTGCGCGAGATGCTCGCGCAGCTCGGCGAAAACCCGGAGCGCGAAGGGCTGCGCCAGACCCCCGCTCGCGTGGAGGCGTCGCTGCGGTGGTTGACGCGGGGCTATCACATGTCGGTCGCGGACGTGATCGGCGACGCCCTCTACACCGAGCGGCACGAAAACCTCGTGTGCGTCCGCGACATCGAGATCTATTCCCTGTGCGAGCACCACCTGCTGCCGTTCTTCGGCAAGGCCCACGTGGCCTACCTTCCGAACGGGCGCCTCGTGGGGCTGTCCAAGATCCCGCGCGTCATCGAGGTGTTCGCCCGCCGCCTCCAGCTCCAGGAGCGGCTCACCGACCAGGTGGCCGACGCCTTCATGGACGTGCTGGAGCCGCACGGGGTGGGCGTGGTGATCGAGGCCTACCACCTCTGCATGATGATGCGCGGCGTCGAGAAGCAGAACTCGAAGACGGTGACGAGCGCGCTGCGCGGCGCGTTGCTCCAGGACGCCAAGACGCGCGACGAGTTCCTGCGGCTGGTGCACGGCGGTCGGGGCCTGGAGTGAGCGACACCCCGCTCGCGGGGGCGGTGGCGCTCGTCACCGGCGCCTCCCGGGGGATCGGCGCCGCGGTGGCCGAGCGCCTGCACGGGGCGGGGGCGCACGTGGTGCGCCTGGCGCGCAGCCTGGCGGACGCCGCGGGCCCGCGCCGCACCGACCTGCGCTGCGACGTGGCCGACCCGGCGCAGGTGGATCGCGCGGTCGGGCGTGTCCTCGCCGAGCTCGGCGTCCCCGACGTGGTCGTCAACAACGCCGGCATCTTCTTCATCAAGACGCTCCCCGACACCGCGCCCGACGAGTTCGCCCGCACCCTCGCGGTGAATCTCACGGCACCGTTCCTCGTCGCGCGGGCCCTGGTCCCGCACCTGGTGCGGCGGGGCCGCGGCCACGTCGTGACCATCGGCTCGGTGTCCGATCATCGCGCCTTCCCCGGCTCGGCCGCCTACGCGGCGAGCAAATGGGGCCTGCGCGGGCTGCACGAGGTCCTGCGCGCGGAGCTGGCGCGGAGCGGCGTGCGCACCACGCTCGTCTCGCCCGGCCCCGTGGACACCGCCATCTGGGACCCGGTGGACCCGGATGCGCAGCCCGGGTTCACCCCGCGCCGCGACATGATGCGGCCCGAGGACGTGGCCGAGGCGGTGTTGTTCGCGGTCACCCGTCCCGCCCGCGTGGACGTGACGGAGATCCGCCTCCTGCCCACGGTGTACAAGCCCCGGGGCTAGCGTGCACATCGAGCTGACGGAGATGCTGCGCTGTCCGGCGCCCCACGCCGAGACGTTCCTCGTGCTGTCCACGGGCACGATGCTCGGCCGCCTCGTGCGCTCGGGCGTGGTCGCCTGCCCGGCGTGCGACCGCGAGTATCCGATCGTGAACGGGGTGGTGCACTTCTCGGCGACCGCCGAGGTCACCGCCCCCTCTCCCGCCCCCGCCCCCGCCCCCGCCCCCGACGGCCCCACGCTCCAGGCGCTGCTCGATCTCGGCGGTCCCGGGGGGTACGTGGTGCTTCTCGGGCGCGCGGCCGGTTACGCCGCGGCACTCGCGGGCCTCATGGGCGGGATCCACTTCGTGGGCGTCAACGCTCCGGCCGACCTGGAGGAGCTCCCCGTGCTCAGCCTGCTGCGCTGCGATACGATGATTCCGCTGCGGCGGGCCATGGCACGCGGCGTGGTGGTGGGGAGCGACCGCGCCGCCGCGGCGTGGCTCGCCGAGGCCCAGCGCGTGCTGCTGCCCGGCCGCCGGCTGGTGATCGAAGCGGAGCACGTGACCCCGCCGCCGGGCGTCACCCGGCTCGCCGCGGGGCGGGGGTTGTGGGTGGGGGAGAAGCGCTGAGCGGCCGCTCCCGTCAGCTCTCGATCGCGGCCGCGGTGGGGTCGGCCTCCGCGTACACGCGGTCGATCAGCGCCTTGTAGTTCTTCTCCACCTGCCGGCGCTTGACCTTCAGGGTGGGCGTGAGCTCGCCCGACTCGATCGTGAAGTCCCGCTCGATCAACACGACCTTCTTCGGCATCTCGAACTTCGCCAGGTCGCGCAGGCAGCCCATCACTTCGCGCTCCATCTTCGCCTGCACGTCGGGAAGGGCGAGGAGCTCGGCCCGCGACCGATAGGCGAGCTGGCGCTCCCGCGCCCACGGCTCGAGGGCGTCGAAGTTCGGGACCACGAGGATGATGGGGAACTTGCGCTGGTCGCCCAGCACCACGGCGTTCGCCACGAACTTGTTGAGCTTGACCGCGTTCTCGATCGGCTGCGGGGCGATGTACTTGCCGCCCGCCGTCTTGATCAGGTCCTTCTTGCGGTCGGTGATCTTGAGATAGCCGTCGGCGTCCAGCTCGCCGATGTCGCCGGTGTGGAACCACCCGTCTGCGTCGATCGCCTCGCGGGTCTCGTCGGGCCGGTTGTAGTACCCCCGCATGATGTTCGGCCCCCGCGCGAGGATCTCGCCGTCGGGCGCGATTGTGATTTCGACGCCGGGAATCGGCTTGCCCACGGTGCCGAGCTTGGGGCGCTCGAGGGGGTTGAGCGTGAGCACGGGCGACGTCTCGGTGAGCCCGTAGCCCTCGATCACCGGCATGCCGGCGCCGTAGAAGAAGCGCGCGACCTCGGGCGACAGGGGGGCGGAGCCGGAGACGAACAACCGCACCCGCCCTCCCGTCGCCGCGCGCAGCTTGGTGAACACCAACCGGTCGGCGATCGCGTGGCGCAGCGCCAGGGTGGGCGGCACGGGGATCCCCGCCAGCCGGTAGGTGGCCCACGCCTCGCCGACCCGCTTGGCCCACAGGAAGATGCGGCGCTTGAGCGCGCCGCCCGCGAGCGCCCGCTCGAGCACGCGGGCGTACACCTTCTCGTAAAGGCGGGGGACGGCGACGACGACCGTCGGTCGCACCTCGAGCAGGTTCGCCGCCACCGCGTCCACGGATTCGGCGTAGGCGATCGTCACGCCGACGTGCAGGAAGTAGTACTCCACCATCCGCTCGAGGATGTGCGAGAGCGGCAGCCACGCGAGGCAGGTGTCGTCTTCGGTCACGCGCAGCACCGCGAGGCACGCCGCCACGTTGGAGCAGATGTTGTGGTGGGTGAGCATCACCCCTTTCGGCTGGCCCGTGGTGCCCGAAGTGTAGATGAGCGTGGCGAGATCGTCGGGGGCCGCGGCGAGCGCCTCCTCGCGGAACCGCGGGTACCGCGCCGCCGCCGCGCGGCCGCGCGCCTCGAGCTCGGCGAGGGGCAGCACGTCGGCGCCGCCCGCGCCGCCCGCGCCGGGGGCGAAGGCGATCACGTGACGCAGCGCGGGGAGGCCGCCCCGGATCGCGGCCACCTTCGCGACCTGCTCGGGTGTCGAGCAGAACACCGCCGCCGCCCCCGAGTCCCGCAGGATGTACTCGACCTGGCCCGCGGGGAGGGTGGGGTAGATGGGAACGTCGGCCGTGCGGGCGCAGAGGCAGGCGTAATCGGCGAGCGCCCATTCGAGCCGCGTCTCCGAGAGGATCGCCACCCGGTCGCCCGGCCGGAGCCCGAGCTCGCGCAGGCCCAGGCTCAGCGCGCGCACCCGGTCCTCGGCCTCGCGGTGCGTCACCGCCCGCCACCCGCCGTCGGCCTTGTAGCGAAAAGCCGCGGGATGTCCCGCATAGCGGTCCACGGCGTCGAAGAACAGGGCGGTGAGGGTGGTCGGGGTCATGGCGCGAACCTCACGACAAAGATAACGGGCGAGCCCGGCACTGCCGTGCCGACGGCGCGATGCGCGCTGGCGGTCACCACGACGCTGTCGGGCAGCGCCGGGCCGAGCCAGCGCACCCGCACGGCGGCCGTTCCCGCGGGCCCCGTAATCACCGTGTCGGCGGTGACGAGGGCGCGCGCGGAGTCGCTGGTCACGAGGGTCACCGGCCCGGGGGCGGCCGGCGCGAGGACGGCGTAGATCACGGGCCGGCCCGCGAGCGGCACGGTCAGCGAATCGCCCCCGCCCGCCGCGGCGATCGTGTCGGCCAGCTCCACGACGAGGGGGACCGACAGGGAGTCGGTCGCGACGCTCACCGTGTCTGCGGTCGGGCCGGCGGCCAACAGGGTGTCGGCCGCGGCGAGGGCGCGCACGGCGAACGGGTTGCTGACGAGCGCGCCGGCGCGCGCCTGGAGCCGGCCGGGCGTCGGCCCGGGCCGGCGGACCACGGTGCGGCCGGTGGTGCTGTCGAGCACGGCGAGCACCGCGGTGTCGAGGGTGGTCCAGAAGACGGGCACCGCCACCGGGTCGCCGCGGCCGTCGAGGGCCCGGGCGCGGGGCAGGAGGGTGTCGTACTCTTCCAGCGAATCGGGGGCGGCGATGTCGAGGGCGATCACCTGACCGAGATCGGGGCCCAAGCGGCCGCAGGCCAGCGCGGCGGCGAGCGCGAGTCCCGCGGCGCCGGCCCGGCTCCCGAGCCGGCCCCTCAGGGCGCCTCCGCTGCCGCCGCCTCCGTCGGGCCCGCGGCGCCCAAATCGCGCAGCGCCTGCGTGGCGTGGTCGATCCATTTCTGCGCGTCGGGCCCCTTGGGCGGGTGGGCGAGGAAGGCGCGCAGGTGCCGGGCGGCGCCGTCGGGGTCGCCGCGCTTGAGGAGCAGGAACGCCAGCCCGTAGTGCGCGCCGGCCAGATCGGCGTCGATCTCCAGCGCGCGGCGATAGTGGCGGATCGCTTCGTCGAGCCGCCGCGTCTTGGTGAACGCGATCGCCATGTTCTGGAGAATGCGCGCGTCGTTGGGGTGGTCACGCAGCGCCAGGCGGTACGACGTCAGGGCGGCGTCGTAGTCGCCCTGGCGTTCGAGGGCGAGCGCCTCGTTGAGGTAGTCGAGGCGCTGGGGTTTGAGCGCATCGCTCGACGAGCCGCCGAAGAGGCGGCGCCAGAAACCCATGCGCCGAAAATAGCTTGCGGCCGCGTCCCGGGGCAATGTAGCTTCCCCAACTATGCCCGCCGCGCCCCGCACGCCCCCGGCTTCCACCCGCCCCGCCCGCAAGGCGCCGCACGGCGTTCTCGAGGTGGACTGGCCGTTCTTCGGCGAGATGTGCCGGGTGCTGGCGCTCAAGATCTTCCGCGACTACGACCCCGACGTCGTGATCGGGATCGCCAAGGCCGGGGTGATCCCCGGCGCCGTGGTGGCGAGCATCCTCCAGCGCGATTTCGCCTCGATGGCCATCACCCGCACCGAGGCCGGCGGGCGCCCGGTGGTGCTCGCGGGCCCGCCGCGCATCGTCGCGGGGCGGCGCGTGCTGATCGTGGACGAGACGTGCGACACCGGGGCCACCATGAAGCTCGCCTTGAACGCGGTCCGCGAGCTCAAGCCGGCGGCCGTGAAGACCGCCGTGTCGTTCCGCACCGGCGCCTACCAGCCCGACTTCTACGGGCTCGAGACCGAGAATTTCATCATCCTCCCCTGGGATCGCGAAGTGATCATCAACGGCGAGATCGTGGTGCGCCCCGATTACGCCCAGAAGCTCAAGGAACTCAGGGGTTGATCGATCGCCTGACCGCGGCGCTCAAGCACGCGCGCGCCGATTACGTCGAAATCCGCCTGGAACGCACCTGGAGCGCCGCCGTGACCTATCGGGGGCGCCGGCTCGAGGCCGCCACCGCCAGCGAGGACCAGGGCGGCTTCGTGCGCGCGCTCACGCGCGGCGGCGGCTGGGGGACGGTGTCGTTCACCTCGCTCGAGCGCCTCGAGGCGATGGTGGCGCGCGCGGGCGAGCTGTCGCGCGCGGTGCGCCTCGATCCGCCCATCCGCCTCGCGGACGTGCCGCCGCAGCGGGCCGAGGCGCTGCTCGATCTGGACGGCGACGTGCGCGGCGTGCCCCTCGCGGAGAAGAAGCGCCTGCTCGAGGCCTATAACGGCGAGATGCTCGCCGTAAGCGACCGCATCGTGGACACCCTCGCCACCTACCGCGACGAGGTGAGCGAGTACTGGTACGTGAACTCCGAGGGCACCGTCCTGCACGAGTTGCGGCCCGAGGTCACGCTGTCGGGCACCGCCGTGGCGCGCCGCGACGGCACGATCGAGAAGGGGCTCGAGTCGCTCGGCCTGCGGCGCGGCTGGCGTTCGGTCCAGGACCGCGCGGCGGGGTTCCGCGAGGCGGCGGCCCGCGCGGTGCGGCTGCTCGATGCGCCGCGCGTCGTCGGCGGGACCTACCCGGTCATCCTCGACCCGGAGCTCGCCGGCGTGTTCATCCACGAAGCCTTCGGCCACCTCTCCGAAGCCGATTTCGTGTACGAGAACCCACAGGCACGCGAGATGATGACGCTCGGCCGCCGCTTCGGGACGCCCGCCCTCACCGTGGGCGACAACGGCGCGGCCCCCGGGCTGCGCGGCACCCTTCCCTACGACGACGAGGGCACGCCCACCCAGGACACGATCCTCATCAAGGACGGGATCCTCGTCGGCCGCCTGCACTCGCGCGAGACCGCCGCCGCCATGGGCGAGCGCCCCACGGGCAACGCGCGCGCCGTCTCGTTCCGGCATCCCCCCATCGTCCGCATGACCAATACCTACATTGCTAACGGGCAGGGGACCTTCGACGACCTGATCCGCGACGTGAAGCTCGGCGTGTACGCCTGCGGCGCCTTCGGGGGCCAGACGATGCTCGAGAACTTCTCGTTCACCGCGGCCTACGGGTACATGATCCGGGACGGCGGCGTGGCGGAGCTCGTCAAGGACGTGGTGCTGGCCGGCAACCTGTTCCAGACGCTCGCGCGCATCGATCGGATCGCCGGCGACTTCCGCTGGAACCAGATGGGCGGGGGGTGCGGCAAGGGCGGCCAGTACCCGCTGCCGGTCACCGAAGGCGCCCCCCACGTGCGCATCGAGGAAGCCCTCATCGGCGGCGACGTCGCCCCGTGATCGAGGCGCTGCTCGATCGGGCGCGCCGCCGCGCCGACGGCGGCGCGGACGCCCTGTGGCGCCGCGTGGAGCGCACCACGGTCGCCTTCGAATGGGGCCGGCTCAAGGCCGCCGGCGCCGCCGAGGAGGCGGGCGTGAACCTCCGCGTCCGCCACCGCGGGCGCGTGGGCGTGGCGGGAAGCACCGCCGCGGACGCGACGCCCGACGAGGTGGTGGCCCGCGCGCTCGCCTCGGCCGAGCTCGGGGAGGAGGTCGATCTCCGCTTCCCCGGGCCCGCTCCCCTCCCCGCGATCGCCGTCTGCAGCGATCGGGCCGCCGATGCCTCCCTCGACGCGCTGATCGCGCTCGGCCGCGGGCTGCTCGCGCGCCTCGAGCCGCTCGAGCGCCACGGCTGCCGCGTGAACGTCACCGTCGAGCGCGAGACGGCGGAAACCCGGGTGGCCAACACCGCGGGCGCCGCGGCCGCCTACCGGAGCACGAGCGTCGGCGTCAGCGCCGAGGCGTGGCGGATCGCGGGCGACGACGTGCTCGTGATCGGCGACGCCTGGGACGGCACCGACCTGCCGGACGCGAACGTCCTCGCGGGACTCGCGGCCTCGCTCGAGCAGCGCCTGCGCCCCGCCCTGCGCGTGGTCGCCCCGCCCGAGGGCGCGCTGCCCGTCGTGTTCACGCCCGCCGGCCTCGCGGCGCTGCTGCTCCCCGTCACCCAGGCTCTCTCGGGCAAGGCGGTGCTTCAGGGGATCTCGCCCCTGGCGGGCCGCGTGGGCGAGCAGGCGTTCGCCGCGGCGTTCTCGCTCGCCGACGATCCCCTGTGCGCGGGCCGCAGCGCCTCGCGCCCCGTGGACGACGAGTGCACGCCGTCGCGCCCGCTCGCGCTCGTGGAGCGGGGCGTGGTGCGCGCGTTCATCTACGATCTCGAGACGGCGGCCCGAGCGCGCACCGAGAGCACGGGCCACGGCCAGCGCGGCATCTTCGGCAAGCCGGTGCCGGGCTACACGAACCTCATCCTCGGCGCGCCGCCCGGGTCCGGCGGCGCCCCCGCCCCCGCCCCCGCACTGGGCGGCGGCCTGCTCGGCCAGGTGACGGACGGGTTGCTCGTGGACGAGCTGATCGGCGTAGGGCAGGGGAACGTGATCGGCGGAACGTTCAGCCATCCGGTGGCGCTCGCCTACCGGGTGGAACGCGGCGAGGTCACGGGCCGCGTGAAAGACGCGGCGGTGGCCGGGGACGCCTACGAGCTATGGCGGCGCATCGGGGGCTTCGGGAGCGACGGGCGCTGGACGGGGTCGCGCTACGCGCCGTCGGTGTTGGTGGACGGAGTGGCCGTGGCGCGTCGCTGAGCGGGGGGCGGGGGCGGCGCCGCATCAGTCCGCCGTGGTCAGGGCCTCTTCGTAGCTCATCCCCTGGGTCATGTGCTGGTACACGGCGTTGAGCGTGTCGGGCGACGCCGAGAGGAAGCGGCACCGGGCGTCGTTCTTCGAGCGGCACTCGACCTCCATCACCGCGACCGGCTCCTCGGAGAGCCGCCCCAGGAAGTCCGACAGCATCCCGGCGGAAAAGAAACACATCGGCACGGCGGCGCTGCCGGGATCGCTCTCCGCCCACTCGGCGGCATCGAGCGCCAGCGCGGCGTCGCCGAGCGGGGCCAAGCTCAGCCGGCCCCAGCCGGCGGTCTGAAAGAAGTCGGCGAGGGCCCCGTTCAGCTGGCCGGCGTCGAGCTCCTGGGGGCGCGCGACGCCCGCGCGCTCGGCGAGCCAGGCGCAGAACGCCCGGTACAGCCCGTCGCCCGCGGCGAGTCCGGCCTCCTGGAGGATCGTGATCGCGGCGCCCGCGGCGTCGCGCTCGAGACTGCGGTGGAGCTGGTGCAGGGCGCCGCGGCCGATGAGCAGGCCGTCCGCCGCCGCAGGCAGGGGCGAGGGGGGAGGCATATGGGGGGCCAACTTAGGATTGGCCGCGGGCGCGGCGCAAGAGTTCGGCCTCGTCGATGATCGGGATGCCCAGCGCCTTGGCGCGCTCGAGCTTCGACCCCGGATCGGCCCCCGCGACGAGCGCCGTGGTGTGCTTCGATACGCTGTCGGAAACGTGGCCGCCCGCCGCCTCGATCAGCTCGATCGCCTGCGCCCGCGACAGCGTGGGGAGCGTGCCGGTGATCACGTAGGTCTGCCCCGCGAGCGGGCCCCGCCCCTCGGCCGCGGCGGGCTCCGTCATGTTCACGCCGAGCTTCTCCAGGCGGTCGAGCAACCGGCGGTTCTTGGGTTCGGCAAAGAATCCCACCACCGCGGCGGCGATCGCGTCGCCCACGCCGCGGATCGCGGTGATCTCCTCGGCCGAGGCGCGGCGCAACGCGTCCATGGTGCCGAAGTGGCGGGCCAGCAGCCTCGCCACCTGGGCGCCGACGTGCCGGATGCCGAGCGCGTAGAGGAGCGTGGACAGCGGGCGCTGCTTGGACGCCTGGATCGCCGCCACGAGCTGCCGGGCCGATTTGTCGGCGAAGCCCTCGAGGGTGAGCAGCTGCTCGGGCGTGAGCTCGTAGAGGTCGGCGACGTCCTTCACCAGCTTCGCGTCGAGGAGGGCGCGGACCCGCTCGTAGCCCAAGCCCCGGATGTCCATGGCGTCCCGGGCGGCGAAGTGCACGATGCTCTCGAAAATCCGCCCCGGGCACGAGACGTTGGAGCAGTACGCCATCACCTCGTCCGGGGGGTATTCCACCTTCGCGTGGCACACGGGGCAGCGCTCGGGGCGCTTGAACTTGCGCTCCCGCCCGGTGCGGCGTTCCCGCACCGGGCCGAGCACTTGCGGGATGACCTCGCCCGCCCGGGTCACTTCCACCCAGTCGCCCTCGCGGATGTCCTTGGCTTCGATGAGGTCGAAGTTGTGCAGGGTGGCGGTGGACACGGTCACGCCGCCGATCTCGACGGGCTCGAGCACCGCGTAGGGGTTGAGGGCGCCGGTGCGGCCGACGTTGATGCGGATCTCCTTGAGCTTCGTGATCTGGACCTCGGGCGCGAACTTGCGGGCGACGGCCCAGCGGGGCTCGCGGTCGCCGACGTTGCCGAGCTCGGCGTGCAGGCGCAGCTCGTTCACCTTCACCACCACGCCGTCCGCGCCGTAGTCGAGCGTGTCGAGGAGCTGCTCGAGCCGCGCGATCTCGCGGTTCGCGTCCGCCAGGTTCCGCACCACGGTATGGTGCGGCTCGACCGGGAATCCCCACGCGGCGAGCTGCTCGAGGAGGGCGTGTTGCGTGGTCACGGGCAGGCGCTGGCCGGGCGCTTCGACGTGAAAGCAGAAGATGCGCAGCCCGCGGGCCCGGGTGACGGCGGGGTCGAGCTGGCGCAGCGACCCGGCGGCGGCGTTGCGGGGGTTGGCGAACGGGGGCTCGCCCGCGCGCTCGCGCTCCGCGTTGAGCCGCGCGAAGCGGGACTTCGAGAGATACACCTCGCCGCGCACCTCCATCAGCTTCGGCCACCCCTTGCCCCGCAGCCGCAGCGGCACCTCGTGCACGGTGCGGAGGTTGGCGGTCACGTCCTCCCCCTCGATCCCGTTGCCGCGCGTGGCGCCCGTGACGAACAGGCCGTCCGCGTAGGTGAGGCTCACGGCGGCGCCGTCGATCTTGACCTCCAGGGTGTAACCCGCGTTCCGCACCTCGGGCACGAGGCGCGCGTTGCGGTCCTCCCAGGCTGCGAGCTCCGCGTCGCTGAAGGCGTTGGCGAGCGACAGCATCGGCACGAGGTGGCGGTGCTTGCGGAACGCCGCCGCCGGCTCGGCGCCCACCCGCTGCGTGGGGCTGTCCGGGGTGCGCAGCTCGGGGTATTTCGCCTCGAGCTCCTGGAGCTCCCGGAACAGCCGGTCGTACTCGGCGTCCGACATCTCCGGACGGTCGAGCACGTAGTAGGCGTAATTGGCCCGATCGATGAGCCGCCGCAGCTCGGCGGCCCGGGCGGCAGGCGCCTTCACCGCCCCTTGGCTTCTTCCTGGATCACGGCCATCGCGACGCCCACCAGCCGGTCCAGCTCCTCCGCGCTGGCGCGGGGCAGCAGCCCCTCGGCCCACGCGCCCTCGCGCTCGCCGAACGCGGCGAACAGCCGCCGCAGGAACGACAGCAGCGCCACCCGCTCGAGCTCCATGCGCCGCAGGGTCGCGTCCGTGTCGTGCTGGCGTTGCGCCAGGCGCTCGTAGCGGTGCGCGTTGCGCAACGCCTGCGCCGTGAGCGCCGCCACCACCTGCACGAAGCGCACGTCCTCGTCCGAGAACGTGGGACCGTCGCGAAACGTGCGCAAGAAGATGGCGCCGATCGCCACGCCGCGCCACGTGATCGGCACCACCGTGATGGACTGCACGCGGCGGTTGAGCAGCTCGCCTTTCACGTGCCGGAGGCTCGGGTCGCTCGCCGCATCGGGGATGAACACGGTCTCGCCCCCTTGCATCGCGCGCTTGAGCTCCGGGTACCGCTCGAGGTCCACCACGTAGTTGCGGATCGTGGGATCTTCGTACGACGCCACCAGCCGCACCGACCGCCCGCCGCGCTCGGCGAGAAAGATGGAGCAGCGATCGAGGCCGAACGCCTCGCCCAGCTTCCGCGCGATCGCCTGGAGGATGTCGATGAAATGCAGCGAGGTGGAGACTTCCTTGAGGATCTCGATGACGGCGAGCAGATGTTTGCGCTCGCGCTCGAGCTCGGCCACCCGAGCCGCGAGGCGTTCCGCGTCGGCGGCCGTGGGGCCCGCGGGCGAGGTCATGGCATAGTTTGCGTCTCCGCGCGACGCGGCGTCAAGTTGCCGCGCGCGCGGGGGCGCGGTAGCTTCGGAGCCCGTGCGCACCGCGACCTGGTTGATCCTCGCCGCCGCGCTGGCGGGCGCCGCGGAGGTGACCGCGCAGGGCCGCCCGCCCGCGCCCCCGCCCTCCCCGCTCGGCGCCTGGACGCCCGTGCCCGAGCTCCCCGGGATGGGCCGGCCCGTGGACACCGCCGCGGTCGCCGCCCGGCGCCGCGCGCTGCTCGCGCGCATCGGCCGCGGCGTGGTGCTGATCCCGGCCGCGCACGAGCGGGAGCTCGAGCGCGACTACGTCCAGGACAACGATTTCCGCCAGAACAACACGTTCTTCTATTTCACCGAACTCGAGACCCAGGACGCCTGGCTCCTCATGGTGGCCCGGGGGGGCGACAGCGCCGAAACCGTGCTGTTCCTGCCGCCGCGGAACCCGGCCCAGGAGCGCTGGACCGGATTGCGCCTCGGGCCCGACTCGACGGCGGCGCGGCTCGCCGGGGTGCCCCGCGTGCTCCCCACCGATTCCCTCGAGCCCGTGCTCCGCGGCGCCCTGTTCCGGGCCCCGGGACCGCTGTACCTGCCGCTCGACGCCGCCACGCGCGACGAGCCCCGCGTGCGCGAGCTCGTCTTCGCCGGGCGGGACGTGCGCAACCTGCGCCCCATCGCCGACTCGCTGCGCCTCGTCAAGGACGCCGACGAGCTCGCGCGGCTGCGCCGGGCGATCGCTATCACCGTGCTGGGGCACGTCGCCGCCATGCGGGCCGCCCGGCCGGGGGTGTGGGAGTACGAGATCGAGGCGGCGCTCGAGGCCGCCTTCCGCCGCAACGGTGCCGACCGGGTCGGCTACCCCTCGATCGTGGGAAGCGGTCCCAACAGCACCATCCTCCACTACGACGTCAACCGCCGCCAGACGCGCGACGGCGACCTGGTGGTGGTGGACGCCGGTGCGGAATGGGGGCAGTACACCGCCGACGTGACGCGCACCTTCCCGGTGAACGGGACGTTCACGCCGCGCCAGAAGGCGATCTACGACCTGGTGCTCGCCACCCAGCAGGCGGCGTTCGACTCGACGCGCCCGGGCGTGACCATCGCCGCGCTCAATCGGATCGCGCGCGACTACCTGCGCGCCCACTCCGGCCGCCTGTGCGGCGAGCGGACCTGCGACGCGTACTTCATCCACGGCCTGTCGCACTGGCTCGGCATGGACGTGCACGATGTGGGCGATTACGCGACCCCGTTGCGCCCGGGCATGGTGCTGACGATCGAGCCGGGGATCTACCTCCCGGCCGAGAGCCTCGGCGTGCGGATCGAGGACGACGTGCTCGTGACGGCGAGCGGGGCCGAATGGCTCTCGGCCGGGGCGCCGCGGACCACGGCCGAGATCGAGCGCGTGATGCGCGCCCGGCGCTAGCCTTCGTCTTTCAAGCCCCGGATGTCCGCGAGGAGCTGCTTCGCTTGGCGCTTGTATTCGGGGTCGAGCACGTCGGCGACGGGCAGGGTATCGATGGCGGCGAACTGCTCGCGGGCCTTCGAGTACTTCCCCACGTCCACGTACACCTCGCCCAGCTCCAGCCGGTGGAAGATGTGGGCGGGGCGCAGCGCCACCGCCCGCTCGAGGTACCGCTGGGCGTCGGCCCAATTGCCCCGGTCGAGGAAGCCGCCGCCGAACAGCAGCTTCGCGAACATCTTCTGGACGCCCGAGAGGAGCATCACTTCTTCGTGCCAGGCGCCGAGGACGTGGTAGGCGCCGTCGTGGGTCGAATCGAGCTGGACGGCGCGCATCGCCTCGTCGTAGATGATCTTCGCGAAGCGCACGCGTTCCTTGCCGCCGCGGGTGCGCGACAGGCGGCCGAGGGCCTGCGCGATGATGAAGTGGCCGTCGGCGCCGTTGGGGTTCGCGCGCACCGCCGCCTCCCCGTAATCGCGCGCCGCGCTGTAGAGGGAGTCCCGGCGATGCCGGGACGCCTCGTCCGTGCCCTCGATCTGCTTGGCGATGTCCACGAGCTCGCGGCCGGCCTTCCAGAGCGCCTCGTAGTTGGTCGAGTCGAGGGCGAGCGCCGCGCGGAAGTGCTCGAGCGCCTGCGCCGGGCGGAGGGCGGCATGCGCGCTGTCGCCGAGCGCGACGTGCTGGGCGAGCGTGAGGGCGCCCTGCGCGCGCAGCGGCCGGGCGGCGCCGAGGGCCACGAACGGGAGGAGGCCGAGGACGAGACCGCAACCGCGCATCGCGTGCTCCGCGTGGGAGGGGCGCGCTAATGTTGGTCGTGCCGCTCATCGAGCGCAAGCGGGACGGCGGGGCGCTCACGCCGGAGGAATGGTCGGCGCTCATCGCCGCGTACAGTGCGGGGCGGGTGCCCGATTACCAGATGGCGGCCCTGCTCATGGCCGTGTTCCTGCGCGGGCTCGAGCGCCAGGAGCTCGCCGCCGTGACCGACGCGATGCTCGCCTCGGGAGAGCGCCTCTCGTTCCGGGGCTGGGACACGCCGCGTGTGGACAAGCACTCGACCGGCGGCGTGGGCGACAAGGTGTCGCTGGTGCTCGCCCCGCTCGTGGCCGCGTGCGGGGTGGCCGTGCCGATGATGTCGGGGCGGGGCTTGGGCCACACCGGCGGCACCCTCGACAAGCTCGAGGCCATCCCCGGGTTCCGCACCGCCTTGTCGCTCGCCGAGGCGGCGGCGCAGGTGCGCAAGCTCGGCGTGGCGATGTTCGGCCAAACGCCCGAGATCGCGCCCGCCGACCGGCGCCTGTATGCGCTCCGCGACGTCACCGGCACCGTGGAGGCGATCCCTCTCATCGCCGCGAGCATCATGTCGAAAAAGCTCGCCGAGGATCTCACGGCGCTGGTGCTGGACGTCAAGCGCGGCAGCGGAGCCTTCCTCCCGCAGCTCGAGCAGAGTCTCGCGCTCGCCCGCACGATGATCGCGCTCGGCGAGGACCGCGGTTGTCCCACGGTCGCCCTGCTCACGGCCATGGACCGGCCGCTCGGCCGCGCCTGCGGCAACGCGCTCGAGACCGAAGAGGCGATCCTCGCGCTCCGGGGCGAGGGACCCGCCGACTTGATGGAGGTGACCTACGCGCTGGGCGCGGAGATGCTGCTCGCCGCCGGCGTGGAGCAGACGTCCACGAAGGCGCGCCGGCGGCTCGAGCGGGCGCTCGGATCGGGCCTCGCCGCTGAGAAGTTCGAGCAGCTCGTGGCGGCGCAGGGCGGCAACGCGGCCGTCGTCGAAGATCCGTCGCTCTTGCCCCAGGCCGCGGCGGTCGAGGTGTACGCGGCCCCCCGCACCGGCGTCGTGCAGCGCGTCGAGCCCAAGACCATCGGCCGCGCCGTCGTCGCCATGGGCGGCGGCCGCCAGCGCCTCGACGATCCCATCGACCCGACGGTCGGGTTCGTCATCACCGCCAAGCCCGGCGACAAGGTGCTCGCGGGCGAACCGCTCGCCTCGGTGTTCGCCCGCGACCCGGCGGGGATCAAGCTGGGGTTCGACGCCCTCGCCCGCGCCATCGTGATCGGCGACCGGCTGGCCGAGAAACCGCTCCCCCTCGTCTCCCACCGCGTGACCGCGGCCGGTGTGGAGGAGCTGGCGCGCGCCTAGACGTCGAGGTTGCGCACGAACTTGGCGTTTTCTTCGATGAACCGGCGGCGCGGCTCGACCTCGTCGCCCATGAGCGTCTCGAACAGCTGCGACGCCTCGAAGGCGTCCTCCATCGTCACCTTCAGCAGCGTGCGGCGCGCCGGATCCATGGTCGTGTCGCGCAACTGGTCGGGGTTCATCTCGCCCAGCCCCTTGTAGCGCTGGATCAGCACCGTGCCGTGCGCGCCCTCGCCGTTCGTCAGGCGCTTCACGAACGCGTCGCGCTCCTTCTCGTCGTAGGCGTAGTACTCTTCCTTGCCCTTGGCCACGCGGTACAGCGGCGGCTGGGCGATGTAGATGTACCCGGCGTCGATGAGCTCCTTCATCTCTTTGTAGAAGAAGGTGAGGAGCAGCGTGCGAATGTGGGCGCCGTCCACGTCGGCGTCGGTCATGATGATGATCTTGTGGTAGCGGGCGTCCGCGAGCTTGAAGTCCTCGCCCACGCCGGTGCCGATCGCCGTGATGATCGTGCGGATCTCCTCGTTCGACAGCACCTTGTCGATGCGCGCCTTCTGGACGTTGAGGATCTTGCCCCGCAGCGGCAGGATCGCCTGGAAGGTGCGGTCGCGCCCCTGTTTGGCGGAGCCGCCGGCCGAGTCGCCTTCCACCAGGTACAGCTCGGTGAGCTGCGGGTCGTTGAGGGTGCAATCGGCGAGCTTCCCCGGCAGGAGCCCCCCTTCGAGCCCGCTCTTCTTGCGCACCAGCTCCCGCGCCTTGCGCGCGGCCTCGCGCGCCCGCGCCGCGCTCACCGCCTTCGCGATGATCGTGCGGGCCACCCCGGGGTTCTTGTCGAAGAACGCGCCCAAGGCGTCGTTCACGACGCTCTTCACGATCCCCTCGACCTCGGAGTTGCCGAGCTTGGTCTTCGTCTGCCCCTCGAACTGGGGGTCTTTCACCTTGACGTGCAGCACCGCGGTCAGGCCCTCGCGCACGTCGTCGCCGGTGAGCGTGAACTCCTCCCGCTTGAGGAGCCCGTCCTGCTTCGCCCACTCGTTGATGGTGCGCGTCAGCGCCGCGCGGAAGCCGGTGAGGTGCGTGCCGCCCTCGTGGGTGTTGATGTTGTTGACGAAGGAGAAGGTATTGTCGTTGTAGCCTTCGTCGTACTGGATCGCCCCTTCTACCTCGACGCCGTCGCGCGTCGCCTCGAAGGTGATGGGCTTGGGATGCAGCGGCTTGCGGTTGCCGAGCAGGTATTTCACGAACTCCGCGAGCCCGCCTTTGTAGCAGAACGTCTCCTCCCGCTGCTGCCCCTTGCGCTCGTCCTTGAGCCGGATGGTGAGGCCCTTGTTCAGGAAGGCGAGCTCGCGCAGCCGGTTGGCGAGGGTCGCGTAGTCGAAGCGCGTCTCCGTGAAGATCTGGGGGTCGGGCTTGAACCAGACCGTGGTGCCCGTCCCCTTCGCCTTCCCCGTCACCTCGAGCTTCTGCGTGGTCTCGCCGCGCGCGAACGCCATGTGATGGCGCTTGCCGTCGCGGTCCACCCACACCTCGAGCCGCTCCGACAAAGCGTTCACCACCGACACCCCCACCCCGTGCAGGCCGCCCGACACCTTGTACGTGCTCTTGTCGAACTTGCCGCCGGCGTGGAGCACCGTCAGCGCCACCTCCACGCCCGGCTTCTTCTCCGTCTTGTGGAGGTCCACCGGAATGCCGCGGCCGTTGTCGGCCACGGTGACCGAGTTGTCGGCGTGGATCGTGACGGCGATCTCGGTGCAGTACCCCGCCAGCGCCTCGTCCACGGAGTTGTCCACGACCTCGTACACGAGGTGGTGCAGGCCCCGGCCCGACACCGAGCCGATGTACATCGCCGGCCGGCGCCGCACCGCTTCCAGGCCCTTCAGGACCTGGATCGCGTCGGCGTGGTAGCCGCTGGTCCCCCGCTCCTTGGCGGGCGAAGCTTTTGCGGTGGGTGAAGATTTTGCTCGTGCCATCACGCGCTAGTGTGCGAGAAGCCAGCGTATCGTCTTGATGCGCCCGGCGCCGCGCCCCGCGTTCACGGCCGCGAGAATCTGCGGCGCCATGAGCTGCAATTCGGTCATCCAGGCGCTGGTGGCGACCCGCACGAACAGCGTCCCGTCGGGCGTCACGCTCTCGGGCGCCGTCACCGCCGCCACCTGCGGCCCCACCAGCCGGGGCCACTCGGCCACCACTTGCGCCCGCGCCACCCGCTCGGCCAAGCCGGCACGGGTGAGCACGGCCTGCACGACATCGGCGACCGCGGTCGGCCGCCCCCTCCTGCGCTCAGCCATCGCGCTTCGGCCCCCCTCCGCCTGCCGCCCCACGAAAAAGCGCCACGGGCCCAGCCGTGGCGCTCGTGCGGCGGCGCCGCGAGAGCCCCGGACAACGTGGACAATATAGGCAGAAGTCCTTGTCCCGTCAATACTTAGTCCCGCTCACCGGCCCTGGAACCGGGGCGGGCGCTTCTCGAGAAACGCCGTCAGCCCCTCGCGCATGTCCGCGCTCGCCGCGAGCAGCCCAAAGTGGTTGGCCTCGAGCAGCAACCCCTCCTCCAGACTCATGTCGAGCCCCCGTTCCACGGCCTCGAGCGCCAGCCGCACGGCCAGGGGGCCCATCGCGAGGATCCGGCGCAGCGTGTCCTCGGCCGCGCCCAGCAGCTCGGCCGGCGCCACCACCTTGTTCACGAGACCGATGCGGTACGCCTCCCGCGCATCGATCATCTCGCCGGTGAGGATGAGATACAGCGCGTGCCCCTTGCCCACGAGGCGCGGCAGCCGCTGGGTGCCCCCGTAGCCCGGCGCGATCCCGAGCTTCACCTCGGGCTGGCCGAACTTGGCGGTCTCGCTCGCGATCCGCAGGTGGCACGCCATCGCCAGCTCGCAACCGCCCCCCAACGCGTACCCGTTCACCGCCGCCACGACAGGCTTGCCGCAGGTCTCGAACCGCCGCAGCATCGCCTGGCCCCGCAGCGCCCGCGCTTTTCCGTCGAAGGGGCCCTGCCGCGCCAAGTCGCCGATATCGGCGCCGGCGACGAACGCCTTGGTCCCCGCGCCCGTGAGGATCGCGCCCCGGATCGCCTCCTCGGTGGCCACGCGCTCGGCCGCATCGGCCAGCTCGGCCACCACCTGGTCGTTCAGGGTGTTGAGCTTGTCGGGACGATTGATGGTGATCGTCGCGACGCCGTCGCGAAGCTCGAAGAGCAGGGTGTCGTAGACCATGGACGAATGGTAATGGCCGGTAGCCGATTGTGGAATGCGGATTGCGGATTGCGGATTGGGGATTGCCATGCTCGCGCCGTTTTCAATCCCCAATCCCCAATCCGCAATCCGCAATTTCAATTAGCTTCTCTCCCATGACCGTCCGGGCCACGACCGTCCAGCCCATCGCGTGGTCGCCAGCGGGCGGGGTGCGCATTCTCGACCAGCGGGCGCTGCCCGAGGCGTGTGTGGAACGCGACCTCGAGACGGCCGAGGCGGTGGCGGAGGCGATCCGCACCCTCCAGGTGCGCGGGGCGCCGCTGATCGGCATCGCGGCCGCCATGGGGCTCGTGGCCGGCACGCGCGAGCTGCGGGCGGCGCCCCGCGATCGCTTCCTCGACCGCCTCGAGGCGCAGGCGCGGCTGCTCGCCGCCACGCGCCCCACGGCGATCAACCTGCGCTGGGCGCTCGACCGCATGCTCGGCGTGGCCCGGGCCACCCCCGGCGACGGGGGGGCGCTGTGGGAGCGGCTCCGCGCCGAAGCGACCGCGATCTGGGAGGAGGATCGCGCCATGTGCCGCCGCATCGGCGAGGCGGGGCTCGCGCTCGTCCCCGACGGCGCGCGGGTGCTCACGCACTGCAACGCCGGCGCGCTCGCCACCGGCGGCATCGGGACCGCGCTCGCGCCCGTCTATCTGGCGCACGCGGCCGGACGGCGGGTGCACGTGTTCGTGGACGAGACCCGCCCGGTGCTGCAGGGCGCGCGGATGACGGCGTGGGAGCTCGCCCAGGCCGGGGTCCCGTGCACGGTGCTCGCCGACGCCGCGGCCGCGGCGCTCCTGCGGCAGGGCCGCGTGGACGTGGTGATCGTCGGGGCCGACCGCATCGCCGCGAACGGCGACTTTGCGAACAAGATCGGCACGTACCCGCTCGCCCTGCTCGCGCACCACCACGGCGTGCCGTTCTACTGCGCGGCGCCCTCGTCGTCGATCGACCCCGATCTCCCCGACGGGGCCGGCATCCCCATCGAGGAGCGCCCCGCCGACGAGGTGAAGACGTTCGCGGGCCGGCCCGTGGCGCCCGCCGCGGTCGCCGCATGGAACCCGGCGTTCGACGTGACGCCCGCGCGCTACGTGCGCGGCTACGTCACCGAGCGCGGCCTCGAGCGGCCGCCGTTCGGCGCCGCGAGGCAGCCGTGACGGCGGTGCTCGCCATCGACCAGGGCACCACCGGCACCACGGCGCTCGTCGTGGACCGCGAGGGCCGCATCCTGGGGCGGGGGTATCGCGAGATCACGCAGCACTTTCCCCGCCCGGGCGAGGTGGAGCACGACGCCGAGGAGATCTTCCAGACGGCCGTGGCGGCGGCGCGCGAGGCGCTCGGCCAGGCGGGCGTGACCCCGGTGGGCGTCGGCCTCGCCAATCAGCGCGAAACGGTCTGTGTGTGGGAGCGCGACACGGGGCGGCCGCTGCACCGCGCCATCGTGTGGCAGGATCGCCGCACCGCCCGGCGCTGCGCCCAGCTTGCCGGGCGGCGCGGCACCGCCGCGCGCGTGCGCGCGCGCACGGGACTCGTGCTCGACCCCTACTTCTCGGCCACCAAGATCGAATGGCTGCTCGAGCGCGTCCCCGGGCTCGCCCGGCGCGCGACGGCGGGCGACGCGGTGTTCGGCACCGTGGACGCGTGGCTGCTCTTCCGGTTGACCGACGGCGCGGCCTACGCGACCGACCCCACCAACGCCTCCCGCACCCTGCTGTACGACATCGCGGCCGGCGCCTGGGATGACGGGCTGCTGCGCCTCTTCGGGGTGCCGCGCCAGGCGCTTCCCGCGGTGCGGCCGTCGAGCGGGGTGGTGGGCGTGTGCGCGGCGCGCTACTTTGGCGCCGAGCTCCCGGTGGCCGGACGCGCCGGCGACCAGCAGGCGGCGCTGTTCGGGCAGGGCTGCGTCGCGCCGGGCGAGGCCAAGAACACCTACGGGACGGGCGCGTTTTTGCTGCTCCACACCGGCGATCGCTGCGTCCGCTCCCGGCGCGGCCTGCTCGCGACCGTCGCCTGCGGGCCCCGGGGCGAGCCCGCCTACGCGCTCGAGGGGAGCGTGTTCATCGCGGGGGCGGCGGTGCAGTGGCTGCGGGACGGCCTGGGGGTGATCGCCCGCGCCGCCGACACCGAAGCCCTCGCCGCCGCCGTCCCCGACACGGCCGGGGTGTACTTCGTGCCGGCGTTCGTGGGGCTCGGCGCGCCGCACTGGGAGCCGGGCGCGCGGGGCACGATCGTGGGGATCACGCGGGGCACGACGCGCGCGCACCTCGCGCGCGCCGCGCTCGAGGCGATGGCGTTCAGCACCCGCGACGTGCTGGCCGCGATGGCCCGGGAGGCGAAGCTGCGGGTGCGCGCCCTGCGCGTGGACGGCGGCGCCGCCGCGAACGACTGGTTGATGCAGTTCCAGGCCGACCTCCTGGGCGTGCCGGTCGCGCGTCCCGACGTGGTCGAGACCACGGCGCTCGGCGCCGCCGCCTTGGCGGGGCTCGCGCTCGGCGTCTGGACGGACCTGGGCGAGTTCCTCGCGCGCCGCCGCTTCACGCGGTTCGCGCCGGGGCCCGGGGCGCGCGCGGTGCGCGCCCGCGCCGCCGAGTGGCGGCGCGCCGTGGACGCGGCGTTGTACTGGGCTGCCGGGGCCCGGCGCCCGTGAGCCGGCCGCTCATCGCCGTCGTCGGCGGCAGCGCCTGCACCCCGCAGGAGGCCGAGTGGGCGGCGGCGACGGGGCGCCTGATCGCCGAAGCGGGGGCCGTGCTCCTGTGCGGCGGGTTGGGCGGCGTGATGGAGGCCGCGGCGCGCGGCGCCAAGGCGGCGGGTGGGCTCACGGTGGGCCTCTTGCCCGGTCCCGACCCCGCGGCGGCCAACCCCAGCATCGAGATCGCCCTCGCCACCGGGCTCGGCGAGATGCGCAACGCCCTGCTGGTGCGCGCCGCGGGGGCGGTGATCGCCATCGGGGGCGGCTGGGGCACCCTGTCCGAGATCGCCCTCGCCTGCCGCATGAGGACGCCCATCGTCGGCCTTCACGACGCCTTCACGGGCGCCGTGGAGATTCCCCGCAAGGAACGGCCCGAAGACGCCGTGGCGTGGGCGCTGGAGCAGGCACGACACCGGGAGGTATAATTGGGCATGCGCGCGGGAACGAAGTTCGCGATCGGAGCGCTCTGCATCGTCGGCTCGGTCGGCTACTTGATGGCGTCGGGCGTCAAGGAGACCGGCCAGTACTTCCTCACCCCCACGGAGCTGTCGCGCAAGGTGGCGGCCGATCCGTCGTTCTACGACGTGGGGATGAAAGTGGGCGCGCGGGTCGTGCCCGGGAGCGTGTCCAAGGACGCCGCCACCCAGACGCTGCGCTTCCAGGTCACCGACGGCGGCGCCCGCTACCCGGTGGTGTTCCACGGCCTCCCGCCCGACACCTTCAACGACAGCGTCGAGGTCGTGGTCGAAGGGCGCTTGCACAAGGACGGCGTGATCTACGCGAGCAACGTGCTCGCGAAGTGCGGGTCGCGCTACGAGGCGGTCCCCAAGGCCTAAATGACCGTCCTGGGTACGCTCGCCCTCTGGCTCGCCTTCCTCGTCGGGGTGTGGGGGGCGCTGGCCGGATTCCTGGGCGGGCTGAAGAACCGGCCGGACCTCGCGGCCAGCGCGCGGCACGCCGTCTTCGCGATGTGCGGGGCGCTGCTCGTCGCCGTGGCGGCGCTCGAGTGGGCCCTGTTCCACCACGACTTCAACGTCGAGTACGTCGCCGCCTACACCAGCCGCAACCTGCCGGTCTTTTACACCTGGTCCGCCCTGTACGCCGGCCAGAAGGGCAGTCTGCTCTTCTGGGCCGCCGTGTTGACGATCTTCGGCTCGCTCGCCCTGGTGCTCACGCCCCGGCGCCACCGCGTCTTCTTCCCCTACGTGGCGGCCGTCGTGTCGCTGGTGGCGAGCTTCTTCGTCTCCGTGATGCTGTTCGCGGCCAACCCCTTTGCCCGCCTCCCGTACACGCCGCTCGACGGCAGCGGCCTCAACCCCCAGCTCCAGAACCCGGGGATGGTATTCCACCCGCCGATGCTGTACCTCGGCTACATCTCCATCACCATCCCCTACGCGTTCGCGATGGCGGCGCTGCTCTCCAAGCGCCTGGACGCGGACTGGCTCGTGGCGATCCGCAAGTGGACCCTGCTCTCGTGGCTGTTCCTCTCGATCGGGATCTGCCTCGGGATGTGGTGGGCGTACGTGGAGCTCGGGTGGGGCGGCTACTGGGCGTGGGACCCGGTGGAAAACGCGTCGCTGCTGCCCTGGCTCACCATGACGGCGTTCCTGCACTCGGTGATGATCCAGGAGAAGCGGGGGATGCTGAAGAAGTGGAACCTCGCGCTCATCATCGGCTCGTGGCTGCTCTCGATCTTCGGCACGTTCATCACCCGCTCGGGCGTGATCTCCAGCGTGCATTCGTTCACGCAGTCGAACGTCGGGTATTTCTTCCTGTTCTTCCTCGTCGCCGCGGCCACCGCCAGCTTCGCCCTGTATGCCGCGCGGCTCCCCCTCCTCGGCGCCGAGGCGACCCTCGAGTCCATGGTCAGCCGCGAGGCGAGCTTCCTGTTCAACAATTTGCTGCTCGTGGGGATCGCGTTCTCCGTGCTGTGGGGCACCTTGTTCCCGATCCTCTCGGAGTTGGTGCAGGGAACCAAGGTCACGGTGGGGCCGCCGTTCTTCAACCAGGTCAACATCCCGCTGGGCCTCGCGTTGCTCGCCCTCACCGGCGTCGGGCCGCTCATCGCGTGGCGCCGGGCCTCGCTCCCCAACCTGCGGCGGCAGTTCGCCGTCCCCGCCGCGGCCGGCGGCTTCACGTTCCTCGTCCTCGCCGTGGCGGGGATGCGGGACTTCTACGCCCTCATGGCGATCGGCCTCGGCGCCTTCGTGCTCGCGACCGTGGTGCAGGAGTTCGCCCGCGGCACGCGGGCGCGGCACCGCCAGTACGGCGAACCGTACGCGCTCGCCCTCGGCCGCCTCCTCGCGCGCAACCGCCGCCGCTACGGCGGCTACATCGTGCACACCGGGATCGTCATCCTGTTCATCGCGTTCGCGGGGATGGCGTTCAAGACGGAGACGGAGGTCACGCTCCGCCCCGGCGAGTCGGCGTCCATCCGCAGCCCCTACGGCTGGACCTACACGCTCACGCACCTCGGCATCTCGCAGTACGACGCCCTCAACCGCCAGGTCACCGCCGCCACCCTCGAGGTGCGCCGCAACGGGCGCCGCCTGGGCATCCTCACCACCGAGAAGCGCCAGCACGTGGACGCCCTCGGGCGGCCCACCTTCCAGCCCTCGACCGAAGTGGGGATCCGCAGCGATCTGCGCGAGGACCTCTACGTCGTCCTCGGCGGGGTGGTGAACGGGACCGAGCAGGCCGTGTTCCGCTTCACGATCAACCCGCTCGTGTGGTGGGTCTGGTACGGCGGCATGGTGCTCGCGCTGGGCGGCCTGATCGTGATGTGGCCGGGCGGCGGGCCGCCGGCGGTCAAGCGCACCCAGGCCGGCTACGCGGTGCGGCTCGTGGGGGATGCGCGGTGAGGGGACGTCGCTCCGATGCCGGCCCCACGCGGCGCGAGGCCCTGGTCGTCGCCGCCGCGTGGCTCGTTGGTCTCGGTGCGCGGCGGGCGCCGCAGCAGCCCGACACGCTCGCCGGCGGCGGGCCGGCGGGCCGGTTGTGGGACCCCGCGCGCGCCGGCCAGCCGCTCGCGCCGGTCACGGCGCGGGACAACGACGCCGCGATCCAAGCCATCGAAAAGCAGATCCGCTGTACCTGCGGCTGCAACCTCGACGTGTACACCTGCCGCACCACCGATTTCACCTGCACGACGAGCCCCGCGATGCACCGCCGGGTCCTGGCGCTCGCCGCCGCGGGGAAAAGCGGCCCGGAGATCGTCGAGGCCTTCGTGCGGGAGAACGGCGTGGCCGTCTTGATGGCGCCGCCCAAACGCGGCTTCAACCTGGCCGGCTACTTCGTGCCTTCGCTCGCGATCCTCGTGGCGGGCGCTGTGCTGGCCCTCGTGCTGCGCCGCTGGACGCGGGCGAGCGCGGCGGCCGCGGCGGCGCCCGCCGCCGATGCGGCGGCGGGGCCCGCCGCCACGCCCGAAGAGCTCGAGCGGTTGCGTCGCGAGCTCGATCGCTTGTCGGTCTGAGCGCTATGGCCGAGCTCGCCGTGGGCGCCCTCTTGGCCGCGGCCGCCGTGTGGTTCGTCCTCGCCCCGATTCTGCGGCCGGCGGGCGCGGCGGGCGCGGCGGGCGCCGGGGGCGCGGCGGGCGCAGGCGCCGCCGGCGAGGGGGACGATCCCGACGAGGACGCGAGTCCCCGCGCGGTGGCGCTGCGGGCCCTCAAGGAGATCGAGTTCGACCGGGCGACCGGAAAGCTCTCCGACGCCGATTACGAGGCGCTGAAGCGGAAGTACACGGCCGAAGCGGTCGCCGCCCTGCGAGCGGAGGCGGGGTCGGAGCCGGGGACGGTCCCGGCGACCGGGCGGCCGCTCGCTCGCGCCGCGGCGGGCCCGGCGCCGGAACGCGCGCCCGCCTGCCCGGCGCACGGCCCCCGGCCTGAGCCCGGCGCGGAGTTTTGCTCCGACTGCGGGCGCCGGCTCGGGCCGGCCCCGGGCTACTGCGCGCACTGCGGGACCGCGCTGGAGCGCGCCGCGCGATACTGCCATGCCTGCGGGGCGCGGGTGGCTGCCTAGGGACGGCACACCGCGCCGCTCGGTGAGGCCCGTCACGTCCCTAACGCCGCCTCCGTCGCGCCGTCTCTCCCCTGCGAACTGTCCGACTGGGCACCATGACCCTGGAGGGGGAGGGCTACACCATGCGAACGGTCTGGCGGGCTGGATGGCTGGCGTTGGTCGCCGGGGCGGCGGCCATCGCGTGCACCGAGGGGGCGGGGCCCCTGGCCGAGCAGAACGCCGTCTTGGCGGCGGAAGCGGAGCAGCTCGGCGCGATGGTGGATTCGGACTTCGGCGCGGCGGGCGCGGCCGCCACGGCGGCGGCCCCCGCCCCGGCGCCCGGGAGCGCGCCGCGCGCCGCGGCGCCCGGGCCGCTCGCCACGGCGGGCGATACGGCACCCACGTTCTGGGGCCGGCTGCGGGTCGTGCCGGGCGGGCCGCGACCGATCTACCACCGCGATGTGACCATTCAGGGCGACACCGCCCGCGTGACCCATGACATCACGTTCGACGGCGTGTTTCTCGTGGATACGAGCGCGGATGGGAGCTTCGATCCCACCGCGAAGCCGCTCGCCGACCGCATGACCCAGAGCGCCGTCCTCGTGCGCGACGCCGGCGCGCCCCACGGCTGGCGCGTCGTGGCGCTCTCGCCGCAGTCCTGGACGGTGGTGGACCCCGCGCGCCGCACCGTGGCGGTGACCGACGTGCGCGTGTACCGCAACGACACCCTGCTCGTCGAGGTGACCGATCCCGCCGCGCTGCTCGATGTGGCGCGCCGCGTGCCGCGGTTCCAGGTGGGGGACACGGTGACCGTCGTCGCGGCCGTTACCAACACCACCGGGAGCGGGTTCACGCCGCCGACGTTCGTGTTCCTGCACGTGCGGCACGCCGACCCGACGGGGACGAGCTGGCGGCGGGTGGCGATGACGGACAACGGCGACGGCACCTACCGCCGCGCCTGGGTGGTGCGCCGGACGGGCGTTGACCGGTTCGTGGTGGACGCCCTGGATGCGGCGACGCTGTTGCTCGGCACGGCGGACAACTACCGCGCGAGCGAGGTCGGGATCCCGTACCGCATCGAGTAGCCCGGGGCTACCGCCCGGCGACGAGCGAATCGCGGTCCACGAGGCGCACCGGCACGGGGACGAAGGCCATCACGCGGTTCCCGCGCAGGTGCGACGCCGCCACCTCGATGGCGTAGCGCCCGACCGTCCCCGCCTGGGGACGCGCTGCGGCGACGAACGGGGTGCCGCGGGCGATCGCGGCCTGGATCTCCGGGGTCACCCCGTAGCCCGCAACCAGGACGTCCGTGCGGCCCGCCGCCTGGAGCGCCGCCAGCGCGCCGAGGGCGAGCTCCGCGTCGGGCGCGGCGACGGCGTTGACGCTCTGGTCGGCCGCGAGCAGCGCGGCGGTACGCCGCTCGGCCGCGGCGCGGGTCCCCGGATCCACCGCGGGGTTCGCCACGATGCGCACGTTGGGGAAGCGGGCGAGCACGAGGCGGAACCCCGCGCCGAACGCGCGGGCGCGGGCCACAGCGGGTTGGTCGAGGATCGCCACGTTGCCCCCGCCGCCGAGCCGCCGGGCGAGATACCAAGCGAGGAGCTCGCCGGCTCCCCGGGCGTCGCTGCCGATGTGCGACACCACTGGCGCGTCGGGCACCGGGGTCTCCACGGTGAACACCGGCACCCCGGCGCGCTGCGCCCGCGCGATGGCGGCGGCGACACCGCCGCCCCCCGCCGGGTCGGCGGGCTCCAGGATGATCGCGCGGACGCGGCGGGCGACCAGGCTGTCCACCTGGGCGGCCTGGCGGGCGGCGTCGCCGCGCACCACGCGGAGCGCGAGGCCCAGGCTGTCGTGGACCTGTCGCATGCCGCGTTCGAGTTCCGCCGCGACGGCCGGGGCGGTGGCGGCGAGCGCCACCCCGACGGTGGGACGGCCGGCGCGGGCCCGGCAGGCGCCGAGGCCGAGCGCGGCGACGAGCGCAACGAGGGGGACGCGACGCATAGCGCCGGAAACGTAACAGAGTCCCCTTGATTTTCGCGACGCGCGCTCCTATGAGTGTGCGACCTTCAACCGCGGGGGGCCAGGGTGCGGCGCATCATGGTGGGGCTCGGTCTGGCGATCGCCGGCGTGGCGGCGGTGGCGGCATCGGCGCAGGCGCAGCGGCGGGTGCGCGGCGGGCGCGTGGTGATGGTCGAGCGCCCGGCCGTGGGCCCGCGGGTGGGCTACGATTTCCACGCGGACCATCTCTTCGTCGGCGGCCAGGTGAACCTCCCCGTCGGGCGGCGCTGGGCGCTCGTCCCGTCGGCCGAGTTCTATCCCGGCGCCACCGGCTCTCCCTACCGGTTGAACGCGGACCTCAAGTACCACCCGCCCACCGTGTACGGGCTGTTTTACTTCGGCGCGGGGTTCGCCTACTTGCATTCGTCCGGGGCGAGCGACGCGGGAGCCAACGTGTTCGCGGGTTGGGAGGGCCGGCGCGCCCGTCCGTTCCGGCCGTTCCTCGACGGCAAGTTCGTCTTCGCCGACCGCACGGCGTTCAATCTCGAGGCGGGGATCAATTTCCCGCTGTAGTCAGCCCTCGAACGCCTCCATCCGCTTGAGGCCGAGCCGGAGCGGGATCGCCGTGGCCGCGGCACACAGCGCCGCGGCCACGGCGAACCAGAAGACCATCCACCCGTCCACCACCACCGGCCGCCCTTCGTACACCGCGCGCACGTAGGCGTACACCGCCTGCCACAGCGCCACGATCACCGCGCCGAGCAGGGCGATGGTGGTCATCATGTACACGAGCCCGCCGAACGAGGTGGGAATCTGGGCCGCGTTCTCGGTCTCGAACTGCGGGTACAGCGCGCCGAACCCGAGCGCCAGCGCCGCGATCGCCAGGGTGAGCCCGGCGATCGTCAGCAGGCCGACTGCCATCATGAACGGGCGCACGTCGAGCAGCACGTTGGTGAGCCCGGTGAGCACGAGCGCCAGCCCCAGCAGCGGCACCGTCCCCACCCAGTACTTCGACCACAGCAGCGCGCGCAGGTCGAGCGGGCTCGATCGCAGCAGCCACAGGTGCCGGCCTTCGAGCGAGACGGCGGGAAAGATGAACCGGGCCGCGATGGCGGCGAGCACGAAGCCCGCAAGGCCGAGGTTGAGAAACGACACCAGCGTCACGTAGAAGAAGCCCACGGGCTCTCCCCGGTGCAGCGGCAGGGCCTTGATGTTGAACAGGTACACGAGCACTAGCACGGCGAGCAGGATGAGCTGGCTCCACTGCGTGGGATCGCGGAAGAACAGCTTGATGTCCTTGATCACGAATTCCCGCCGCGCCGGCGGCAGGAAGCCGAGCAGCGGGCCGAGGGTGCGGCGCCACAGGGCCCCGCGCACGAACCGCTCCGCGCCCTCCTGCGCCTTCGTGAACCCGGTGGCGAACAGCGCGCGGTGCAGCATGGCGCCCAGGGTCACGAACGCGGCCGCCGTGGACCACAGGAGCGCGAGCGGCAGCGGGTCCACGGCGCCGCCGAGGAAGCCCATGATCGCCTTGGCCACCCATTCGCTCGGCAAAAACGGCGACGTCGGCGTGCGCAGCACGGCGATGAACTCGAGCAGGTTGCGGAAGCCCTCGGGCGAAGCCAGCCGTTCTGGCCGCACGAGCCGCAACAGGAGAATCAGGCCGCCCGCCGCGCCGAGCGCGATGATCGAGAGCAGGTCGCGCGTGCGCCGGGCGGGAAACACATTCACGAGCACCAGGGTGATCGCCGAGCCCACGACCGCCGGGAGCACGAGCATCGGCGCCAGCGCGAGCACCGCGTAGGGCGCGAACGCGATCCCGCCGCCGTAGATCACTCCGTAAGCGGCGAGAATCGGCACCGCCATCAGCGCCACCATCCACGAGGAGTGCAGCAGCGTCTCGGCGAGCTTCGCGAGATACACGCGCAGCCAGTCCACCGGCGCCGACACCAGCAGGTCCAGGTCGCGGGCCAGGAAGAAGCTCGACAGCGCGGTGATCACGTTCGACAGCACGAGGATGAGCAGGAACGACAGCAGCACCAGCCCGAGCAGCTTCGCCGCGAGCAGCGGCCCCAGCTCTTCGACCCCCCGGAAGTAGCGCAGGATGCGGTACAGCACGCCGTACACCCCCGCCCAGAACGCGACGCCCACCACCGCCAGCGTCAGCAGCTTCGCCGGGCCGCCCCGCGCCCGGGCCTCGCGGAGGCGCCGCAGCGCCGTGCGCCACTTGGGCTCGACCACCCGGAGGAGCGACGGTTGCCTCACGCCGCCCCCTCGTCCCCCAACACCTCGGCCAGCGCGCGCACGTGGGCGCCGCCCGTCAGCTTGAGGAACAGCTCCTCGAGACTCGCATCGCCGGCGCGGTGCTGGCGGCGCAGGTCGTCCACCGTCCCCTCCGCCACGATCCGGCCGTGCTGGATGATCGCGACGCGGTCGCACATCGCCTCCGCCACCTCGAGCGTGTGCGTGCTCATCAGCACGGTGCCGCCGCGGGCCACGAACTGCCGGAAGATGTCCTTGAGGAGGCGCGCCGCCTTCGGGTCGAGCCCCACCATCGGCTCGTCCACCACGATGTACTGCGGCCGGTGGATCAGCGCGCTCGAGATGATCAGCTTCTGGCGCATCCCGTGGCTGTACGCCTCCACCAGCTCGTCCTTCCAGCTCGCGAGCTCGAACACCTCGAGCAGCTCGGCGATGCGGCGCTCCACCGCGGCGCCCTCCTGCCCGTAGAGGGCCGCGACGAACCGCAGGAACTCGGCACCGGTCAGCTTGTCGTACACGAACGGCCGGTCGGGAATGAACCCGAGCCGCCGCTTGGCGGCGAGCGGGTTGCGGTGTACGTCGTCGCCGCCCAAGAGGACGCGTCCGTCGGTGGGGCGCAGGATCCCCGCAATGATCCGCAGCGTGGTGGTCTTGCCGGCCCCGTTGGGGCCGAGAAACCCGTACAGCACGCCCCGCGGCACCTCGAGGGAGATGTCGTCCACCGCGACGAAGCCGCCGTAGTGCTTGGTGACGTTTTCCAGCCGGATCATAGTTCCTCGAGCGTGACGCGCCCGATCAGCGGCACGAGCTCCACCCGTCGCGCCAGGGCGCCCACCGCCACCCGCAGATGCGCGGCGTCGGCGGGGAATTCGTCGAGCAGCGGATCCACGGCCACCCAGTCGCCCAGGTACACCTCGGGCCAGGCGTGATAGTAAAACCGGCCCCGCACCCGCAGCAGTCCCGCCACCGGGCGCGCGGGGAGCCCCACGGCCCGCGCCAGGGCGACGTAGAGCATCGTGTGCTCGTTGCAGTCGCCGCGGCGGGTCTCGAGCACGTGCAGGGCGCTGGGGGGCCCCGCGCCCGCCTGACGGGCCACGTGGGCGTGCACCCAGCGGGCGAGCAGCGCCGCGGCGCGGTCCGGCCGGCGCTCCTCCCCTACGATCGCTCGGGCCAGTTCCCGGATGCCCGGCTCGTCGCTCGGCGCCAGGGGATCGGGCTCGAGGAACGGGGCGAGCGCCCCAGCGGCGCCGGCGGCGGAGGCGGGCAGCCGGTACCGGGCGGCGAGGGCCGCCGGCCCTTCGCGCCGCACCACCAACGTGTCCCCCGCCAGGGCCTGGCGCCCGCCGCCGAGCTCCAGGCGATCGAGCGCCACCCCGCGCACCCGCACCCGGAGCAGCGACACGGTGTCGGCCGCGGGCCTCGCGCCCGCTGCGAGCGCCGTGGTCGCCACCACGGCGCCGGGGCCGCCGGCCCGCCCGGCGCTCGCCGCGGCCCCGGCCGTGTCGCGGCGCCGGAAATTCTCGAACGCGAGCTCGAACGCGGTCCGTTCCATGGTGAGCCCGCCCGGCGTCTCGGCGCGCACCACCCGTCCCTGCCCGTCAATCCATTGCCGCACCGTCGCCCCGCCGGCGGTTTCCTCGATCCCGAACGCGCGCACGCTGTCCAGATGCGCGGGCACCCACGCCATCGCCGTCGAATCGTACCCCGCGCTGTCGGCCACGACCAGCGTGGACTCGGCCGTCACCCGCGCGGTGACGTCGCGCCGCCCGAGCAGGAACGGATCGAACACCTGGGCGGCGTAGGTCCGGCCCGGCCGCAGCGCCCCGCCCAACGCCAGCCGCAGCGGCACCATCATGGGCACGACCACCGCGCCCCGGAGCCCGAGCCGCGCCGTGTGCGTCGTCTTCGGCGCCTCGATCCGCACGGCGAGCAGCGTGTCGCCGCTCACGCTCGCCTGCGCGGCGAAGGCGCCCGAGGCGCCCTCGAAGCGGACGTCCACGCGCTCGAGGCGCAGGCTTCGCGACAGCGCCGCCCGGCTCCGCGCCGCGGTGCGGGAGTGCGCGCCCCCGCCCGGCGCCTCGAGCACCAGCACGTCGGTCACGGCGACGCCCTCGGGCGCCGTGTCGATCGTCGAGGATGCAAAGCCCACCTGGCGCCCGCCCAGGGCCAGCCGGTAGTACACGGCGCCGGGCGACACCCGCCACGCGGCATCGGCGAGACGGGCGCCCGGCGGGCGGAACAGCTCGCGCTTCACGAGCCACCCGAGCGAGGCCGCCCAGGCGGCGAGGATTGCCACGGCCCAGCCGCGGCGCGTCACGATGCCACGGCGCCGCGGCGGCGCAGGGCGCCTTCGAACGCGGCCCGATCCTCCGCCGTCTCCACCACGATGGACACGGACGCGGGGAACGGCGCCCGGCCGAGATGGGACGCGAGCACGTCGGCCATGATGTCGGCGGCGTCCGCGACCGAGAGGTCGCCGGCCCCGGTGCCGATCGGCGGGACGCTGACGTGGGCGAACTCCCACTCCCGCGCCTGCTCGAGCGCGGAGCGCCAGGCGCGGGCCACGCCGTCGCGGGTGACCCCCTCGGTGTCGCTGCGGATCACGGCGTGGATCACGAACTCGGCGGGCAGCGCGCCGCCGGCCGCCGTGACCACCGCCGATCCGACGGCCAACTCCTTGCGGATGTGCAGATGGCTCGCGAACTCGGCGCCCCCCGCCGCCGCCAGCCGCTGCGCCGGGGGTGCCGCGGCGGCAAGGCGGCTCGTGGTGGGTCGGACGATGGCGTCGGCGGCGAGCGCCGCGAGGTCGTCCACGACCACGCGGATCACCGCTCGCCCGCCTCCCCGCCGCTCACGGCGCCACCTCGCCCGCGAGCCAGGCGAGGTACGCCTCGAGGCCGCGCGTCACCGGCACGGCCAGGAGTTCGGGGACCTGATAGGGATGGCGCTGCCGCACCGCGGCGGCGAGCGCCTCCCACCGCGACGCGTCGGTCTTGAGCAGCACCACCACCTCGCTCGCCTCGGTCAGCGCTCCCTCCCACCGGTAGAGCGAGCGCGCCCCCGCGAGCAGCGTGCCGCACGCCACCAGGCGCTGCTCCACCAGCGCCCGCACCAGGGCCCGCGCGTCCGCCTCGGTGGCGAGCGTGGTGAGCACGAGCAGCGGCGTGGGCTCCATGCGGGGAGCGCTAACCTACGGAAGCGGCTGAGCTTACGCAAGCCGGCCGGGGGGCGCCGCGCCGCCGCCCGGAGTTGACCGGCGCGGCGCCGGCCCCCTAGGCTACACGGTTATGGCCAGCGACGCGCTCGTCGTCCGCGGCGCCCGTGAGCACAACCTCAAGAACATCACGGTCGCGATCCCGCGCAACAGTCTCACCGTCATCACCGGCCTCTCGGGCTCCGGCAAGTCGTCGCTCGCCTTCGACACCATCTATGCCGAGGGCCAGCGCCGCTACGTCGAGTCGCTCTCGACGTACGCCCGGCAATTCCTGGGCATCATGGAAAAGCCCGACGTGGACGCCATCGAGGGGCTCTCGCCCGCCATCGCCATCGAACAGAAGTCGGCGGGGCACAATCCGCGCTCCACGGTGGGAACGATCACCGAGGTGTACGACTATTTGCGCCTGTTGTGGGCCCGGGTCGGCGTCCCGCACTGCCCGCGCGACGGGTCGCCCATCGCGCGGCAGAGCGCGTCGCAGATCACCGAGCTCGTCCTCGCCTGGCCCGAGGGGACGCGGATCGAGGTGCTCGCCCCGCTGGTGCGCGGCCGCAAGGGCGAGTTCCGCGAGGCGTTCGAGGCGGCCCGCCAGCAGGGGTTCGTGCGCGTGCGGGTGGACGGCCGCACCTACGATCTCGCGCAGCCCCCCAAGCTCAACCGCCGCCAGAACCACGACATCGCGGTGGTGGTGGACCGCCTGGTGGTCCGCCGCGCCGATCGCGGGCGACTCGCCGACTCGATCGAGACGGCGCTCAAGACGGCCGAGGGGACCGTGGAGATCGTGCGCGACGACGCCGGCACGGCCGTGTCCACGCTGTTCTCCGAGCGCTACGCCTGCCCGCGGTGCGGTCTCTCGCTCCCCGAGCTCGAGCCCCGGCAGTTCTCGTTCAACTCGCCGTTCGGCGCTTGCCCGGAGTGCTCCGGTCTCGGGACGCGGCGGGAAGTGAATCCCGACTTGGTGCTCGGCGATCCGCGGCTGTCCATTCTCGAGGGCGTGATCCTGCCGTGGCGCGAGCCGAGCGGCTACCTGCGCAAGGTGATCCTGCCGAGCCTCGCCCGCGCGTTCCGCTTCGACCTCGACACGCCGTGGCGGGATCTGCCGGCGGCGGTGAAGAAGGTGCTGCTGTACGGCGCGCCCGGCCGCAGCGTCACCTTCGAATACGCGAGCGAGCGGTGGCAGGGTACGTACGAGTCGGGGTGGGAGGGCGTGCTCCGGCACGTGGAGCGCCGCTACCGGGAGACCGCCTCCGACGCGGTGCGCGACGAGCTGGCCCAGTACATGGTGGAGCAGCCGTGCCCCGCGTGCGGGGGCCGCCGCCTGCGGCCCGAGAGCCTCGCGGTGCAGGTCGGCGGCAAGAGCATCGGCGAGGTGGCCGACCTCGCGGTCGCCGACGCGCTGCGGTTCTTCGAGGGGCTCCCCGTGCGCGGCGACGGCCGCCCCGGTCTCGACCCCGAGATCGCCCGGCCGATCCTCAAGGAGGTGACCGACCGGCTCCGCTTCCTGTGCGACGTCGGGCTCGACTACCTGACGCTCAGCCGCTCGGCCGACTCGCTGTCCGGAGGCGAGGCGCAGCGCATCCGCCTCGCCACCCAGATCGGCAGCCGGCTGGTGGGCGTGCTCTACATCCTCGACGAGCCCTCCATCGGCCTGCACCAGCGCGACAACGCCCGCCTGCTCGCGACGCTGCGGGGGCTGCGCGATCTCGGCAACACCGTGCTGGTGGTGGAGCACGACGAGGAAACGATCCGCGCCGCCGACTACGTCGTGGATCTGGGGCCGCGCGCGGGACGCCACGGGGGCGCGGTGGTCGCGGCCGGCCCGCTCGCGGAGGTGCTGCGCCACCCCGACTCGCTCACGGCGCGCTATCTGCGCGGGGAGCTGCGGATTCCGGTCCCGCCGCGCCGGCGCGCGGCCGACCCGGCGCGGGTGCTGCGCGTGGTCGGCGCCCGCCAGCACAACCTCCGCAACCTCACGGTCGAGATTCCCCTCGGCCTGTTCGTGGCCGTCACGGGCGTCTCGGGGTCGGGCAAGTCCACCCTGGTCGCCGACATCCTGTACCGCGGGCTCGCCCGCCAGCTGTACCGCGCCCGCGTGGTCCCCGGCGCGCACGACCGGCTGGAGGGGCTCGAGCACATCGACAAGGTGATCGACATTGACCAGAGCCCGATCGGCCGCACGCCGCGCTCCAACCCGGCGACCTACACCGGCCTGTTCACGCCCATCCGGGAGCTGTTCACCGACCTCCCCGAATCGAAGCTGCGCGGCTACGGCCCCGGGCGGTTCTCGTTCAACGTGAAGGGCGGGCGCTGCGAGGCGTGTCAGGGCGACGGCCTGGTGAAGGTCGAGATGCACTTCCTGCCGGACGTGTACGTCCCCTGCGACGTGTGCAAGGGGCGCCGCTACAACCGCGAGACGCTCGAGGTCCGCTACCGGGGCAAGTCGATCGCCGACGTGCTCGAGCTGTCGGTGGCGGAGGCGCTGGATTTCTTCGCGAGCCAGCCGCGCATCCGCGCGAAACTCGAGCTGCTGAACGACGTAGGTCTCGGGTACCTGCACCTCGGGCAGTCGGCGACCACGCTGTCCGGAGGCGAGGCGCAGCGGGTCAAGCTCGCCACCGAGCTGGCCCGGCGCGACACGGGGCGCACCCTCTACATCCTGGACGAACCCACGACCGGGCTGCACTTCGAGGACGTGCGGTTGCTGCTCCAGGTGCTGCACCGGCTGGTGGACAAGGGGAACACGGTCGTGGTGATCGAGCACAATCTCGAGGTGATCAAGACGGCCGATTGGGTGATCGACTTGGGGCCCGAGGGCGGGGCGGCGGGGGGGGCGGTGGTCGCGGTCGGTCCCCCCGAGGCGGTGGCCCAGGTCGCCGGGTCGCACACCGGGCGCTTCCTGCGCAAGGTGCTGGCGGTGGCGGACTGAGCCCCCATATTGACGCCGTATGGACGTGGAAGGGATCCTCGCGATCGTGCTGATCTTCGGGGGCGGGACGCTGTGGCTCCTGTCCCTGTCGCCGGTGGGGAAGGCGCTGGCGGAGCGGATTCGGGCGCCCGCCGCGCCCGGGGCGGCGGGGGCGGCCGGAGACGTGCGGGGCGAGCTCGAGGCGGTGCGCGCGGAACTGTTGAGCGAAGTGCAACAGTTGCGGACCGAGGTGAGCGAGCTCAACGAGCGTCTCGATTTCGCCGAGCGGCTCCTCGCCAAGGGGCGCGACGCCGAGCGGCTGGGGCCGGCGTCTTGAGCGCGGGGGCGCGGGTAGATTGTCGGGGCGGGAGAGCGCGCCCGGAGCCAAGAGGGGGTACGCATGGTGCAGATGCCGCCGATCCCGATCGGCCCTGTGGCGATCGGCGAGCTGGTGCCGATCGTCGCGCTGATCGTGCTGCTCGCGGGGATGCGCTGGATGTTCCGTTCGCCCATCGGGGACGCCGTGGCCGAGCGGATCCGGATGCGGGCGCGAAGCGCGGGGGCCCGGTGGGGGGCGCCGGGGGCGCCGGGGGCGCCGGGCGACGATTCGGGACGCGTCGCGGCCCTGGAAGAGCAGGTGACCCGGCTCGAAGCCCAGGTCGCCGAGCTCGCGGAACGGTTAGATTTCGCCGAGCGCCTGTTGGCCGGGCGGCGGGCGGACAGGGCGGGCGGGGCGGGCGGGGCGGGCGGCGGCTCCTGAGCGCCGGCGGGCACAGCGAGGGCCATCATGGGAATCTTTGACCGTCTCTCCACCCTGATCCGGTCGAACATCAACGACCTGATCTCCCGCGCGGAAGATCCGGAGAAGATGCTCAACCAGCTGATCGTGGACATGCGCGGCCAGCTGGCGAAGGCGAAGCAGCAGGTGGCGGCGGCGATCGCGGACGAGAAGCGGTTGGCCGCGCAGGTGGAGCAGGAGCGCAAGAGCGCCGAGGAGTGGGAGCGCCGCGCGATGCTGGCGGTCCAGCAGGGGCGCGACGATCTGGCCAAGCAGGCGTTGCTGCGGCACAACGAGCACGGCCAGCACGCCGTGCAGCTCCACGATACCTGGCTCAAGCACCGCGAGGAGACCGAGAAGCTCAAGCTGTCGCTGCGCCAGCTGAACGACCGTATCGAGGAGGCGAAGCGCAAGCGGAGCGTGCTCATCGCGCGCCAGAAGCGCGTCCAGGCGCAGCGGCGCATCCAGGAGACGCTGTCCTCGATCGGCGACACGAGCGTCTTCGAGACGTTCGAGCGCATGGCCGAGCAGATCGAGCACGAGGAGCGCAAGCTCATCGCCGCCGCGGAGGTGAACGAAGAGCTGTCGGGCGACGCGCTGGTCAAGCAGTTCCAGGCGCTCGAGGTGCGGGTGGACGCCGACCAGCAGTTGCTCGAGCTGAAGCGCAAGATGGGGCTCCTCCCGGCGTCCGCGCCGGCCGAGTCGAAGCAGCTCGGCAAGGGCGCGACCGACGCCGAGGTGGTGGAGGAGGACGACGCCGGGCCCGCCCGCTGAACGCCGCAGCACCCGCCCCCTCGCGGTTGTCCGGCGCCACGATCGTGGCGCTCTTCGTCGCGGCGTTCGCCGCCTGGTTCCTGCTCCGGGTGGCGGACGTGCTGCTGTTGGTGTTCATCGCCGTGCTGTGCGCCGTGTACCTCGCGGCCATCACCGACGCGCTGGAGCGGCGCTTTCGCGTGGGCCGGGGCCTCGGTCTCGCGAGCGCGGTGGCGGCCACGCTGGTCGCGGTCGCGGGCGTCGGGGCGCTGCTCGTGCCGCCGGTGATCGATCAGACCCAGGCCCTGGTGGCGAGCCTCCCCGAGACGCTGGCGCGCATCCAGGGGGTTTTGGCCCGCTGGGCGAGCGAGTATCCGGTGCTGCGCCGCACCGAGCTCGCCGACCCGTCATCGGGATTCGTCGCCGGCGTGATCAGCGACGCCTCCGCCTTCCTGCGCGCGTCCATTCTCCCCTACGCGCGGGCGGGCGGCAAACTCTTCATCGAGGGGGCGAGCGTCGTGGTGATGGCACTCTACCTGGCCGCCCGCCCGGAACTGTACCGCGCGGGCCTGCTGTCGCTCGTGCCGCCGCGCCATCGCGCCGTCGGCGCGCACATTCTCGCCGACGCCGGCGCCACCCTGCGCGCCTGGGTGGTGGGCCAACTGCTCGCCATGCTGGTGCTCGGCGTGCTCACGGCCGCCGGGCTGTGGGCGTTGCACGTGCCCTATTGGCTCGCTTTCGGCATCTTCACCGGCCTCGTGGCCGTCGTCCCGTTCTTCGGCACCCTGGTCTCGACGCTGCTCCCCGCGCTGTTCGTCGTGGGCAGCGGCGACTGGCTCAAGGTGCTGGCCGTGATCGGCCTGGGCGTGGCGGTGCACCTCGTCGAAGCGAACGTCGTGGTCCCCCGCATCATGGAGCGCCGCGTGGCGCTGCCGCCGGTGCTCACGATCGCGAGCGTGCTCGTCATGGGCACGCTGCTCGGCGTGGTGGGCCTCGTGGTCGCGGTGCCGGCGCTGGCGGTCGTGCTGGTGCTGGTGCGCCACGTGCTCCAGGGCGAGATCTACGGCGACCCGGGCCGGTCCGCGCCCGCCGTGCTGCGCGCCGCGGCCGGGCCGCCGGCCCCCTGACGCGCCGCCGCCGCCGCCCATGCTCGAACCGCACCGCCACCGCTTCCTGATCATCGCCGACGGCCAGTTCGGCCCGCTCACCTCGAAGACGGCGAACTCGTGCATTCGCTATCTGCCCGAGCGGGTGGTCGCCGTGTTCGACCGGGGGGCGGCCGGCAAGACGGCCCAGGACGTGCTCGGGTTCGGCGGCGCGATCCCGGTGGTGGGCGCGTTCGAGGAGGGGCTCGCCCTGGGGCCTACGGCGGTGCTGGTGGGGATCGCGCCGGTGGGCGGCCGGCTGCCGGCCGAGTGGCGCGACTGGCTCAAGCAGGCGATCGCGCGCGGGCTCGAGGTGTGGAGCGGGCTGCACACGTTCGTCGGCGACGACCCGGAGCTCGCGGCGCTGGCGCGGGCGCACGGGGTGCGCATCCACGACGTGCGGCGGCCCCCGCCCGACCTTCCCGTCGCCGACGGGCGAGCCGCGGAAGTGGACGCGTACGTGGTGCTCACCGTGGGCTCCGACTGCAACGTGGGGAAGATGACCGCGCAGCTCGAGCTGCGCGACGCCCTGCGGCGCCGGGGACAGCGGGCGCGCTTCGTCGCCACCGGCCAGACGGGGATCTTCATCGAGGGGTGGGGGATCGCCGTGGACGCCGTGGTCGCGGACTTCGTGGCGGGCGCGGCGGAGCAGCTCGTGCTCGCGGGAGCGCGCGACGCCGACATCGTGCTCGTGGAAGGGCAGGGGAGCCTCATCCACCCGGGGTACTCGGGCGTCACCCTCGGCCTGTTGCATGGCGCCTGTCCCGACGGCCTGATCCTCTGCCACCAGGCGACCCGCGAGTACATCGGCGACTACCACGGGCGCGAGCCGTGGGTGAAGATCCCGCCCTTGCGCGAGCTCGTGGCGCTCTACGAGCGCGCCGCGCAGCCGGTCCGCCCCACCAAGGTGCTCGGCGTGTCGCTCAACACCTTCGACCTCGACGAGCGCGCCGCCCGCGACGCGATCCGCCGGGCCGAAGACGATACCGGCCTCCCCGCCACCGACCCGGTGCGCTTCGACGCCGCGCCGCTGGTCGAGGCGATCCTCGGGGCGGCGGCCGCCAAGGCGGCGGCCGGCCGGGGGCGCCGCGCCTCGTAGCCCGCGATTTTCTGGGCCGTGCGGCGGCGTTCGGATGCCGCCGCCGTGCGGCCCCGCCCCCAGCTTGGCCGCGTGCCCGCGCCCGCCTTCCCCTCCGGGCCGCCGCCGCTCCTCGTCGTTACCGACGTGGCGGCCCGGCTCGTGCGCCGCGGCCTGCTCGCGCCGGCCGACGCGGGGGGCGGGGTCTGGCCGCGCGCGCGGGCGCTCGTGTACCGGCACGGTCCGGTGGTGTGCGAGCCGGCGCCCGGGGCGGGCGGCGCGGCGCGCGTTGACCCCTCTCCCTGGCGCTCCTACGTTTCAGCCGCGCCGATGACCCTCGCCCTCTACAATACGCTCACGCGCCGCGTCGAGCCGTTCCAGCCCCTCGTGCCGCCGCGGGTGACGCTGTACACCTGCGGCCCCACCGTCTGGAACTACGCCCACCTCGGCAACTTCCGGACGTTCCTGTTCGAGGACCTATTGCGGCGCCACCTCGAGCAGTCGGGCTATGCGGTGTTCCACATCATGAACCTCACCGACGTGGACGACCGCACCATCCGCGCCGCGGCCGCCGCGGGGAAGCGGCTCGACGAGCACACCGCGCCGTTCGTGGCGGCGTTCTTCGAGGACCGCGACTACCTGCGCATCCGGCCCGCGCACGCGTACCCGCGCGCCACGCAGTCCATCGCCGCGATGATCCGGCTGGTCGAGCGGCTGCTCGAGCGCGGGGTCGCGTATCGGGGCGAGGACGGCTCGGTGTACTTCGCGATCGCCAAGTTTCCCGCCTACGGGCGTCTCAGCCGGCTCGACCCCGCGGCCCTCAAGATCGGGGCGCGCGTCGCCAGCGACGAGTACGCCAAGGACGACCCCCGCGACTTCGCGCTGTGGAAGCGGGCGGAGCCGGTCGACGAACAGGTGGGGGCGGCGTGGGACGCGCCGTTCGGCCGGGGCCGTCCGGGGTGGCACCTCGAGTGCTCGGCGATGTCCCTCGAGGAGATCCGCACGCGCTTCGGCGTCGAGACGCTCGACATCCACGCGGGGGGCGTGGACCTGATTTTCCCGCATCACGAGGACGAGATCGCGCAGTCGGAGGCGGCGACGGGGTGCCCGTTCGCCCGCTGGTGGCTGCACGGCGAATTTCTGAACGTGCGCGGCACCAAGATGTCGAAGCGGTTCGGCAATTTCCTGACGGTGCGGGACCTGCGCGAGCAGGGCGTGGACGCGGCCGCGGTGCGGTTGCTGTTCTGGCAGACGCACTACCGCCAGCCGCTCGACTTCAACGATGCCGCCCTCGAGTCGGCGGCGGAGGGGGTGCGGCGGCTCGGGGAGTTCGCCGGGCGGCTGCGCGCGGCGGCGGAGCGGGGGGCCGAGGCCGCCGCCCTGGCGGCGCTCGCGCGTCGCTGCGAGGCGGACGTCCGGGCGGCGCTCGACGACGACCTCAATGCCCCGCGGGCCTGCGCCGCGCTGTTCGAGTTCGTGCGGGCGGCGAACCGCGAGCTCGACCGCGAGGAGCGGCGGCCGGTCGAGGGTCCGGGGCCGGGGGGGCCGCCGGGTGCGGGCGGCGGGGCCGCCGCCGCGCTCGCCGCGCTGGGCCGGGTGATGGAGGTGCTGGACGTGCTCCCGACGACGAAGTCCGTGGACCCCGCCCTCGAGCGCTGGATCGGCGAGCGCCTGGCGGCGCGGGATAAGGCGCGCCGCGCCAAGGATTTCGCGCTCGCCGACCGGATCCGCGCCGAGCTCCGCGCCCGCGGCGTGGAGATCGAGGACACCCCCGCGGGCACCAAGTGGCGGCTCGGCTAAGTGCTTTCGGGCGCGTCCCTTGCCAGCGGGCGCCTGCGCGGTTAGCCTACAAGTCTGGAATATTCCGGCGTCGGCCAGCTGACGTAGCTCAACGGGTAGAGCGGCTGATTTGTAATCAGCAGGGTAAGGGTTCGAATCCCTTCGTCAGCTCACGTTGCCGAAGAGGAGCGCCACCGTCCCGACCCGTTGTTGTCCGGAGGGCTGTTGACACCCCGCGCCGTGGGAACGCGGGGTGCGTTGTCACTGGGGGGAACAGTGCGACCGGGTGGGGTGCGAGCGTGACCGGCGTGGTGGGGTGCCCGAGCGGTCAAAGGGAGCAGACTGTAAATCTGCCGGCTCTACGCCTACGAAGGTTCGAATCCTTCCCCCACCACTCGGCGCGCGGGCGTAGCTCAGTTGGTAGAGCATCAGCCTTCCAAGCTGAGGGTCGCGGGTTCGAGCCCCGTCGCCCGCTTGCGCTCGCGTAGCTCAGTCGGTAGAGCGCGTCCTTGGTAAGGACGAGGTCACCGGTTCAATCCCGGTCGCGAGCTTCACCGGCGGTTCGCAGGGTGTCGGGCGCGGCGGCGGTCGCCGCCGGCCCCGCTGGCCCGCGCGTCGCGCCGCCGGCCACCGCGGATCACGCACCACGCACGTGTCGAGGGGATCATGGGGAAGGTCAAGTTTGAGCGGACGAAGCCGCATGTGAATGTGGGGACGATTGGGCATGTGGATCATGGGAAGACGACGTTGACGGCGGCGATTACGAAGGT